>Ga0210391_10003052_pt1 | contig 14257 bp, 7 predicted proteins | sample IncBWC12OmetaG_FD_160573 | JGI IMG/M metagenome (GOLD analysis project Ga0210391, IMG submission 160573) | Forest soil microbial communities from Barre Woods Harvard Forest LTER site, Petersham, Massachusetts, United States - Inc-BW-C-12-O ... | reverse complement strand
CTGGCGCCGTCCAAGACCGAGGGCTGGGGACGTGTCGGGCCTTCGGGCGCCGGACACTTCGTCAAGATGGTGCACAACGGAATCGAGTACGGCATGATGCAGGCGTATGCGGAGGGGTTCTCTATCATGAAGGCGAAGACCCCGCTCAGCCTTGATCTGACGCAGATTTCGAAGATCTGGCAGAAGGGCTCGGTCGTCCGTTCGTGGCTGCTGGACCTCACCGCAGATGCACTGGCGAAGAACCCGACGCTCGAGGGACTGGAGGCGTACGTTCCGGACTCCGGCGAGGGCCGTTGGACCGTAATGGAGGCAATCGACCTGAATATCTCCGCGCCTGTAATCACCGAGTCGCTGATTCGCCGGTTGCGCTCGCGTGAGGAGAACAACTTCACCGATCGCATGCTCTCGATCATGCGCGGCGCATTCGGCGGACACGATGTGAAGAAGTTGCAGGATTAATAACGTAGTCATGGCGAATTGCTAACAAAGCACGAGAGGTGAAGGAATATGCTGACCGTCGAAAACACCACCGAGCCCGTAACTCCACAGTCGGAGCGAACACCCGATCCTTGCATTGTCGTCATATTCGGTGCATCGGGTGACCTTACCAAGCGCAAACTGCTGCCGGCGCTCTATCATCTGGAGCAGTCCGGACTGTTGCCTAAGGATTTTGCAGTGGTCGGTGTTGCCCGGCGGCCGCTCGAGCACACCTTTGCGGCAGACATGAAGGAGGGCATCGTCAGTGGGGGTGGCGTCGAGAAAGACGATACCAAGCTCGACCCGTTTGTGGATCGCGTCCAGTATCACGCTATGAACTTTGATGACGCGGCTGGATACGATTCGCTCAAGACGATGCTGGCAGAGCTTGACACGAAGTTCGGAACCAAGGGAAATCGTCTCTTCTACCTTGCGACCGCTCCGGAGTACTTCTCCGACATCATCAAATACCTCGGCGACCACTGCATGGCCCGCCCGGCGGACTGCGGCGATGGACAGAACTGGGTCCGCGTCATTATTGAGAAGCCATTTGGCCACGATCTGGAGTCGGCGAAGGCGCTGAATAATGAGGTAAATAAGGTCTTCAACGAAGACCAGATCTTCCGCATCGACCACTACCTCGGCAAAGAGACCGTACAGAACATCCTTGTGTTCCGCTTCGCCAACGGCATCTTTGAAAACGTGTGGAACCGGAACTATATTGACCACGTCGAGATCACGGCGGCTGAGAGCATCGGGATCGAAGGTCGCGGGCCGTTTTATGAGACAGCCGGGGCCCTACGCGATGTGGTGCAGAACCACGTGATGGAGCTGTTGAGCTTCGTCGCAATGGAGCCGCCGGTTTCGTTTGCTGCCGAATCGGTCCGGGCCGAGAAGATAAAGGTATGGAAGGCGGTCCAGCCGATCCATCCGGCCGACACCGTGCGTGGGCAGTATGGGCCGGGTGCAGTCGATGGCAAGCCTGTTGTCGGATACCGTCAGGAAGACCGCGTCCATCCTCGCTCGCAGACGGAGACCTATGCTGCGCTTCGCCTGGAGATCGAGAACTGGCGTTGGGCTGGTGTACCCTTCTACATTCGCGCGGGTAAGCGTTTGGCGAAGCGGGTCACCGAGATCAGCATCCAGTTCAAGCTGCCGCCGCTGCTGCTCTTCAAGGACGCGCACGGCAAGGGCGGCGAAGGCATCCGGCCAAACGTACTCTCCATGCGGATCCAGCCTGATGAGGGCATTACGCTGCAGTTTGGCGCCAAGGTCCCGGGGCCGACCATGACCATCAGCAAGGTGAACATGGACTTCAGCTATGCTGAGGCCTTCGGTAAGTCCTCGGCGAATGGATATGAGCGGCTTCTGCTCGACGCGATGTTCGGCGATGCGACGTTGTTCGCTCACCGCGACGGGGTCGAAGCGACCTGGGCGCTGATGACTCCTATTCTTGAGACCTGGGCGAAGGAACCGATCCGCGACTTGCCCAACTACGCTGCAGGCACCTGGGGCCCGGCGGCGGCCGACGCTCTGATGAAGAGCGACGGACGCAAGTGGCGCAAACTTTAATCTTCAACAGATAGGACTACCTATGCCTCGGTCAGTTACCGTCACCTATCGCGTATTGGCAACACCCGCGGCCACAGCACGGGCCGCTGCGCAGTTCTTTCTTGAGGCGGCGGTGAAGGCCGTCACGGCCCGCGGTGTTGCCCGCATCGCGATCTCCGGGGGGTCGACGCCGAAGTCGATGTTCGGGTTGCTGGCCGATCCAGCGGGGCCGTTTTTGAAACAGGTGCCGTGGGACAAGATCGACCTGTATTGGGTCGACGAGCGTTGCGTGCCGCCGGACAACATTGAGTCGAACTACCGCATGACTCGGGAGGCGATGCTCTCAAAGGTGCCCTTGCCGGTGGGACGAGTCCACCGGATGGAGGGTGAGCTGGAGCCCGAGGTCGCGGCGGCCCGCTATGAATCCATCATTCGCAATTCGTTCAGGCTTGAAGGCGCCGAGACACCTACCTTCGACCTCATTTTGCTTGGCATGGGCGACGACGGCCACACAGCGTCGTTGTTTCCGCATACTGACGCTTTGAACGAGATGGGCCACATCGTTGTGCCGAACCACGTGCCGCAGAAGGACGCCTGGCGCATCACTCTGACCTGGCCGGTGATCAACCAGGGCAGGGAGGTGGCGTTCCTGATCGAAGGCGAGGAGAAGACGCAAGTGCTCCACGATGTCCTTCTGGGCCCGTATCAACCGGACACCTACCCGTCGCAGCTCATCCGTCCGGCGAGTGGGCAGCTTACGCTCTTGCTCGATACGGCTGCAGCAGCTAAGCTGCCAGCACCGGCGGATTCCGATTCCACCGGTACTCTGGAGCTCAAATAGATGATCCTTGCTGGCGATGTTGGAGGGACCAAGGTCCACCTTGAGCTGTACAACTTTGCCAAAGGCAGATTGCAGCCGGTTCGGGACCAGAAGTTCCCGGCACACGAGTTTGCGAGCCTCGACGATGTGGTCAACAAGTTCCTCGCCGGCGGCCAGGAGAAAAAGGACGAGATTGTTGCGGCGTGCTTCGGTTGCCCAGGTCCGGTCCGCGATGGTCGCTTGAAACTGACGAACCTGCCGTGGACGCTGGATACACGCGACCTGGTCAAATCGCTTGGGATCCCGCACATTTTTCTGATCAACGATCTGGAAGCGAATGGATACGGCATCTCCGAGCTTGCGCCGGAGAGCATCTTTACGCTGCACGCCGGCGATCCGAATGCGAGTGGCCATGCAGGGCTGATCGCGGCCGGCACAGGTCTCGGCGAGGCGCTGCTGATCTGGGACGGGAAGCAACATCGGCCGATTCCATCCGAGGGCGGACACTGCGACTTTGCCGCGCGAAGCAATCGAGAGATAGCCCTTCTCCAGTATCTGCGCGATACGCTCAAAGGACGCGTGAGCTGGGAGCGTGTCGTCTCCGGTCTCGGGATCAAGAACATCTACGCGTTTCTGCGGGACGTTGAAAAGATCAACGAGCCGGGGTGGCTCCATGATCGTATGAAGTGCGAGGACCCTAACGCAGTGATCGGTCAATGCGCCGAAGACGGTTCGAGTTCGCTCTGCTTCGAGACGATGAAGGTCTTCGCAGGGGCCTATGGAGCCGAAGCGGGGAACATCGCCCTGAAGGTGCTGGCCACCGGCGGCATATACCTCGGCGGCGGGATCGCCCCGAAGATTTTAAAGACGCTGACGAACGGAACGTTCCTTCAGGCCTTTCTGGACAAGGGTCGCCTGTCGCCGCTGCTGCAGTCGATTCCTGTCCACGTCATTCTCGACGAGACCTGCGCGCTGCTCGGCGCCGCAGCCTATGCGGAGGCGCGAGCGTCGGAGGTCTCGGGTCACTCCGAGCGGGCCGCTTCGATTCAGGGCTGATCGTTCCTGACACCACAGTCGCTACCCTCCCATTCCTTTCCCTCTGCCCCGGCATATCTTGTGATTAACGAAATGGTCTGGTTTCAGCCGATATACTGATGGGGACCATCTTGCCTTCGACATCCATTCCGTCCTCTCCGATTCCGTCCCCCGAAAATCCGGACGCCTCTTCTCGAACCAGAGAGGCGCCATCGCCGCCTTCGGGACTCGATCTCTCGAGACGTGCAGAACTCGTCGAGATGATGGATCGACCGTGCAGTTATGAAGAGCTTCGCGCCTGCCTGCAAGACATTGCGCGCGTAAATCGGCTGACCTTTGCCTATCGCCCCACGATTTTTTGGATGGAGAGGTTGATTGCTGCCGACCCGTCGTCGGCAAGGCCGTTGCGCGTGGTGGATGTGGGCTGCGGTGATGGCGATATGCTGCGGAGGATTGATGCCTGGGCGGCGAAGCGCGGGACCGCGGTCGCGCTGACCGGCATTGACCTCAATCCGGACGCTATTCGCGCAGCAAAGGAGGCGACGCCGCCAGCCAAGCGCATCGAATGGATCATCGGCGATGCGATCTCTGATGCCACGTCTGGGGAGGTCGATGTTGTTATCTCTTCGCTGCTCACCCACCACTTGACGGACCCTCAGATCGTCCTGTTTCTTCGCTGGATGGAGAAGACGGCGCGACGTGGATGGTTTATCAACGATCTTCATCGTCAACCGGTGCCCTACCACCTCTTTCGTCTCTGGGCGCGCTTCACAAACTGGCATCCGTTCGTCAAATACGATGGGCCCGTGTCGATCCGGCGCAGCTTTGTCGTTGAGGATTGGCATAACCTGTGCGCGGCCTCCGGACTTACCTCGGAGACCATCGCAATCAAGGAGTACCGTCCTGCGCGCCTTTGTGTCGGACGCGTCAAATAGAACGACGCGCCACAGCGGCACCCGCTAGCGTTCCCGCTACTATTAACCAGAGGCCTCTTCATGTCTTTTCGCAGTACCCTTCTTGCTCTCTCAGCCTTGGTTCTCACCACAAACTTCGCAGCACAAGCGCAACGGCTTCCCGGCGGCGTACATCCAGAGCACTATGGGCTTACCCTGACTCCAGATCTTCATACGGCGACCTTCAGCGGGGAGGAGACAATCGACCTGGTACTCGATGCGCCGAGCAGGAGCATTACCCTGAATGCGGCCGAGATCAACTTCGGTGAGGTGAAGGCATATGTTCTGCCGGTGGCGGCCTACGCCTACGGCAAGCTGGGAACGCAGCCGACACCCCTGAATGCGCTCGAGGCAGACAAACATCCGCAGACTGCAACGACGTCGCTGGACGGAGCAAAAGAGCAGGCCACGTTTACCTTTGCGAACGAACTGCCCGCCGGGAGGGTGACGCTGGCGATACGATACACGGGCGTCCTGAACGATAAGCTCCGCGGGTTCTATCTCTCGAAGACGAAGACGCGCAACTACGCCGTAACGCAGTTCGAAGCGACCGACGCACGGCGCGCCTTTCCCAGCTTCGACGAGCCTGCGCTGAAGGCGACCTTCGATATTGCGCTGATCGTCGATTCGAGCGACACGGTGATCTCGAACACCAACATGATCTCTGACAAGCCGGGCCCAATCGCCGGCAAGCACATCCTCCGCTTCGCGACCACGCCGAAGATGTCGACCTACCTCGTCGCGTTTCTGGTGGGCGACTTCCAGTGCACCGAAGGCAAGTCGGACGGCGTTCCGGTCCGTGCCTGCTCGACGCCCGACAAGGTGCAGCTGACGAAGTTCGCGCTCGAGTCGGCGAAGTACGTTCTCCACTACTACGACACCTACTTCGGAATTAAATATCCGATGCCGAAGCTCGACATGGTGGCGCTACCCGACTTTGAGGCAGGCGCGATGGAGAACTTCGGCTGCATCACGTATCGTGAGACCGATCTGTTGACGGACACGAAGACCGGCGACATTCCTTCAAAGAAGCGCGTTGCGGTCGTGGTGGCGCATGAGATGGCGCACCAGTGGTTCGGCGACATGGTGACGATGCAGTGGTGGGACAATCTGTGGCTGAACGAGGGCTTTGCGACATGGATGGAGACCAAACCGGTGGCCGAGTGGCACCCGGAGTGGAACTTCCAACAGGACGATGCGCAAGATCTCGACCAAACTTTGAACCTTGATGCGCAGAAGACCACCCGGACAATTCGAGCGACTGCGAACACGCCAGACGAGATCAACGAGATGTTCGACGGCATCGCGTATGGCAAGGCAGGCGCGGTGATCGGAATGGTCGAGAACTATCTCGGCAAGGAGGTCTTCCGGCAGGGTGTCCACAACTACTTGCAGGCGCACCTGTATGCGAACGCGACGGCGGAGGACTTCTGGAACGCACAGACGGCCAACTCGCACCTGCCGGTAGACAAGATCATGTCGAGCTTTGTTACCCAGCCGGGGGTGCCTCTGCTGACGTTTTCTGAACGGCAGGTGAGCAGCGTTCCGGTCACTCAAGGCCGTTTCTTTTTGTCCGCGACCGCAACCGCAGGGAAGGACCAACGGTGGACCGTGCCGGTGTGCCTCAAGACCAGCGGCCTGCCGATCTGCCGCGTGCTGACCCCGGAGGATTCGACGATTCCCCTCCCTGCGGATGTTGCGTCTCCGATGTTCTATGCCAACGCGGGCGCCAAAGGCTACTACCGGACCGCCTACACGCCGAAGCAGTACAGCGCGATCGTCGCGAAGGCAGAGACCGCCCTGTCGCCGCCGGAGAAGATCGGGCTGCTGGGCGACCGCTGGGCGCTGGTACGGTCGGGACGGGGAAGTGTGGGGGACTACCTCGATCTGGTCCTGGCGCTGAAGCAGGACCCCAACGCCGCCGTGTTGGACACTGCGCATCAACAGATTGAGAAGATCGATGACATCGCCACAGACGAGGACCGTGCCGAGTTCGCCGCGGTGCTGCGACGGCAGTTTGGGCCGGTATATGCGGCGCTGGGCAGTCCGGTGAAGGGCGAGTCGTTCGATCGCCAGCAGCTTCGCGGCACCTTGTTCGAGATCTTGGGCGCCGCGCACGATCCCGCGGTGCTCGCGCGGGCGCAACAGCTGACGGGGCGGGCCTTCGCTGCGGAGAACAAGAAGGACAAGACGCTGGATGCGACGCTCTCGGACGCTGCAGTGCTCGTGAGCACAAGTAACGGCGATGCAGCGCTCTACGACAAGGTGCTTGCGATTAGCAAAAACTCCAATGACCCGAGTGAGCAGGAGGACGCTCTGCACACTCTCGCGCGCTTCCGCGATCCTTCCCTTGTGAAGCGTACGCTCGACTACATCGCGTCAGGCGAGGTGAGGAACCAGGACAGCTGGACATTATTGGTGGCGCTGCTCCGGCACAGGGAAACACGCGACCAGACATGGGATTACATCCAAAAGAACTGGGACAAAGTGCATGCACAACTGACCGTTTCGTCAGGTGCAGACGTGGTCGCGGCCACGGGGTTCTTCTGCACAGTGCGACAGCGGGACGAGGTGATCGACTTCTTCACGACACATAAGGTGGAATCTTCTGAACGCACACTCGCCAAAGCTGTTGACAGCATTAACGACTGTATTCAGCTGCGCTCCGCACAGGAGCCTGATTTCCACAGGTGGCTCGCGGCCCAGGCGAAGTAAAAAGGCCCTTGGCCGGTACATCGTAAGGTCGTAGACGGGTAGGACTTAGCTGGAGCAGCCTAGAGCGCAAGCAACACAACTCTGGGACGCTTCAGTAGTCCTTGTGGTCTTGCCAGGGGCTGTACCATGGGAGGCACACTGCGAGAAGACAGCGCTCAACTTCGTGGACGAACCATTAAAATCTTAATTGATACACAAAAGTGTTATGTAGTGAGGGTCATTCTGCGTTGACTTTCAACTTTCGTGACGGTACCTTCCCAAAAGAGGACACAAATGAAGAAAACCTGTCTTGTACTTGCCGGCATCGCCCTCCTCTCTTCCGTCGCCCTCCCGCTTTACGCTCAGGGCGGTTGTGTGAACTCGCCTGAAAATCCAACAGCAATTCTCGCAGTTGTAGGCTCCGCAGGTGCATTCTTCGTATCCGCTCGTGCACGTATCAAGGCCCGTCGCAATTCGGCCAAGTAAACATAAATAGACTCCCCTACAAGGCTGGCCACTTTTCTCCCCAGTGCGTCGCCTGAAGCTAAATTTGTATGTCAACTTTCCCGGCTGCCGCTGAAGTCAGCCCACTCCGTATTACTGGAGCGGTTCGACTCCGTGCGTACCGTGCCGCGGGGCTTGCTGCGCTTCTTGCACTCCTTGGTTTGTCCACAATCTGGTCCACCATGAACGCTCTATGGGGGATGTGGACGACTGACGCCCTTAAGTCGATCGGGATGTTTGTCCCGATCGTCAGCTTCTTGCTTATTCTACGCGTCTGGCGCTCTCTCGGATGGGAGATGGAAGGCAGCTGGTGGGGACTGGTCATCCTCGTCGTTACAGCCGCCATCGTACGTGTGCGGGACCAGTCGATCATGGTCTTCGTTCTTTCGCCGAAGTGGTCGATCTACGTTCCGCCGCACTCGTTGGTCGTCTTTGCATATGGCGCGGGGGTGGTCCTGCTCTTTGGCGGCAAGCGGCTGTTCCGGGCTGCCCTTTTCCCCCTCGTCCTTCTCTGGTTCGTCAACCCGATTCCCCATATTTTCAATGTGTTTGTGGACCTGCCGCTGCAGCGCGCCTCGGCCCATGTCGCACGGGCCTTTGCGATTGCGCTGGGCCAGCCGCTGAGCCCGGACCAACTCCGCCTGATGTTTACGCCGGAGTTCGGCATGTTCATCGCCCCCGGGTGCAACGGCATTCGCGGCGCCGTCACCATGGGATTCATCGCATTGATCGCAGGCTACGTCTATCGTTTCCGCTGGTACGCGCACTCTGCGGTCGTGGCTGGGGCCGTTCTGTTGGGGTACGTCTTCAACTTTGCCCGGCTCTGCATTCTGGTGCTGTATTACCTGGTCGCGCTGCACTTCACGTCGCTGCAGGACAAGGCGGAGATGGGCGACTACATCATTGGGGCCAGCCTCTTTCTCCTTGGCACCTTTTTGCTCTTCTATGTTGTCCGCCGCTTGAGTGAGTCTCCGGGCCAGATCAAGCCGCCTGCGATAAATTCTGCGGGAGCAGGACCTGCCGTAGATTGGGGTTCGGTGAACAGTGGCGGACGCTCTCTTTATCTTCGATTCGCAGCGATGCTCGTCCTTGTTCTGTTCAGTTGTTACGGTGTTGCACGGGCCTATGTGCACGCGCATAGCGACAGCTACGCGTCCCAGATGAGATCAGATCAGAATGCTCCCGGTCAGTTTCCTGCTCGCGTCGGCAGCTACACCCTGTCGCGTTCATGGAACGAGAACCTCTTCACCGGGCCGCTCGTCTTTCACTGGGCCCAATACGTGCCGGCCGATGGCGGGACACCCGTCTCCATTGGCATATCTCCCGTGCTTGGCTCACATGACACGCTGGTCTGCCACTCGGCCCGCGGGGAAGATCCGCTCTGGCGCGACCAGATCACGCTGCCGACTGCGGGCAACGTCTCCGTGAACTTCTCTGGATCCTTCTTCAACGATGGCGCGACCCAGTATCTGGAGGCGACCACTATCTGCAACGGCGGTTCGTGCGGCGAGTACTCGAGCGACCGCACTCACTTCGGCCTCGTTTACAGCAAACCGACCTCTAAGGCCTTGTTCACGCAGGACCCGCAGCGCCCCATTCCGATTCTGATCAAGGCAGAGACAATCGATACGACGCTTCCGCAGGCAGTTGCCCGTCAACAGATGATCGCTGCTGTTCGCTCCTTCCTGGCCTCCGTTGATCTGGACGGTCTCACGCAACCGTACCGTCACCAGTAGGCGCAGTTTCCTTGGTATCCTCAATCCCGATGAGATCATTTTTTCGCGGAGTCCCCGTATCTCTGGCGGTGGCAGTAGCTGGGGCAATTTCTTTTACTCTCGCTGGTTGCAGTGGCTCTAGCGCCCCAGCCCCCCGTCCCACCCTCACCATCACTGCCGCCAACACAAGCCGGGTCTACGGAACTTCTAACCCGGTCTTTACCGCTTCGGCCAGTGGGGCCCTTGCCGGTGACACCTTCACGTTGACCGCCTCCACCGTCGCGACGCCTTCCTCTCCTGCCGGCACTTACTCGATCGTTCCCGCCGCCACTGGCGCCAATCTCGCAAACTATAACGTCATCTACCTCAACGGGACCCTGACCGTCGATAAGGCCACCCTCACAGTTACGCCCAACAACCAGAGCATCTTGTCAGGATCTGTGCTCCCCTCTTTCACCGCGACGATTGCGGGCTTCGTCAATGGAGATACGCAAACTGTGGTCACCGGACTCCCGGCCCTGACGACCACCGCCTCCTCCTCGTCTCCTGCCGGTTCTTACCCGATCACCGCCACTCTTGGAACTCTCGCCGCCGCCAATTACAGCTTTACCTTTGGGACCGGCACTCTAACCATCACTCAAGCGAGCAATCCTGGTGTCGCCTTCACCGGCAGGGCAATGGCCGGCCAAGGTCCGGTCGTCGGAGCAACCGTGCAGCTGTACGCTGCGGGCACAACTGGCAACGGCTCTACTAGTACCTCTCTCCTCACCAGTACTCTGACCACCGACGGGGCCGGGGCCTTCAGCGTCGCCGCCGGATATGCCTGTCCCGCAGCCTCTTCGCAGCTCTATGTCGTCGTCCGCGGAGGACAGATCGGGACCACCGGCGCCCCCAACCCGGCCATCGCCCTCGCCACGGCTGTCGGTGCCTGCAGTCAGCTTGCATCGGGCTCACAATTCGTAATCAACGAGGTCACGACCGCCGCCACAGCATACGGACTCGCCCAGTTTCTCAACCCCGGCGGCAACCTTGGAGCCACCGCAACCAACACTCAGGGTCTCGCCAACGCCGTCGCCACCGTAGCCAGCCTCGCTAACCTGACAACCGGCACATCTCCCGGGGCCACTTTCCCCCAAAACGGAACATCGCCTGCCGCGAAGATTAACTCCGTCGCCAATTTATTGAACACCTGCACGACAGCGACCTCTTCGGCAGGCTGCGGCCCGCTCTTTTCCGCGACCACCCCCGCCGGCGGAACTGCTCCAACCGACACCCTCGACGCCGCACTCGATCTCGTCCGCAATCCCGGAACCAACGTCGCCACGCTCTATACGCTGTCGACCACCAGCACTGCTTTTACCCACCCACTGACCGCAGCGCCTTCAGACTGGACGATGTTTATCAATTACACCGGAGGTGGCATGCATGGGCCTACCGGCGTCGGCGTCGACTCGACCGGCAACATCTGGGTCGCCAGTTACTACAGCGCCGCATCGGAGTTCTCACCTACCGGCACTCCAGCCTTTCCGAACGGCATTACCGGCGGGGGCCTCTTCGAGTCCTACGGGCTCGCCATCGACGGTCAAAATAACGTGTGGGTCCCAAACGAGGAGACCCCGACAAGCGTCAACAGTGGTCTAGGTAGCGTGACTGTCCTTAGCTCAGCCGGTCAAGTCATCTCCGGCACGACAGGGTACACCGCCGGAGGCATTGCCTACCCTATTGCTGTTGCCGTCGACACCAACGGGACCGCCTGGGTCGTTGATAACTACAACTCGACCGTCACCTTGCTTTCCAGCAACGGTCAGCCGCTCTCGGGTACCACAGGATACGCCTCCTCCCAGTTCGCCTTCGCCGACGCCATCGCCATCGACGCCAACCACAACGGCTGGGTGGGCAACAGCGAAGCCAACCCCGGTACCGTCACCAAGGTCGCTCCCGATGGCAGCCAGTTCACCAGCTACGCCTGCTGCAACTGGCCGGCAGGCGTAGCTATCGATCAGCGCGGCTTCGTGTGGGCCACCAACTACATGGGGGATAGCATCAGTCAACTGGCCAGCGACGGCACTGTGATCTCAAGCGGTTACAGCGACAATAAGGCCAGTATCTGGCATCCTCAGGGCATCGCGATTGATGGGTCCGGCCACGTTTGGGTGACCAACTTCTTCGGTTCATCGATTACAGAGCTCGTCGGCTCAGCCGCAAACTCGCCCGGGCAGATCCTCTCGCCTACGGCAGGCTGGGCGCTGGACGCAATGGTGGACGAAGGGTTTGCCATCGCCATCGACGCCAGCGGCAACCTGTGGATCACAAACTTCTACAGCAACACCCTCACCGAGATCGTAGGATTGGCGACTCCGGTGAAAACACCACAGTTAGGTCCGGCGCAGGTGCCCTAGAGACACTCTCTCTGGCGTCGCACCGCACTTCGCCCAATTCAGGCACAGCACGTTTTGAGGTACAACCACAAGGTCTTCGCCGATTCGGCCCTGCCACGCCTCCACGCCTTCACCCCAAATGTCCAAATTTCCCACGCTTATTGCCCCTGCGGCGTGTATTTGCCCTTGATTCACAATCAAAAAAAACTTCGAATTAGGGCTTGACAGGTCTCACTGCAAGAGCAGAAGCTTTCTAGCGCGTGCAAGGTGGTCTGACCTTAGACCCCCAAGAAAAAACAAGCAGGATTCATCAAGACAACTAAAAGTCAGTTTTCACCCCCGAAACACCTTAATTTGTGAGGTTAGATTATGACGTTCAGCAAGATTTCCAAACAGGCCGCAGTGCGGCGTGAAGCTTCCAATGCCCTTGTTTTCTCCGGGTTTCTCCTACTCCTTACCGCCGTTGTGCTGCTATGGAGCGCCCCAGCGAGCGCCCAACTCGCCGGCAAAGGCGAAATCAAAGGTCAGATCACTGACTCCAGTGGCGCCGTAGTTCCGGGCGCTATTGTCACCGCAACGTCCACAACGCAGGGGACGAAGCTCGCCCGTACGACGTCGAACGCCGGGGAATTCGATCTATCGCCACTCGACGCCGGCATCTACACCGTGACCGTTACCGGCAAGGGTTTTCAGTCGCTGACCCAGGAAAACGTTCACGTCAATTCGTTGGAGGTCGTAGACCTTAGGCTCGCCCTGACGGTCGGTTCTGAGACCCAGACCGTCGATGTCTCCACCGCTCCGCCTCAGTTGGAGACCAGCAATGCGACCCTGGGCGCGACCATGGAAAACGACCTCTACTCCGCGCTGCCGATCGAGATGGGCGCCTATGGCAACCCCGACCAGCGCCGCGCCACCGACTTCGCGTTCCTCATGCCCGGTGTGCAGGGCAATAACACCACCGGCAACGCCACCACCAACACTGGTATCGTCAACGGCTCGGGCAGCCGTGGCGCCGTCAGCGCGGTATACGTCGACGGTCTCCCCTTTGTACGTGCCGGTGGCAATGGCGATCCGCGGTATGTGTGGACAGCGATCTCCGTCGATGCGGTCGATCAGTTCCAGGTGCAGACCAGCGGCTACTCCGCAATCTATGAGGGCCAGGGTATTCAGAACTACACCGTAAAAGCGGGTGGCAATAAGTATCACGGCTCTGTGTATGAGTTCTTCCGCAACACCGTACTGGATACCTGGGGGTTCTTCGGCCCGACGAACCTCAATCCTGTTACCAAGCAACCGGTGAAGCCGATCGAGAACAGCAATGAATACGGCATCAATCTCAGCGGGCCATTGGTTCCCGTCGGCAAGTGGAAAGACAAGGTATTCTTCTACGGAAACTACAACGGGTTCCGCTACGCCAGTGCAAACCCGCAATTGATCACCCTGCCTAACACCGCCGAGCAAAACGGAAACTTCCAGGGCGTGCTCACTCCTGCTACTCAAGCTAATTTGATGAATCCGGCCCTTGGTATCTTCGATCCCTCGACGCAAACGGCTTGCACGGCGAATAGCAACAACGGTCCGTGCCGCTACCGTTACGGTTTCGTTGCCGCGGGTGGCGTAGGGCCTGCCGGAAATCCAACACTAGGGCCTGGCGGTACCTCCGCGGTCGATGTCATTCCCATGAGCCAGTTCTCTACGGTTGCGAAGAATATGCAGCAATTCCTTCCGCCGCTCGCGAACCAAAACGTAACGAACAACTACCTCGCAGCGAACCACACGGGTCTCGTAAATTGGTCCACGACGGACCGCATCGACTACGTCATTGGCGCGAAGGACACACTCACGGCGGTGGCGGCCATCGGACGGCAGGCAAGCTCCGTTCCGGTGGGTCAGACTACTGCGGGTCGCAATACAGGACCCGTTCCCTATAACTTCGGCCAGGCTTATGCCCCCAAGACCGCGGTCGGCGTGATCGAAGAGACCCACGTCTTCACTCCGAACGTTGTCAATCAGTTCAAATACGGATATGCCCGTTACAACGGCCCAACGTACAACGCCGACGAGTCCCCGGCCTATGCAGCTACGGCTATGGGCTTTACGGGCCTGCCCGCAGGCCAGGCGCAACAGGCA
>Ga0210391_10003050_pt1 | contig 14258 bp, 13 predicted proteins | sample IncBWC12OmetaG_FD_160573 | JGI IMG/M metagenome (GOLD analysis project Ga0210391, IMG submission 160573) | Forest soil microbial communities from Barre Woods Harvard Forest LTER site, Petersham, Massachusetts, United States - Inc-BW-C-12-O ... | reverse complement strand
GCTCGATATGCGTCCGCATTCTCAGCCAATCGCTCATCATCGCAGGCGCGTGATACTCCGCCTCCACCCGAACGCGCGGCAGCCAAAAGTTGTACTGCGTGAATACCGACTCGTACGGAAAACCGAGTTCGGCAAACATTTGCATCTCCGCATACTCGGCAAAGCGCGGGTAGGCCGCAAAATACATGATTCCGACCACGTCAACGTCGGCCCATTGCACTTGCAGGCGCGCTTCGAACGTGCGCGCGCCGTCGGGGAGGGTTTCCTTATAACGTGCCATGGACCACGTAGCGGGCGATGGGGTCGACTTCGAGGTTGACGCGGCTGCCGGGCGGACGTGCGCACAGCGTCGTGCGCGCGATGGTTTCCGGGATGAGCGCGACCTCGAACCAGCCGTCGCCTATCGCGGCAACGGTCAGGCTGATGCCGTCAACCGCAATGAACGCTTTGGGCGCGATCATCGCTGCCAGCGGCGGTGGAGTCTCGACGCGCATCCGTTCGCCTTGCCCCTCGGGCATGCGCGACAGCACGCGGATAGCGGCATCCACGTGGCCGTAGACAAAATGGCCACCGAGCCGGTCGCCGACGCGAAGCGCATACTCCACGTTGACGCAATCGCCGGCCACGCGATCGCCTAAGGTGCTGCACGCCAGCGTTTCGGGAACCACGTCGAACGCAACAGCGTCTCCATCGACTGCGGTTGCAGTAAGACAGACGCCGTCGACGGCGATCGAGTCGCCGGGCTGCGGTCGTTCCACTTCCACGCCCTCGCACTGCACGATCAGTCGCCCTTCGACGTTAGCCCCTCGTCCTTCGACTCCGCTCAGGATGACACTAAGGACAGTACCGCGATAGCGAATTAGGCCGCTAAACATCGGCGAACGTTCCGCTCATCACGACGTCCTCGCCCGTTCGCTCGACGCGATCGAATCGCAACCGTACGCCCGGCGGAAGTAAATCCGCGCCCGCGAGCACCGGCACGGCGCTTGCGCTTTGCAGAAAGAGCGGCGCGATCGCCCAGTAAAAACGATCGACGTGGCCGCCGGCGATCAGGCCGGCCGCCAAGGTAGGCCCGCCTTCGCACAAGACGCTGTAGATGCCGCGCGCGCGCAACGCTTCGAGCGCCTGTGACAAGCCGAGCGCGAGACTCCCCGGCGGTCCGACGCCGACCACGTCGGCCACGTCGCGCAACTCCTCCATACGATCGGCCAAAGCGCTGGGAGCAAGGACGATCGTCTTTGCATAACCTTCATCGCGATCGAAGATCCGGCTGGTCGCCGTGACACCGTGGGTTTGGCAGAGAACGACTCGCACGTAAGGACGCAGGCGATGATGAGGCGGACGAACCGTGAGCTGCGGATCGTCCACTCGTACCGTGCTCGCGCCGACCATTACGGCGTCGTGGGCGATGCGCAGTTCGCGGACGTAGCGCCGCGTATCTTCGGAGGTCAACCGTACTTCGACGTCCGGCCGGTACGCAATCGCACCGTCGAGAGACATCGCCATTTTTAATGCAACGTACGGCCGCTGCAACGTCGCGGCGCGCGCAAACGGTTCGATCAAATCGCGTGCGATCGGGTCCTGCGCAACCGTAACATCCACGCCGCCTTCGCGCAACTCGGCGGCACCGCCGTGCAGCGTGGGGTCGAGCGCGCCGGCAACCACGCGCACGATGCCGGCTTCGACGACGGCGCGCGTGCAGGGCGGCGTACGGCCGACGTGCCGGCAGGGTTCGAGCGAGACGTAGAGCGTCGCGCCGCCGGCTTCGCGCCCGGCTTGGCGGAGCGCATCGGTTTCGGCATGCGCGTCGCCGGCGCGATGATGATACCCTTCGCCGACGATTCGGTTTTCGCGCACGACGACCGCTCCGACCGGCGGATTTGGAGAAGTGCTGCCGATCCCCCGGGCCGCCAGCTCGTAGGCACGGTGCAAGTACAGCTCGTCAAGCGGCGTCAGCGAACGTTGGAGGTGCTCCACGGCTTGGGGCTGTTCGCCACGGCGACCACTATCGCATCGTCCACCAGGCCGCCGGCTTCGCGAATCGCGTCGGCACAATCGCGAAGCGTCGATCCGGTCGTACAGACGTCGTCAAAGAGCGTCACGCGTACACCCGCTACACCGGCCGCATTGCACGCAAATCGCCCCTGGGCGGCGAGGCGTTGCGAGCGTGACCGCCCACGCTGCGCGTCGCCGGATCGCTGTTCTAAGGCCAGAACGACCCGGGCGCCGGCGATGGCAGCCGCGCACCGAGCCACAAGCGCGACGCCGTCGAGGCCGCGAGTACGCCGGCGTTTGGCCGTCGTGGGAACCGGCACGAGGGTCGCGCCGGGCGTAACCAAGGGCGCCGTCATCCGCCCCAACGCCTCAGCCACGTCCCGGCGCCCATCTTTGAGCGCCAGCACCGCTGCGCGAAGCGTGCTTTCGTAGGGGGCGGCGGCCGCGACGCGCAGCGACGGCAGATAAACGGCGATGGCTTTACCATCCGGGCGACATGCGCTACAGAGCCCAGAACCAATCGCGTTGCAGCTCGCGCATTGCGCGGGGAAAACGAAGTCGAGCAGCGGGCGCCAGTCCATACCGCTCGATCACGCCGCGGCGACCGAATGTCTAGGCTGCTAGGTCGAAGCCTCTACGGCAACCAGCGCGTCGTCGAGCACGCTTTCGGGCTGAACCACGTAGCCGCTTCCCACGATCGTGTCGCGCAAATTCGCACGCGCGCCGATCGTCGCGCCGTTCCAAAGAATGCTGCGTTCCAGCGTCACCGCGGTATCGACGCGCACGCCATCGCCGATGATGCTCGGGCCCACGATCGACACGCCGTCGGCGATCGTGGCCGACGCGCCGATGCGCACCGGGCCTTCGATTCGGACGTTGCTGCCCAAGCGCGCCGAGGAGTCGATACCGTTCGAAGTCGTCTTGGGAATCTGCACGACGCCTTCGAGCACGTCGTAACTCGCGCGCCGGTATTCGCCGGGCGTGCCGATATCCGCCCAATACGCGCCGCGCGCGTGAAATCCATAGAAGGGCTCGCCCGCGCCCTGCAGTGCCGGAAAGACTTGCTTGCCGAAATCGTAGAACTCGGCCCGCGGAATATGGTCGAAAATCTCCGGCGAAAAAACGTAGACGCCGGTGTTGGCCAACTTACTGCGCTCCATCCCCCGCGGCGGCTTCTCCTGGAAGCCGACGATCTTCGCACGTTCGTCGAGGACCACGACGCCATACTGATCGACGACGTCGCATTCGACGAGTCCGATCGTCGCAATCGCCGCTCGATCGCGATGAAACTCAAGCAGCTTGTCGAGGCGAATGTCGGTTACTTCGTCGCAGCCGATCACCGCAAACGGCTCGTCGTCGAAGAACTCTTGCACCTTCTTGAGGCCGCCGGCACTTCCAAGCAACTCGTTCTCGTACGAGTAGTGCAGCTTCACGCCGTAGCGCGAGCCGTCGCCCAGCGCCTCGACGATCGCATCGGCGAGATAGTGAACGTTGATTGCAATCTCGTCAAAACCGTAGGCTTTGAGGTAACGCATCAAATGCGCGGCATTCGGAACGCCGGCAACCGGCACCAGCGGCTTGGGAACGGATTTGGTAAGCGGATAGAGCCGCGTCGACAGACCACCCGCGAGAATCATCGCTTTCACCGCAGTTCCTCGAGCAGAATCAGCCACGCAAAGCGCGGAAGAGCGAGCTGCCGCCGCCAGCGCCGCGGTTCTTTGACGAGCCGGTAGAGCCATTCGAGGCCCAACCGGCGCGCGAGGTGCGGCGCGCGCGTGACGCGCCCAGAAATTACGTCGAACGAACCGCCGACGCCGATGCCCGCGCCGCAGCCGGTTTCGCGGAGATGCGCCGCCAGCCAAAACTCTTGCCGCGGAGATCCCATCCCGGCAAAGAGCAGGCGCGCCCCGCTCTGGGCGATGCTCGCAACCACTGCCGGCGTTTGCTCGTCGGTGAAAAATCCTTCGCGCGTGCCGGCAATCTGCAATCCAGGAAAACGAACCTCCAAAATCGCGGCCGCGTCGGCTGCGACGCCGGGCGAACCGCCCAAGAAATACACTGGAAGACCTGCCGCGGCAGCCCCCTCACAGAGGTGCTCCAGCAGTTCGACCCCGGTGACGCGTTCGCGAAGCCGCGCGCCTCGCCGCCGCGCCACCGTCAGCAATCCTACGGTATCGCAGAGCGAAAGCGCGCATGCGTTGACGATGTCGCGAAAACGTGCGTCACGCTGCGCGTAGACGACCATTTCGGTTCCCAGCGTGACGATCTGCGCGCCGCTGCCTTTGCGGGCATCGTCGAGAATGCGGTGCGTTGCCTCGCCGGCGTCGAGCACGTCGAGCCGGCAGCCGAGAATCTGCAGCGACGTCACCGGGACTCGACGGCGTGCGACGCGTAGGCTGCCAAGATCGGCCGCAAGCGATTCGCGATGTTTTCGGGAATTTCGTCGAGTGGAAGGCGACAAGATCCGACGTCGAAGCCGAGCTGTCGCATCGCCCATTTCACCGGAATTGGACTTGTCGTAGAAAAGAGCACGTCGATCAGCGGCAGGAGCGATGCGTGAATCTGCGCCGCCTCTTCCACACGACCGTTTCGGTAGGCGTTCAGCATTGCGCGGTACTCGCGCGAGCACAGGTGCGACGCAACGCCGACGACGCCGTCGGCTCCCAGCGCCAAGCAGGGCAGGAAGAGATGGTCGTCGCCCGACCAAACGATGAATCCCTCGGCGCGGTCGCGCAGAATCATTCCGATCTGCTTGAGGTCGCCGCTCGACTCCTTAACGCCGGCGATGTTCCGGTGGCGCCGCGCAAGCTCCAGCAGCGTTTCGGGCAGCATATTGGCAGCGGTGCGGCCCGGAATATTGTAGATGACGACGGGAAGCTGCGTCGCTTGCGCGATCGCGCCGAAATGCCCGAGCATTCCGCTTTGCGTCGGCTTGTTGTAATAGGGTACGACGGCCAAGATTCCATCGACCCCTGCTTCGGTCGCCTCTTGCGTTGCGCGGACCGACTCGCGGGTCGAATTCGTGCCGGCGTTGGCAATGACGAAGGCGTCGCGGCCAACCGCCGCTTTCACCGCTACGTACAGCGCGACGCGCTCCGCGGGTTCGAGCGTTTGTCCTTCGCCCGTCGAGCCGGCCAGAATCAGGCCGTCGTTTCCGCGATCGACGAGCCAGCGCGCCAAACGCCCCGCTTCGTTGAGGTTCAGGTCGCCGCGTTCGTCGAACGGCGTCACCATCGCGGTGAGAATGACTCCAAGTTGCGAGTTCATAAGACGGGGTCTCCTCGGTCGAGGCAAAACTGCGCGTGGACGGCGATCTCGGCACGCTCGGCCTCCGCGGCGGGGACGAGAATAGAAATCGTCACGTTGCTGTCGGTGCAATGGATGATCTCGACGTCGGCTTGCGAGAGCGCTTCGGCCACTTGATGGACGACGCCGGGCGCGTCGCGCATTCCGGTACCAACGACCGAAAGCTTCGAACAGCCTTCCCGCACCCGAACGGCGAGATTCAAATCGGAGAGCAGACTGCGAATCTCGTTACCACGGTCGCCCTCGACGACAAACGCCACGCCGGCTTGATTGATCGTAACTTGGTCGATCGAGATCTCGGCTTCGGCGACGCGCCGAAACATCTCCAACTCGGTCTCCATTCGCCGGCTCGGCGATTCGATGTCGCCTCGAATAATACGAACCCAGGTCACGCGGCCCGACGACGTCACGCCGGTCACCGGCCGGTGATGGTCAACGTTTTCGTCGACCACCGTCCCCTGGTCACTGTGCAGACCCTTGACGGCATAGCGCGTTCCGGTGCGGCCGGCATATTGTGCGGCTTTGGAATGCATCACCTTTGCACCGTGGTTTGCCAGCTCGGTCATTTCAGCCAGCGAGGCGCGCTCGATCGTTCGCGCCGCCGGGATGCGCCGCGGATCGGCGGTCATTGCGCCGCTTACGTCGGTGTAGATATCCACGCGCTGAGCTTCGAGCGCGTGGCCCAGCGCGATGGCCGAAAGATCCGTTCCGCCGCGGCCCAGAGTGGTAACCGTACCGTCTTGCGCGACCCCCTGAAAGCCGGCGATCACGGGAACCGTTCCGCGTTCCAACAGCTCGCGGATCGCATGAGGCTCCACGCGGAGAATCGTTGCGTCGCCGGGGCGCTCGTTGGTTACGATACCGGCCTGACCGCCGGAAATCGCCACAGCCGGCACGCCTTGGGCGCTAAGCTCGTCGGCGAAGACCGCGGCCGCGACCAACTCTCCGGCAGAGAGCAGGAGATCGGTATTAACGGTTCCGCTGCGGCCGTCGACGAGCGAGAGCAGCGAGTCGGTCGCATAGGGCTCGGGAAAACGGCCCATCGCGGAGACCACCGCGACGGTCGCAAACCCGGCCTCGCGCGCGTCGCGCACGCGCCGATAAGCGATCTGCCGCTGCTCGCGAGTACCCACGGAGGTTCCGCCGAACTTTAGCACCGCCACTTTTTGAGACGTGACATTCATGCCGCGACGTACCCTTTCTCGAGCAGCAGCTCGAGAATTTGCACCGCGTTGGTTGCGGCGCCTTTACGCAACTGATCGCCCACGCACCAGAAGGCAAAGTGCCTTCCCTTTTCTGCGGTCGTCTCGGATCGGAGGCGGGCCACATGCACGTCATCGGTCCCTTCGACCTCGCGCGGTGTCACGATGCCGTCGCGATGGAAGACGATGGCCGCCCCGGCGTCGAACGCCGCCGCCAGCTCGGCACAACTCGTCTCGCGCTGCGTCTCGAGAAAAACCGCTTCGCTATGCGCGGTGCGGACCGGCACGCGGACGGAGGTGACGCTGATCGTCAGCTCGGGCAGGCCGAGCATCTTCTGGCTCTCGTCGCGGACCTTGCATTCCTCCCCGCTCCATCCGTCGGCATCGAACGCGCCGACTTGCGGCACGACGTTGCGCGCCAGTGGACGGGGAAAAACCGAGGGCGCCGGCTCCGGCGCACCGGTGACGAGCGCGCGTTCGTCCGCCGCCAGCTCGTCGAGCCCCGCGCGACCGGCACCGCTGGCTGCTTGATAGGTCGCGACGCGAACGTACTTCAAGCCGGCGACGTCGCGAATCGGCCGCAATGCCGTGCAGAGAATGATGGCGGTGCAGTTTGCGACCGGAAAGAGCCGGTGCTCGGGCCGCACTACATCCCCGTTGACCTCCGGAACGATCAGCGGCACGCCGCGCTGCATACGGAACGTAGCGCTGTTGTCGATGATGACGGAGCCCCGTTCCAGCAGTCCCGGCGCATATTTTTCGCTGGCATCTTCGCCGCCGGCGAAGAAAACGACGTCGAAGCCGCGCAACGCTTCGTCGGATGCGGTGCGGACGTCCAACCGGTCGCCGCGAAAGCGCACGGCAGCGGCCCGGTCGCGCGAGGCAAACGGATGCAGCTCCGCGACGGGAACGTTGCGCTCCTCGAGCACCTGCACGATGGTTTCACCGACCGCGCCCGTCGCGCCGACGACGGCAACGTTCACGCGCTCTCCTCGATAATGGAATCGAGGCCGACCGAAAGCCCGCGGCGATGCACGACGGCTCGAACGGCGGCCAGCATTCCGGCCACAAACGACTCGCGGCTCAACGAGTCGTGGCGAATCGTCAGCAACTCTCCGGTTCCGCCCAGCAACACCTCCTGGTGCGCCAGCAGTCCTGGCAATCGCACGCTATGAATCACCGGTGCTCGCCCACCGGAGCGTTCCATCGCCGCCGCCGTCGCCGCAGCCGTGCCCGACGGCTTATCTTTCTTGCCGGCGTGGTGCAGCTCGACGATCTCCGCATTGGGGAAATAGCGGGCCGCCTGTTGCGCAAAGCGCATCATCAGCATCGCACCAAGCGAAAAGTTTGGCACGATGAGCGCGCCGACGCCGCGTTCTTGCGCCGCCGCGTCCAACGCGGCGCGCTGGCCGTCGTTCCATCCGCTTACGCCCACGACGGTATGCAGCCCGTTGGTAACGGCTTCCATCGCGATCTCGAAACTGCCGGGTTGTGTGGTTAGGTCGAGCAATACGTCGGGCTTGCGCGCGAGCACTTCAGCGAATGAATCGAAGACAAAATGCAGCGGATCCGCGCGACGCGCAAACCCGCAGCAATACTCTCCGCTTGCTTCGAGCGCTTCTCGCGCAGTCGTGCCCATTCGTCCCATGGTGCCCGCCACCGCAACCCGAACCATTGGTCCTTCGACTGCGCTCAGGATGACAATGAATATCCTAGATTTTTTCGAGTGGCGCGTACTTGAGCATCAGCATCTTCTGACCGACGTTGGGGAAGTCAATGGTGACGAGCCCGTCGCCGCCGGCTCCGACGATGTTGTCGATGCAGCCCTCACCCCACTTAGGATGACGCACGCGGTCGCCCGCTTCGAGGCCGAGATGGACGCCCGCGCCGGCCGATTCGTGAATCGCCACTTCGCGCCAACGTCCGCCCGCCGGACGCGCGAGCGGAACGCTGTCGCTCTCGAGAATCTCGATGAATGGCAGCTCTTCGATGAATCGCGACTTCGGGTAGGCGTACGTGTTGCCGAAGAGCGCGCGCCGTGCCGCATACGTGAGGAACAGACGGTCGATAGCACGCGTGATGCCGACGTAGGCAAGACGCCGTTCCTCTTCGAGTTCGGTCTCCTCGGTGAGGGCGCGGCTGTGCGGAAAGACGCCTTCCTCCAGACCCGTGAGGAAGACGCTCGAGAACTCCAGGCCCTTGGCGCTGTGCAGCGTCATCAACGTTACGTAGGACGCATCTTCCTCGAGTGCGTCGAGATCGCTCACTAGCGCGATGTTCGCGAGGAAACCCGCCAGCGACGGCTCTTCGTCGACGGCTTCGTACTCGCGCGCCACGCCGACGAGCTCCTGAAGGTTCTCCAAACGCGCGCGGGCGTCGTGCGTATCTTCGCTTTGAAGCTCGCGCACGTATCCCGAATCTTCCATTACCGCGACCAGCAGGTCGGCGATCCCCATGCCCTTCGCGCGTTCGCGCAAGTCGCCGATGAGTTCCGCAAAACGTTCGAGTTCCTTGAGCTTCTTGGGAACCGCCGCGCGCAGCAGCTCGCCGTTGAAGACGGCTGCGCCGACCGAGACGCGCGACGCATTGGCCGACTGCACCAGCGCGGAAAGCGTCTGCTGCCCGATGCCGCGCCGCGGCACGTTGACGATTCGCTTGAACGCCAGGGCGTCGGACGAGTTCATGATATAGCGCAGGTACGCAACGATGTCTTTGATCTCGGTGCGCGCGTAGAAACCGACGCCGCCGATGACGCGATACGGAATCCCCTCGGCGAGCAGCGCCTCTTCGAAAACGCGCGACTGCGCGTTGGTGCGGTAGAGAACGACGAAATCGCGGTAGGCCGAGCCCTCGCGCACGAGGCTCTTTACCTTTTCGACCACGTAGCGAGCTTCGTCGCGCTCGGTCGCCGCGGGATACACGGTAATCGGGTCGCCCTCGCCGCGCGAGGTAAACAGCCGCTTCGCGGCGCGCGAGCGGTTATTGGCGACCAGCGTGTTGGCGGCTTCGAGAATGCGTCCGGAGCTGCGATAGTTTTCCTCGAGCTTAAAGACGGCCGCACCCGGAAAATCTTCTTCAAAGCGCAAGATCATGCGATAATCGCTGCCGCGCCACGAATAGATCGATTGATCGTCGTCTCCGACGACCGTGATGTTTCCGTGATGGGCGGCCAAGAGCGCGACCAAACGGTACTGGGCGGCGTTGACGTCCTGATACTCGTCGACCAGAACGTATTCGAACTTGCGCTGATACTTCTCGCGCACGGTCTTGTCGCGCTCGAGAAGATCGATCGTGCGGACGATGAGATCGTCGAAGTCCAGCGAGTTGGACTCGTTGAGCCGCCGCTGATACTCGGTATAGACGTTGGCTAGGCGCTCGCCCAGAAACGAAGTCTGCTTCTGTGCGAACTCGCTGGGCCACACGAGTGCGTTCTTCGCCTTGTCGATTTCCGCAAGGCAGGCACCCGGGGCGAGTTGGCGCTCGTCGTAGTCGAGGTCGTCGAGAATCTCGCGAATGAGCTGACGCTGATCGGCGTCGTCGATGACGGCAAACGTCGGCGCGATCCCGATCCGGGATCCGTCGCGGCGCAAGATGCGCACGCACATGGCGTGAAACGTGCCGACCCACAGATCGCGCGAGATCGCGCCGACCATGCGGTGCAATCGCGACTTCATCTCGCCGGCCGCCTTGTTCGTAAAGGTTACCGCAAGAATGCGATCCGGCGCGACGCGCATCTCACTCAAAAGCAGAGCGATGCGGTGCGTAAGGACGCGAGTTTTTCCGCTGCCGGCCCCGGCAAATATCAGAACTGGGCCATCGGTCTGCCGGACGGCGGCAGACTGCACGTCGTTGAGGATTTCCGTTTCCAGGAGCATCTATAGCGTTTCGGCGCAAGGGTCGTTAACGCCTTGTTTATGGCGAAACTGCTACGTTTACAGCAGGTTCAGCGCACCGCGCGAAGCACTCGCTCCCGTCGGAGGGCGAGCGCATAGGCCGCCGCAAGCAAAGCTAAGGTGGATTCCGCGCCCATATTGGTGTTGACGGCGTCTTCTTCCAGACCATCGCAGCACCCGCCGCCCTGCGCCATCACGATTCCCCGCGAGTTTTTCCCGTAATACCACTCGGTTGCGAGTTCGGCGGACGCAAAGTGGGCTACGTCGCAGGTTAGATCGAAGGCCGCAAGCTCGGCTTCGACCATTGCGCAAGCTTCCAGGGGCTGCTGCGCGTACCGGGCGCGGTGTCCCCCGTGGTAATACCAGCCGTGGTTCCCGATCGGAACGTGGACGCCGTTTTCGGTCGTGACCGCTTCGTAGAACGCCAGCGTCCGCAGGCCGACCTCATGAAAGCGCGGCTCCGCCAGCGCCCGGCCGGCGCGGACCATCGCTTCGCAAAGGCGCGCGTTGTCGTAAAACATCGCGTTTTCGAACCACTGCCAGTCGTCCGAGGCCGTCGCTTCGTAGGCCGCGCGCATCTCGCCGGCGAGCAGCCGCAGGGCATCGGCGTATTTAGGATCTTTTGCCGACGTATATGCGTGTGCCAGGCCGAGGGCCGCGTACGCGCGCGACCGTAGATGCCCCAACGATTCTACGGTCGGAAGGGCGCGATCGAGACGCTCGATACACGTGCGACGCCACGGCGACTGCGCATGGGCGATGCCGTAGCCGAGCGCCCAGATTGCCCGGCCGCAGCTGTCGGGCGTGCCCACCTCGTCGCTCCAGCGGCGGTCGTAGTCCATGAAGTTGTGGAACCGGCCGTCCTCCATCTGCGCGTGGGCGAGGAAGGAAAGATAGGTCGAGGCCAGCCGGTGAGCGAGCCGGTCGTTCGGGTTTAAGCGGAGATAGGTGAGAGCGACCATGAACGCGCGCGACACGTCGTCGGTGCAGTAGCCGGTCTTGCGGTTGGGCACCGTCTGGAGCGCGTGCTGGATAACTCCGACGTCATCGGTGAGTATCGCGAGGTGATCCAGCGGCGGTATCGCTCGCGTGGGCCGGTTTTTATGCAGAGTTCACAAGCTCCATCGGACCGCGCGGGCAAAGCTCGCTGAAGAGCCGGCCATACTGCATCGCCACATTCGGCCAGGTCATCTGGCGGCCGAAGCGGTAGGCGCGCCGCTCGGTCGCACGGCGCAGCGCCGGATCGTCGAGCAGCATATTTAGGCGGCTTGCGATCGAGGACGCATCGCGAAAGTTGCAGAGAAAGCCGCGATTGTGCGCCAAAAGCTCTTGCGCGTAAAGGTAGGGCGTCGAGACGATCGCTTTACCGCATCCTACCGCGTAGGCCAGCGTTCCGCTCACGATCTGCGCGGGATTGAGATATGGGGTGAGATAGATATCCGTGGCGGCCAAGTAGCTGACGACTTCGTCGAAATCCAGGTATTTGTCGATCAGCTGCACGTTATAATGCAGGCCGTACTGACGCACCATCGCCGTCAAGGATTCGCGATACGATTCGCCTTCCTGCCGCCGCACGACCGGATGCGTCTCGCCGAGGATGAGGTAGAGCGTTTCGGGGTGACGCTTGACGACATCGCGCATCGCTTCGATCGCGAACTCGAGCCCCTTGCCGCGGCTAATCAGCCCAAAGGTGGAGATTACGGTCCGTTGCCCGATGCCGAACGAGGCTTTGGCCGCGGCCGTGTCTTGAAACGGCACATCGGGCACGCCGTGATGAATGACCTGAAGCACGTCGGGGTCGATCCCGTAAACCTGCTCGAGCAAGTTCCGCCCCGTCTCCGAGAGCGCGACGACTTTCGAAGCCTCTTCGCAGAGCGCTTTTGTTACGCGCAGGTAGGTTTCGTCGGGCTCGGGCAGCACGGTGTGCATCGTCAAAACCGCGGGCTTGTCGAGCATGCTCATGAAGTCGGCGAGCCACTCGCCGCGCTCACCGCCGAAGAGCCCGTATTCGTGCTGAATGTTGACGAGATCGACGGGATAGATGCTGACGAGTTCGGCCGCAGATGCGTAGCTCTCACGGTTTTGCTCGCGAATCCGCGCGACGACTTCGGGGTCGTACCGCCGCATCTCGGCGCCCGGTTCGTCAATAGCAATGACCGGGCTCGCGAAGCCGAAAGCCTGGTCGTACGCATCGACGACGTCTTTCGTGAAGGTCGCGATGCCGCATTCACGTGGCGGGTAAGAGCCCAAGAACAAGGCCTGAGGGGGAAGCATTTATGCGGTCTCCTCCAGTGGTGGACACCAGTTTACCCCCGGACGGATGCAGCATAAACCGAACTGCCCCTCGGCCGCTCGCCCCGCGAGCCTAGTGTTGTCATCCTGAGCGTAGTCGGTTGTCATCCTGAGCGTAGTCGAAGGACGAAGGACTATCCCGGCGAGCCGAGGCGGGACGCCGGCTCGATCATTGCTCCCGGTTCGATGGAGAAATCGTGGCCGACGACGCTGCCGGCCCCGATCTGCGCCTTCGGTCCAACCGTCACGCGGCTGGCGAGGATTGCCTGCTCGATGACGGCGCCTGACCCGACGCTGACGCGATCCCACAGCACCGACTCGCGAATGACGGCGCCCGCGCCGATGCTGCAGCCGGAGCCAAGCACGACGTTGGGACCGACCCTGGCACTGGCATCCACAACGACGTCGCCGGCAGCGTGGACCGGCGGAACGACCCCGGGATGGCCTAGCAGCGCCTCTCGGCCTTCGCCGGTAATTCCCAGCTCGACGAGCAGCGGCATCGTTCCGCTGAGGATATCGCGATGCGCGGCGAGGTATTGTTCCGGCCTGCCGAGATCGAGCCAATAGTCGTCGGTCGTATACGCGTAGAGCGCTTTGCCGGCGGCGATCACTTGCGGAAACGTTTCGTGCTCGATCGACACCTTGCGGCCGGCGGGAATGAAATCGAGGATCTCCCGCTCGAGAAGATAGGTTCCCGCGTTGATCTCGTTGGTCGGCTCTTCTCCTTTGGGCGGTTTCTCGATAAACGCGCTGACTTTCCCATTGGCGTCGTGCACCACGCAGCCAAACGGCGACGGATCGTCGACGCGGATCAGATGTAGCGCTCCGATGCCGCCTTTGCATTCGTGGTACTCGCGCATTGCGGGCAGATCGAGGCTGGTGAGGATGTCGCCGTTGAGCACGAAGAACGGGCCGGTGATGTGCGGCTCGACGTTCTTGAGTGCGCCCGCCGTTCCAAGCGGCGTATCTTCGATCGCATAGGTCACCTTCATCCCGAGGCGCGAGCCGTCGCCGAGGTAGTCCACGATCGCCTGCGGCATGTACCCCGCAGCAAGAATCACGTCGCGAATCCCGGCCGTGAAGAGACGCTCCATCGTTCGTGCCAAGAACGGCACGTTCACGATCGGCACCATCGGCTTCGGGGTGCCGTACGTGAGCGGCCGCAGCCGCGTTCCCTCGCCGCCAACGAGCACTATTGCTTGCACGGCGACATTAGTTCGGCGTTCACGGGGCGGCTACTTGCTGGAAACGCTGCTTTAATGCCATACGGTTGGCACTTTGCGGTTCTAGCATGGTCGTATGCCAAGAAAGTTACACGATTGGAACGCCGTTCAAGCGTATCACGACGAGGGACACGGCTTTGTCGAGTGTGCAAAATGCTTCGGGTTCTGCCATACCGCCTGGATTAAAGCGATCAAACGAGGCGCCTTAAAAACGACGCTCTCGCAGTTTTCGGATCGGCGGCGGAAGTACGACTGGAGCGAAGTGCAGGCGTATTACGATGCCGGCCACACCTACGCGGAATGCAAAGCCCACTTCGGCTTCCAGCCCGACTCCTGGACGGATGCCG
>Ga0210391_10003049_pt1 | contig 14258 bp, 12 predicted proteins | sample IncBWC12OmetaG_FD_160573 | JGI IMG/M metagenome (GOLD analysis project Ga0210391, IMG submission 160573) | Forest soil microbial communities from Barre Woods Harvard Forest LTER site, Petersham, Massachusetts, United States - Inc-BW-C-12-O ... | reverse complement strand
CGGAGTGGTCGTATCGCTGCTGATCTCGCACCTTGCGGGTTGGCCGATACTGCTGGAAGTCGACGTGATGATCGCGGCGTTTGCATTCTCGGGAGCGGTCGGCGTGTTCTTCGGCTTCTATCCTGCCCGGCAGGCGTCGCGCCTGAATCCGATCGATGCGCTGCGTTACGAATAAACGCACGCTGCCCCGGCGCTTGCTGAGGCGATGGCTTATCAGCATTGCCGCGGCCTCGGCGCTTGCGAGCTGCGCCGTCGGTCCGAACTTTCACCAACCGAAACCGCCGGACACCTCGGCCTACCTGCACCCGACCTCCGACACCGCGCCGGTGCAGGCGGAGAAGCAGGACGTGCAAAATGTTTCACCAGGTGCCGAGCTCGCCGGTGAGTGGTGGCAGCTGTTTCACTCCCCCCAGTTGGACGAGGTGGTTCGTACCTCGATTACCGGAAGCCCCACGCTGCGGGCGGCGAACGCGACTCTGGCGCAAGCACGCGAAGAGGTCACTGTAGCCCGCGGTGCGTTTCTGCCCAGCGTGAGTGCGACCGCCGGCGCACAGCGATCCGGCGCGGGCGCGGTTCGATCACCCGGCACGGGTACCACCGCAAATCTTTACAGCATCGGTCTGTCAACGAGCTACAGCCCGGATATATTTGGCGGCACGCGGCGCGCCGTTGAGCAGCAACAGGCGCTCGCCGACTTCCAGCGCAATGAGCTCGCGGCGGCTTATCTGACCCTTACCGGTAGTGTCGTGAATGAGGTGCTGATAATTGCGTCGACTCGACTCCAAATCGCGACGGCCGAGGAACTGATTGCGAGCGATCGCAAGAATCTTGCGCTCACACAGCGCGAATTTGACGTAGGTGTAGTGCCGCGAAGCGATGTGCTCACGGCCGACAGCCAGCTGGCCGCCGATCTGACCCAGCTGCCATCCCTGCACAAGCAACTCGATCAGGCGTACGACGCGCTGGCGGTGCTTTCCGGCCGCGCACCTTCCGAGTGGCAGGTGCAGCCATTCGATATCGACCAATTCACGCTGCCGCGAGATATCCCGCTGAGCTTACCCGCTCGGCTGGTGCGGCAACGTCCGGACGTTCTTGCCGCCGAAACGCAACTTCACGCGGCGAGCGCGGCGATCGGCGTGGCGGTCGCTCAGGAGTTTCCGGATATCAGCTTATCGGGTTCCATCACTCGAGAGGCCCTGCGGGCGGGCGATCTGTTTCACCAGTTCAACACCCTCTGGGGGGCCGGAGGTTCTTTGACGCAGCCGATATTCAAGGGCGGAGCATTGCGCGCACAGGTGCGCGCTACCCGCGATGCCTTCAAGGCCTCGGCCGCAACCTATCAGGCAGTGGTACTCGAAGCGCTCGGACAGGTGGCCGACGATCTATGGGCCCTGCAGTACGATGCGCAAATCCTCACCGTCGATCGACACTCGATGGACGTCGCGTTGCAGGCCCTGAAGCTGCAACAGCAAAGCTACGCAGTGGGTACAACCACGGTGTTGAACTTGATCGCTGCAGAACGAGCCTATGCACAGGCGCGGCTCGGCTATGTGAGCGCGCGAGTACAGCAGTTCACCGACAGTGCAAGCCTTCTGACCGCATTGGGCGGAGGATGGTGGAACGACAAGCTCGAGTCCGCTGCCCGGTGAATGCACATCCTTATCTTCGAGTCGGGCTGCTATCCGATACCCACGGGCTCTTGCGGCCCGAAGCGCGCGCTTTCGTGATGGGCTGCGACTACATCGTGCACGGCGGCGATGTGGGCAGCGCCGACATTCTCGAGGAACTCGCCGCCATCGCTCCCGTGATTGCGGTCAGAGGCAACAATGACAAGGGGCCCTGGGCGGCCCGCCTGCGCGAGACCGAGCTGATCAGGGTGGGCCATGTGTTCGTCTACATCATCCACAACATCGAAGAACTCGACATCGATCCCGTTGCCGCTGGAGTGCGCGTGGTCGTTTCCGGGCACTCGCACAAGCCCATGATCGAGGAGCGGGGCGGGGTCCTGTTCGTCAATCCGGGAAGCTGCGGACGGAGGCGGTTCAAGCTGCCGGTCGCTATGGGCGAGATCCTGGTCTCGGGCAGCGAGGTCAAGGCGCGAACGATCGAACTCGAGCTCGGCTAAGTTCCCGGACCGCCCTTATCGCCGGCTGCCTGAAACCATTCCGGGGTGATGAGCCGGTACAGGAGCGCACCGATCGCACCCCCCAGCAGCGGTGCCGCCCAGAATAGCCAGAGCTGACTGAGGGCCCAGCCCTGGATGAATACCGCGGGGCCGGTGCTGCGCGCCGGATTCACCGAGGTATTGGTGACCGGGATGCTGATCAAATGGATGAGCGTGAGCGCGAGGCCTATGGCGAGGGGCGCGAAGCCGCTCGGGGCCTTCTTGTCGGTGGCGCCCATGATCACGAAGAGGAACATCGCGGTCATCACCAATTCGCAGACGAATCCGGCCTCCATGCTGTAATGCCCGGGAGAATGTTCGGCGAAACCATTGGCTGCGAGACCCCCGGCCAAGGGGTCGATCCCGTTGCCCGCGGCGATGAATAGCAACACACGGGCGGCGGCAATGGCGCCCAATACCTGCACGACCCAGTAGGGCAGCATTTCCTTCGCTGGATGGCGGCCGCCGACCACGAGCCCGAGGGTCACAGCGGGATTCAAATGACACCCCGAAACATGGCCTATCGCGAAGGCCATGGTAACCACGGTGAGCCCGAACGCGAGTGCGACCCCCAAGAGGCCGATCCCTACGTTGGGGAAGGCGGCCGCGAGTACGGCGCTGCCGCAGCCGCCGAGCACGAGCCAGAACGTACCGATGAATTCGGCGGCAAGTTTCCTGATCAATACCATGGCCGTCCCCTGGATTGTTCTTAGACGAGGAGATAGGCCAAAAATACCAGAATCGCGACCTCAAGTTAAACCTATTCGGGGGTTCCCAGCACTCACTCCGTATACCGCGCGCTCATCGCGTGCACAGGCGTGGATCCGAACGCTGCAATTGATGGAGCGACGATGCTTTCAATCCTGGTTTGCCATTCATACTACCTGCGGCGAGACCAAAAGCAGGTGTTGCGTGCCAAACCCTACCCGCCGCTGGCCACCTTGCAGGTGGTCTCGCTGCTGCGAAACGCCGGGCACCGCGTGGCGTTCTTCGACGCAATGCTGGCCGACGGCATAGATGAATACGACCACTTGCTGCAGGCCGAGCGGCCTCAGGTGGTCTTGTTCTACGAGGACAATTTCAACTTCCTGAGCAAAATGTGCCTGGATACCATGCGCCGCGCCGCTTGCGACATGATCGCCTCTGCCCGCAGCGCCGGCGCCCGCGTCATCTCGGCCGGCCCCGATGTCACGGATGCACCGGGGCCCTACCTTAACGCGGGAGCGGATCTGGCCCTGATCGGCGAAGGCTTGTCGGCGCTGCTGGAAGTGCTGCCCAGGCTCGATTCGAATCCGCAGGCCTCGAGCGCCGATCTCACGCGAGGCCTGGCGGGTGTTGCTTCGCTCGGCGGGGCAGAGGCATTGGCCCGGGGCGGCTCGAAAGGTTTGGGCATAGCCGCCGAGGTGGGTCTCGCGGCCTGGGATCTGGTGGACATGGACCGCTACCGCGCGGTGTGGCGCAAGGCGCACGGATATTTCAGCCTGAACATGGCGGCCTCGCGCGGTTGCCCCTTTCGCTGTACCTGGTGCGCCAAGCCGATTTGGGGCAATCAATACCTGCAGCGAAATGCGACCGAGGTCGCCCTCGAAATGGGTTTCCTCAAGCGATCGTTCCATCCCGACCACATCTGGTTCGCGGACGACATTTTCGGATTCCGGGTCGACTGGGTCGCGGAGTTCGCGGCTGCGGTGCGGGCCGCCGACGCGAGCATTCCCTTCAGCATTCAAACCCGAGCCGACTTGGTAAGCGAACGCATGGCTGAAGCGCTGCGCGAGGCTGGGTGTCGGGAAGCGTGGATCGGTGCGGAGAGCGGCAGCCAGCAGGTGCTGGACGCGATGAACAAGGGGACCACGGTGGCCGAGATCCGGGTCGCCCGCGATCGGCTCAAGGCCGTCGGCATTCGAGTCGGATTCTTCATCCAGCTCGGCTACATGGGCGAGCAGCTCGACGATATTTTGGCCACGCGTGCCCTGCTCGAGGCGTCCCGGCCCGATGAGATCGGCGTCAGCGTCTCGTATCCGCTGCCGGGCACCAAGTTCTACGACCTGGTCAAGGCGCAGCTCGGCGGCAAGACGCATTGGCGGGAGAGCGATGATCTGGAGATGATGTTTCACGGCACCTATACCTCGGATTTCTACCGCTGCGTGAGAAACCTGATGCACGATCAGGTCACTCTTCAATCCGGCGGCATGCCGCCGGCGAGCGAGGAACACAGGCGCGTACAGCACGCACTTGATCGGCGCTGGCAGGATCTGCTGAGCCAGGAACTCAAGTATCGGTCGCCGCCTGCCCGTGCCGCGCTCGCCGGATAGCGGCGACATGGTGTCCCTCGGCAAGAAAATACCGCGGCCGCCGACAACACCGCGGCCGTCGACATTGCAAGCGGCGCTGCGTAAAACCACCGAAGGCCTGGCGAACGAGCTGGGATCCCCTACGCAGCGCGTGCCCGACTGGTCGGACTTCGAATGGACGGTCGCGCGGGCCGTGGCGGCCATGCACGGCGTCTCGCCGCTTCTGTCGCACACTTTGCGCTGGCGGGGACCCGCCGGATGGGTGAGGTTCCTGGAGAAGCAGAGATCTCATACCCAATTACGGCATGGTCGAATCGAAGCGCTCATGCGTCTCATCGATCACGGCGCGCGCGAATCGGAATTCGCGACGGTTGCGCTGAAAGGCGCGGCGTTGCATGCGCTCGGCGTTTATCGCGCCGGCGACCGGCCGATGGCCGACATCGACCTATTGGTACGGCCTGAACAAGCGCAGCGAGCGGCCACGATGCTCGAGCGCCTGGGATATACCGAATCGAGCTCGAGCTGGCAGGAGAGGGTGTTCACGCCCGTCGATCATCGGGATCCGGATGGATTGGGCGAGCATGCGGGGAACGACATCAAGATCGAGCTGCACGAGCGCATTTGCGAGCAGCTGCCATGGCGCCTCACGGATATTTCCGAACTCGTCCATCCAATTAAACCGCGGCCGGGATGCAACGACTATCCGTCGAAAGCTTCGTTAATGACTCATCTGCTGCTGCACGCGGCCGGATGCATGGCATTTCAATCGCTGCGGCTCCTACACTTGCACGATCTGTACAGAGTGTCGGCGACGATGGGCCGGGATGATTGGCGGCAATTTCTCGAGTCCAGGCGCCTCCCAGGAAAGTTATGGTGGAGCTTTCCGCCGCTCGAGCTGACGTCGCGATATTTCCCTTCCGCGATTCCAGCGGAGCTGCTGGAGGTGGTGGCGGAGGATTGCCCCCTATGGCTGCAGCTCGCCTCGCGGCGGCGATCGCTCTGCGACGTCTCCTTGTCCCATCTGCGGGTGGACGCCTTTCCGGGGATCGAGTGGTCGCGCTCGGTCGGTGAACTGGTCGGGTATGCCGCCAGCCGGTTGCGGCCGAGTGACGCACATCTTGCGTTGCGCGAGCATGTTGAGAGCAACGAGGCCTGGGCGCGGCAAAATCCATGGTCGAGACTATCGCAGGGCCGCCGAATCCTGCGCTGGGTGACGTCGCGCCCGACCCGTCCAGCGACCATGCATGCGATACGCGCGGCGCTCGCGCAATCACAATGACGAATCCGGCCGCAGCTCTCGCCGACAGAACCACGGGCTTACTCGGCGATTCAGCGTCGCGAGATTATGCGCGCAAGCTCCGTCAATTCAATGCGTTCGCCGAGCCCGAACTTCGCAGTCTGATCGGGGGTATGGGCCTGAAACAGGGAATGCGAATTGTGGATGCCGGATGCGGTACGGGAGAAGCGCTTGCGTGGCTGTTCGATCAGGTGGAGCCCTCGGGCAGTGTGATCGGTTTCGACCTGGCGGCGGCCCACGTGCGGGCCGCCCGCATGTTCGCCGGGGCCGGCATCGAGGTTCTGCAGGGAGACTTGGAGGCGCCACCCGTTGCGGCCGGGAGCATCGACTTCATCTGGTGCGTCAACACAGTCAATCACCTGCGCGATCCACTCGAGGGGATCAGCCGACTCTCGACCTTGTTGCGGCCTCGCGGCCGAATGGCATTGGGCCAAAGCTCGTTGTTGCCGGAGATGTTCTTCGCCTGGGATTCGAGGCTCGAACGAGTCACGAACGATGCCGTACGCCGGTACTACCGCGATCGCTATTCCCTGAACGAGCGCGATCTTAAGTCGGTGCGGGCGCTCGTCGGGAACCTGCGCGCGGCCAATTTTCGAAACGTCGCGGTACGGACGATCTTGATGGAACGCGTGTCTCCGCTGGACCAGGCTACTGAGCGTTACCTCCGGGAAACGATATTCAGGGACACATGGGGCGAGCGGCTGCGGCCCTACCTGGCGAGCGAAGATCATGAGGAACTCGTCCGTCTATGCAACCCGCAACACGAACAATTCGCGCTGCGGCGTGCCGATTTTCATTTCTTGCAAACGTTCACTCTGGCGACGGGGGAGATTTAGAGCAGTTGCGCATATAGCGCGCCAAACCGTGCCGCTGTGAAGTCTGCGTCTTGCAGGGTGGCCCGCATCAGCGCCTCGGCGGCAATGCGCAAGCGCAAACCTTCGTCATCCAGGAGTGTTCGGATTGCCGCGGCCAGGCGAACCCAGTCGCCGATCGGCACCGACAAGCAGGCGTCGGGGGCCCATTCGGCAATGTGGCCCACAGAGGTACCGACGGTCGGGACACCGATAACCGCGGCCTCGAGCAACACCGCGGGACCCGCTTCATGGCGCGACGAATGCACCATGAGATCGGCTGCCTCCATCAGAGGGCGCAGCTCCCGCTGAGGCAGAAAGCCTCGAAATCGGACCTTCCCGGACAATCCCATTCGATGCGCCAAGGTCTGTATCTCGCCGTGAAGCGTGTCGTCGCCGACGACATCCATTTCGAAGGCGGAACCGGACTTCGTGAGCTCGGCCAACGCGCGCAGCAGCGTCTCCTGATCCTTCACGAGATTGAGGCTCGCGACGTGAATCAGTCTTGCAGGCCTGCTGCGATCGCGGCGAACAGGTTCGCGAGGCGGCCAGGTGTCGAGATCGACCCCGAGCGGCACGCGCTGGGCTGCGATGCCAAGCCGGGACAAGAGTTCAAGGACCGGTGCGCTCGTGGCGGTGACCGTGGAGACAGAGCGCAGAACCCACGATTCGCGCAGGCGCCCCCTCCATGTCTGTACTCCGCCGTAGCCAATGTCGGGAATGGCGACAAGCTCGCCGCCGGTAACGTGTATGAGGCTGGGGATGCCGAGCAAGCGGCCGGCCGCCGCCGCAATCAAGCCGCAATTTCCCGACCAGATCGCCTGTATGACGTCGAATCGCCGCGCTTGATGCAACTCGTAAATTGTCCGCACGGCACGCAGCCGCGTATGTCGTATTCCGACATTGTGGATGCGGGCCCCTGCGAGGTCCCAGGCGGCCGGCTCCGATTCCTGGGTCAGGGCGATCACTTGCACGTCATTGTGCCGGGAAAGACGTTCGATCAGGCCAAGCAATGCCGGGATCACTCGGTACTCTCCCGATCGATCCACGCCGCCCGGTACCACCATGGCGATTCGCATTTACAGTCCCGCCAGCAACGATCGCAAGGCTTCGGCCGCCTCTGCCGGATGGTCTCCTCGGCGCAGTTCGAAAGCGGGAAGCTTGGATATATTCTTACGGAACATTTGCCATTGCGGTTGAGCGGCGCCGTAAGCCTGCTCGCGCAGCAGATTGTCCATCAGCAGCGATTTCGACATCGGCCTGAGGAGAGGACGGGTGCCGGCCTTTCGCGACGAAAGGAACGCGACTCCGACGATGCGGAGCGGTGCCCTCGCCAGTTGATAGGGACCTCTGCGCAGATCCACCTCGAATTTCTCTATGCCGCTGCGGCGCCGGATGACCGGAGATTTGGCGATGGCCGCCGCTGCACGGGAGCGGCCGAGCCAGCCCAGCGAGTCGGTTCGGACATGCAGGAAATTGGCAACACCGGTCGCGAGCATCGTGTCCGGGGCGACAAATACGCTGTCCTCCGACAGAAATTCGAAACCACCCAACAAACATTGCAATGCCACGGTCGACTTGCCTGCCGAGCTTGGCCCCATCAGCAGAATGCCGCGGCCGCGCTGGCCGACGCATGCGGCGTGCAACGGAACCAACCGCTGGGCGCGGGCGGCGAGAGTAAACACCGCAAACTCGATCAGCTCGTAGCGGGTATGGTATGGATGGCGCAGCATCTGAGGGGAGACGAGGACCAGCGCCGCGCCCTCGCGGGCGGACATGACGACCACATCCGAGGTGGCGGTGGCGCCGCCGAGCAGACCGGCCCCATGCAACATTTCGAGCGGCGGCGGCTCGGATCCATTCGGCCGCCGACGCTGCGGCCGCTTTTTGGGCGCCTCGCCGGGCTTCATGAGCATCAGTCGAACGTGAAAACTCGGCGCCTCGGACGATAACCAATGACCGGGCAGCCCGGCGTATGCCCAGTCGACCAGGCGCAGCAGCTGCGGAGAATTGCTGTCGAACCGGAAACGTCCTCCCAACAATTGCAGGGGCTTGCGGGCCAGACTCGGGGCTCGCTCACCGAATGGATCGGACAGTGGATCGGGTAACAATTGGCGGCTTTTAGGGTACTAACGAGGTAAGTACCCTGTCGGAAAGGTAATGGTCGTAGCGACCGGATCTTTTTCTCTGAGCAATGAACGATGCAAGCATGAGCCGACCCGAGCCGACTGCCGTAGAACCGCGTTTGCGCGACACGCGGGAGGCGTTCGACAGCGTTGCGGCCGACTACGACGGCCCGAGGGGTAACAATGAACTCATTCAGGAGATGCGGGGCGAGGTGTGGCGCTGGCTGGACGCCACTTTTTCCCGCGGCAGCCGGTTGATCGACTTGGGCTGCGGCACCGGATTGGATGCCGTGCGCATGGCGAGACTCGGCCATTTCGTCACGGCGACGGATTGGTCGCCCCAAATGGTGTCGCGAACCCGCGATCGTGCGCGAAACGAGCGCCTCGCCGAACGCGTGGAAACGGTCGTCGTGGGTGCCCACGAACTGTGCCGTTTGGGGGCAACGGGCGAATATGACGGTGCGTATTCGAATCTCGGCCCGCTGAATTGCGTGCCGGATCTTGCCGCGGTGTCTCGCGAATGTGCCCGCCTGCTCAAACCGAATGGCGCACTGGTGTTCACGGTAATTGGCCGGATCTGCCCCTGGGAAATTGCGCACTATCTGCGACAGGGGCGCTGGGGCAGGGTGAAGATACGCTTCGCGCGCAGTGTGGTGCCGGTGGGGATGAACAACCATACTATCTGGACCCGGTACTTCGGTCCGCGCGAATTTTACCGCCACTTCGAGCCAGAATTCCGGCTGGAGCACTTTCGCGGGCTGTGCGTATTCGCGCCGCCGCCTTACCTGACCTCGATTCGGGAGAATTTTCCTGGCAGCCATGCGCGACTGTGGGATCTCGACCGCAGGATTTCCGGTTGGCCCGGGATCCGGGGCATGGGAGACCATTTCCTCATCGTGATGAAGAAGCGATGACGCGCGAACTGCTCCCCGCTCGGGGTGACCTGTCCACACTCGACTTCATGCGGGCCCTCTGCACGCTCGTCGTCGTCGCGGCACATTATCTCGGGATGACCGGGAACTTTTCGCAGGTGATGGGCGGGTTGCCGCGGGTTGCGGTGCTGATGTTCTTCGTTCATACCAGCTTCGTGCTGATGCTTTCGCTGGAGCGGCAACAGGCGAATTCGCCGGATAAACTATGGCGGCGCTTCATGGTGCGCCGGTTCTTCCGGGTGTACCCGCTGACGACGCTTGTGATCGCCGCGATCGTCGTCTTCCGAATACCTTCGCAGTTGGTTCCTCCGAACTTTGAATACCTGCATCTGGGCGCCGGCGCGACTGCTTCGAACTTTCTGCTCACCATGAATCTAACGTCGTCGGCGCCAATTCTGTCTCCGATGTGGTCGCTTCCGTATGAGTTCCAGCTGTACCTCGTCCTGCCCGCCCTGTTCCTGTGGGTCAAACGTTGGCGCGGAGCGGCGCCCGTGTTTGGACTGTGGTGTGCAACCTTGGCGCTCGCCCTGTTGCAACCGTCAATTCCGCACGGCGGCCGGCTCGACATTCTCGAGTTCGCGCCGTGTTTCGTGGCAGGAATCCTATGTTACAAACTGTCGAAGACGGTGCAGCCATCGATGCCTTTCGCGCTTTGGCCGCTGTTATTGATTCCCGGCCTGATGTTGATCTTCATTTTTCCGCCGACTCCAACGAACTGGCCGATTGCATGGATTGCCTGCTTTCTGATGGCGATTACCGTTCCGTTCATTCGCCAGACGCGGAATCATTACGTTCGGGATATATCGCATTGGATCGCCCGCCATTCGTTCGCCATCTATTTGGCTCACTACTTTTGCCTGTGGCTGGCGTTTCGGACCAATCACTGGTCCTGGGCCGCCCAATGGCTGATATTCCTCACCGCCAATGTGCTGCTGCCGATCGCCATGTATCGGCTGGTCGAGTATCCGATGATCCGCCTGGGAAACAGGCTGACGGCTGCGACGCCGGCGGCTACCCGTCCGGTGCGGGAACGAGATCCCGCATGCAGTGCGGTCCCAGAGCAACTGTCGCAGACACAGTCGTAGTCCATGCCATGAGCACGAGTGTATTGTCGAGGCGCGAGTGGCTCAAATCCGCGGGGATCGCGCTAGGCGCTCTCGCAATTCCCGTCGGCTGCGGCAAGCCGCCGACGCAGCCCGCGCGCAACCTTCCGGCATCGTTTGACCCGTATGCGTGGCTGTCGGTGGACAGTGAAGGGCGTGTCAAGGTGACCGTGACGAAGAGCGAGATGGGGCAAGGCGTCCGTACGACCTTAGCCATGGTGGTGGCCGACGAGTTGGGCGCACGGTGGACAGACGTCAGCGTGGAGCAGGCCGATACCGACGCGCGATTCGGAGAATCGTCGACGGGCGGCAGCAGCAGTCTCGAGAACTCTTGGCCTTCCTTGCGAGCGGCGGCGGCGGCGGCGCGCACCATGCTGATCCAGGCGGCGGCCTCGAGGTGGCAGGTGCCCGTCGCTGACTGCACGGCGGAGGCAGGGCGGGTCGCACATCCGAAGTCGCGGCGCGAGCTGCCGTTCGGGACCCTGGCGGCTGACGCGTCGCGCTTGGCGCTTCCGATCGACCCCATTCTCAAGCGACCGGAGGACTTCCGCCTCATCGGGCGACGACTGCAGGGCGTCGATACCGCCGACATGCTGTCCGGGCGTGCCGTCTATGGCATGGACGTCGCGATCCCCGGAATGTGCTACGCGGTGGTCGCGCGTTGTCCATTTCCGGATGGAACCCTCAAGAACTTCGACGACACCGCGGCTGTCGCAGTGCGGGGAGTCTCCGGCGTGATCGTGGTGCCGCACCAGGATGCCGGACGCGCAGCGGCGGTCCGCCCGGGTGTGGCGGTCATTGCGACGAGTTCGTACGCCGCCCTCAAGGGACGGAATCTGCTCTCGGTCGAGTGGCAAGCGCCGTCCCGCCCGTTGCTCGACACGGCAGATGTCTATGAGTCCCTGAAGTCGATGCGACACGAGGGCGCGCGCACCGCGATTTCGCGGAACACGGTCGTCGCTGGCATTCAGGGCGGGGGATTGGGCGAAAGCGCGTTCGAGGCGGACTACCTGGTTCCGTACGCGGCACATGCCGCCATGGAGCCTCTGAGCTGCACGGCGTCGGTCCGCGGAAAATTCTGCGAGATCTGGGCCGGCACCCAGTCACCGACCAACACGCAGCGCCTGGTTGCGCGCGCGCTCGGCATTGCGTCTCACAGAGTCGTGATTCACAACCAGCTGCTCGGCGGCGGGTTCGGGCGGCGTTTGAACGCGGACTTCATCGTCGAGGGAGCGCTGGTCTCGAAGGCCATCAACGCGCCGGTCAAGGTAATCTGGTCGCGCGAGGATGATTTACGGAACGATTTCTACCGACCCGCAAGCCATCATTCGCTCACTGCGCGGGTGAATAGGGAGAACAGATTGGTGTCCTGGCACCATCTGATCGTGGGGCCATCCACGGTCCGCCAGATCGACGGCGCGCACACGACGCAGCCCGAGCGGCAGGAAATCCTGGGCCTCGAACTGCTGCCTTACGAGATTCCGCAGTACCGCGTGGATTATCTCGAGAATGATCCGGCCCGGATCCCCATCGGTTGGTGGCGCGGTATCGCGAACACCCAGAATCTTCTGGCCGTTGAATGCTTCATGAGCGAGATCGCCGGTCAACTGCGCATCGATCCGATTGATTTCCGACTGCGGCACATAAGCGACGGACGTCTACGGCGGGTGGTTGAGGCCGTTCGCGATCGATTCGAATGGGAGGGCGGACCGCCGCCGGGCAGCGCGTACGGATTTGCGACCTGCAACTACCATGGCCGCACGAGAGTTGCGCTCGCGATCGAAGCCGCCGGGAGAAGCGGGTCGGCGTTGCACGTGAGGCGCGCCCTGTGCGCCATGGACTGCGGCTTGGTGGTGAATCCGAACGTGGTGGAGGCTCAGATTGAAGGTGGGATTGCCTGGGGGCTTTCGGCAGCACTGATGGGGGAAGTCACGATAGCTGCAGGCCGGGTCGCCGTTGGCAATTTCAACGACTATCCGGTTCTGCGCCTGCCGGAAGCGCCGCATGTCGATGTACACCTGATCGATTCGACTGAAAGCCCGTCCGGGGTGGGCGAATCCGTGGTGCCGGTGGTCGCTCCGGCACTCGCCGCCGCGGCCGCCCAGCTCGCGCACAAGCGCATCGACCGCCTGCCGATTCGCCTATAAGTACCTCATGCTTGGCGGGCACCATACAGGCAGGGATTACGCAGACGCCATCACAGCGAGGCAATCCGACCGTCGGGCGCGCTCGGCGTTTCAGAATCTGGTTCTAAAGATGGCGCGGCCCGGCGGCGCGATCTTCGATTTCGGCGCCGGCCCCGGGATCGACGCTCGTTTCTATGCCGATCGAGGTCTTACGGTCGAGGCATACGACGTCGACCCAGCGATGCGGGAATACTTCTCCGTGCATTGTCGGGATTACATTCAAGCGGGAAAGATAATCCTCCACGGCGGCACCTACCGGGAGTTTCTTGAGCGGAATGCCGGATCCAGAGGCTACGAGGTCGATCTCGTCACTGCCAACTTTGCGCCGCTCAATCTCGTCGACGATCTGCCGGATCTATTCGCCAAATTGCATGTGCTCACCGGGCGGGATGGAATCGTATTGGCGAGCGTCCTGAGTCCGTATTTTGTCGGTGACTTGAAATACGGGTGGTGGTGGCGAAATGCGTTGCGCCTCTGGCGCGATGGCCATTTCTCCGTGCTCAGCCATCAGGGCGGCATCACACGCCGGCGTCTTGCCGATTTCGCGGCGCAATGTTCGCCCTATTTCACCCTGGAAAGGGTGTATCGCGGGCTTCCGTCGTCCGGCGAACCGTGCCCGCGGGGAGTCGAATTGGCGCGTACCGGTCGATATGCCTGGATACGTGTCGCCACTTGCCGGTTCATGATCCTACAATTCAAAAAGCGCGCGGCTGCAACGGTGGGCGAGTGAGCGTCCGGCTACCGGAAGCGTTGAAGCGGCGGATACGCGCCTTGCCGCAGTGGGCGGCCATTGCGATGCGTGAGCCGCAGGAGGCGGTGGAGATCGCCATGGTCGCAGCAGGTTGTGAAGTCGATGTGACGCGCGCCAGCGTGGTTGCCTCCCTCAGGCCGTTCACGCTCGCGATCGGCCTCGATGAGCGCATGTCGGCGACGATCGATGGCGGACACGAGCCGGAGTTGCGCTTCACGGATAGCGTGTCTCGCCGCATGGTGGGGGTGCTCAAATTGCGCCACGCCCGAACCGAGATCGCGGCAGGCGCCACCATCGGCTTCTTCGAGGTCCGGCACGGTGCGCATTCTTGCCTTCGCGAGCCGTACGCTCAATGGAATCGTTGGCGACAGAATCGCGCGATGCGCAAGAATCGCGACCCCGGCAATTTCTCGATGCCTCCCGAGTCCGTGCAGAACATGATGATTTTCTATATATGCCCGCGGCCCGTCGTGCTGGTCTCGGTGGAGGACGCCAATCATAGCAATGTGTTTCCGATGGACCTGATCGGGTCGATTTCACCCGGTCACTTCACACTG
>Ga0210391_10003048_pt1 | contig 14260 bp, 14 predicted proteins | sample IncBWC12OmetaG_FD_160573 | JGI IMG/M metagenome (GOLD analysis project Ga0210391, IMG submission 160573) | Forest soil microbial communities from Barre Woods Harvard Forest LTER site, Petersham, Massachusetts, United States - Inc-BW-C-12-O ... | reverse complement strand
GCTGCCAAAGCAGCTCGGGTCGCTTTCCGCTTATCGCTGGTCTCGTCCTTGTGCAAGAGGCTTGCATTGTGCCAAGTGTAGACCCGATATCCGTTTGCTTCGCTGACCGTCGGCTGGATCGTCTTGCTTTTCAACTTCACCGCCCGGTCGCGCGGTACGATTACTTCTAACTGCTCATCTAAGACGATCTGGTCGTGGGTAAAATCATAGCTTGTCCAAAACTGTCCCGGCGCCAGCGGCTTGGTCACCTGTTCCCTGGTCTGGTATTCGAGCACGTCTCCCACGTTCATTCCTTTGACCGCCACTTGCTTCTCATGCAGATCGCTGTAGAAAGGCGCCTGGCGCGTGATTTGAGCCGCCATGTCCTGCACGTTCTCGGGTGGCGTCTCCACCACCGAGCCATCGGCCTTACGAACGCGCACGTAGGTGATCTCGAAGGTCCCCGTCCCGCTCGCATAGGAGAAGGCCAGCAACCCGTATTGCTGCACTCCAGCCTCTGACTGGATGCGCACCCGTGCTGTATTTTCCTGGGAGCCGGTTCCATCGTTCTCAAATCTTTGCTTGCTGGAGAACTGCTCGATGACGAACGCTTCCTGAGACTGGTCGGGCTTGGAGCCCTCCGCTTTCGACGGCGCTGGGACCTGCGCCACAGAGAACGCCAGGGAAAGAAATAATGAGAGAACTGTAGGACGGGGTCTCAACATGCGTGGCCAACATTATTCGACTTCGCAGGGAAAAGGCAAGTAACTTCTATCTTGGTCGCATAACTCATCCTAATTACATCACTTTTTCTTTCACAGGAACCATAAAGCGAACAATGGCGGGACGCCAACACCGTCCGCCTTCATTTCCTTGTCGAAGCCACATGCGCAGGTTGTCGAATTCCGAGCGACCAGTTCACACCGCGAATCACTGGCTCCGGATAAACTCCGATGAATAAAGTAGCCAGCGCCGCGACGCCCACCGCGCAACGCATTCCTACGCTGACGGGCAACTTTCCCGTTTCCATGGGCGCGCGCATCAGCATGGAGTTGGCAATCTTCAGATAGTAATAAAGTCCAAAGACCGAATAGAGTACGCCAAGCGAAGCGAGCGCGTAGTGTTGGCTCTCGATCAAGCTGAGGAAGATGTAGTACTTGCCAAGAAAACCCGCGGCGGGCGGAATTCCGGCGAGCGAAAGCAAAAACAGCAACATCAAAATGGCTTCAACCGGCGCCCGCTGGTAGAGTCCGGCCATATCATCGAGCTCGTCGCCGATCACGTTGCGCTGCCGCAGCGAAGTAACCACCGCGAATGCTCCCAGGTTCATGAAGGTATAGACGAGCAGATAAATCAGGATTCCCTTCAAGCCGTCGAGAAAGCCAGGGGAGCCAACATGCGAAGTTCCCATGGCCACAAATGCCAGAAGCATGTAGCCAACGTGCGCAATCGACGAGTAAGCCAGCAACCGTTTGGTATTGGTCTGCGTCAACGCCGCGAAGTTGGCGCCGGTCATGGTCGCGATCGAGACAAACACAATCAACGGAGTGTAGACCGAACGTAGCGGGAATAACCCGAACACTAATATGCGCAAAAGCATCGCCCACGCCGCCGCTTTCACAGCCACCGACATGAAACCGGTGATGCTGGTGGGCGCACCTTCGTAAGCGTCGGGCGCCCACTGATGAAACGGTATGGCGGCGATCTTGAACAGCAATCCGACCATGGTCGTCAGCAGCGCGATAATCACCACTGGATTATGCGTACTCTGCGCCGAGACGGCGCGCCCAATGACGCCCAGGTTGGTGCTGCCGGCAATCCCGTAGAACAGCGATAGGCCGTAGGCAAAGATGCCCGACGAAAATGCGCCGAGCAACATATACTTCAACGCCGCTTCGTTCGAGCGCCGGTCGCGGCGCAAGAAACCAACCAGCACATAAGTGGAAATCGCCATCAGCTCGAGCCCGATATAGATGAGGACGACGTCGATCCCCGCCGATATGCACATCATGCCCACCAGGGAAAGCAGCAGCAAAGCGTAATACTCGCCGTGGTGTTCATCTTCGAGGTCGAGATAGTGCGCCGACATGAGAATCGAGATCGCTGCTCCTGTAAGAAACAGATACCAGAAATAAATCGCAAAACGATCGACCAACAACGAGTTATAAAACCCGACTAACCCCCGTGGCGGAAGCATCGACTGAATCTGCCAAACGCATAACGCCGAAAACAACACTCCAAACAGCGCGCTCGCCGGGTTAATCCACCTCCATGAGCGAGGCACCATTAGGTCGATCAGCAAAATTCCGAGCGCAAAAATGGCTAGCTCGACCATCGGCAACATCAATTGGTGATCGATGGGAGAGAGACCTCGCACTTAGTTACTCGCTTTCGGCGTACCGGCGCTCGAAGCGGCGGTACTGGGCGATGGGACAAACGAGATCGGTCGCATCCGCGCGTTCATTGCAGCATTAGGGTTAGAGTTGTCATGGATCGTCTGCACAATCTGATTGACCGGCTGTTCGAGAATTTGGAAGAACGGTTTGGGATAAAGCCCGATCCACAGCGCCATGATGATTAGCGGCGCAAAGGTAAGAATTTCGCGCGGCGTAAGATCAGGCAGCTTTTGGTTCTTGGGATTGGTCACGGTCCCGAAGAAAACGCGCTGATACAGCCAGAGCAGATAAGCCGCCGCCAGTACCACGCCCGGCACGGCCCAGGCTGCCCACCGCCAGTTTGCGGTGAATGCTCCCTGCAGGATGGTGAACTCGCCGACGAAACCATTCAACAGTGGCAACCCCATCGACGATAAGAACATGATCATCGCGATGGTCGCGTAGACCGGCATCACGGTCGAGATGCCGCCATAGTCGGCTATCTCACGCGTGTGTCTCCGCTCGTACAAAATGCCGACGATCAAGAACAGAGCTCCGGTCGAGACGCCGTGATTGATCTGCTGGAGCACCGACCCGGTTAATCCAGCCGAGTTCAACGCGAAAATTCCAAGGGTGCAGAAACCGAGGTGACTCACGGATGAGTAAGCCACCAGCCTTTTCATATCCTTCTGCATCAGCGAAACCAGCGCACCATAGATGATGCCGACGAGCGACAGCCCGATCACCCAGTTTTGCACCCTGGGATGCGACACGACGGAGGGGAAAAACGGCAATGAAAAACGCAAGAATCCGTAGGTTCCCATCTTCAGCAAAACGCCGGCCAGTATGACGGAGCCGGCCGTAGGCGCCTCCACGTGCGCATCGGGCAGCCACGTGTGGAAGGGAAACATCGGAACCTTAATGGCAAATCCGATAAAAAAAGCGACGAAGAGCCAGATAGCGTATTGGAAGGGAATTCTGTACGCGGTCTGATAGAGCTCAGGAATGCTGAAGGTGAATACGCCGATGAGAGTGTGGTGATGGAAATAAAGAAAGAGAATGCCGAGCAGCATCAGCACCGAGCCGAGGAGTGTGTATAGGAAGAATTTGATGGCCGCATAAAGTCTGCGGGGCCCACCCCAGATGCCGATCAGCAGATACATCGGCACCAGCATCGCCTCCCAGAAAACGAAGAAGAGGAAAAAATCGAGCGCCATAAAGACGCCAAGCATTCCTGTCTGCAACACCAGAAACCAAACGTAATATTCTTTGACTCGGGTCTCGATCGCGGTCCACGAGGAGAGAATCGAAATCCATCCCAGCAGCGTGGTCAGCATGATCAGTAGAAACGAAATGCCGTCGATGCCCAGGTTGTAACCCGCGCCAATTGACGGAATCCAGTTATTGGCAGTCCCTTCGAGAAACTTGAAGCCGGGCTCGAAACGTCGCGCCCAGAACATAGGCACGAGCGGAAGCGAGATGAGGAACCCGCCCAGCGCGAAAATATTCGCCATCCAGCGAATCGCGTCTTTCTTCTCCTTAGGGACAAACAGGAGAAAGAGCGCGCCGATAAGCGGCGTGAAAAGAATGATCGATAGTATGTGACTCTGCATAAGAGCAGTTCTCGAAATTCGGCACGTAGCAATTCGCACTCAGCATTTGGTCCCTTCGTATCTGTTGCAAGGACTGAGTGCTGACTGCTGAATGCTAATTGCTCATTTCCACAGGCAATACATGCCAAATCCAAGCAATCCCGCGATCATAACCAGCGCATACCACTGCACCAATCCCCATTCGAGCAGGCGCATGGGGTACGAGATTATGCGCGCCAGAATCGCCGGGGCGTTCACTGCCAAGCCGTCGATGATCCACTTATCCCACCAGGTCGACAGCGTAGCAAGGGCGCGCGTCACCCAGCCAACGTCATTGACGACTCCGTCGATGACCTTGGCGTCGAACCACGACGCCGCTTCGCCCGCTCCCATTGCGCCGAGGCGGATGCTGCCCAGCTTGCGGCGTCCGGTGAAAACGTAGTCATACCCTTCGTCGACAAACCATTTGTTATAGAGCGCGGTATACAGCGGCGGAGCCCTCACTGCAATTGGCTCCGCATAGTCTTTGCCGGCGTTCATGTAGGAACGCCGCGCCATTCCCCAACCCACTCCAGCCGCTGCCAAAGATAAGAACATCAGCACATACTCCGTCTTATCCGTGTGCTCAGCTTCTCTCTCGCCCGCCGCTAACTGCCCCGACTTACCTTCTTCGACTAAGACGACGGCCTCGTGTGCGAACACTGGCTCTACAAACTTCTCGAAGCGCGCCGAACCGCCCAGGCTATGCGGCCAACTCAGCCATCCGGCGCCCATCGAGCAGATTGCGAGAATCACGAGGGGTACCGTCATCGACTTTGGCGACTCATGCACGTGATGCTCGACCTCGTGGCTCATCCGCGACGGACTATAGAAGGTCAAATACATCAGCCGAAACATATAGAACGCCGTCATCAGCGCTGTGCCATAACCAACAAACCAGAGGATGCGATAGGCACCCCCCTCCGAAGCCCACGTCTGCCACAGGATTTCATCCTTTGAAAAAAAACCGGCGAAGGGAAATATTCCCGCGATGGCCAGCGTTGCAATCAGCATCGTCCCGTGCGTAACCGGGATGCGCCGCTCCAGGTCGCCCATGTGGCGCATATCCTGCTCGCCGCTCATGGCGTGAATCACCGAGCCGGAAGCAAGGAAGAGCAGCGCTTTGAAGAACGCATGCGTGAACACATGGAAGACACCCGCGGCAAAAGCGCCAACGCCCAAGGCCAGAAACATATAACCCAATTGCGAAACCGTAGAGTAAGCCAGCACGCGCTTGATGTCGTTCTGCACCAGCCCAATCGAAGCGGCGAACACGGCGGTGAGCGCGCCAACAATGGCGACCGTTTTCATTGCGGTGGGAGCGAGCACAAAGACGGCATTCGAACGCGCCACCATGTACACGCCCGCCGTCACCATTGTGGCAGCGTGGATCAGCGCTGAAACCGGCGTGGGACCCTCCATCGCATCCGGCAGCCAGACATAGAGAGGGATTTGCGCCGATTTGCCGCAGGCTCCGACAAAGAGCAGCAGAGCGGCAGCCGTGAGCACAGGATCGCCCATCGCGAATTGTCCGCTGCGCGCCAAAGAGTTGATGTCGAGGAAGCGAAACGAGCCGAGATACCAGACCAAAGTGAGCGCGCCGAGAATAAATCCGGCATCGCCGATACGATTCACGATGAATGCTTTATTAGCCGCAGTCGAAGCCGACTTACGATGAAAATAGAACCCAATTAATAGATACGAGCACAAGCCAACGCCCTCCCATCCTACAAACAAGAGTATGTAGTTATTCGCCAGGACAAGCGTAAGCATGGAAAACATAAACAGGTTCATGTATCCGAAAAAGCGGTAATAACCACCTTCGTGCGCCATGTATCCGACAGAGTAAATGTGGATTAACATGCCCACGCCAGTAACGAAGAGCAGCCAAATCGAAGAGAGCGGATCGAGCAGAAACCCGGCGTCGGCGTTGAACGCCGCGAGCGTTCCGTCACGTTTGGTGAGATTCAAATGCCCATCGCCGCTGCCGAGCCAGGTATAAATAATCTTCTCGAAAGGTCGTCCGGTGCCGTTCGCAAAGTGGGTGTATTCGACGACCGTGAAACATGCGAACAGAAACGCCAGCACGATCGCGCCGACGCAGACAGCGCTGACCGTAGCCTTCTGCAGCCGCCGTCCGAAAAAGAACATGATCGCGGCCCCGAAGGCCGGGAAGAGCGGGAGCAGGTAGATGTGGTTTAGGAACATGTCGTTGGTCGCTAGTCGTTGGTCGTTGGTCGTTAGTCGTTCGCTATTCGCCTTTCGTCGTTCGCGGTTCGCGGTTCGCGAACGGCGCTTAGCGAAGAGCGACTAGCGGCCCTTCTACCATTTCAATAAATCAATCTCATCCACATTGATCGTGTCTTTATTGCGAAAGAAGGCGATTAAAATGCCGAGGCCCACGGCCGCTTCGGCGGCGGCATCGACTACGATAAAGATTGCGAAAACCTGCCCGTCCAACCTTCCCCACATACGCGAGAAGGCCACCAAATTGAGGTTTACCGCGTTCAAAATCAGTTCGATCGACATCAGCACGATGACGACGTTGCGGCGGGTAAGCACTCCGATCACGCCCAGCACGAAGAGTGCTGCCGCAACCACGAGATAGTGAATGGTGGTGATGGGAACCATAAAAACGTCGTTAGTCGCCGGTCGTTGGTGGTTCGCGATTCGTCGCCCCATACAATCACCCGAACGACTATCGACTAACGACCATCGACTAAATCTTCTTCTTGGTCATAATCACCGCTCCCAGAATCGCCACCAGTAACAGCAACGAGGCGATTTCGAAAGCGAACGTATATTGACCCATCCTACCGGCTTCTCCGTAAAGCATGCTCGCGACCTGCTGTGTGTTCGATCCTTCGGGTATCGCGATCATGCGATCGGGAAAGAGCGCTCTGCCTTTCACAAACGCCGAAACGAACAGCGCCATCAACCCGCACGCCGTCGCCAGCCCTACCGGCCAAAAACGATTAAACCGCCGGTCTCTGGAGGCACGTTCAATGCTCACCAGCATAATCACGAACAGAAACAGCACCATAATTCCGCCCGCATAAACCATAATCTGCACGGCGGCGACAAATGGCGCATACAACATCAGGTATAGATTGGCAACGGCGATCAGCGTAACGATTAGCGCGAGCGCGCAGTGTACCGGGTTACGACGCGTGCTGACTAAGAAACCTCCGGCAATCGCGAGCCCCGAAAGCAAATAAAAGAAAAACGGCGTCGCCACCGGCGCCATGCCCGGACCGATGCTAGTCGTATCAACCGCGATCAAAGCCTGGTGCAAGCCGGGGTTCATGAAACAATTACCCCCACAATGGCCGTCAAAATGAGCACGACAAGCGTGATCGGCAGCAACACCTTCCATCCCACTCGCATCAACTGGTCAAAGCGATAACGCGGCCACGTCGCGCGACACCAGATGAACAGGTACATAAAGAGGGAGACTTTGAGCACAAACCAATACACGCAGTCGATGCCTTCGCACAATCTGGCGGCCACGGTTGCGTCCGAAGAACGGCCAGCAATCGCAATCACCAGCAGGAACAGCGCAATCAAGCCGAGCAGCGCGGCGAACACCGCGAGCCCGATGCGCTGCACTTGGAAGTAAGAATGCGCCGGCATGCGCATTGCTCCCACGACGGCGACCGCCGCGAGGGCGCCGAAAGTAAGACTGGGAAACAACGAAAAAATAAAGTCCCACGCCGGCGCGTGCAACAGGTTCGGAAACGGACGCAGCCATCCGCCGAGCCAGAGTGTGACCGCAATCGACGAGACGGCGATCATGGCCGCGTATTCGGCGAGCATGAAGAGCGACCAGCGCAGTCCGCTGTACTCCGTGTGATAGCCAGCCGTCAGTTCCGATTCCGCTTCGGCCATGTCAAAGGGCGCACGATTGGTTTCGGCAATCATAGCAATGACGAAGCAGACGAATGCGACGAATCCCAGCGGGAAAAACTTGAAGATGAACCAGACACCCTGCTGCTGTTGCGATTCGACGATGCCGATCATGCTCAGCGTGCCCGTGCCTGTCCTCATGCTGGTCATGAGAACTGCCGAGACGACGGCGAGTCCCATAGCGACTTCGTAGGACACCATCTGCGCGCTCGACCGCAGCGCCCCCATCAGCGGATAGTGCGAGTTCGAAGCCCAACCAGCAACAACGATGCCGAGCACGCCTAGCGACAACACACCGAGCATAAAGAGAACGCCGATGTTCATGTCGCTCACCGCCTGCGATGGGCCAAACGGGATCACGATATAGACCGTGAACGCGGCAAGCAAGCCGATCAGCGGAGCGACCCAGAAAACAAACTGATCGGCTTCGGCGGGAATAATGTCTTCCTTGAGCATCAGCTTAAGCGCGTCGGCGATCGGTTGTAACAATCCATGCGGACCGACGCGCATAGGACCGAGCCGAATCTGAAAGTGCGCCAGCGCCTTGCGCTCAAACCAGTTCATCGCCACCACCGCGAGCGAGACGCCGGCGAAAATGATCAGCACATAGACCAGCGCCCAGAACTGATTCCCGGCCTCGCCAGGGGTCACCGTGCTCCCGAGATAGGACATGATGAAGTTCGGCATCAGCGGTCGACCTCACCGAGCACAATGTCAATCGTCCCAATGACTGCGATCACGTCGGCCACGAGCAGGCCGCGCACCATCCGGTCGAGCGCCTGCAAATTTACGAACGACGGCGGGCGCACGCGTACACGATAGGGCTGCGTCGAGCCATCACTCACGATGAAATACCCAAGCTCGCCTTTGGGGGCTTCGATCGAATGATAGATTTCGCCGACCGGCGGCTTGATCACCTTCGGCACTTTGGCCATGATCGGGCCCTCGGGAATCGAGTTGACCGCTTGCTCAATGATGCGCAACGACTGGCGCATCTCTTCCATGCGGACCAGATATCGGTCGTAGGTGTCGCCATTTTCGCCGGTCGGAATTTCGAAATCGAATTTGGAATAAGCGGCGTAGGGCTGCGCCTTGCGCAGATCCCATTTCACGCCGCTGGCGCGCAACACCGGACCGGTCACCCCGAGCGCAACGCAATCCTCGCCCGAGATCACGCCGACATTCTTGGTGCGTTCCAGCCAGATGCGGTTGGTGGTCAGCAGTTCTTCGTATTCGTCGATCTTCGGCGCTACGAAAGTCAGAAAATTCTGCACATCTTTTTCGAAGCCGGCGTATGTTTCATAGAGGCAGCCGCCGATACGAAACGCATGCGTGGTGAGGCGCGCACCGCAATATTTTTCGAAAATCTTCAGGATTTCTTCGCGATCGCGGAAGGTATAAAAGAGCGGCGTCATCGCTCCGATATCGAGCGCGTGCGTGCCCAGCCAAAGCTGGTGGCTGGCCATACGATTCAATTCGGTCAGGATCACGCGAATATAATCCGCGCGCGGCGGCGCCTCCACATTCAGCAACTTCTCCACCGCTTCGCAGTAGCCGAGGCCATTCGACACGGCGGCGACGTAATCCATGCGATCGACGTAGGGATTGAACATCGCGTAGGTGCGGTTCTCGGCGATTTTTTCCACGCCGCGGTGCAGATATCCGATGACGCACTCGGTGCCCAGAACTTTTTCACCGTCGAGCCTCAGGATGACGCGCAACACGCCGTGCGTCGCCGGATGCTGCGGTCCCATGTTGATGATGAGTTCGTTGGAATCGAGATAAGGCTTCTCCGGAGTTTGGAGATGAAGAGGAGACGCAATGGCGTGGGGCGCGTGCCCTGAGATATCGTTCGCGTTCTCTTTCGTGTCGTCTTTGGCCGCCGCGCTCATTATTATTGTCCGCTCTCGATTCCGAGGTTGATCTGCACCCATTCTTTATCTTGCTGAAGGATGCCGTAATCCTTGCGCAACGGGTGACCCTTCCAGCCATCGGGGAGAAGAATACGCTTGAGGTCGGGATGGCCATCGAACCTAATGCCGAACATGTCATAGACCTCGCGCTCCAGCCAATTGGCGGTCGGCCAAATCGACACGCTGGACGGGATCGAGTCGCCGTCGGCAATTTGCGTTTTCACGCGCACCCGCTGGTTGCGCGCATAGGAATAAAGATTCCACAGCACGTCGAATTGCCTTTCGCGCTTCGGATAATGCACCGCGGTGATATCGACGCAATAGTCGAACTGCTCTTCATCGCGCAGCAGACGCAGGATGTCGGGGATCAGCGAGCGGTCAACGATAAAGTAATTTTGTCCGAGATAGATCAGCGCCTCTAGGCCCGACCCATATTGGTTGCGATATTTTTCAACCAATGGAGAAGTCCAAGGCACGGGTACGGGGACTTCGTCTTTGGCGCGAGCAGCCACCTTCGCGGCTGCGGCAGGACGCGCCTCCGCCACCATTTTTTTCTCACCCTCGGGCGGTGGTGGAGCGGGCGCTTTGACGTCCTCAGCCATGGAGTGTCGAACGCGGCAGAACCTTGTTAAATGAACCGCGCTGGTCTTTCTTATTTTTGGTTAGTCTTCGCTAGCCTTTGCAAACTTTTGCTTCTAACAGCAGCGCGCGCCACCGTAGGTGATTGGCGTCACAGGGCAGCCGTTAACCCACGCGCCAGTGAGCTTATCGCCGCGCCGCCTGAAAGCTTTCGACCAGGTCGCGGATGCGCAGCGCATCGCCTTTGCGATGCCCGTGACTGGTGATCGGATCGGTGCCACCCGTTGACTCAATCACAATGTCGGACCAGAAAACTCCCGTGGAAATCTTCACCGATGCCACCTGCGAGATCGAAATACTCTCTTCGCTGCTGCCAAACAGACGCCGCTTTACACGGCTCACACGCAGTGAGCTAACGACGATACGCGTCGGGAACCAAAAGTTTCCGCGCGTCCAGCGACTCGCGTTAAAGACCTGCTCGCCGGCAGCTGGATTCAAGTTGCCCGGATTTGGAGCCGCGGAACTTACACCCATTCGAGCGCACCCTTCTTCCACACCCATATGTAGGCTACGATCAGGATGCCGAGAAAGACCAGCATCTCGGTCAAGCCAAAGAAACCCAGCGCCTTGAACTTCACCGCCCACGGAAACAGGAAAATTGTCTCCACCTCGAAGATTACAAACAAGATGGCGATGATGTAAAAGCGGACCGTGTAGCGCCCGCGCGCGTTATCGTAGGGATCGATGCCGCACTCATAAGGCATGAGCTTGACGCGGTTCGGGCTCTGCGTGCGGATTATTCTCGCCGCCAACAGAGTGAGCGGAATCAGAATCCCGACTACCGCGACGAAGAGAAAAATGGGAACGTAGTTTTGCGGCATGAGTCTTCGAAATCCAAATCAGGGGAACCCGAAATACTAACGCCGAAGCGGTCCCGCTTCAAGGGAGGAAGGGTCGAACGGTCAGATTGAGGTGCCAGGCAGCGTTATGCTGCTGTGCCGCGATCGGGGAGCACAAAGGTATGACGGGCAAGCTCGGAGTCGAGCGTCTCCTGGCGATACAGAGCGGCCAGCACGCCGCCCTTCCAGACCAATAGATCGGCATTGCGCTCACCGAACTCTTCCCAGGTTTGCACGCTGCCAGCGCGAGCGATGCGCTCGCGAATCAGCAGCAGATAGGCCCAGGTGATGGTCTCGTGATAAAGCTGTGCTTTCCCCTGCCCCGCCGCAAACCGCTGCAATGCCGCTGAAAATCGTCGCAGCGCTTCGAGCGCGGAATAGCGGCACAAATATTCAAAGGCCAGCCGGACGTGGTCGGCATGGTGAAAGGTAGCAGCAGGAGTCGTGCCGTCCTCGAATTGTCGAATCAACTCGTCGCCGGTCATGTTCATTGTCGATGAGAGTCAAAGTCCATGAGAATCAAGGAATACGCAACGCAACGGGCAAACGATCCCGTGTCATTTTTTCTTCGCCAAGATTTTCTTCCCTGCACTTCTCGGATCTGAGGCGGTGTCATCACTCGAGCGGCGCCTAATTTCGGTGAGGCGGTGGCTGGCGCTGGAATCGAGATCGAGACTGTAAAACTTTTTCAAATCATGGATGCGCTTGAGCGATTCGGCGCCGAAAGGACTCTTGCCCTCGAAGGCGTGGAGCACAATCCCTTCGAGCAGGTCGCCGAGCGACATATCGTGATATTCGGCCAGCGCCTTGAGCACCTTGAGCAGCCGTTTCTCCATGCGCACGCCGGTCTGCACCCGCTCCACGAGAAACTGCGATTCGTTGCTGGCCATGGTATAAATGTACCATGGTACATAGCTACCAGCAATAAAGATCTGCGGCCTCCGCCAGAAAACAAAGTCGCGAACGTCCTCCGTTGCCCGTGAGAAAATATCAGTGAGTTTGCCGAGTTCCGGCAGGGAGGTCGCAGCGCATGTGCCGCAATATCAAAACTCTTTTCAACTTCGATCCGCCGGTCACTGAGGACGAGGTCCGAGCGGCCGCGCTTCAGTTCGTGAGAAAGATCACCGGCTTCAACAAACCGTCGAAGGCCAACGAAGCCGCGTTCCAGGCAGCGATTGACGAGATCGCGGGTGTCTCGGCGCGTCTGCTGTATTCTCTCGACACCAACGCGCCGCCCAAGAATCGCGAAGAGGAGGCGGCCCGGGCGAAAGCTCGCGCGGCGGAACGATTCGGCGCCTGAGAGTTTGTAAGCACAGCGCGATGGTCGCCTAATCTGCCGACGTCATTGGCATCCCCCCTCTCCGGGGTCCAATGCGTGCTGCCAACCTCGGCCCTAACATGTGGATGTTCGAGTTTTGTTTGCCATGCGCAAGGCCAACGTCGACAGCACTCTGCCGCCAACCGCCAATTGCCGCCGGTCTCGAATCCTGCGATATAATGGGGTTGAGTCGATGATTTCTGGCCGCATCGGAGACCTTCTCGCCCTGCTCGCGCTAGTTTGCGTTCTAACTATCTTTCTGTTTCCTGCCATCGAAGGGCCTTACTCCGTGGTCCATGGGCCGGCGTCGGCACTGCTCGCCGTCCGAGCCGCGGCGAAAGTGCGCACCGCCATCGCCGGAGCCGCATCGCGATCTGTTGACGTTTTGACATCACCTCTCGTCGCTCTTTGCCGAATGTTGGTTGTAGAGCCGGATATCCACGTGCCCGCCTTGCCTGAGCGTAGCGCCATTCTTCGCTGCTGATTCCGCTCCTCCATTTCCTCTACATCTTTCAGCCTTGAGGCGGTCGCGAACAGGTTTGTGGCGCTGTTCTCTCGTGGCTCGCCGAAAGCTGTTTACAACGATTGCGTTCCATAGCGACTTCCACGTTTCTCATTTACCAATGAGGAGGAGTAACTCTTATGACACCAGAAAGAATCAAGAAACTCGCTCTGCTGGCGATCTTGGCAGGAGCGTTGTCACTGGCTGGCTGCGCCAAGAAGGCCGCCAAGGTGGCGCCGCCGGCTCCGCCAGCACCCGCACCGACAGCCCCCACCGCCACGCTCGCGGCCAACCCCAGCATCATTCAGCCGGGACAATCGTCCACCTTGACGTGGCAAACCAGCAACGCCAATGAAATTAGCATCGCAGGATTGGGCACGCTTCCCGCCTCTGGCTCGCGCTCAGTCGCGCCTGGGGCATCCACGACATACACGGTCATCGCCCAGGGTCCCGGAGGAACGAACGACGCCTCGGCCCGCATAACCGTGAATGCTCCGGTCGCCAGTTCCACGCAGCTAACGGATGAGGAGTTGTTCGCGAAAAACGTCAAGGATATTTATTTCGACTTCAACAAGGCCAATCTCCGTTCTGACGATGCGCCCGTCGTCCAAAATGACCAAGCTTTCCTGGTCCAGCATCCCAGCATCAAAGTGCTCGTCGAAGGCCATTGTGACGACCGTGGATCCGAGGAGTACAACATTGCGCTCGGCGCCAACCGCGCCCAGTCCGCAAAGGTAGCGCTGGTGCAGCAGGGAGTCTCCGTCGATCGCATTCGAACCGTCAGCTACGGCAAAGAAAAACCGTTCTGCACTGAGGACAACGAACCGTGCTGGCAACAAAACCGGGTCGACCACTTCGCATTTGACCGCTAAACCGCTCTCCTGGGGGCGGCTCGGCCTTGAGCCGCCTTCCCAATTCATGGCTATGCCCTTGGCGAGGCGATTTTCGAAGCACGCTTTTCGAATGTATGAGCATCGAATGGTGTGACTGTCGAAACCGTGACCGCCGAAAGTTTGCCCCATCGGAGATAAGACCGTCGAACCCGTAACTTGCAAATCATGACGGAAAGCGTCGAGATCCCGAACAGCAGCGGTTGGAGAGACAAGCTGCTTCGCCACATCACCGAACTCCGACAACGAGAAGGGCAGGTCTTTCTCG
>Ga0210391_10003046_pt1 | contig 14264 bp, 10 predicted proteins | sample IncBWC12OmetaG_FD_160573 | JGI IMG/M metagenome (GOLD analysis project Ga0210391, IMG submission 160573) | Forest soil microbial communities from Barre Woods Harvard Forest LTER site, Petersham, Massachusetts, United States - Inc-BW-C-12-O ... | reverse complement strand
AGCCGTTTTGGCCGCCAAAAGTCGTGCCACCCGAAGGCGCGCCTAACGTGTTGCTGATCATGACGGACGATGCGGGCTACGGCGTTCCCGGAACGTTTGGCGGGGTAATTCCGACCCCCGCGTTGGACCGAGTTGCGAAGGCAGGACTGCGTTACACACAGTTCCATTCCACAGCACTCTGTTCGCCGACGCGCGCAGCGCTAATCACCGGACGCAACCATCACTCGGTCGGCTTTGGCGTCATTACCGAACAGTCGACCGGATATCCGGGATACGATTCGATCATCGGTCCCGAAAATGCGACGATCGGCGCGATCCTCAAACATAATGGATATGCAACCTCATGGTTTGGCAAAGAGCACAACACTCCGAGCTTTCAGTACAGCATCGGCGGCCCGTTCGAGCAGTGGCCGGTCGGCATGGGTTTCGAGTACTTTTATGGGTTCATGGGTGGCGAGACCGATCAATGGCAACCGTACCTTTTCCAAAATCAGACGCAGATTTTTCCTTGGATCGGACGGACCGATTATAATCTCACGACCGACCTCGCCGATGAGGCCATCGACTACTTAGAACAACTCGATGCCTCCATGCCCGACAAACCCTTCTTCCTTTACTATGTGCCGGGTGGTACTCACGCGCCACACCAACCAAAGCAGGAGTGGATCGAGAAGTTCAAAGGCAAGTTCGACATGGGTTGGAACGCGTTGCGCGAACAAATCTTCGCCAACCAAAAGCGTCTCGGCGTGATCCCGCCGGAGACCGAGTTGACGCCGTGGCCGGAGAAGGACCTGCCAATGTGGGACTCCCTTTCCGCCGACGAAAAGAAGCTGTTTGCGCGTCAGGCTGAGGTCTTCGCGGCATATGCCGCCTACACCGATCATGAGATCGGTCGCGTCATCCAAGCCGTCGAAGATTTGGGCAAGCTCGATAACACCATCATCATTTATATCAGCGGCGACAATGGCTGCAGCGCCGAAGGCTCAACCATCGGCACGCCAAACGTCATGACGGGGTATCAAGGCATTACCGTACCGGTCGACGTTCAGCTGAAGTACTACGACGTCTGGGGCTCCGACCAAACCTACCCGCATATGTCCGTTGCCTGGTCGTGGGCGTTCGATACGCCGTTTAAGTGGACGAAACAAGTAGCTTCTCATTTCGGCGGCACGCGTCAAGGCATGGCGATCGCGTGGCCCAATCACATTAAAGACGCCGGTGGGATCCGCACGCAGTTCCATCATATGATCGATATCGTGCCGACGCTTTTGGAAGCGTCCGGAATTGTAGCGCCGCTTCAAGTGAACGGCATCGCGCAGAAGCCGATCGAAGGCGTGAGCATGGCGTACACGTGGGACAAGGCTAATGCAGACGCTCCGTCGGCGCGAGTCACGCAGTACTTCGAGATGTTTGGCGATCGCGCCATCTACCACGACGGTTGGATTGCCTCCACCACTCCACCCCAGCCGCCATGGCTCCTTGGGTTAGCGCAGATGCCCGAGGTTCTTAACGGCTACAACTGGGAGCTGTACAACATCGCGCAGGACTACTCGCAGGCAAACGACCTAGCGACGAAAGCCCCGGACAAGCTGCGCGAACTGCAGCAACTCTTCCTCGTGGAGGCGGCAAGGTACAACGTGTTTCCACTGGACAACTCCGTGGCTCAGCGGATCGTTGCACCGCGGCCGAGCGGAACCGCGGGCAAGAGCGTCTTCACATATAGCCGCGCCGTCACTGGTATCGATCCCGCCTTTGCACCAAATCTGCTGAACAAATCGTACTCGATCACAGCCGAGATACAGGTCCCCCAAGGCGGCGGCGAAGGAATGATCGCGACCTTAGGTGGCCGCTTTGGCGGCTACGGGCTGTATCTCCTCAAAGGCAAGCCCGTCTTCGTTTACAACTTACTGAACCTGGAGCGCTTCCGGTGGGAAGCCCCGCTAGCGCTCGCCCCCGGTAAGCATACGATTGTTTTCGAGTTCACTTACGACGGGCCTGGGCCCGGTAAAGGTGGTACCGGGGTGCTCGGGATCGACGGCACGCAAGTCGTCAATCAAGCCGTGCCGCACACGATTCCATTCCTTATGACCTTGGACGAGACGTTCGACATCGGCAGTGATACGCGCACTTCCGTCGATGACAACGACTATCAAACGCCGTTTACCTTTACCGGTACGATCGACAAGTTGACCTACCAACTGGGTCCGGAGCAGCTTACTGCAGCAGACCATGCGGTGATCGGTCCGGCGCTCGCGAGAGCGCGCGACTAACTCAAACGGGAAGGAAGAGACCATGCGTTTTACTCAACGAGTTGCAATTGCCGCCGCTGCCGCTGCCGCCACCGCGGCGCTCTCCTCAGCCGCTCCCGCCATGGCGAACGGGTACACCGGCAGCTGGCCGGTGACCATAACCCACTCGCAGCGCAGCAACGGCACGGGCTGCCTGACGCTGAGCGGCAATGCCGGCGCCGGCACCGCGTCGCTAGTCTTTGGCAGCCAGAAATACACTTACGGATCCTTCGTAGTCGTCAACGGCATCCTCGTGTCGAATATCACAGAACCGCTCTATGGTCAGAACGGCGCGTTGATGTTCGTGGCTCACGCAAGCCACGGACACATCGGTCACGGCGTCTTCGAGAATATTGAAGGCGGGTCAAACTTCGACTACGGTGCGTTGGCGTTCGGCATGAAGAACGGCTGCTAGCGGGGGAGGCTAAGCCTCGACTGGGACGCGACCGGTCTCCGCGAGGTCGTGGAGAACCAGCAGGTTCTCTTGTTCGATACGATCGAGTTCGGCGGCGTCGGGGCGATGATGTCCGACGGCCCGCTGATCGCGCAACACCGGAACGAGATAGGCGCCGGTAAATGAGTTTTCGTTCTGCGCCACCTCTTCGGGCGTCCCCGTCGCAACGACGGTTCCGCCACGATCGCCGCCCTCGGGCCCGAGGTCGATCAGGTAGTCGGCCGTTTTAATAACGTCGAGATTATGCTCGATCACGAGAACGGTATTGCCCATTTTCACCAAGCGTTCGAGCACTTCGAGGAGCTTGTGGATGTCGGCGAAGTGCAATCCGGTCGTCGGTTCGTCGAGCACGTAGAACGTGCGGCCGGTCGAGCGCCGCGAAAGCTCGGTCGCGAGCTTGACGCGCTGCGCTTCGCCGCCCGAGAGCGTCGTGGCCGGTTGACCCATCTTGATGTAGCCGAGGCCCACTTCGCAGATCGTCCGTAGTTTATTGTGCACGCGCGGAATGCTGGCGAAGAACTCGTTGGCTTCATCGACGCGCATCTCCAGCACGTCGGCGATCGTCTTCCCTTTATACTTCACCTCGAGGGTCTGCGCGTTATAGCGGCGTCCCTTGCAGACTTCGCACGGCACGTAGACATCGGGTAGGAAGTGCATCTCGATCTTGATGATCCCGTCGCCCTGACAGGACTCGCAGCGGCCGCCTTTGACGTTGAACGAGAAACGTCCGGGCGTATAACCGCGCATGCGAGCCTCGGGAACCAGCGAAAAGAGTTCGCGAATAATATCGAAGGTGCCGGTATAGGTTGCGGGATTGCTGCGCGGCGTCCGCCCGATCGGCGACTGATCGATCACGACCATCTTGTCGAGCTGCGCGGCCCCTTTTACCGATCCATACGTCCCGCCCGGCGGCTGGCGATGCAGATGCTGGTTGAGAGCCCGCACGAGCACCTCGTTGACCAGCGTGGATTTGCCGCTGCCGCTGACGCCCGTAACCGCGGCGAAGACGCCGATCGGAAAGCGCACGTCGATTCCGCGCAAGTTGTTGGCCTTGGCATTGCGAACCTCGAGCCACCCTCGCGCCTCACGGCGGCGACGCGGAATCGGAATGAACTTACGTCCCGACAGGTACGCGCCCGTCTCCGAGGCCGGGTTGGCGATCACGTCGGCGAGCGTGCCCGCGGTGAGAATCTCACCGCCTTCGGCCCCCGCGCCGGGTCCGATATCGACGACCACGTCGGCGGTTCGCATCGTGTCTTCGTCGTGTTCGATCACGATCAAGGTATTGCCGAGGTCGCGCAGCGTCTTGAGCGTTGCGAGCAACCGGTCGTTGTCGCGCTGGTGCAAGCCGATCGACGGCTCGTCCAGAATGTAGAGCACGCCGACGAGCGCGCTGCCGATCTGCGTCGCGAGACGAATGCGCTGCGACTCTCCGCCCGCCAGCGTAGTGGCCGAGCGCGAGAGCGTTAGGTAGTTCAACCCCACGTTGGTCAAAAAGCCCAGGCGCGCGCGCACCTCCTTGACGATCTGGTGCGCGATCTGTTCTTGGCGCGGCGTGAGCGTCAGCTCGCGAAAGAAAAGCTCGAGCTGTTCGATGGACATGCGGGTAAGCTCGTCAATATTCCGTCCGCCCATGGTAACGGCCAGGGCTTCGGGCTTCAGGCGCGCGCCTTTGCAGGACGGGCAGACCGACGCCGACATGTACTTCTCGATCTCTTCCTTCACGTAGTCGCTCGACGTCTCGCTGTAGCGCCGCTGCAAGTTGTTGACGACGCCCTCGAACGATGAGCGGTATTCCCACGTCTTGCCGCCGCGCGACGTGTACGCAAAGTTCTGCTCGCGATCGGTTCCATAGAGGATGACGTCGAGCACTTCGTCGGAGAGCTGCTCGATCGGCGTCGACGTCTTCACGCGATGGGAGCGAAGCACGCGTTCGAGCTGCTGCATGTAATACGGATTCATCGACGGGTACCGTCCGCTGCCCATGTTGCGGCTCCACGGCACGATCGCGCCTTGGGCGATCGTTTTGCTGCGATCTGGAATCACTTTCCACGGATCGATCTCGATCTTCTCGCCGAGACCGCTGCACGCCGGGCACGCCCCGTAGGGTGAGTTGAACGAAAAGAGCCGCGGCGCAAGCTCTTCGAACGAGAGCCCGCAATAGACGCAGGCGAAGGCTTCGCTGAAGGTCAGTTCTTTATCATCTAAGAGAACCGTAACGATGCCGCTGGAAAGGCGCAGGGTCGTCTCGACCGAATCGGTGAGGCGCTTGCGAACGTCCGGCTTACGAACCAGCCGGTCGACGATCACCTCGATCGTGTGCTTGCGCTTCTTGTCGAGTACGATCTTCGATGAGAGTTCCTTCGTCTCGCCGTCCACCCGGACGCGAGTGAAGCCCTCTTTCGCAATCTCTTCAAAGAGCTTGGTATACTCGCCCTTACGCCCCCGAACCAGCGGCGCCAGCAACACCATGCGCGCGCCTTCGGGCAACTCCATGATCGAATCCACGATCTGTTCGCTGCTTTGCGTGCTGATCTCGCGGCCGCATTGATAGCAGTGCGGCGTGCCGACGCGCGCAAAGAGCAGCCGCAAGTAATCGTAGATCTCCGTCACCGTGCCGACGGTGGAGCGCGGGTTGCGCGACGTGGACTTCTGATCGATCGAGATCGCCGGTGAAAGCCCCTCGATGTAATCCACGTCGGGCTTCTCCATCTGCCCGAGAAACTGTCGCGCGTACGACGAGAGCGACTCGACGTAGCGGCGCTGTCCTTCGGCGTAGATCGTATCGAAAGCCAACGAGGATTTGCCCGAGCCCGACAGGCCGGTGATCACGATCAGCCGGTTTCTGGGCAGCACGAGGTCCACGTTCTTGAGATTGTGCTCGCGCGCACCCTTGATGACGATGGAGTCTAGGGACACGGTATCTAGGAGACACCGATGGGCGAAAGAAGTATGCGCCCCACGTCGGCAATCGAGCTCACGGTCGCGTCGGGAGGCGCCGCGCCGGGCGGCAGCTCCTCGGCGCGAACGTTGAACCAGACGGTGAAGAGCCCGGCCTCGAGGGCTCCCCGGATGTCGCGGTCGTAGCGGTCGCCGACCATTGCCGCATGAGCCGGCGCGCCGCCCAGCGTGCGGCACGCGTGGGCGAAGAGCAAGGGGTCGGGTTTGATCATGCCGACCTCGTCAGCGAGAAAGATCGCATCGAAGAACTCGCTGACGCGCAAGAGGGCAATCTTTTCGCGGTGAGTTTCAGAGAGGCCGTTGGTTACCAAGCCCAATTTGATTCCCCGCTCCTTGAGCGACCGCAGGAGATCCAACGCCCCCGGAAAGAGCGTGTAATACTTTGGGCGGTAGGCGTTGTAGCGGTCGGCGCTTCGCTGCGCCACGTCGGGATCGCCGACCCCAACGCTTTCGAGGGCCGTCTGCCACATGCTCGCGCGAACGCGCGAGAGCTTGACGTTTAGGTCGTCAGCCGAAAGCCGGTGCCAAAAGCCCTCCGCTGCCGCAACGTAGGCCGCCTTGAGGGCGAGCGCGTCGATGCCGTGCTCGGCGGCAACTTCGCGCGCGACCTCTTCGGCGGCGGACTGAAAGGCATACGTATCGTCGTGAAGCGTGTCGTCGAGATCGAAGAGCACGAGATCGATGCGGCGCAACCAGGCAGCCTCGCTATTGCATCGGCGTGAGGCGCATACCGGCGATCTTTCCTTGCCCATCGATGCCGATGAGAAAGTCGAGCTTCGCGCCGTTCGAAAACGTTACGAGGTAGACGCCGTAGCGAACGCCGGTTTGCGTTCCGGCGTGCTCCTGCTCGAACGATACGGGCGCTCCGAGAGTTCCGATGCTGCTCTTGACGGTTGCCAGCTTATCGTCAGTGAGCGCGGCGTTCATATCCGTTGTGAGCGCCGTCCGATCGAGCTTGCCGTTCTGCAATTGGGCGAACACGGTCTTGGCCTGGGCCAGCATCGCCGGATCCGGCGACGGCGTCGGCCCCGTCTGGGCCGGCATGGGAGCCATCGGAGGCGGGGCGGGCGGCGGCGGCGGTTGCTGCGGCTGCGCTACGGGTCCCCCCGCGCCGGTTCCGCCCCCGGGGGGTATTGCGGCGATGGTGCCCGCAAGCAGCACCAGTGTCAGAAGCGTCGTGCGAATCATGTTGACTCCTTTCATAAGGACGTTATTGAATCAAGGGGTCGTTAGCGAATTTCAGGGAGACGCTGCGCGAGGTAGCTCCAGCCTTCGGACGAGATCGTCACCGAGCCGGAGAACGGCGTGGCAAACTCATAGATGACCGCGAAGAGTATCGCGATTAAGCCCACGAGAATCGCCGTCATTAGCAACTGTGCCGGCCGGTTCTCGACGCCGAAGATGTAGCAGAACGCGACCATTGCGAGCGCCCCGGCAATCAATGCAAACCAAAGAATAACGGGCACGGCAGGCGCCGCGTAGATTAACCGCTGGCGACGTGCGTCGAGAAGACGTTGCGCGTTTGCGATTGCGGCCTGCTGAGCGTTGACCTGCCGTAGGTTCGTTGGGAGAGCGTCGTCAACGCGATAGGTGGCATCGTCGAGCAGGGTCGTGCCGGTGTCTGGAACGTTTTGGTCGCGCTCCATGGCCGGCCACTCGACGCCGATGACCGTTTGCGCGTACTGTGCCAGATCGCTGCGAATCTTCGCGCGGTCTGCCAGAGCGAAACCGTCAACGACGTGGTAGAGGTCGCCGGCCGCGTCGATCTCGGCCTGGACGTTAGCGACGGTTGCATCGTACTTCTGCCACACGACCACGACCGAGAAGCCTAGCAGTACCGCGTAAAGGACGCCGACTGCCGAAAACAGGTAGCCCGCGACGTCGTTATGGCGCCGGAGCACCTCGGTCTTAAAGCGCCGCTGCACGACGGCGTGCAGCGCCACGAAAACGGCCACGACGGCGCCGATAATCAGGAGTTCGACCAGCGCCTCGGGCACGTCGAGAAGCGTACGGGTTAGAGCGGCCGCCACCCCACCTTTAGTTACTGACGAGCTCGGCTAGGGCCTTGTCGAAAATCTTCGGCGCCCGTCCTCCGAAAAGGATGCCTTCGTTCCCCCCGATTTGCCTGCGCAGCTCGATGAGCTCGTCGCGCAGCGCGGTGGCCTTTTCAAACTCGAGGTTCGCCGCTGCCTCGCGCATCTTTCGCTCGAGGTCGCCGGACATCTTGAGCGCGACGTCGCGCGGCAGCTTATCGAGCTTGAGCTTGGCCGTATTTTCCGCGGTGGCCCCGACCATGCTCAAGATGTCGTGAATCTCTTTGCGCACGGACTTCGGTTCGATGCCGTGCTCGAGGTTGTATTGCACCTGCCGCTCGCGGCGGCGGCGCGTCTCGCCGATCGCGCGCGCCATCGATTCGGTCATGACGTCGGCGTACATGATGACCTTGCCCTCAACGTTGCGCGACGCGCGGCCGATCGTTTGAATCAGCGAGGTTCCGCTGCGCAGATACCCCTCCTTGTCGGCATCGAGAATGCCGACAAGCGAGACTTCGGGAAGGTCGAGCCCTTCGCGCAGAAGATTGATGCCGACCAAAACGTCGAAGACGCCGGCGCGCAGGTCGCGCAGAATCGCGACGCGCTCGAGCGTATCCACCTCGCTGTGCAGGTAGCGGACGCGCAGGCCGTTCTCGATCAGATAATCGGTGAGATCTTCGGCCATCTTCTTGGTCAGCGTCGTGACCAGCACGCGCTCCTTGCGCTCCGCGCGCAGGCGGATCTCTTCCATGAGGTCGTCGACCTGATTGCGCGTCGGGCGAACCTCGACTTCGGGATCGACCAGCCCCGTGGGCCGAATGATCATCTCCACGACTTGGCTGCTGCGGCCCGTCTCGTACGTCCCGGGCGTCGCCGAAACGTAGACCGCCTGCACGATGTGATCGTCGAACTCGTCGTAGGTAAGGGGCCGGTTGTCCAAGGCGCTGGGCAAACGGAAGCCGTGCTCGACCAACACCTGCTTGCGCGAGCGGTCACCCGCGAACATGCCATGCACTTGCGGCAGCGTCACGTGCGACTCGTCCACGAAAAGCAGCCAGTCCTTGGGAAAGAAGTCGATCAAGCACGAGGGCGTCGAGCCCGGTTCCCGGCCCGTGAGGTGGCGCGAATAGTTCTCGATGCCGTTGCAATAGCCGACCTCGCGCAGCATGTCGAGGTCGTAGCGCGTGCGCATTTCCAGGCGCTGCGCCTCCAGCAGTCTTCCGTTCCGCTTGAAATAGGCGAGCCGCTCCTCGAGCTCGGCCTCGATCGACACGATCGCGCGCTGGAGCTTTTCTTCGGGCGTGATGAAGTGCTTGGCCGGGAAGATCGTCAGCTCGCGTTTGCTCTCGAGATATTCGCCGGTGAGCAGGTTAACGACGTTGATCGCTTCGATCGTGTCGCCGAAAAAGTTGATGCGGTGGACGAGCTCTTCCTCGACGCCGACGAACTCGAGCGTATCGCCACGCACGCGGAACGTTCCGCGCACCAAGTTGAGGTCGTTGCGCCGGTACTGCATGTCGACGAGCTTGCGCAGGAAGACGTCGCGGTCGACGTCTTCGCCGACCCGAATGCGCGCCGACATCTCCATGTAATCCGAGGGCGAGCCGAGACCGAAGATGCAGGAGACCGAGGCGACGATCAGCGTGTCGCGGCGCGTCAGCAGCGATTGCGTCGCCGCATGGCGCAGGCGCTCGATCTCCTCGTTGATCGAGCTGTCCTTTTCGATATAGGTATCGGTCGACGGGACGTACGCCTCGGGCTGGTAGTAGTCGAAGTAGGAAACGAAGTACTCGACCGCGCTTTTCGGAAAGAACTCCCGGAACTCGGCGCAAAGCTGGGCGGCGAGCGTTTTGTTGTGGCAGAGCACCAGCGTCGGCTTTTGGACGAGCTCGATGGTGCGCGCCATCGCCATCGTCTTGCCGCTCCCGGTCACCCCGAGCAGCGTCTGGGTACGGTCGCCGCGTAAAACTCCCCGCGCCAAGGCGTCGGTCGCCTTTGGCTGATCGCCGGCCAGCGCAAAGGGCGAAACCAGCGTGAACTCTTGAGCCACGCTCCTTAAACAGCCTTCGAGGGCCGAACGATTCAGCCAGCGAACGTCCCCCTCGTGCAAAGCCCGCTTCTCTTCTGCGGAAACTCCAATCCGCAGCTGGCCGAAGAGATCGCCAAACGCCTGCGACTGCATGTCGGTAAGGCGCTGGTCTCGGAGTTCAGAAATGAGGAGACGCGGGTGGAGATCGGCGAGAACGTTCGCGGGTCCGAGGTCTTCGTCGTCCAGTCCATCTGTAAAACTGCCAACGGCAAGGGCGTCAACGACGCGGTGATGGAGCTGCTTCTGATGATCGACGCGTTGCGGCGCGCCTCGGCGGCCCGCATCACGGCGGTGATTCCCTACTACGGCTATGCCAAGCAAGACAAGAAGACCAAAGGGCGCGAGCCGATCTCGGCCAAGGTGATCGCCAATCTGCTCAAGGTGACGGGCGCCCGGCGCATCGTCACGATGGATCTGCACGCGGCACAGATTCAAGGCTTCTTCGACATTCCGGTCGATAACTTGATGGCGATGCCCGTGCTCTGCAACTACCTTAAAAAGGAAGGTCTTTGCGACGACAAAATCGTCGTCGTCTCACCCGATGCGGGCGGCGTGCACCGCGCCGAGCTGTTCGCCAAACGGCTGAATAGCACGCTCGCTATCGTCTTTAAGCGGCGTCCGGAGCCCGACATCTCCGAGGTTACCGACATCGTCGGCGACGTTGCCGGAAAAGTCGCAGTCGTCGTGGACGACATGATTTCGACCGGCGGCACGCTGGCCAAAGCGGCCGGAGCGATCAAGGCGCGGGGAGCGACCAAAGTCTATACCGTCGCGTCGCATGGGATCTTTGCCGGTGAAGCCGTCGAGGTGCTCGAACAGTCGGAGATCGAAAAGGTGCTGGTTACCAACACCATTCCGTTCGCAGATTACGGCAACCATCCTAAGTTCGTACAACTTTCGATCGCGCAGGTCTTTGCCGACGCGATCCATCGTATCGTCACCAATCGTTCGGTCTCGGAGCTCTTTGCAGGCGACGAAACCGTCGACGGCGTCGTGACGCCGCCGGCACCGGTTCCCGAAGCCGTTGCCGCCCTGTAGAAAGAGAAAAGGAATATCGTGGCTAGCAAAGAGTTGACTCTCTCAATCGAACACCGCACAAAACTCGGAACGACCGGGTCGCAAGCGTTGCGCGCGCAAGGGAAGATTCCGGCGGTCGTCTTTGGGCACGGGACCGTTCCCGACCACATCGCCGTCGACGCGCATGCGTTTAAGGAGCTGCTGCACCGTGCCGGGCGCAACGCCATCATCACGTTGACCGACGACGGAAAGAAACCGCAGACGGCATTGGTCCGCGAAGTGCAAACCCACCCGGTTACGCGACGCATCGTCCATGCCGATCTGCAGCGCGTCTCCGCCGACGAAACGATCAGCGCTCACCTTGGGATCGTAACGGTCGGCGTGGCGATCGGCGTCAAAGAGATGGGCGCTGTGATGGACATCGTCGCCCACGAAATCGAAGTCGAGGGTCCGGCCAACCAGATTCCCGAGCACCTGGAGGTGGACGTGACGCTGCTGGGCATTCACGACCACGTGACCGCGGGCGACATCCCGCTGCCGCCGGGCTTTACCCTGCTCTCGCCGCCCGATACGCTCGTCGTTACGATCGAGCCGCCGCGGACGCACGAGGAAGAGGCCACTCCGGCCGAAGGAACCGCCGAGCCGCAGGTGATCGGCGCCGAGCCGGCCGCACCCGAGGGGAAGGGAACCTAGCTGGCGGAGGCGGCCGCCCCGCGGCTGGTCGTCGGGCTCGGCAATCCGGGCACGCAATACGCGGCAACTCGCCACAACGTCGGCTTCATGGTCGTCGACGAGGTGGCGCGCCGCTTCGGCATCGCGGGCTGGAAGAAAAAAGACGCGGCGCAGCAAGCCTTCGATTCGGCGCGCCGCATCGTCTTCGTGAAGCCTACCTCGTTCATGAACCTCAGCGGGACGCCGGTGCGTTTGATTTCGGCGTGGTATCGAACGCCGCCGGCCGGCGTGCTGGTGGTGAGCGACGACATGGACCTGCCGTTTGGAAAGTTACGCATGCGTCCCAGCGGCGGTCATGGCGGTCACAACGGGCTGCGTTCCGTGATCGCGACGATCGGTGAAGAGTTTCCACGCCTGCGCGTCGGCCTCGGGCGTCCGGAGTTCGACAGCGTCGACCACGTGCTCAGCCAGTTCAACGACGACGAGCGCCGCGCGCTGCCGGAGATTATTTCGGCGGCGGCCGACGGCGTAACGTTGTGGATCGACGAGGGGCTCGAGGCGGCGATGCGGATCGTCAATACGTGGGCGTCTAGCAGCCCTACAGCTCCTAAGGACACCCCGACGGAACGTGATTGATTGCAGCGACGCGTATGCCGGTTCCCGGCGACGCGTAGAGAAAGAGCATCGCGGCTAGTTCGGGGCAGACTTCTTCCATGCGCTGATCGCTGTCGCGCACGAGCGCGCGCACCGCGTCCGACGGGTCGCCGGTGAGCGCGACGGCGTACCGATCCGCCGAGAAATCGTACGAGCGAAACGCCGCGTTGCGCACCGGAACGGCGGCGATGTAGAGCAGCGCCAGCAGCGCGCCGACGATCGTGAGTCGCGACAGCGGGTCGTCGTCGCGGCGAAAGCGGAAGCGGTCGGCGATCACGACCGCAAGCGCTGAAAAGAGGATGATGATGCCGCCTTCGATCAGAGCGATGGCGAGCAGGTCGTGGTGCGCGGCGTGCGCCAGCTCGACGGCCACGTCGTACTCCAGCTCCGCCGGCGTGTCGCCCGCGACGAGCGTGTCGGTCAGCAGAATCTTACGCGTCGAGCCGATGCCGATAATTGCCGCTTCGCCGATCGGCGTGTTGCGCACGCCCTCCACGCCAACGTGGAGACCGCCGAAGCCGGCGCGCACGAGCACGCTGTGCGTGCGCGCATCGAGGCGCCCGGCGAGCGGGTGAATCGTGCGCCCGAAGACGGCGACGTAGGGGCTCGCGTACGCCCAAATGACGCAGCCCGCGAGAATCCCCAGGACCGTGTAGACATACCAGTGATGCGTCCGCTGCACCCATCCGAGTACGATCGCGGCGATCAAACCCGCGATCAGCATACCCAACAGCGTGTGAATGCCCCACGAGACGAGCCACCAGCGCGTCAGTTCCAAGTCCATCTGCATGATGCGCGCCACGCGATACAAGTAGAAGGCGGGCAGCAGCGAGGCGAGGCGCGCCACGACCGCGAGCGATGCGCCGAACGCAAAGCGCAGCAGCCAATCGGAGCGGATTCGACGGCGCAGCCAGTCCCGAAGGCGCGCGGCGCCGCCCGAACTCCACAGCCAAAAGAGTGACGCAGACTCGCAAAGGAAGATGAGCACCCATCCGGGCAGCGTCCAGTGCGCGCGGCGTAGCGCCGCCGCCTGCCGCTGCGGATCGACCAGGCGCGTCGCGGGCTCGCTCATCAGCGCCGCGCTGCTAAGGGTATCGACTCGAAGATCGAGCGCGTTGGGCCGCTCGACGGCTGCAGCCGTGCCGAAGCCAAACCCAAACAGCGCGAGGAACAGCGCGGCTGCGGCTATGCCATTACGCAAAGAAGCGCTCCTTTGCTTTTGACTCGTCGGCGCTCGCGTGTCTCACGACACCCTCTTTCGGTTGGAGCTACCTACTTCTTCTGCATCGGGCGTGCTGGATTTCCCGCGACGCGTTCGCCCGCGGCAACGTCCTTGGTGACGACGGAACCGGCGCCGGTCAACGCTCCGTCGCCGACGGTGACGGGCGCGATGAGCGACGTATTCGAGCCGATCGCGACGTTGCGCCCGAGGACCGTCGCATGCTTCCGTTGGCCGTCGAAGTTGCAGGTAATCGTGCCAGCGCCAATGTTGGTCTCTTCGCCGATCGTCGCGTCGCCCAGGTACGAGAGATGGCTGACCTTGACGCGGCGGGCCAGACTCGATTTTTTGATTTCGACGAAGTTGCCGACGTGAGTCTTGTCGCCGAGCCGCGTCTCACCGCGAAGATGGGCGAACGGCCCGATCCAGACATCGTCGCCGACCGTGGTATCGCTGACCACGCTTTCCCGCACCGTGACGCGCTCGCCGAGCTTCGCGCTGGACAAACGGGTGTTCGGGCCGACGACGCAGTTCCGGCCGATCTCCGAAAGGCGCGCGATCGTCGTGTTGGGATAGAGCACGGTATCGGCGCCGATGGTCAGCTCGGGCTCCAAATAGGTCGTGTCCGGGTCGACGATCGTGACGCCGGCGCGCATGTGCGCGGCACACAGGCGTGCGTTCATCTCTTTGCGTGCCTGGGCCAGCTCGACGCGGTCGTTGATTCCCAGCACCGAAAGATGATCGGTCGCCGGCACCGGCCGAACGCCTTTTCCGGCGCTCACGAAATTTCCGACCAAATCCGTGAGGTAATACTCTCCCTGTGCGTTATCGGTACGGAGGTGCGTCACGGCATCCCGCAACGCAGCCTCGTCGAAAG
>Ga0210391_10003045_pt1 | contig 14267 bp, 9 predicted proteins | sample IncBWC12OmetaG_FD_160573 | JGI IMG/M metagenome (GOLD analysis project Ga0210391, IMG submission 160573) | Forest soil microbial communities from Barre Woods Harvard Forest LTER site, Petersham, Massachusetts, United States - Inc-BW-C-12-O ... | reverse complement strand
TTCAGAATCAGCCGCGCCAGCAGCAAGGTCATAGCCGGATACAGCGACGTGATGACGACGGCTTCGTCCAGGCGTCCGTGCTGGCTGGCGAAGATGAACAGGGCGCTGGCAGAGATATCCAGAAACCCCGCCAGCATGCCCAGCGCGGCGCGCGGCCGGTCGAGCGCAACCGGCGCGCGCGTCACCAGCACTGCGATCGAGGTAGTCGTGAACGATCCGATGCGAGAGATCGCGGCGATCCACGAGGGCGAGCCGCTCGCCTGGTGGATGCAAAGATAGAAGCCCGCGAATCCGACTCCGGCGAGTGCGGCCAAGCCCACTCCAGCGGGGCGTCCTGCGGAGTCTTTTTTGTCGGATGACTCTGCGCGAGACCTTCCCGGCAGGTTTTCTCCCAAAGATTCTGCGCCCGATGGCTCCGGTCGCGTGATCAGCCAGAGGGCGAGAATCGCGAGCGCGAAACCGACGATGGTCCAGCGGCTGGGAGCGCCTTCCTGCGCAATATCGACCATCGTAGGAATAGCCGCGCCCAGCAAAGCCGCGATCGGCGCGGTCAATCCCATCTGCCCCGAAGCCAGCGCGCCATAGAAGACTGCCAGCGAAAATCCCCCAACCGCGCCCGCAATCAGGGCCCACGCAATGCTCGCGAGGCCGGGAAATGTCCCATGCTGGCTGAGGGCAATCACCAGCATCAGGGCGAAAGCGCAGGCGTGCGAGAATGCCGTGAGTACGAATGCGTTGGCGCGGCGTGATCCTAGCCCTCCGGCGAAATCTGCCGAGCCCCACAGAAATACGGCGATCACGCTGTAGACCGCCGGAGCGAATTGAGTCAGCGAAAACACGCCGGACGAGGGTAACACGCAGTGTGTTCCTTCGTGATACTTCGTGCCCTTAGTGGTTGAAGATTTTCACACCGCGCCCCACGCCGAAACCGGTGGCCCGCCGGCAGGTCTTGCGATACGCTACTGAAGTCGACGGAGGACTCGTAATGAAGCGTTTGCCGATCGCCCTTGCCTGCCTCGCCCTTAGTTTCTGTGCTGGCATTCCCGCCCTGTCGCAGGCCGCAGACGAGCCCGCCTCAAAGGACGACATCATCCTTTACCTGCGCACCATGCGTTCGCATGAAATGTTCCAGAGGATCATGGAAGTGCAGTCGCAGAACATGCAGCAGCTGTTTCGCGATCAGATGCTCAAGGAGAAAGGCAGCGTCCCACCCGAATTCGACGCCCACTTCAAGAAAGCGATGGACGAGATGATCAAAGGCATGCCGGTCGACGACATCACCCAGGCCATGATTCCCGCCTACCAGAAGCATTTCACCAAGGGGGACATTGAGGCCATGAATGCGTTCTACTCTTCGCCCGTCGGCCAGAAAGTTTTACAGGAACTCCCCGTGGTCGTGCAGGAGGGCTCGCAGGCCGCCATGCCTATTCTGAGCAAGTATCTTGACCAGTGGAAGGATCGCATGCAGCAACAGCTGAGAGATATGAGCGACGACGTTGCCAATAAACCCGAAATTAAGAAGGCTGCTCCGAGCAGCCCAAAACCAGCGGAGCCGAACTCCGCTCCAAATTAAAAACGGCCAGCCTTGAGATACCCGCCGATAAACTTGAACCGATAAACTCCAGCTCTGGCAGGCAAACTGGTGGCAGCGCTCGGCCTGGAACTTTTCTCCTGGAACTTTCCCCCGGCCGGCCTACGTAGTATCGTTAGCCCCCGGAGGTCGACATGGTTTGGTTCTACGAAGTTTTCTTTCCCGTGGTCTGGATTGTTTTTGTTCTCTACTGGCAAATCAAAGCTGCGGATACCAAAACCACTCAGCGGATCGAGCCTGCGGGTTCGCGCATCCTCCGCGTCTTCATCTTCCTGATCGCGATCGCTTTACTCTCGATACCTCGCATCCCTCTGCCCTGGCTTTACGTCCAGCTCTGGCCGCAGGGTTATTGGCCCTTCTGGCTGGGAGCCGCCATCACCGTCGCCGGTCTTCTCTTCGCCGTCTGGGCGCGCGTGCACCTCGGCCGCAACTGGAGCCGCTCCGTCACTATCAAGCAGGGCCACGAGCTGATCACCACAGGGCCCTACGGCGTGGTGCGTCACCCTATCTACACCGGCATTCTGACCGGGTTTCTTGGGATGGCGATTGCGATCTCCCAGGTGCGCGGGTTCATTGTTGTCGTCCTCGTCTTCTTCGCGTTCTGGCTCAAGTTCCGCATGGAGGAGAAGTGGATGCGCTCCCAGTTCGGGGAGACGTATGCTGCCTACGCGCGACAGACTGCGGCACTGGTGCCCTACCTGCTGTGATCGCCCGCACCGCGAAAACGCAGAGGCGGGAATCTATTACTTACTGAGAATCCAAGAATGTTTCGACGATGGATCGTTTCTTCGTGGATCGCCGCCGCCGTGGCCGCGACCGGACAAACTCCGCCGGCGCAGACGACAGCGCAGAATCCATCCGCACAAAGTCAGGGCTCGAGTGCAATCGCGCGGCCCATGCGCGAATCGCCTCCCTATTGGGCCTATGCCATCAACCCGCCTGCAGCTGCCACTGTTCCCGCGAAGCTGCCTGACGACGCTCCGCGCCATGTCCCCGACAGCGACGCGGCGTTCACCGAGAAACAACTTTCAGATATGTTCAGCCCGCCCGACTGGCATCCCGGTGATCATCCGCCGATGCCTGAGGTCGTGTCGCGAGGCCGCGCGCCCCAGGTTTTTGCCTGCGGTTACTGCCATCTGCCCAATGGCCAGGGCCGACCCGAGAATGCCAGCCTGGCGGGCCTTCCCGCTGCCTACATCGTGCAACAGCTCGCCGATTTCAAGAGCGGCCTGCGCAAAAGTTCCGATCCACGGCACGCGCCTACCACCTCCATGATCGCTTACGAAACCAAGGCCAACGACAAAGAGATTCAGGCCGCGGCGGACTACTTCTCAGCCCTCCATCCGCGGCCGTGGATTCGCGTCGTTGAAACCGACAACGTTCCCAAAACTCACGTCGCGGGCTGGATGCTGGTCGTCAACGACGACGCGGGTGAGGACGAGCCCATCGGAGAGCGCGTCATCGAGACCCCCGAAAACCTGGAGCGGACTGAGCTCCGCGACGATCATTCCGGCTTCATCGCCTACGTGCCGCAAGGTTTCATCAAGAAAGGCGAAGGGCTGGTGAACGGAAATTCCATCAAGACTCTGCGCTGCGCCACCTGTCATGGCCGCGACCTGAGAGGCCTCGGCAAAGTCCCGTCGCTGGCCGGCCGTTCGCCCAGCTATATCGTGCGCCAACTTTATGATATTCAACACGGCTCGCGCGCCGGAGCGGCCGTTCTAAAGATGAAGCCCGCCATCGCCAAGCTCTCGGTCGCCGACATGGCCGCTATCGCGGCCTACCTCACCTCGTTGCACCCTTGAGCCAGACTAGCCGTCGGCCTTTCGCGGGCAGAGCCTGCCCTGCACGGACCAGCATGATAGAATTTTGTGCACGCGGTTCCTGCATTTCTGAGACACCAGGTTGAGACAGGTTCTGAGAGTTCAGGTTTGATCGAACTGGCGCCGTCTATTCTTTCGGCTGATTTTGCCCGGCTGGGCGAGCAGGTGCGCGCCGCCGCCGAGGGGGGTGCAAGTGTCATCCACGTCGATGTCATGGATGGCCACTTCGTCCCGAACCTGACTGTCGGTCCGCCGGTGGTGAAGTCGCTGCGCAAAGTGACGAATCTGCCGCTCGATTGCCACCTGATGATCGAGAATCCGGACGAATTCATTCCTGCCTTTGCCGACGCGGGAATCGACTGGATGTCGGTGCATCAGGAAGCGGTAAGGCACTTGGACCGCACTCTGCATCTGATCAAGAGTCACGACTGCCTGGCCGGCGTGGTGATCAATCCGGCGACGCCGGTTGAGACGCTCTCGGAAGTGCTCGACATTGTGGATTATGTGCTCGTGATGTCAGTGAATCCGGGCTTTGGGGCGCAGAAGTTCATTCCGTCCACACTGCACAAAATGCGGCAGTTAGCGGAAATCCGCCGCCAGCGCGGCCTGCGTTACCGCATTGAAGTGGATGGCGGCGTGGCGCTCGACACCATCGCCGACGTGGTACACGCAGGTGCAGAAATTCTGGTGGCGGGCAACGCCGTATTCGGCAATGGTGATCCAAGCAAGAATGCGCAAGCGTTATTGAAAGCGGCGACAGAAGCTGCGCTGCTGAAAGTTTAGTTTTGCTATCGTTTGGGACCGGGTCTCAGACCCGGTCGAGCCGGCCCTGAGCGGAGTCGAAGGGTCGGCGGGTAAATGCGGCCGACACCGTCAAGCATCGTCGGCCCCAAAAGCAAGACCAAGTTCCGCTCGGTGCCCGGATCAAAGACCCGGCCCTACACGACGAAATCGAGGTCCTATGTCACGTCGCGCTCTGTTGATGACCGTCCTGGGCATGCTGCTGCTGATCACCTCCGCCTGCACCAACAAAAAGTCAGCGAATCCGCTGGCCGGAGTCAATTCCAAGCAGCCCGACAAAATCCTGTTCGACAAAGCCATGGACGCCATGCGGCACAACCGCTTCGACGTCGCCCGCCTGACTCTGCAGACCCTCATCAATACCTACCCGAACTCGGAATTCATTGCCCGCGCCAAGCTGGCGGTCGGCGACTCCTGGTACGCGGAAGGCGGCACCGCTGCCCTGGCCCAGGCCGAGCAGGAATACAGCGACTTCGAAATCTTCTTCCCCAACATGCCGGAAGCGGCCGAAGCGCAGCTGAAGATCGCCAACATCCATTACCAGCAGATGGAAAAGGCCGACCGCGACTACACTCACGCCAAGCGCGCCGAAGATGAATACCGCAAGATGATTCTGCAGTACCCCGAAAGCAAATTGGTGCCGGAAGCCAAGCAGCGTCTGCTGGAAGTGCAGGAAGTGCTGGGCGAGCGCGAGTTTGAAATCGGGCGCTTTTATTATCTGCGCCAGTCCTACGTCGCGTCGATCGCACGCCTGCAATCGCTGGTGGAAAAATATCCGCTGTACAGCCGCGCCGATGAGGCTTTGTTTTTGCTGGGACAGGACTTTGAAGGCCAGGTCGCGCGGGTGCGTGGAATACCAACGTGCGATGCGAAGTTCCTTCCTCGGGGCTGCATGCTCGAGAAGAACAAAGGGGCCTACATCGCGAATTTGACCAAGCTGGCCTCAGAGAATTATGCGGCAATTCTCACCCGTTATCCGCTGATGGATCGTTCCGACGATGCCGCCAAGCGCCTTGCTGCGTTGCACCAGCCCGTTCCCCGGCCCACCAAAGGAGGCGTCGCGAGAAACAGAGCTGAAATCGAGAGCCGCGGTGACTCGAATGCCGTGCAGGGCTTAATGAATCTCATCAAGCGAGGCCCCGACGTCGCCAACGCGGCGCGAGTCGGTGATCCTCCGCTGGTTGATCCGGAGCCGATCGCCGGACCTGACGTTGTCCGTAAGGAAACGATTGGTCCGGTGAGCCTGCCCGATAAGGGCAAGGACTCCCTGGGAATTCAAATCCTGAATCCCAATCAGCCCGCCGCGCCCGCAACCGAGACAACTGCCGGCGTTTCGCCCTTTGGAAATAATCCGTCTCCGAACGCGTTGGCCGGCAAGCCGGATCCCAATGAACTCACCCCGAATGCGCCCGCGGATCCGAACGAACTGAAACCAACCGACAACGGCACCGACGCGTCCCTGCCTCCGCCCACGCAAGTCAACGAAATTCACTCGTCTTCCGCCACGGCCAGCGCCGACAATTCCGCGCCCGCCAGCGACGAAGAAATCTCCAGCAGCAAGAAAAAGAAGAAGAAGGGCCTGAAGAAGCTCATCCCGTTCTAGCTCGTTGTGGGGCGGACACTCCCTTCGCACTTCGCTCAGGGCAGGCTCTGTCCGCCGCCTTTGACCTTGGTGGTCGATTTTGAGCTCGGTTATCCCGACCGACCGTCACAACTCAATCCAGGCTCCGCCCCAACGCAAGCCAGCAGAATCGAAGCGCAAAGGCGGGCGGACAAGAGTGTCCGCCCCACATTTACGCACTAGGTGCTGACCACTGGTAACCGGTTACTACCCTTCTGCGTCATTGACTTGGGGGGTAGCTCGGGTTACCTTCGGGCTATCTCCCCTCATCAGAGGAAACCTTTGGCCCGGAAGATATTGCTCGCCGATGACAGCGTGACCGCCCAGAATATGGGGCGGAAGATTCTCGCGGACGCGGGATACGAAGTCATTACCGTCAACAACGGGTCCGCCGCTCTCAAAAAGATCGCCGAGCAGAAGCCCGATCTGATCGTTCTCGACGTTTATATGCCCGGCTACAGTGGGCTGGAAGTGTGCCAGCGCCTCAAGGAAGCGCAGGAGACGTCGCGCGTTCCCGTGCTGCTCACAGTCGGAAAATTAGAGCCTTTCAAGCCGGAAGAAGCCAAGCGCGCCCGGGCTGACGGCTTCATCGTCAAGCCTTTTGAAGCCAGCGAGTTGCTCAGCGCCCTCAGCAAGCTCGAAGACAAGATTGTGCCCCGTGCTGAGTCCTCAAAACCAGGCCGCTTTGCGCGTGCCAATGCCGCTCTGGACGAGGCCAAGTACGACAAGACCGTCGCGGTGGAAGAAGATTCAGGATGGAAGAACCGCATCGTCTTTCCCAAGAAAAAAGACAAGGCTGAGGTCGCGCAAGAAGAAGCCGACGAGTCGGCCTACTACAACCCCATCAACAAAGACCTGCGCACGGTGATCGAGCAAAGGCCAATGGCCGAGCCGCATGAGGCTCGACACGAAGCCAGTGCTTTTGAAGAAGGCCGCGTCGATCTTGGCGCCTTGGCGCCCGAAGGTCTGCCCAAGGATGTGACTCCGGAAGAGATTGCGGCGCTGGCGGCCGCCGCCGCTCAGGTGAAGGGAAAGATCGCCGAAGCCGAAACAAAGTTCAACGAAACAAAGTTCGACGAGACAAAGCGCGACGACGCCAAGTTCGACGAAGCCAAGGCTGCCCAGGCGAAGTTCGCCGACGCAGAAATCGCCGAAGAAAAGATCGCAGAAGAGAAGCGGGCCGAGGGTAAGGTCGCCGAGCTGATTTCCTCCGACGCCAAGCCCGAATCGAAGCGGGAAGCAGCGCCGGCCGTCGAACCCGTGCAGGAAGCCGCAGTGCCGGCAACTTTTGCGGGGCAAAAATCCGAAGAAAAAATCGATGCGAAGATCGAAGCAGAGATCGAAGCCAAGGTCGAAGCCAAAATCGCAGAAGAAAAGATCGCGGAAGAAAAACTAGAAGCGAAGTCCAACCAAGCAGGCATCGCCTCTCCCACCTCCGATGATCTGATGGCCGCTATTGTCGCTCTGGAGCCAGACCCAGTCCCATCGGCCGGCGCAGGTTCTGGCAACGGATCGTGGTTGCATGACGCGGCCCACTCGAACACGGACGAGCCGGTGACCATGGCACTGGCGGCGGCCGTAGCAGCGGGCTCCTCCGCCGTAGCCTCCCGTTGGACTGCGGTTGCGGTGGCAGTAGCGCCCGAAGAGTCTGCGATTTCTCTCGAACTCGAGATGCAGAAGGCCTCTGCAGCTTTCGCCGCCGCTGAGGCTGTTCGTGTTGCCGTAGTGACGCCGAGCGCTGAGGCCCAGTCACCGGCAACCCAGCCTGAGGCAAACCATCCTGAGGAAGCTGAGTCCGCGCCGGCAGACGCATCGCCAGCACAGGCCGCTATGCCAGAGCCAGTTGTCCCGGTTCCCGCTGCGAGCTCTGCCCCGGAAGCAACACCGATATTGAGCAACGTGAGCGATGCTGCCGTCACTGATAAAGCTGTTCCGACGGCTGACTCAGCCAACGCGACCGTGTCGAACGCCGCAGCTGAAGCCATCACCGAGGCGGTGAAGGAACTGGAAGCCGTAGCAGCGGCCTATGCCGGGCAAATCAGGCCGCCCGCGTCGCAGCCCGACCCTGCTCCCGTAGACGATTTCAAAGTGGCGTTTCCTCTCGATGCAGCTCCGGCCGTCGCCGCCAGCGGCGCGGCTCACACAGAAAAGAGTGTGGACAATGTCCAGGCTGCTTCGGAAGTTGCCGCGATCGAGTCGGCTAAAGCAGAAGCGCCACAAACCGCGCACCAGGAACCAGGCCAACGGGAAATCGACGCTCCGAAATACGAAGAGAAGGCCGAGAAGTACGGCGAAGAGAAGTACGAAGAAGAAAAGAAAAAAGAAGCGAGAGGCGAAGTTCCGGCGCCGGTCGTCGCGCCCGTAGCCGCGAAGGAAGACCCGCCGGCATCGACCACCTCAGTGCCCGAGATGGCTCCAGCATTCAGCAACGAAGTTCCCGCGGAACCAGTCTCCGCACAGCAACTTTCTTCCAGCGCAATTGCGTTATCGGCAGGTTCTTCGGAAGCAGTTTCTAAAGACAGGATTTCATCCGACGTGGCAGCGGCGCTTGACGAACTGGCTGCAGGAGGCATGTTTGATATGGCGAAAAAAGAATCCGAAATAGCAGCGACCACTGCGGCGGCGTGGGCCAGTTGGCGGCGCATTCGCGAAACGGGAGACAAGACCGCAGACTCTGCGGCGAAAGATGAATCCGCCGCTCTTCAGGATGAAGCGGCCATGGCTGTTGCCGCCGGCGCCGAAAAGGCTCCGGAGGGCGCACACTCAGCGTCTGAGGCCGAATCGGACGACATTGCCGGCATCGTCGACAGCGTTCTCGCCGATTTACGCCCCAAGATCGTCGAAGAAATCTCGCGTAAGATGGGCAAGAAGAAATAACGGCACACGAACTCTGCGAAATACCTCTGGCCTGCGCTTTCCTTCGGGAGGGGCCATCAATCACCGCCTTGGAACTGCTGGAGGGCTCGAATCGTGTCGGAAAGTTTATCTCGCCCATCCCACCAGTCAAACCTAGTTCGTAGCCTAGTTCGTGGCCCAGTTCGTGGCCCAGTTCGCAGCCAGAACCCCCTCCACGTTTGACCCTTCTTTTCTCGCGCCTATAAGATGATGACTTACTCTCCCGCTGGCGGATTCCCTGTGCCGAATCCCGTCATCGCTCACAAAGATGCCTCACGAACTGCCCAAAGCCTACGAGCCGGGCGCGATTGAAACGCGCTGGGCTGACTACTGGATCAAAGAAAAACTGTTCTCCGTGCCTACGCCGTCGCCGGGTGAGACGCGACCCGTGTTCACGCTACTGCTGCCGCCGCCCAACGTCACCGGGCAGCTGCACATGGGGCACATGTTCGGCCAGACGCAAATGGACATCGTCGCGCGCTGGCATCGCATGCGCGGCTTCATCACGCTCTGGCTGCCCGGCACCGATCACGCGGGCATTGCCACGCAGATGATGGTCGAGCGCGACCTGGCCAAAGAAGGCAGGACGCGCCGCGAACTGGGACGCGAGAAATTTATCGAGCGCGTCTGGGAATGGAAAAAACTCTACGGCGGCGCGATCCTCAACCAGATGAAGCGCCTCGGCGCCTCTGTCGACTGGGACCGCGAGTACTTCACCATGGACGACGATCTTTCGCACGCCGTGCGCGAGGTGTTCGTCCGGCTGTATGAAGAAGGTCTGATCTATCGCGGGAAGTATATCGTGAATTGGTGCCCGTGGCATGAGACCGCGATCTCCGATCTCGAAGTCAAGCATGAAGACGTTCAGGGGAAGCTGTGGGAAATTCGTTATCCGGTGGTCGGCACAAACGAATACATTGTGGTAGCCACCACGCGCCCCGAGACCATGCTGGGTGATACCGCCGTCGCGGTCAACGCGAAAGATGAGCGCTACACGCATCTCCACGGCAAGAGAGTTTTGCTGCCGCTGATGAACCGCGAGATCCCGATCATCACTGACGAACTCGCTCAGCCTGAGTTTGGCACCGGCGCGGTGAAAGTAACTCCCGCGCACGATCCCAACGATTTCCAGGCCGGCCTGCGCCACAACCTGCCGCAGATCGATGTGATGGACGAGCACGCGCACATGAACCAGAACGCCGGCCCCTACGCCGGCCTCGACCGCTTCGAAGCTCGCAAGCGGGTGCTGGCTGATTTGCAGGAGCATGGATTTCTGGTCGGCGAGAAGGATCACACACTCTCTCTAGGCAAGTGCGAACGCTGCGGAAACATCGTCGAGCCGCGCCTGTCGGAGCAGTGGTTCATCAAGATCAAGCCCCTGGCCGATCGCGCCATCAAGGCGGTTGAGAGCGGTGAGATCTCTATCGTCCCCGACAATCACCGCACGATTTATTTGAACTGGATGAACAACATCCACGACTGGTGCGTATCGCGACAGTTGTGGTGGGGACATCGCATTCCGGCGTGGACGTGTAGCAACGATGGATGCAAGGAAGTGATCGTAGCCCGCGAAGCCCCGACGAAATGCATAAAGTGCGGCGGCGCCAAGCTCGAGCAAGTCCCTGACGTGCTCGACACCTGGTTCTCGTCGGGCCTGCTGCCGTTCACAACGCTCGGCTGGCCGGAGAAAACGCGCGATCAGGAAGTCTTCTATCCCACGACGCTGCTGATCACCGCCTACGAAATTCTGTTCTTCTGGGTGGCGCGCATGATCATGTTCGGTTGCCACTTCATGCAGGGCCACCAGCAGGATCCCGCCATCAAAAAAGCCAGCGGCTGGGGCGACAAGAAAGACGACAGCGTGCCCTTCCGCCAGGTCTACATACATTCCCTGGTGCGCGATGCCGACCGCCAGAAAATGTCGAAGACCAAGGGCAACGTGATCGACCCGCTGGAAATCATCGACCGCTTTGGCACCGACGCCACGCGCTTCACGCTCGCGGCAATGGCCGCGCCCGGCACCGACATCGCCTTTAACGAAAGCCGCACCGAAGGCTACCGCGCCTTCGCCAACAAAATCTGGAACGCCGCCCGCTTCATGTTCATGAACGTGGACAGAATCGGCTTTGTGTGGGACCGGGTCTCAGACCCGGTCAGGCCGGGACAAAGTCCCGGCAGCTCCGCCCCAGGTGTAGCCGGATTTCAGGCTTCGTTGCTCGAAGACCGCTGGATTCTTTCCCGCTTCAATCGCGTCGCGGCCGACGTGAACGATGCGCTCGCCACCTATCGTTTTCACGAGGCGGCCAATCGCATCTATGACTTTTTCTGGGGAGAATTCTGCGACTGGTATCTCGAACTGATCAAGCCGCGCCTGAACTTCGAAGAAAAAACCGACAAGTCCACGGCGCAGGCAGCGTGCGCGAATCTGGTCAACCTGTTCGATGCCTCGCTGCGCTTGCTGCACCCTGTGATGCCGTTCATCACCGAGGAAATCTGGCAGGCGATATACGAAGGCAAGCCTCCTGTGAAATCGATTGCACTGGCGGAGTATCCGCAGTCGAGCGCGGCGCAGTTTGATCTCGCCGCTGAAACTGAGATGGCGATCCTGCAAGACCTGATCGTCAGCGTGCGCAATCTGCGCGCGGAGTTGAAAGTCGAACCCAAGGTGAAAGTCCCGATCGAACTTTTCGCGCACGAACCCGGCATTCGCAAGATGATCGAGCAGAATCACGGCGCAGTCGAACGCCTGGGCAACGTCGAGAAGATCACGTTCGTGGAAACTTCCCTCGCCAACCGTGCGGGTGCCCGCGGCACCGCGCGCTTCGACGTCCACGTCCTCTACGAACGCAAAGTCGACGTAGCGGCCGAATGCGAGCGCCTGAAAAAAGAATTGGAGAAGATTGAGAAAGAATTGGCCAATAATCAGAAGCAACTCGCAAACGATCAATTCCTGGCGAAGGCTCCAGAAAAAGTAGTTGAAGGCCTACGCCGCCGCGGTCAGGAACTCGTCGTGCTGCAAGAAAAGACAAAGAGTAAGCTGAAGGAGTTGGGCTGCCCGTAGCCGAACGTTCCCTCTGGCCACTGCTTTATGGACTGGAATTCAAGACGCCTGACCGCGATTCTGGAGAACGCTCTGCTCGAAGACCGGGCGACGCGCGATGCGACCAGCTACGCCTGCATCGATCCGAACCAGCTCGCCTTCGCGACCATCATGGCCAAGCAGGATTGCATCCTCGCGGGAATCGGCTGTGTGGCGCGGATTCTCGACGTTTACGCAGCCCTCGACGGCGCCGTTACCGCCCACTACGAAGTCACGACTCATCCGGAAATTTTCGATGGCGTCCGCCTGCGCGCCGGACAGTCCATCGCCGTCGTTCGCCACAACGCCCGCGTGATTCTCTCGTGTGAGCGCGTCATCCTCAATTTTCTGCAACGCATGAGCGGCATCGCCACTCTTACCCGAAAGTTCGTTGAAGCCGTGTCAGGCACAAAAGCCCGCATTCTCGACACGCGCAAGACCGCGCCCGGCTTGCGCGTGATCGACAAAAACGCCGTCCGCTGCGGCGGCGGACAGAATCACCGCCTCGATCTCTCCGACGGCGTACTCATCAAGAACAACCACATCGCGCTGGCAGGTGGCATTGTTCCCGCGCTCGAGCGCGCGGTCCGCAACCGCCGAGGCTCGCAGATCATCGAAGTCGAAGTGCGCTCGCTCGAAGAGTTGGAACTCGCGCTGGCTCACGGCGGTGAGGCCATCCTGCTCGACAACATGTCGGTCGACGATGTGCGCCGCGCAGTCGAGCGCTGTTCGCAATTCGATCCCGCGATTCACCGTGAGGGCCACGGAATCCCAGTCGAATGTTCGGGCGGAATTCGTCTAGAGAATGTTCCCGCCTACGCCGAGACTGGAGTCGACTTCATTTCGGTCGGCCTGCTAACCCACTCGGCCCCCGCCGTGGATATGAGCATGCGAGTCGTTCCCGCCTAGTCGTTCCAGCGTCCGTTCTAGCTGGAGCCTCCCGAATCGGAAAAGACAGAAGATTGTTGTTTTACTCTACATCGCGCATAATCACCGCATCGTCAGCACAGACAAAATTCGGCGGCCATCTTCGCGGGCCACACCGCCCGCCGCGCACGAGCCACAGCCCACCGACCTTCGCCTGGGCCGCATCGTGCGCCTGCTGATGGAGCACGCCACCGTCGTCGTCAGCGGCACCAAGATCGCGCAGGAAATCTCTTCGAACCGTTCCGAGGTCTGGCGACTCATTCACCAACTACGCGGCCTCGGAGTCGACGTTGCCGGCCATCCCGCCACGGGCTATCAACTGCGCTCGGTTCCCGACTTGCTCTTGCCTGAAATTCTGAGACCGCTTCTGCGAAGCACCATCTTCGACGATCACATCCACCACTTCTACAAGATCGGATCCACCAACACCGCTGCCATGGCTGCGGCGGGGGATGGGGCTCCGGAAGGCAGCGTCTTTCTTGCCGAGGAGCAAACTGCGGGCCGCGGCCGCGGCGCCAACTCCTGGCAGTCTCCGCAATCGACCGGGATTTATTGTTCAGTAATCTTGCGCCCCGCGCTGCCGCCTTCAGAAGTGCTGGTGCTATCGCTCGCCGCCGGACTCGCCGTGCAGTCTGCGATCCAGCAGGTCGACTCGCGCGTCACCGCCGACTTGAAGTGGCCCAACGATCTTCTGATAGACGGCAAGAAAGTATGCGGCATTCTCACCGAGATGAACGCCGAAGCCACGCGTGTCCGCTACATTGTCGTTGGCATCGGCATCAACGTGAATCAGGCAACGTTCCCCAAAGACTTGCCCGCAACCTCGCTGCGCCTCGTGACCGGGAGCGAGTGGTCACGCGTTGACCTGACGGCAGCTTTGCTAAAATCGCTTCACCGCGAGTATCGCCAGTTACTGGAAGATGCCGATGCTCACCAGTCGATTCTGCGCCGTTTCGCAGAGAATTCTTCCTGGGTGCAGGGCAAATCGGTTCGCATCGAAGAAAATGGCGCGGCCTTCGAAGGAACCACCGAAGGCCTCGATCCGCGCGGATTTCTGCAAGTGCGAACCGCAAAAGGGATACAAACGGTTCTGAGCGGAACGGTAAGATCGCGCTGAGCCGGCGGTTGGTCGCGCGAGGGTTTAGCTAGAAGCTAGGAGCTAGCAGCACCATGCTTCTCGTCATCGATGTCGGCAACACGAACACGGTTCTGGGCGTTTTCGCCCCCGTCGCCAAGGTGAACCTCGCCGGCGATTCGGACGAGACTCCGCGCTATGAGCGCCTCGTCGCCAACTGGCGCGTCGCCACCTCTCGCACCAGCACGGTGGACGAATACGGCGTGCTGTTCCGCAACCTGTTTTCGATGGCCGGCCTTGAATCGAGCGGCATTCACGGCATCGTAATTTCGTCGGTCGTTCCGCCGCTCGATCCCGTCCTGCGCCAGGTGTGCGAGCGCTACTTTAATCTGCGGCCTCTCTCCATCGAGCCCGGAATTAAAACCGGCATGCCGGTGCACTACGACAATCCGGCA
>Ga0210391_10003044_pt1 | contig 14269 bp, 6 predicted proteins | sample IncBWC12OmetaG_FD_160573 | JGI IMG/M metagenome (GOLD analysis project Ga0210391, IMG submission 160573) | Forest soil microbial communities from Barre Woods Harvard Forest LTER site, Petersham, Massachusetts, United States - Inc-BW-C-12-O ... | reverse complement strand
CATCGTGGAGCGATCGTGGATGGCGCCGTTCGACGATCCAGAATTCTTGAATCCCGATCAGCGGGTTCCACTTTGCCTCAATCCGCCCGCGGCGCGGACCCACCTGCCGCTCACTTTCAAAACCACGGAGTTGGCGATGGCTGGGCAGTCCAAAACTCAGATGTTCGACAGTATCAAGGCTGCATACGACAAGAATGAACTCCCGCTGCCGGAGCCTGGTTCGATGTGCTACATGCTGTCAAAACAACAGTTCTTTAGCCGCAGGGTCGGAAACGGCGATCCCCACTTGATGTTTTGGTTTCCGCAGAAAGACCATCAGGACTGGGGAGCAGATTTCCCGGGCTCGCCTATCGATATACATCAATACTCTCCGCAGCCGATTACGGAGTTTGATATTTCGGTATCCAAGTGGTCCGATGGAACCGCGGCGCCGGCGAATTAGCGGGAAAATTCAATTTCAAACCTCGGTGCCGAGCCACGACTCGGCAAGAAATCTCAGATTGTTTTTGTAGGTGCGAGTTATCGAGTATTCCTTGCCCCCGCTAACCCGGAGCAAGTACACGCCCGTGACGGACCGCCGAAGTTCTTCGATGTAAGCTACGTTCACCAATACGCATCGATGAATGCGCACAAATCCAAACCGATTAAGTTTCTCCGCCAGGGTTGAGATAGGCTCCCTTATCAGGTGCGAGCCGGACCTGTGACATAGCGCGACATAGTTGCCCTCTGCTTCCAAAGCAATAATCTCCGTCGGATCAATAAAGACGATCTTTCCTTTCGCTTTGATCGCTATTCGCGCTGATCGTCTTGCGGTTTGTGAGCGCGGCGAGGCGTCCATAAAGTTCTCGCGTAGAGTCGTCCGCTCGATAACGATTGGAGCGGGGGAAGCCGGCTCGCCTTTCAAAAGGTTCATACTGATGCTTGCTCTTACTATTTATAGGATGCGTTATATCACAACTAGTTGTACTGTACAACTAGTTTCATAATACTTACAGCCTTCAGGCGCCAAGAGTATTTCTTCTTATTCTCATAGTGTCATCGGCGGCGAAATCTCGTTTTTGGTAGATGTGCGCTGGCTTGCCGCGAGCAACTCTGCAAACTGCAGCGATCTCACATAAGACTTTTCGTGTAGGTCGGAATACATCGCGAGTTAGTCAAAACATAATTCATTCATGCCGTAACCGGCGCTCCCGATATGCGGCCTGTCGCGCACCTCGATGGCGGCTCAAATGCTTTCCTGCACGCCATACACGCTTGAAGGATGGGCGTGTGCAGTGCCAAGCACATTAGGAGAATCTGCTTATGAAACACGCCGTGAATTTGAAATTGATGTTACGTAGCTGTGTCCTTGCGAGTCTCGCGCTTATCGCACTTCTTGCCAGCATGTCGGTGGCTCAGAACATTGTGACGGGCGGTATTTCCGGCACAGTCAGCGATCCATCGGGGGCAGTGATATCGAGCGCAACGATTAACCTGAAAAGCAGCGGCACCGGGGAAACCCAGACAACCGTCACGTCTTCCACCGGTTTGTTCAACTTTCCACTACTGAAGCCGGGAACATACTCGGTGAGCATCAGCCAGTCCGGCTTCCATACGGTCAGTGAAACCGTGGAAGTGCAACTGGGACAGATTTCGACCGCCAACATTAAGCTCGCGGTTGGCAATACTTCAGAAACCGTCGAAGTCTCCGGCCAAGCTCCGCTGCTGCAGACGGAAGATGCCAACATTAGCACCTCTTATAACCAAACGCAGATTCAGCAACTGCCAAATCCCGGCGGGGACATCACCAGTTATGCCCAGACCGCCCCCGGCGTACTGATGAACACCGGCGGCTCTTTCGGCAACTTCACCGCTTTCGGATTGCCCGCAACCTCGAATCTGTTTACCGAAAACGGCAACGACGAAAACGATCCGTTCTTGAACCTGAACAATTCCGGATCGAGCAACTTGTTGATCGGACAGAATGAAGTGCAGGAAGTCGCAGTGGTAAGCAATGGCTACACGGGTCAGTATGGCCGCCAAGCGGGCGTGCAGGTTGACTACACGACCAAGTCGGGCAGCAACGCTTTTCACGGGAATGCGAGCTTTTTCTACAACAGCAGCGGCTTCAACGCCAACGACTGGTTCCAGAAACAATCCGAAATCGCGAACGGAACACCCCAGCAACCACCATTCGCGGTCAACCACATGTGGGCAGGTTCGGTTGGCGGACCCATTGTGAAGAACAAGCTATTTTTCTTCGTGGATCAGGAAGGCTTGTACTACGCTCTGCCGACCGGGCAGCAGGTGAATCTGCCGACTCCACTTTTCCGTCAGGCGATCCTGAACAACATCGGCGCCACTTCGCCGGCGCAGTTGCCTCTCTACACCCAATGGATGAACCTCTATGCGAATTCTCCTGTGGCTGGCTCCGCGGTTCCTCTTTCCATAGGCCAGGATGCGAATCTTGGTTGCGGAACGCCGGGCAGCGGCGGTGTGACCGCGCTGGGAGGGTTTACCTTCGGAGCAGCAGCAGGCATACCTTGCAGCATGCGATCCGTCGCCTCCGGCGTAAACCATAATAAGGAGTGGTTGCTGACTGAGCGTATCGACTACAACATCAGCAACAACGACAAACTGTTTGGCCGCTTCAAGGCGGATCACGGTGATCAGCCAACTTCGACTGACCTTATCGATCGGGCTGTATTCAGTACCTCCAGCAACCAGCCGGAGTACGAAGGCCAGATTAACGAAACTCACATCTTCTCGCCCACCACAGTCAATAATTTTATTGTTTCGGGGCTGTGGTACAGCGCGGTCTTTCTGCCCGACAGCGGCCAGGCTGCGGTTTTGGCCGCTACCGGCGGATTCAGTACGATCGGGGTTGCCAACGCCGCTTCCACGCTCACCAATCTGGGCGGAGGAAACGGTTTTAACCAAACGCCCGACAACGACTTTCCGCAGGGCCGAAATTCATCCATGGGCCAAGTGACGGACGATCTGTCGATCACCCGTGGCGCTCACACCTTGAAGATGGGAGTTAACTTTCGGCGCGACGACCTGACGGACTACGATGCCCAGAGCAACACGGGCGGTTTGTTGACGTTCGGTACTTTGGCTGACTTCACGAACGGTTTGGTCACAAGCACCGATGGGGGTTCGCTGTTCAAGAACTACACCGTCAATGGCGATGTGCGAATCGGTTTCTACAGTTTGGGTCTGTATTTCCAGGATGAGTACCGCGTCACCCCGAACCTGAAACTGACCATGGCGCTTCGTGGCGATCGCAACTCGAATCCGATTTGCTCGCAGAACTGCTACTCGCGTTTGGACACGGCGTTTTCGGGGTTGACCCACGACATCAATACGCCGTACAGCGCGATCATCGATGCTGGCATGCACAGCGCCTTCCCCGACGTGGAGAAGATTGCTCTGCAGCCCCGCTTCGGGTTCACCTGGAGCCCGCTGGGCCACACCAATACCGTCTTCCGTGGCGGCGTCGGTGTGTTCTCTGATCTCTATCAGGGAGTCCTGATGGATGAAATGATTGGCAATGCGCCTCTCAACAATGCTTACACAATCGGTCCGGTTGCGGGCACGCCTGTCGCACCCAGTGTGGCCGGCAGCGTCTACAATCTGGGAGCAAGCTCGAACGCCTCATTCCTGAACGGGTTTCACAGCGGCCAGACTTTGGCTCAGATTTTGGCGAGCAATCCCTACTTCACACCACCGGGCTATACCTCGATTGCTAACCAGATTCTCAACCCGAAGTATCTGGAATGGAACTTTGAAATTCAGCAAGCCATCGGATCGAAAATGTCTTTGAACATCGACTATGTCGGAACCCATGGCTATAACAACCTGATGCAGAACGCCAACCTGAATGCCTCTAATTTCGGTACCGCGCCATTTGGCCAGTTGCCAACTGGATACAACAGTTGCGTCATCACGAACAATTGCAGCGGCTCATTTACGGGCGTTCCGGTCTCCGCCACGGATGCGCGCTTTGGAGCGGTACGAGAGCTCTACAGCGGCGGCGTCTCCAACTACGCCGGACTCGTAACCACATTCACCCGGAAGTTCACGCATGGCTTCCAGGGCAGCGTGAACTATACCTGGTCGCACGCACTGGACGACCTCACCAGCACCAATCCTTCAACGCCTTTCAGCGCCCTCAACAGCATGACCTATCAGATCAATCCGAACTGCCTGAGTTGCCAGAACTACAGCAACTCGGACTCGGATGCCCGCCACAATTTGACTGCGAACTATGTTTGGTCATTGCCCTTCAAGTCGCAGAACAAATTCCTTAACCAGACTGTCGGAGGATGGACGATTGCGGGCACCTTCTTTGCTCACAGCGGCCTGCCGTGGACTCCGGAAGCATTTCAGTCGAGCGTGCTCTTCCAATCCGCCAACCCGGAGTTGGGAATACCCTTGATTCCAGCTGATTCTCTTGGTGGCGCCGGCGTTAATTGCGGGGCCAGCAATCCAGGGACGTATTCCAATCCGACGGGTTGCGTAACGCAAAGCCAGTTCGCTACAGCGAACGCCTCCGATTGGGGAAACGTGAAGCGCAATAGCTTCCGTGGTCTGGGCTACTTTGACACGGACATGAACGTCAACAAGAGCTTCGCAGTCACCGAGCGCGTGCAGTTCGAACTTGGTGGAAGCTTCTTCAACATTCTCAACCATCCGAACTTTGGTCTGCCATTTCCGATTTCTGGTTCTGGCGGGTTCGGACTCATGACGAGTCTGGCGGTCCAGCCGGCCACCCCGTACGGCTCCTTCCAAGGCGCCGGCGTGGAGGGCAGGCTGGTGCAGATTCACGGAAAGATCACTTTCTAACGAATGCTTTACCTTTAACGTTTAAGGGCGGCCTCTTTCGAGGCCGCCCTTATCCTCATCCCTTAGGGTCTTGTTATCCCCTGCCTTCGTTTCCCTTTCTGCCTCGCGTTGGTCGGGCACTGGATTCCTAATCAGCGCGCGTCGTTCTCTGACTCGAACCACCTATGGTTTTCAACGCATCGCGCTCTCCATCTGGATCGAGTTGCTCGCGAGCTTGCAGTTAACTTGCAATGATTCGGAGTGGGATTGGCTTCTAAGCGGCAGAAAAGATTGGTAGGCGCGGCAGGAATTGAACCTGCAACCCTCGGATTAGAAATCCGATGCTCTATCCGTTTGAGCTACGCGCCCTCAAATTGCTTACAGCGTTCCATCAACCTCGACGGGCTAGACGAAGCACAGAAGGAACACTATGTGCGAATCGGCAGAGACGCTAAATGCTGAGGAAGCTTACAACGCCGTGGCGACGCCCATTCGGTCCGAAGGTTCAAATCGTCAAAGACGCGCCCGGTTCTCGGTTCCATCTGTGAAAGTATATCAACAAGCAGGGTTGGCAACGGCACGCTGCGCGCCGCGCTGTTGTTGATTTGATCGCCTTCCAATCAAATCAAGCGCTCTGCGAGATTCATTTGCGGCCAACCGAATGACGAAGGCACGCGCGTGGCACGAATCCGGCTTCCCGCGGCCTTGTGCTTCAACCAACTGAGCAATGATCGTTAGAGCTTCGGATGGCGGAGAGCCAGCAAGAATTAATTTCTGCATATCTAATCAATTTCTGCAGATCTAAAGACAGATTCGGGAACCGTCGGGGCGACTAGACCAGGACCGCGCCGCCATCTACCACCACGGTCTGCCCCGTGCTGAATCCCTCTTGCATCAAAAACAAATAGGCTTGCGCTACGTCATGAGCCTCGCCGACTCGGCCAACCGGGAGACTCTTCCCCACACTCTCAAACAGGTTCTCGCGCTCTGCCGCAGTCATGCTCTGCCAGAGGTTTGTTCGAACGATTCCAGGAGATACTGCATTTACCCGTATTGGAGCCAGTTCGACCGCCAGTGCCCGCGTTAGTGCTTCGATGGTTCCGCAAACGCTGGCCGCGATTACCCATCCCTTTCGCGGGCGCTGACCAGCGATTCCTGTGGTAAGGACGATAGAGCCTTGCTTGCGAATATTAGGGCTTCCGTATTTGACCGCGGCGAGAGCTGCCCAGTAACGCAGCTCAAAGGCGTGTCTGGCTTGCTCGAGATCCGTAGCGGCGAGGTCGTGCAAATGCAGGCTATCGCCCGCGGTGAATACCAAATGATCGAAAGTGCCAAGCTTGGAAAAGAAGGCTGCAAGGGCTCGTTCGTCTGAGACGTCAACCGCGTGGCCCTGCGCTTCTCCACCGATTGATTTAACGGCTTCCTGAACTCGTTCTGCACTACTGGAAGCGATAACGACGCTCGCTCCCAGCGATGCCGACCGCTCGGCTACTGCCAAACCGATCCCCGACGAACCCCCGAGTACAACCACTCGCTTATCTTGCAAATCATTTCCTCTTTGCATTGAATTCTCCTGGTGCGATCTTCTTGCCCACACAGTCAAAGATGATTCTCGAATATATGCGCTTCGCGCATAATAATCATAGAGGCCTTGCGTTTAGAAAAACTACGACAGGTTGATTTGAACCTGCTGATTACCTTTGCCGCGATTGCGGAAGAGAAAAGCGTGACTGCAGCGGCATCTCGGCTGCTGCTGAGCCAGCCTGCGGTTGGCCGGGCCTTGCAGCGCACCCGGATGATGTTTCAAGATGACCTCCTGGTGCGATCACCGCAAGGCTTCGAACTCACCTTGCGAGGCCGCAAAATTCTCCAGGAGCTGGGATTACACTCGCTTCGTTGGAGACACAATCTTGAGACGCTGGGTTGATCCACGCGGATCGGGACAAACGCCTCGGAACGGGGATTGAACCACAAACAAGTGCTGTCCGTTCCCTTCTATCGCTACCCGTGGTAGCTCGTAGATCGTGGCCGATTTTGGTATGTCGTACGCGGTTGAATCGGGACTGGAGCCCGGTGCAAACGGACTGATCCGATGATCTACTGTCCCCATGGCGCTCTGCGCGTTTCGGGCCGGGAACATTTATGGTACTGCGGCCCGCATCGAAGACAATCCCTCCGATAGGAGAGCCGCCATAGTCGCCGCCTTTAGAAAGTTCGCTGCGTCCGCGCTCGCTAGTCTTTCGGAACCAGATAGCCTTGAACAAGGCTAGCTCCAGTGGAATTTTCGGCATTTGCGTCTATAAGCGTAACCCCCGAGCCAACCCGGAAACCCGTTGCATAGTGTTCGTGCCCATAAGCCGTGTAAATCGTACCGTTTTGGAAACCTTCGGCCTCACCGGAGTTAAACTCGCCTACGTTATTATTGTAAAGCTCATCGCTGAGAAGGCCTCCGTTCTGGGAGTTGGCTTGCCATTCATAGTCAGTCACAATAAGCGTGTAGCCTTTGGGAACGACATAAGCGGTGGACTCATCGATATTGCCATCAGCATCAATCGCAGAACAATAAGCGTTGCCGTAAAGACAATGCAATGAGACCAAGCGACTTTCGGCCTGCCCGACGTGGGTGGTGTTGCCGGGGACAATCTGCACCAGCGTCGCCGCAGCGGCGCGTGCCCGGTTGGGTGCGACAAACGCAACGATTACCGCAAGGACAAACAAGGCGGTCAAAACTCCGAGAATCTGTTTCACGAACGTCATCTGTTTTCTCCTCTTTCTTAGTTAATCGCTTCAGGGCGACCTTTCTATCTATGCAATCGAAATCGACGGGCAAAAGACGACAGGATGGCGAAACATTTTATTGGGGGTCAGGTATGTCGCACCTAAGTTCTGATTAGCGCTCACCGGACAAGTACCCACGTCGAGGCGTTTCCGTCTGGCCAGGTTTCTGCGGCGGCCTTGGCCGCCCTTCCCGGCCCGTTGATTGGTACGGGATACGCATGGTGGCCGCGTACGGCGGACGCCCTTTTCGGCGACTACAATCCATTGATGCCATTCCCGACAGCGGTTATCTTTCTGCTTGTTCTGTTCACCACAGGAATGGCCGCTTTGTGCGTCACGGGCGGCCTCTGTTTGTTCGCGGTGCGGGGCGTGACCGGGCTAAGGCAGATCGAGAGAAGCAGCTAGGGCGAGCTCGGCAAAAGTCATAGAAAAACCAAAGTGGAACAATGTTCACAATGCTCCACCGCTTGACCTCCAAGTTTCTATCGTGACTCCCGTCACAGCCGTAAATCAGAATGAACGGCAATTCTTTTATTTTATTGGCGTCCCTATCAATGACATTTTTGAACACTTGGACGCAACGATAGCGCAAGCAACGCCGCTCTACGAACTATGCGCGAGCGTATTAGGATCACCTCAGCCGTAAGCGATTGACCTGCCCCCATTTTTCGCGCACGCGATCATACGACATTTTCCACGAAGAGATTTCAATCAGAATTGCTACATCAAGCGAACAGAAAAACCTGGAGCCGAATCGATATCGTTGCTCACAGTTTCGGTACTCACGTGCTGGGGTGGAGTTTACTGCGACTTTCTAAGCCGCGACTGTCGGTGCTCCAAACCAGTGCACACGTTTCCCCATTACAGTAAAGCTGGGAAGTGCATTTCCCCTCCTCCCGAGATCAATTGATTTTGTTTATAGGGAAGTTCAAAAATGTCTCCGCTCTGAGTGAAAGTTGTAGTACCGCCTTCGTTCGACCTGCGTATTCGAGGTCAGGCTCATGGTCGGGCGCCAATCTTGTTGTCACGGAACTCTCTGCTCGCTAAGGAATAGGCTTGAACTCCCGCCGCAAGAGCGCATCTTCATCGTTGAAAGCGAACGATACTACTGCGTAACGGCGCCCACGCGTCACCGGCGTTACCCGATGCAGCAGGAAGCTCGGGAAAACCAGCGCTGCGCCAGGGTTCGAGCGGTAGTAATGATGACCGTATTCCTGAAAATGAAGGTACCCTCCATCATAAGCAGCGTTGAGATTAATGCTCACCGAAAGCCGGCGGTACCGCTGCAGAGGATCGCTGCTGTCGCGATGGCCCTCGTATTTTCCATTTTGCACAACGTCGTAGCAGCAGATTTTATAGCGTTCGCGATGCGTGAGATCCGTCCCCCAGATCTTTCGGATCTCTGGGAGCAAACCAAGACGGAACTCGAGGTCAATCTGACCAATCAACTCGGAATCGCGTTGGCAGGAGAGCGCGTATTCAGTCCTAGACTTATGGTTCAGGTTTACATGAGACGCAGTGCCCAACCCGACCGGACCGGCAATGACATCGCTATTGTCGAACAGTCGGATTAGGTCTCCACAGAGCTGCTCTGAGAGGACACAAGGTACGATGGCCACCGGTGCCTGTTCGCGGACCACTGTTATGATTGGGTCGTTCACCGAGGGTCGTGCATCCCTCAGAACGTCGAGGACATGACGTTCCGCCTCCACAGGCCGATAGACCTTCAGAACTTTGAGATCCGGGTCTAAGAGATACGTCACCGGATAACTCCGGTGCGCCGCGGTATCCAATCCTAGTTGTTTCCAGAACGAAGAATCTGGGTCCGATGCGATCCGCTGGGTGAAATGACACCCTCGGCGAATGGTTTCGTTGACGTCGGTGGATTCAGGGCTGATGCAGAGCAAGTCCAGTCTGTAATCCGCAACCGCACGGCGGTAGCCACGCACACTCGCAAGCAACTCTTTGAAATAAGGTTCGCAGCTCCGCGGCAAAAGGCAAACTGCAAGGTGCTTCCCTCCGTAATAGTCGAGTCGGACGCGACCGCCGCCAGATGTGGGTAGATCGAAATTAGGGAAGAAATGGCCTGTCCCCAAGGTTCGATTTCGATTGCGAGAATTGAAGTCCGTGAACCTGTCATCGTGGAAAATTACGTAACTGCGACGGATTCCCAGCCGTGCCGAGTTTGTGTACTTCTCCAGATCGCGAATAAATTCACAACAAATCGCTCTCTTGGTCAACTCTCTCCTGCGGAATGAGATGCCGCAGTATGCCTCATACTCCGCGAGGGAACGCTCCTTGCCAAGCCCATACTTGTCAAGATCCAACAACGCCTCCGGATCCTTAGTTTCAGCCATTCCGAGAAGACACTGAAAACGTCGGGTGGCCACTTGGTCGAAGGCGCGCCAGTGCGATACGTCTCGCCAGTGCAAGGGTCGGGGATTTGCCGGATTGTAATAGTAATGATAGAGAAGGATCTGCTTCGAACTGAAAATATCCCAGCCGTGTGTCCAGAGCCGGGCGCCGAGCGAAATCTCCTCTTGATTGAAGTAGAGGTACGGGTCGTACGGAACCTGCTCAATGACCTCAGCACGAGAGAACACGTAATTGCACACGATAAACGCACCATTCAGTGGGTGAGGTGGGAATCGATCGAGACAGTAAGTGCGGCCCCGAATAGTTCCATCAGCTCGGAACGGCTGGATCCCGCGGATTGTGGGTTTGGGATCAGGATCGAGCAGGTTGGGCGGTTCATACTTCGGCGGATTGCAGGACAGGACCGGTTTTCCTGAAGGACATTCCGCAAGTTCAGAGAGCATTTTCTCATCCCAGTCGGGCGCAAAGCGCATGTGGCAGTCAGTGAGGAGCGTGTATTCCTCGCCCTGCCACAGTGACTGGGTCTTGTGCCTGGCCCAGCACACTCCCTTGGTTTCTTTGGCGTGCACGTCAATTCGTCTAACCGCGCCTGGCCAGTCCTGCACTTGGAAGCAATCACGGTCCAGTTCGGGGTCAAACTGCCAGCAGACCCCCACCGAAATCCGCTCTGGGTGTGATGCCTTTTCAAACAAGTCCTTGACTGTCCATTTGCACTCGGGATCCCGGTAGCTAGTGATCTGGACGAAAATACGGTCCATAGAGCCTCCTGAAAGACGACCTCGTTCCCGGGGCAATTACGTCCCCTCGATTCGCGCAACGGAAGCAAGCCTCGGAAAACCAATATACGCACGAAACTATAAATCGAAGAGTCACTCCATCGGACTAGTTGCTCTGTCGCCGACTCCGGCTCTTCGGCTCCAGTTCCGCCTCAGGCTCAGGCTCTGGCTCTCGCTCCGGCTCGGGTTCTGGCTCTCGCTCCGGCTCGGGTTCTGGCTCGGATTCTGGTTCGGGTTCTGGCTCCGGCTGAGGCAATTTGCTAACAAGGCTGTTGTAGTCCAATAGGGCCTTGCACGCCCAAACGGTTAACCCAAGGGTCCCAACAACAACCAGGGTCACTGCCACCGCAGGGACTGCAGTGCCAGCAAGAACGGCTCCCGCCACACCAACTATACCTTTCGCGAAAACCCCGCCCACTAGGATCCCCGCTGCAACATCCTGAATAGCCGTTAGCGTGACTACTGTAGATTCAGTCAAGGGCTGCATTAACGATCTCCCAATTCGGTAAAACGCTCAACCCGGACTCACGCCAGGTACCCAATAGGCGGCAACAATTCCTCTGAAACCAACCCTTATTAACGCGGAGCAGCGTAAGCAACAAGATTGCCGTTGGTACTCACAGAAGTAATTTCGATTGTGTGCTCACCGGCCCTCAATTCCTTTTGTAGAAGAACTGACGACGAATTCGCGATCGGCGCTGTCGGATTTGTCGTGACTGGATCCGCGCCATCGATAGAAACTTTGAATTGCGAACCAGGTGCATCCGACAATATCGCGACGAATCCACCCCTAAAAGTTCCCTTTAGGACAGCACCGGCGCTATTGGAAGTCCATGGCCCATCCTGCGAATCACCACCTAGCCCGACGCTAGGGGGATGATTCCACCCCGGAGAGGTCGCCGTCAATCTGATGACGTTCCCACGAGAATGGGCAGCTATAAACCTCCTCAACTGTTGCTCATTCATACTGGACGAAGCCATTTGTTGAAGATTTATTGAGGGAGCGGTCGCGTCAGGGAACATGTAGCTTCCAAACATCTGATCCAGCCAAATCGCCGTTGATATCGGCACATTTGAGTCTTGTAGTAAGACCTGCGAAGAAAGAGCGCTCTGGTTGAGAACGGATTGCGAGGTCTTGTAAGTCATGTTCATGCTGTTCGAGTTCGTGCCGGTTTCCGTCACACTTCCGCCAAACGTAACTGGGCCAATTGTTACCTTTCCTTCCTCCATCAATGTAGCGCTTGACGTAATAGTGGTTTGGTCGGACACACTCCCGGTCGCGGTCGTGACGCCCGTGTATTGTTGGTTTTGGGAGAGTGTCGCACTATCAATAGTGCATGAGCCGCTAAAGTTAAGGACGTCTCCAGACGCTATTGAAGTTGGGCAAGAGGCCCCGAAATTGATTATTGCCCCAACGTCGATTTCTCGGCTGACGTCGATCGGCGTGCTCTGGCCCTGCCCAGCAGCAAATGGATCAAGGTTTATGAGGTTCCAACAATCTTGTGGTTGCAACGTTAGGGGAGGAATCAATGTAATCGTTGGTTGCCCACTCGGGCTAAGCGTTGGGCTCCACGAAGTGCCTGGGCCAGCACAGTTCTCAAACAGTTCCCAGATCGGCAACTGCACCAGCGTCACTGGGTCTGCCGCCACAAACTCGGTCGCCACCGCCCCGGCGAGAGCAACAGGAGCCGGCGGCGCCCCACTGCTTGAAGAGGATAAAGGTAAAGGGCAGGGCGGAACTACCGCTGACTGCAGCGCGGCGGTGCCATTCCAGCAGGGGACCAACTGGGGATTTGCGCTTTGATCAGACCCGCATGGGTAAGGAAACGACGGCGATACGGCAACGGGGCAATTGTATAGCGTCCGCTCGACCACAGGACTGCCGCCGCAGTCAGTCCCATTCGGGGGATTCCCACTCTCGCACATGACCATGTCCCATATAGCGAATTGAGGATTGATAAAAACAATGACTTGGTCGAACCAGAAAAGGTTCTGCCCCGCCCATAACATGTTAGGCGGCTCGCATGGACCACTACATTGACTATTTAGTGTGACGCTTGAGGTCACTTGCGCTTGGATTTCATTCTCATTAGAAGTTGTATTTACAACTTGTGTTTCCGTCTTTGTATCCCACGTTCCGCTGACCGTGAACATTGCAGTGCCGATAGGCGGCTCATCATCAATTACCAATGGTGCTGTCAATGTAGATGATATGCCGGTTTTCGTGTCAATCGATGCAGTGTTCGTCTGTGCCTGGGTCGTGGATGCGGTAAAGGTGTTTTGGAACTCCGACGCCCCTGTGAACGTCTCCTGACTCTGATTGCCCGGAGGAAAATAAAGTATAGTGAAAGGCGCAACGTTTAGTTGCGCGATTGCCGCAGGCGGGGTCACAATCGGATAGGGATTCGAATAGTACCACACGTGTACGCCACCCGGACCCATTGACGCTGTCGAATTTGGTGGGCCTTCGAATGGCGTGTAGTCGCAGTAATCAACCCTATTTCTCTCGAAGCAAGTAAATCCATAAACGGCGCTATTAATCGGTGCCAGGTTGTTTCTCGTATCGCCGAGAAAATAATTGACCGCCATCCGGAGCTGTGTAACTGGGCGATCGAGAAAGAAGGTCAGATTGATTATGCACGTTGTCGTAGATGACTGTAGTGTACACGTAGGATTCGGTGGCTGTTGGTTAGTAGTGGAAGCGGAAACTGTGGTCTGGCCGCTAGCCAAATCCAGCCAAATAGCGTGAGCCGCGTCAGGTCCAACATTCTCCTGCACTTTAGCTGCACAAATGACGAAATTACCTTGATGGCTTTGGTCAAACGGGACCGAACTGGACTGGTCGGTAAAGCGACATGCGACGGGTATAGTGCCCCACTGCCCGATCATATAGATGCCCACTCCGCCTGCAGCATTCGCCAGCGGCGCTGTTCCTTGAGTACTGAATGATCCAAATTGCGTATTGCCCCACTCGAATTGGTTGCACGTGCTTCCGCTCCAGCTTTGTGGTGTGAGAAGACAAGGGCCGGTTACAGAAATGTCCGCGCCGAAACCAAGCACTGGCGGTACCCCTGATGACACTGGTTGCGGTAACGTGCCGTCAGTGACTGGCGTCGACTCATTGCTTAAAGCGCCCGTCCACGCCGCGAAGCTACCTGTTCCGTCGGAGAGCGAACCGTGTGTGATAGTGACCTCGTCGCCAAGCGAAACGAATTGGGAAAGAGAATTGTTGTTTGTGAATGTACTAACACAACAACCCGCGTCCGACGTGGCATAACCGCCCGGACTACTCCACGACACAAGAGCGTTCGAAGCGGTCAATTGGTAAACAGCAGCAACATCACCGTTTCCGTCCTGTGGCGTCAATCCTGGCTGCGCTGCATCGAACTCTGGGCACGTCGCCGCAGGCTGGTTTGAGGTCGGTAATACACTGCTAGAACACGTACCTGCGGGCCCGGCGATCCATCCGCCCGAAACGTCGGCCAAGCCCAGTGCGCAACCACTGCATAGCTGCCCTTCAATCTGAATTTGAG
>Ga0210391_10003043_pt1 | contig 14269 bp, 7 predicted proteins | sample IncBWC12OmetaG_FD_160573 | JGI IMG/M metagenome (GOLD analysis project Ga0210391, IMG submission 160573) | Forest soil microbial communities from Barre Woods Harvard Forest LTER site, Petersham, Massachusetts, United States - Inc-BW-C-12-O ... | reverse complement strand
CTCCGCTGCACCTCGCGATATCGGTGTACCGGATGGGGCCTTCCGCATCTCCTTACGGCGTCGGCGTCCCGGAGTAAGTTTCTTACGCGGCTGAATACCCGGCCCGCACATTCCCTTGTCAACGCTTCGACGCCGCCCTCGCGAGCGGCTCCGCATGACTCAGGGCCGATGTGGGTCGCTACATCACATTCGTATGAACCTTTCATTCACTACACCTCGCCGGTTTAACCGGCGCACAAGGAGAATGCTCATGCAACTTCAAGATAACTTTGCCGCCTATCGCACCTGAAGCTGGCGCGGGATGCTGACGGCCTCCTAGTTGTCGAATTTCGCAGCAAGGGCGGGCCGTTCAGATTCACAACACAAGATCATGCGGAGTTTGTCGATGCCTTTTGCAGGATCGCCCAAGATCGAGAGAATGAGATTGTGATTCTGACGGGAGCAGGCGGGGAGTTCATTCCCGAAATCGCTTTCTCATCCGTCGGCAACGTCGCCGATCCTGGCGTTTGGAGCCAGATTCACAACGAGGGCGTTCAGCTGCTCGAAAATATAGCCACTGTACGCGTACCAGTCGTCGCGGCTATCGAGGGACGAGCCCATGTGCACTCCGAGTATGCGTTGCTGGCCAACATGATTGTCACCGGCGAGGGTGCGACCTTCCACGATGTCCCGCACTTCGCGCGAACCATTGTGCCGGGCGACGGAATCTTTACCGGTGGCGTTATCGCGCTGGAGCGGGGCGAGCGGAAACGTTCCTGCTCAACCCCCAGCCGCTCACGGCGCAGACCGCGCACGCATGGGGAGTGATTGCAGAGGTTGTGCCGAACGGTACGGCGCTACCCCGAGCACGGGAATTGGCCAAGTTGTACTTGAAGGCTCCCGAAGTGACCCGCCGCAATACGCGCGCTACATTTCATTCCACCGTTGAAGGAGCGTATTGTCCGAGAAGTCGGCTATGGACTGTCGCTCAGAAAGGAAAAGTCGCATGAAACGCACCGAAAGCACCTCATCCCCTCAAGTACATAAGAAGGCGCAGCCGGAAGAATTTGATCTGGTGATTCTCGGGGGTGGCACGGGCTCGACTATCGCTGCGTGGACTTTTGCTGGCGAAGGAAAGCAAGTCGCGGTCGTCGAGCGCAAATACATCGGCGGGTCATGCCCGAACATTGCGTGCCTGCCTAGCAAGAACGTGATCCACAGCGCGAAAGTCGCATCGTACTTTCGCCGAAGCAAGGAATTCGGCATCACACTCGACGGCTTCGCGATCGACATGGCGGACGTGCGCGAGGGCAAGCGCAGAATGGTGCGTGGCCTGAACGACATGTATATGGAAAATTACAGGAACTCGGGAGCCGAGTTCATATTGGGAACGGGCCGGTTCCTGGCTCCGAGAACAGTGGAAGTCACTCTGGCCGATGGGACCAAACGTCAACTACGGGGCACAGATGTGATCGTTAGTACGGGCACGCGTGCCGCACTGGAGACAATTCCTGGCCTTGCGGAAGCGCGGCCGCTCACGCATATCGAGGCCCTTGAACTCGATGAAATTCCCGAACACTTGCTCGTTGTCGGTGGGGGCTACGTCGGAGTGGAGATGTCCCAGGCGATGCGCCGCTTCGGCAGCAAGGTGACAATAATCGACCGCAACGAGCGGCTGATGTCCAAAGAAGACCCGGACGTATGTGAGGGCCTTCGCAGCCTGCTCGCAGATGAAGGCATCGACATTCTGCTGAATGCGCGGATCCAGCAAGTGTCGGGCAAATGTGGCGACTCGGTGAGTGTCGTCGTCGAGCAGAATGGAACGGAAAGAGTGATAAAGGGTAGTCATGTACTGGTCGCCACAGGCCGCAATCCGAACACCGAAGGACTCGGCCTGGAACTGACCGGCGTTGAGCTCACCGACCGGGGATACATCAAGGTCAACGAGCGGCTGCAGACCACCGCGCCCGGCGTCTGGGCGATCGGCGAGGTCGCAGGTAGCCCGCAGTTCACGCACATCAGCATCGACGATTTCCGAGTAGTCCATGCCAATTTAACCGGCGGTAACCGTGTGACCACGGGCAGGCAAGTCCCATATTGTCTGTTCACCGACCCCGAACTCGCTCGTATCGGCCTGAGTGAAACAGAAGCGGAGGCGCAAGAGATAGCGTATCGCCTGTTTAAGGTCCCCATGGAAACTAACCTGCGTGCACGCACGCTTTCGGAGACCCGCGGGTTCGTGAAGGCCCTCGTGGAGGCTGATAGCGATCGCATCCTCGGGTTCACGGTCTTCGGTGTCGGTGCTGGGGAGATCCTGGCCGCCGTCCAGATGGCGATGATCGCAGGGCTGCCCTACACCGCGCTGCGCGATGCGGTCCTGACTCACCCAACACTGGTCGAAGGTCTCATAGCTCTGTTCTCATCCCCTGCGTCAGCGCATAGCGTTGTCGAGACAAGAGGAGCCCAGATCTCCGCCGCCTGAGGTGAACGCAACCGCAATCAGAAAAACAGGAACTCGTGATCCCTTGGTTGCGCAACATGTTTCGCCACGTGCGCAGCACTATTAGCACCGAAGATCGGCATGTCGGAAGCGATCGTTACACGTACGACATCCTTCGACAACTCCCAGATTACAAAGCCCCGCACCGCCGGCTTGCGGCCACAAAGGATGTGCCCTTCTTGTGCATGGATCAGCGCTAGATCATAGACACGCTGATTGGAGTGTAGCGCTGGGGTCTGGAACGTTATTTCTTGAAGCAGAGAATTTTTCCCGTTGCTGAGACGAAGGTGAGGGGATGAACCTATGACACCCTCCCACCTTCGAGCCATTGTCAAGATTCAAAACCATACTTACATTTGGAGCGCGTCCCCTAGGGACAGCCCATGCACAAAATTGTCATCGAGCAAACCGAAAGCTACCGGCCCGGAGATGAAGTTTACGCTTCCGGCCTCTACAGAGTGACGCACGATCCGGCGCATGCCGGAGTCCATGAAGTGATTTGCATTAGCGGGAAAATCTTTCCACCGTGCAGAGGCTGCGATCACCCCAGGTTTACGCTCGTTCGCGCCGGCTGTCGTATCGAAGATCACGAGCATTTCACACTGTATGTAAGATAGTCTCCATCCGCTCTTCAACCGAGAGATTTGCTTCTGGCCGGGCTAAAGAAGGAAACGCCAGTGGCGATCGTGAAGCCAAGAGCGCGAAGATAGCCAGGGGCATTTTCGGCTCGGCATTGGTGGTGCGACCCAGCTCGCACTGAGGACTTGCTGATTTTGGCATTGGGAGAATAGACGCGTCGGCGGGGCAGCGAGGCTAAAGCCTTCTTCTTGTCCCAGTCCCGGCTCGACAGCCGATTATTCTCTACCTCGGGAAGTGAGGGTCTGGATACGGTGATATTCCGCCATCTCACGCATCGACTGTTCCGTCTTCCCTTGCCTGCGGTGGATTCCAGCCAGCAGGAGATATGCCTGCCCGGCGAGTGCGGTCTGTTTCTCGATTTCGATTACTCTATTCAAGGCGAGCTCGGCCGAGGCTGGATTGCTGACTATTGTCGCTCGAGCGAGGGAATATAAAGTCTCCGGCATATCGGGACGCAGAAGATCGGAACGGTGCAGTTTTTCGGCGGCCTCCGTCATCTTTCCTTCTTGCAACAGGGTATCGCCCAGACGATAAGCAGCTTCGGCGTTCCCGGACTGCAGCTTTGTCTCTTCGCGAAATTGTTCTTCCGCTTGTGCCCATTCCGAACGCGCAGCATATATCTGTCCAAGCTCGATCCGTAGCCCCGGTAAATCCGGCCGCTGCGCCAGGGCTTGTTCGTATTCCTTTATGGCCTCCGGCAGCATCTTCATTGCGTAATAATGTTGTCCCAAAACTTCGTGGGCACGTGTGTTTTGAGGAAATGTCAAAAGCAGTTTATCTTCAGACTGCGACGACAAAGCAGAACCCGCACGACTCAAGTAATAAAGAAGGTCAGGGTCGCCCGGGTTTTTTGAAAGAGCCGCGCCCAAATTGACTATGGCCTCCGCGGGGTGGTCCGCTTGTAGCTGCGCAATTCCGAGTGCGCCAGAATCGTGAGCGATCTGCAAATGAGCAATGGCGTCTGCTGCATAACCTTCCGACAGTAGTGCGTACCCTAGCAACTGATGAATGGGAAGCGAATCGGGACTTAATTCCGCGGCGCGCTTCAAGGGCGAAATCGCCGCCGCGTAGTCCCGCTTTTTCACATAGGCATCGCCTAACCTGAGAAGCACGACGGTCGAGGTCGGGTCGAGGTCGGCAGCCTTGCGAAAATCAGCAATGGCCCGATCGAATTCGTTGCGGCTCTCGGCATCACTCCCCGATTGCAGCAACCTGCTTACCTCCGGAGTCACCGGAGGACCCGCCACTTGCATCTGCAGTAACAGGTGAACCAACAGCAATGCTCGAATCATGAGCGCTCTGATTCCTCGATGATTATGAATTGATTCGCCTTAACGCCATGCAACACCTGACGAATACCTGAGGGCCACCTGATTTCTACGTCGGCGCTCTCAGCCATTCCAATACCAAAATGCAATCGCTTGTCGTTCGAGGAAAGGTAACTTCCCGCCGCCGTCGCAAATCGCGTTTGGCCGTTTACCTGAACACGAGCACCGAAACCGTCGCGATTGCTGCGTTTGCCGCGGAGGGTGATGGTAAGCCAGTGCAACTTCCCGCCGCGGTTCAAATAAAACTGCGGCCGCTCTCCAAGTGAGGTAGTGACCACGTCGATCCAGCCGTCATTATTCAGATCGCCGAATGCCGCTCCGCGCCCGGCGGTCGGCAGGTTCGAACCAAGATTACCTTTTGCGAAATGTCCGCGATCGTTTAACGCGACCAGGGGAGCGTCGCGATAGCGGAGTGAGCTATCGTATATTTCGACGTTGTCGAAAACATGACCTTGAACGATAAAGGCATCCTTCCAGCCGTCGTTGTCGAAATCTTCCAGCCCGACTCCCCAACCAGAGGATTTTCCCGATATCGCGCCAAACCCGGTTTCGAGTTCCTGCGCGCTGAATGAACCTTTACCGTCATTGTGAAAAACCACGTAAGGTTCGTGCGGAAGTTGAGTGACGAGGAGATCAGGAAGTCCGTCGTTGTCGTAATCCTGAAAAACAACGCCCATGCCCGAGGGCATTTTGCCAGAACTGGTAAGCGCCGCACCGGAGTCCAGGGCCACTTCGCTGAAGGTGCCGTTTCCGTTGTTGTGAAAGAGAAATTGTTCAGTCGCATCGTTAGCGACAAAAATGTCAGTGAACCCGTCGCCATCGTAGTCAGCAAAAGCGACTCCCAAGCCGTGACCTTTTTTGGCGGCGATGCCAGAAGCTGCGCTTACATTCTCAAACGTGCCGTCTCCCCGGTTGTGGTAAAGGATATTCGTAGTGGGTGGGAATTCGCCGGGCGGACAATACATTGGATCGCCAACGCGGCCGCAGGTCTTGCTCGTTTCCGGAGTCCAACCCAGATAACGCGTGACGAAGAGGTCAAGATTTCCATCGTTGTCATAATCGAAAAATCCAGCCGAAGCGGACCAGCCTCCGGCCGCGACTCCTGCCTTTGCGGTGACATCCGTAAAGGTGCCGTCACCGTTGTTGTGATAGAGAACGTTTTTTCCAAAATTTGTGACATAGATGTCGGGGAAGCCGTCGTTATCGTAATCGCCTACCGCAACCCCCATTCCATAGTTTGCATCTCCGGCGTTTTGTAAACCGGCTTGAGCGGTGACGTCGGTGAAGGTTCTGTCCTTGTTCTGGCGATACAAGCGGTTCCAGTAGGAAGGATTGCGACGATTAAAATCAACCGGACTGCGCATCCGGGCGGGGACACGGCCGGCGTTCACAAGAAAAACATCCAGAAAGCCGTCATTATTGTAGTCGAGCAGTGCGATCCCGCCCGGCATCGTTTCGATCAGATACTTGCGCGGGGTGGGCGAGTTACGAAGGACAAAGTCGATGCCCTTTGGAGGATCGACCTTGAACAATGATTCGCCTTTGAGCTTTGTGATTTGAGCAACGGCCCCGAGAGAAACGAACAGTGACAGCAGGTCTCTTCTGGTCATTACGGACAACCTGGCACTACGGCTCTTGCGTCTTGGCTTTCTCGATCGCAGCCCGTGGCCGGGTTTCACTTATCTCGGCAATGTGGGCCAAGGCAGTATCAATCACTGCGTTGTATTCCTCGAGCTTGCGACTCGGCTGCTTGGTGTTCGAGTCTACATTCTTCGCTGCAAATGCGGGCGAGCTCTCAGTGGCATGCATGGCTTCGAGCAGACCGCTCAATCCCGCCAGTTTGGGCTGTAGCGCACTCATCTCGGCAAATGCAGTATCCGGATAATAGCCGATGCGGTCTCCCGTTTGCATCGCGCTGACAAGCGGATCTGGGCACCAGGCCTCCGGCCAATTCGCGTTCAGAATGTTATAGGTTTCACGTAAGCGAGTCATCTTTCCGGCAAAATCGTCGAGCATCGCTCGATTTCGCGCCATCTCAAGATCGGTTCGTACCGAGATCTTTACCGCATCCGTGACCGGAAGACGAGGGATGGTAATGACCGCCGTGAATGTGTTGCCATCGAAGCGCCAACCAGTATCACCTTTTTTCCTCGCATACGACAGCGCCTTTCCATTGACGCTCACGAACGAAGGCGGCCAACTACCCGGGAGCCGCAGTTCATATCCGCGTTCGGTGGGCATTCCTCGGTAGCGATTTTCAACCGGCGCGATCGTCACGTTCAGTATATTCCCATCATGGTTCGCCATTGCGTGGATTTGGGTCCATGCGCTTTCGCCCTTTTGATAGCTCGGCGTATCACCCGAATCTTCATAGAGGCGATAGGAGGATGTTTGACCATTTTTTAATGGAAACACAGTAAGAACGAGAGGATCTGCGCGCTTCGTTCCGGTATCGCTTGCCACCGGCAGCATGGGAATAATGCTGCCGGCCTTAACGTACAAAGGAATCTGGCTGATGGAAAAACTGCGTTCAACCGTCACCGGGCCTTGAAAATGCGCGCCCGTATCCCATTCGACCCAATCTCCCGGCGGCAGCCAGACAGAAAGTTTCGCCAATTGGGAATCCTTCGCTACCGGTTGCGTGATGGGATCAGCGAGAATATCGTCACCAAACATATATTCATTTTTCGCGTCATAAGCTTGTGGCGCTTCAGGCCAGTCGTAATAGAGTGGACGCAGAAATGCGAGGCCGGAGTCATATGTTTTTCGGGCTTCGGTGTAGATGTAGGGTTGCATGCCATGACGCCGCGCGAAGCAGTCCCGCATCAAGTCCGAATATGGTTCCGGATAGGCCCAGATGCGGCGTTCGGCATCAGGATTCTTCGTAGTATGCGTGCGGAGGATCGGGCTAACAATTCCCCACTGAATCCAGCGTAAATATAGCTCCGGTTCAATGGCGCCGGGCATGTGGCCGCCAATATCGTGGCTCCAATATGCATAGCCCACATTCGCAGCTGTCGCAGTGAAATAAGGTTGAAAAGCCAGCGACTCCCAAACGGAAACGGTATCGCCCGAAAAGCCGATTTGATAACGGTGGTTGCCCAACCCGCCCCAGCGGTGGAACAATAGAGCGCGTTTTTTCTCCCTCTCCTGATCGGTGAAGAAAACATAGTTCAGCCACCACGTGGGATTCACGCCAGAAAGTTTTGTCGTATCCTCCTGCTGCCAGTCAAGCCAGAAAAAATCTATTCCTCGGCGCTCGAGCGGATGGATCACATACTTCAAATAATTCGTAGCAAAGTTCCTGTCGGTAATGTCGAAGGGGACATACTGTTTGCTTGCCGGATCGATTCCCACTGAGCGTGCCATAGTGGGATAGCTATCCTCCCACGGCTGCACGCCGGACGCGGGATGAATATTGAGTGTGGTTTTGAGACCTTGCTCGTGCACATCGGCGAGAAATTGAGTTGGATCGGGAAACAACAATTTGTTCCAGGAATAACCCGTCCATCCCAGTTTGTGGCCTGAGGCGTCCAGCTTGACATTTCCTGCTACCTCACTGAAAGTGGGATGCCAATCAATGTCCATCACCAATACGTCGAGCGGAGTATCGTGCGCGTGAAATTCCTGAATGAGTTGTTCAAATTCCTGGTCCGTGTAGGACCAATAACGCGACCACCACGTACCGAACGCAAAGCGTGGCGGCAATGGAATTTTTCCTGCGACCCGCGTGAAGTCATAAAGGGCGCGTTTGTAATCGTGCCCATAGCCGAAAAAGTACCAATCCTGCCGATCGCCTGCGGGACGCAACATCACCCACGGCCATGGACTTTGCTGCCCTTGCGTGAAGGCAAAGTCGGTTGAGTCGAAGAGCGCCCGATTGCTGTCGTCAATCACCGTCCAACCGTCGCGCGAGATCAGCCCGGGCTCGAGCTTTATGGAGCCGCGGACGGTGTCCAGAGTGCGCGCCGTACCCAGAAGATTGCCGGTGTCTTCGGTTCCGGGCTTCCACACAATCTTCTTCTCGCCGAGATTCAACGCGATACTGAGATCATCGGCGGTGAATTTCCCATTCGAGTTTGCGGGCGCATAAACCAGCGTCAGCGCACTTGTTTTGATCTCGGTTTGGCCTGCGGGATTGGTCTCGTGAGTAAATTCCGGAACAGGTAACTTCCGGTTTAGAAAAGCCAGAGATGCATGATCTTCAAACTTCCCATCCGCGACCCACTCCATGCGAATAAGCTGCGGCGCTAAAATGCTGAACCGCGCCGAGCCTACCGTAACAATAGCTCGCGGATCGGCGACAGGATCATAGTGACCGGGCGCGTTGCTCGCAGTATCCGCACCGACAGCGAGTGCAGAAGCTGCCAAAAACATGGCCAGCGCGAGAATCGAGGAACGGCGCCGAAGGACTCTAATGGGCATTGATCGGTTTGGTTCCTGGCAGCGCACATCCATCGTTCGTGCCGCGCAATTCGGATTGATGAACGGGAGTTTCAGGCGCAAGGTGGCCTCTCTCTTTGGTCCAAGACTTACCTGCTTGCTGACTAGAGTGCCCGGCAGGTTTTGAACCTGCCAGGCATTTTTCGCACCTTGGAGGACAGGCACGGGCCTCGCTAGAAATAAAACTTGGCGCCGAACTGCACGGTTCGCGCGGGATAGGCTGCGGTTATCGTCCCGAAATTGCTGTCGCCCAGGTTGGTGTCTGGTTCAAAGAAATCCGGATGATTCAACGCGTTGAACATCTCGAAGCGGAATTGGAATCGCATGGATTCCGTCATCTTCCACCACTTTTGGATTCCCATGTCCCAGTTGAAGTACCTGGGTGCGCGGAGGTTCGATAGAAAACGTGGAGCATCGCCGAATGTGAAAGCCGGGGGCTGTACGAATGCCGCCGGATTAATCCAATTCGTAAGCGATTGATCTTGGGGAACCGGACTTGTTCCCGGCACCAGGTTAGGCCTCTGATTGAAGCCGAAGCCACCCGTATTGTTTGTCGCTGGATTGATGGAAAGGGGCAATCCAGATTTCGCTGTTAAGATTCCACTCCATTGCCATCCCCCGAGAACCGCATTCAGCGGCCGATTCCAACTGTGGCCAAATTGTTTTCCAGCGCCGAAAGGCAACTCATAGTTGTAACTGACCACAAGGCTTTGGGGAGTGTCGGTAACATCCACCGAGCTCTCGGCCGCGAGATTATAGGAATTCCGCACCGAGCTTCCAGTACCTGGGAACGCCCAGCCGGAATTGCCTTGCACATTGTCCATGAATTTCGAGTAAGTGTAGGAAACGTTCAGGTCGAGGCCGGAATGCCAGCGGTGAGTGTAGGTCGCTTCCAACGCGTTGTAGTGTGAACCACCGGCAGCAGGCTCGGCTTCAGTTACGCTGCAGTATTCGGGGAAGCGTCGCAGCAATTGACCCATCGGAACTGTTGTCTGGTCCAATCCGCAGCCACTCGAGGTTATGTGCCCGAAGAACGGATTCGCGACTTGGTTGAAAAGCTGATTGCCCAATGCCAGATCCGACGCCGGCATCTCATTCCATTCCAAGTATTGCGCAAGCACGTGTACGCCGTGATTGCCCACGTAGGTGATGTCGAGCAGGTCGTTATTGGTGAGTGAGTATTGGACTCCTGTCATCCATTGTTCGACGTAGGGAGAGTGGCGGACCGGATCGGTCACGGGATTCAGCCCAAATCCAACGTCGGTCAGGGAACCTTGCGAATTACCGGTAGGCGCTACTTCGCCATTAGGAAAAGCGCTCTGGCATGGCGTTGACGTGGCACCGCCGCTGCAAGTCAATCCCGCGTTTCCGCTGAGGGTCGTAAAAGGATTCAACCCGCTGTTCAGAGTCGTGACCCAGGGCGTCGATTGCGAGTAACCAATGTTCGGTCCTGGACCATAGTAATTCGGGACGAAAAACACTCCATAACCACCCCGCCACACCAACTTGTCATGCAACTGATAGGCGGCCCCGATTCGCGGAGCAAAATTCTTGTAAGGCGTATTGTACAGACCGCGGTTGCTGCCGGAATTGAAGACAAGTTCTCCGGGATAGTTCGCTCCAACTGCAGCGCTGATCGGATTGGTGGCGCTGAAATTGAAGTACTCCTGCGCGTTCGTCCTTTCGGTTGGCGCGGTTTGGACTTCATAGCGAAGGCCCAAATTGAGTGTGAGTTTGCGCGTCGCCTTCCAATCATCCTGCAGATACCAGCCGAGCAGGTGCTTGTCGGTCGCAGGAAACTTGTTATAGCCGGTGAAATCATTTCCGCTGCCTACGCCCATGAGGAACGAGGCAAAGCCGTCGCCCGTGTTCGCGGTTGCGTTTTGTGGATCCGGACCGGCTGTGGAAGTAGTCTGGAATTGCAGGACAGTGTTCGCATAGTGGCCTCCATCAAGCCGAGCCCACACGTCCATGAATCCAAAGCTCAACTGATGCTTCCCGTGCATTTTTGTAAGATCGACTGAACTGGTCCACAAAGTTTGCGGTGCGATGTAGTTGTCGAGGCCCGCTTGTGCCCCGAGGTACGCATAGCTTTGTGGCTGGATCTCAGGAAAAGACGGTGCTATTCCGTCGACAAAAGATGGCAGGCCGAGGGTGGAAGATTTGAACCCGAAGCTTTGCGTAACCGACTGTTCGACATGGCGGTTAACGCCGAGGTTGGCGTTCAGGGCAAAGGTCGGACTGAAGATATGGTTATAACCAAGAGTCACGCTGTAGCGGTTATTCGGGGCGACGTCGCCCGGTCCCGCCGGATCGGAAGCTCCGTAATAGGTGGGGTAGTTTATTTTCTGCTCGTATTTCTGCGACCACCGCCCGTAGATTCGATCGTTATTCGAAAAGTTGTAATCGATGCGGCCTGAGTACTCGTTGGAATGCGCGGCTGCCGACGATGCGGCGGTGAAATTGTTGATCAAAGCAGAAGTCGTTGGCGCCGGCCAATAGGAGCCGGTTGCAATCTTCGAAGCGATGCTATCCATGAGAGCGAGTGGCACGAGGTTGGTCCCACCCAGGCCGGTTTTGATGTTGCCGGAAACCGGATCTCGAATAAATTCGGTCGTTGCTCCGGCGGGACAATGAACAGCGTCGCCGGTCACAGTATCCACCCCACCACACGTGACTTGTCGCGTGCTGAAAGGATTGTAGATTTCTCCGTTATAAATTGGTCTGCCTAAGTAGTCAGTTCCCGCCTGCCCGCCAAGCAGCGCCGAGAAATCTCCAGTTCTTTCTGAAGTGGTCGGCATGGTGGCAAGAAACGTCGCCGGCGTGCCTTGCCTCAGACCCTCGTAATATGCGAAAAAGTATAGTTTGTTCTTGATGATTGGTCCGCCAATCGTCGCGCCAAACTGGTCGCGGTGAAAGGCAGGTTGATTCTGGTTGTTGAAGTAGTATCTCGCGTCGTAAGCGCTGTTACGGTAAAAGCCCCATGCGTCTCCATGGAAGTGGTTTGTGCCGGACTTGGTCACAACATTAATGACATTGCCGCTGCTCCATCCATACTGCGAGGTGAAGGCGTTGGTCTGAATCTTGAACTCTTGCACATCGTCAACCGAAGGAACGTAGATCACGCCTCCCCAATCGACGCGGGTGTCCCAGCTGCCATCGAGCAGATATTCTGCGGTGTCGAAGAAGGTGCCACCAAAATTCAGGAATGAAATGTCCTGGTCCGCGCTTCCGGAAATCCCGGGCGCCCCTACGACCTGTTCTTCCGCCGTATTGCTGACCGACGAATTCAGCTCAGCCAAGCTGATCACGCTGCGCAGGTTCAAGGGAAGTTCAACAACCTGCCTGGCAGAAACATCGGATGCAATGTTGGCATTGTCCACATTAAGAAGGGGTGCTTGTGCGCTGACCTCGACGGATTCCGTAGCCGAGCCAACCGTCAAGCGCACATTTTGTTCAGAGGTCTGGCCAGCTTCCAAACTGATCCCCTGCTGCCTGTATTTCTTGAAGCCGACGGCGTTTACTTCCAAGATGTAGACGGAGGCAGGCAGCAACGTGAAAGTGTAGAGTCCGCTGTTCTGGGTAGAATATGTGCGGACGATTCCGTTTTGGGGACTTGTAAGCGTGACTTTTGCGCCGGTCACACTTAAACCGGTCGGATCGCTGACGCTGCCGCTCAGCGTGGCTGCGATCTGCTGGTTTTGGCCAAACGATGGATTGCCGACCAGCAGGAAAAGAGCGAGCGCGCCCAGTACGAAACTCGTCCGCGAAGAACGTTCACTGATTGACATAACCGCGTCCTCCTAAGTTTTTGCGATCCCAACCTACCTCGAGCCAGCGCAGCGGCGCCCCCGATCGAAACTTGCAACAGTCAAGCGGTACATATAGAGAATCCCAAACACAAACACGGCATAATCGTGTCCGCTAGGCTGTTGAGCAAGGGTTTACGAGATAAGAAGGAGCGATAAGAGGGACAATCGTCCAACCTGCCTGTTCTGCTCTTATTTTCAGTAGTTTGTGAACCGGTAAAGACTGACGAGAAGAGTTCTCGCCCCCGCGTTTTACGGTTGCATTCCCCAGCCGAAGGGCAGTAGTATCCTCGAAACAGGATTCACTCGACAGAATTCTGTTGTCACCGGGAAGTGACTCGCCTGTTGTGGGGCACAGCAGATTGCTATCAGCGCCACTAACGCAACGCAGCACGCCGTCCGGCGAACTCGAAAGGGCTGCCGTTCAGCAGCAACTTGAGCGCCTACTCGCCTCTTCTTTATTTCACTCCAGCAAGAGATATGCCCAGTTCCTGAGATTTGTGGTCGGGCGTGTTTTAGATGGTCAAGCGAACGAACTTAAAGAGCGCATCCTCGGAATTGAGGTCTTTGAGCGACCAGCCACCTACGACACGAATACAGATCCCATTGTTCGTGTCACCGCGGCCGAAATTCGCAAGCGCCTCGATCAGTATTACCAGGACCCGGAACATAGCCAGGAAATTAGGGTGTTCTTGCGCCCCGGTTCTTATGTACCTCAGTTCTCCTGGCCGGGCCATCCCGAGGGATTTCCCGAGACTTCGGCGGTGGTGGCGAACAATGGTTCGGAGCTCGCAAAATCCCGGTCTGATTTGGTTTCTGCTCCAGAGCTGCGACTGACTCGAATCTCCGTCTCTAGCAAGACGGTCGCGGTTGTGGCTGCGCTCCTAGTGTTCGCTGCCGCGATCATGCTCTGGCGTGAAACTCGAAGTTCAAGTTTGCAACAGTTCTGGGAACCATTCGTTAAGTCGTCCGAACCAACGCTTTTCTGCATTGCGGACCAAGTTCAGTACGCCAACATCCGGCTACGTGACGCTGCCGATCCTCAGCGCGAAACCACGCTCCCTGACAGTATGATCACGGTCATCATCGACGATGTGAGCCCGCTCGTTAACATCGCGGGCACGCTTCGAACTTATGGCAAAAACTATCGCGTGCTTGGTGAATCAACCACAAATTTGACCGATTTGCGGCCCAGCCCGTCGGTCTTCATCGGCGCGTTCGATAACCGTTGGACATTGAGATTGACCGGTCCTTTGCGATTCCATTTTGTTAACGATCCTTCGATGACGAAATTTTGGATTGAGGACCGGGACAATCCAGGGAAGCGCGAGTGGCTCTTGGACCGTCTACAACAGCAAACTGAAGACTATAAGGATTACGCGATTGCGGCACGATTCCTGGCCCCTGATACAGACCAATTTGTTGTAGTCGCTGCCGGTATCGGCCGTGGAGGAACGGTAGCCGCTGGTGAGTTTCTGGTGAATGAGCATCGAATGGACGAGTTGTTCAAACAAATCCCGCGCGATTGGCAGAAAAAAAATATTGAGGTGGTCCTGGAGACTCAGGTGATT
>Ga0210391_10003042_pt1 | contig 14269 bp, 10 predicted proteins | sample IncBWC12OmetaG_FD_160573 | JGI IMG/M metagenome (GOLD analysis project Ga0210391, IMG submission 160573) | Forest soil microbial communities from Barre Woods Harvard Forest LTER site, Petersham, Massachusetts, United States - Inc-BW-C-12-O ... | reverse complement strand
GAACTGCAGCGGCGAAACGTTGAGCGCGATGCGAATCGTCGGCAGGCCCTGTCTCTGCCATTCCGCGCTCTGCCGGCAGACCTCTTCGAGCACCCAGTTGCCGATGGGAACAATCAATCCGCTCTCCTCGGCGATGGGAATGAAGCGCAGGGGCGGAATCATACCCTCGACGGGGTGCTGCAGTCGAAGAAGCGCCTCGAGACCGTAGAGATCTCCGTCCAGCGTATATTGGGGCTGATAGTAGACCTCGAAACCGCCGTCCTTGAGAGCGCGGCGCATCCAGAGCTCGATTTCGCTGGCTTCGGATGCGGAGGCAGAAATCTCATTCGAGACAAAGAGATATTGATTGCCCCCCGAATTCTTTGCTTTGTACATCGCGGTGTCCGCCGACCGCCAAAGGGCCTGCGAATCGGTCCCGTCGTCGGGGTAAATTGCGATCCCGATGCTGGCGGAAATCTCGAGATTGTAGCCGTCCACCGCAAAGGGCTGGCGGATGCCGGTGAGCAACTCGGCGACCACCAGCTCGGCGTCGGCCGGCGTCGTGAGTCCGCCCAGGAGCACCGTGAACTCCTCGCCGCCGGAGCGCGCGACGGTGTCGGAGGCACGCAAGCGGGCGCAGAGGCGGTCGGCCAGTTTTCTAAGGCAGAGATCGCCAACCACATGGCCGTAGGTGTCGTTGACTTGCTTGAAGCGATCGAGGTCGACGCATATGACTGCAGCCAGATTGCCATGCCGCGCCGCAGAAGCCAGCGTCTGCTCCATACGATCTTTGAGAAGCAGGCGGTTGGGGAGCCCGGTAAGGGCGTCGTGATTGGCCTGATGGAGGAGCCGGTCGTGTAACTGCTGGCGCTCGGTGATGTCCTGTGCCAGGGTGAAACGAGCCCTGCACCCTTCGAAAAGGATGCTGTGGGAAGCTGTCTCGGCCTGAATCCGGGTACCGTCCTTCTTCACATGGGTCCACGGGCCGGAGATGAAGGTCGCCTCGGTGACATCCTTCAACCGCCGCTCCAGATCCGGCGGGTCTTCCGTCAGGGTGATGTCGTAGAGCGTCATGGCAAGGAATTCAGCCTGGGTGTAGCCGTAGTGCAACACGGCCGACTGATTGACCTTGAGAAAAGCCAGGGTTTCGAGATCGGTAATCCACATCGGGTGCGGATTACCGTCGAAGAGCACACGGTACTCCTCACGTTGTCTGCCCGTCGCGATAATCTCGCTCTCCAGAAGAGTGAGGATCATGCCGAATTCAACGAAGAACTTGGGGATATTCCACAACTCGCCGGGAACGGGGTGCTGAGGCAAGAACACGGCGAGCGCGATGGCGCAGGGAAAAACCGCGGCCCATGCAAACAGGCCTCCAACAGCCGTGATTACACCCATAGACCAGCGCTGGAAGTCCTGCCGGTAAAGCACTGCATTCATGAGATAAAACTGCGTGAGAAAGACGTAAGCGCCGATCCACGCTTGGCGATAAATCACGAGGCAGGCGATCAAGACGACAGCGGCTGCCGCAAAGGCGACAGTGGCAATCTGCACGCGCCGGTGGCGCAACCACAGCCGCCGGACCACCATGATGACGCCGCCTTCCGCGGCCAGGGCAAGCCCGATCAGTAAGACAGGATTCGCAGCCTGAAATTGTGTCGCGCAAATATAGAGGATTGCAGGAGTGGACAGCAGCGAGCAGTAGAGAACTCCGACCTTGAGGCCCAGCCACCTCCTGTTTGCAGCCAGCATGAAGGAGACGGCGCTCAACAACAATGTGCTCAACCCGAGCGAGACTACCAGCGCCGCTCCGGTTTGGGTAACAGGATTTTTCAGGAGGATGCCGAAGTGCGCGAGTACGAAGAGCCATCCGATGATCCAGTAGCGGAGACGCGGCGTCGGGCGGGTGCGATAGATCGACCCGAAGAGAAGCACCAGCAGTCCGAGGATCAGAATGTCAAGCAAAGTCTTTTGCATGCACAACCAACGTACTATTAAAGCAATTCAGGGATTTCGTACCGTAGCGGAGACTCATCAGCGGACTGTTCGTGGAAAGCCACTCAAGAGGCTCCACTCCGCATTGCGGTAATCCTGAAATTGCTATATCGGCAGAAATCCTTCCCAATTTGAGAGCTGGTCAGGGTACAGAGTAAGAATTCTTGAAGTAAGAAATAAGAAACGGCTGTGCTTTTGAAGATTGCGGCTCGGGAAAAAGAGAGCCTGATAAATTGTGCCGGAACGCCATGATGGAATTCCTTGGTGGGCAGTGAGGGACTCGAACCCCCGACTTCCTGCTTGTAAAGCAGGCGCTCTAACCAACTGAGCTAACCGCCCGGGCTGAACCGGAAGAGCAGATGCGCCTGTGCTTCTAAAAGTGACAGGTTGGCAACTTTTCCGCTTCAATTCTACCACCCATTCAAGACCAGAATATCCAGAATCCAAATCGGCTGGCCGCTAAGAATCTGCAAATCGCAGTGTAGGAAAATGAGACGATTGCGACTATCCCACCTCTGTGTTATCGCGGGTTGTAGACTGGTTTCGCGTGACTCGCCTTATCCTCAACGCTGACGATTTCGGACTAACTCCCGGCGTGAACCAATCAATTATTGAGCTGCATGAAGCTGGGGCTCTGAGCTCGGCAACGTTAATGGCGACATCGGAAGAATTCAATACAGCAACGGCCGCGGCGACCCGGCACCCGGGCCTGGGAGTGGGGTGCCATGTCGTTCTGGTGGATGGAAAGCCGGCGCTGGCGCGAACTGAAATCCCCACTTTGTCGCTGCCTTCGGGTGACTTCAGCCCCACTTTGGGAGCGTTTGTACGGGACCTGATGCGGGGCCGCATTCGTGAAGACGAGATTGAGGCGGAGACGATCGCGCAGATTCGGCGCGTGCAGGCAGCGGGCGTCAAGGTGACCCATATCGATACGCATAAACATACTCACATGTTTGGGCGCGTGCTGCGTCCGCTGTTGCGGGCTGCTCAGGCTTGCGGAGTCATGGCGATCCGTAATCCTTTCGAACCGGACTGGGCGATTGGCGCGTCTGCAAACGCTCCTTTGGCCCGCCGATGGCAAGTGAAAGTGCTGCGCTTATCAAGGACCGGATTTCTGCGTCGGGTGCGAGGCGCAGGACTGACAACCACCGACGGCGCTGTCGGCGTGCTGGCGACGGGCACGCTGGATGCAGAGACGCTGCGCCGTCTGCTGGCGGCAATGCCCGAGGGCACATGGGAGCTGCTCTGCCACCCGGGCTATCAAGACGCGGCTCTGGATACCGTGAGAACCCGGCTGCGGGAGTCGCGAGCCATTGAACACACGGCGCTGCTGGAGACGATTCCGGCCTATGTGAGGACCCATCCGGAGATTCAGCTCATGCATTTCGGTGAGCTTGGCATGGCGAGATGAAGACCTTGTCGCACCTCCCTGAATCCGGCGGCCCGTGGTGTGAGTCCAAGAAGCGGGGTGAATGAGCAGATGAGGATCGGCATTACCTGTTATCCCACCTACGGCGGCAGCGGCGTGGTGGCTACCGAGCTGGGAATCGAGCTGGCTGCGATCGGGCACGAGGTTCATTTCATTACCTACTCGCAGCCGTTCCGGCTTACCGGGCGCGAACATGGGATCTTCTACCATGAGGTGCCGGTGTCGAATTATCCGCTTTTCGAGTATCCGCCGTACGATCTGGCGCTGGCGACACGCATGTCGGAGGTCGCGGCCTATTACCAGCTCGATCTGCTGCACGTTCACTATGCCATTCCCCACTCGATTTCGGCTTATCTGGCGCGACAGATGTTGGCGGAGCGCAACAGCAGGCTGCCCTTTGTGACGACGCTGCATGGGACGGACATTACGTTGGTGGGACTGGACCACTCCTATCTGCCGATCACGCGTTTCGGCATCGATCAGAGCGATGGAGTGACGGCCATCTCCAATTACCTGCGCGACAAGACGGTGCAGGAGTTCAAGGTGAAGCGGGAGATCGAGGTGGTTCCGAACTTTGTGAACTGCGACGTTTATACGCCGCTGAACGACGCGATTCGCGAGGCCGGGCGGGCGCAGTTTGCCGAAGCAGGCGAGAAAATCCTCGTACACCTGTCGAACTTTCGACCAGTGAAGCGTGCGGTCGACGCCGTGGAGGTCTTTGCCCGGGTGACAGAGGAGGTTCCGGCGCGCCTACTTCTGATCGGCGACGGACCCGACCGGTCGCAGGCCGAATGGCTGGCAAGGCGCAAAGGCATCCAGGACCGCATTCACTTTCTGGGTAAATTGCCCAGTGTCAGCGATGTGCTGCCGCTGGCGGACCTGATGCTGATGCCGAGCGAGCTTGAGTCGTTTGGACTGGCGGCACTGGAGGCGATGGCTTGCCGCGTGCCGACGATTGGAACCAATGTGGGCGGGGTTCCGGAGCTGATTGAGGATGGCGTGAATGGCCACCTCTTCCCTGTCGGCGATGTGGATGGCATGGCGCGGGCGGCAATCGATTTACTCAGCGACGATGCGAAACATGACGCGATGGCGGCTGCCGGACGACAGACGGCGCAGAAGAAATTCTGCGCTACGCGGATTATTCCGCAGTATGAGGCTTATTACGAGCGAGTATTGGAGCGGGCGGCAGCCGGGGTCAACTGAGGTTCGTCGCCGCTTTCGAAGCTGGTCGGTATCGCCAGGGTGACCTTTGTGCCGCGCCCCGGCCGGCTGGAGACGTCGAAGAGGGCCGCTCCTGCAAAGAGAACTTCGAGGCGTTCACGCACGTTTTTCATGCCGATTCCGGTTCCACGGAGGACACCGCTCGAGTGCGAGCGGCCGGGCGCAATGCCGACGCCGTCGTCTTCAATCTCAATGATCATCTTGCCGCTCTCGATGCGGCTGCGGAGTGTGATGGTTCCTCCGCCGATGCGCGGTTCAAGCCCGTGCTTGATGCTGTTCTCGACCAGAGGCTGGAGCAGCATGCTGGGCACGGGCAGGTCCAGCGTAGCTGGATCGATCTCCTTCACGACGCGCAGCTTGTCGGCGCCGAAGCGGACAACCTCGATGCCGAGGTAATCGTCTGTAAAGCTCAGTTCGTCGCGCAGCAGGATGTAGGAGTCGTGATCCTTGAGAAGCGCGCGCAGGATGTTGGCCAGCTTGACGATCAGCTCACGGGCCTGCTCCGGGCGGAAGCGAACGAGCGAGGCGATGGAGTTGAGCGTGTTGAAGAGGAAGTGAGGGTTGATCTGGCGCTGCAGGGCATCGAGGCGCGCTTCGAGCAGAAGGCGCTTCTGCTCCTCGAGAGTTCGTTCGGTGCGTATGGCGTTCCAGATCTTGAGCGGGATGCCGACCACCATCGCAGCGCAGGCCCATGTGGCCAGGCGGATGGGCCAGCTATCGGTGGTCAGGGCGAAAAGGCGAGTCGGATAGAGCTGGTGAATCCACTGGCGGACGATCTCCATACTGACGATCAGGATGAGAAGCAGAACCTGCCGGTCAAAACGCGGTTTGCGCAGGTTGCGGCGAATCCAGCGATAGATGCTGAGATCGACGAAGGGTGAGAACGACCAGACTTCTTCTTCTTCGACGAATTTTCCGTAGAGCCCTGCGATCACGGCTACGGCGAGATTGAACGGCAGGGAGAGATATTCGTGGTGAAGCATGGCGGGCAGCGACAGGGCGGCCGCGCCGGCGAGGGCTGAGAGTGGTCCCAGCAGGACTCCCAGAATAATGGTGGTTTCGAAGGAAATATCAGCCGCAAAGAAGTTGGGGACGATGAGCCGTACCCAGACTCCTAACCCCAGGGGGATGCAAATGAAGGCCAGCAGACCCAAAGTCTGCGAGGGCCTGCGGTGCGGGGTAAAGAGGAGGTTTTGAAAGGTGCGTGCGCGGGCGAGAGCGCTGGATACGGCGGCGGCCACGCCGAGCTTGATGAGCAGCGTGATGAGGATGAGCCTTGACTCGATCACGTCTCTTACTTTACGCCCAGTGTGCTGCCTCTAACGGCCTGGAATCGATGCGGGAGTTAACGGCATCTATAATGTTGCCATGCCATTGGAAAGTGTTCGGAAAGTTGCCGATGCGGATTTCCCTACCCGCTGGGGGCACTTTCGCATTCTCGGATTTGAGGGGAAAGTGGTTTCTCCTGAGCCCTGCAAACCAGGGGGGACAGCTCCTCCGATGCGCACCGAAGGGGCGGTTGCTCTGATCATGGGCGACATCCACTCCGGGTCGCCAATCGTGCGGATTCACTCCCAATGCCTGACGGGCGACGTGTTCCACTCGCTGCGCTGCGATTGCCGGCAGCAGCTGGAGCTGGCATTGGCCCGGATTGCCGATGCGGGGGCAGGCATCCTGCTTTATGAGCAGCAGGAGGGGCGAGGCATCGGCCTGATGGCGAAACTACGGGCTTACGAGCTACAGGACCGGGGCTTCGACACAGTGGAAGCCAATGTTGCCCTGGGTTATCGCCCGGACTGTCGTGAGTTCGAGCTGCCAGCCGCGATTCTGAAGCAGCTTGGCGTCGGTTCAGTGCGCCTGATTACCAACAATCCCGAAAAGGTGGAGGCCTTGGAGGCGGCGGGAATTATCGTCGCCGAGAGGATCTCTGCGGAGGTCGAACCTGAGGAGACCTTCGAACGCTATCTGAAGATCAAGCGGGAGAAGATGGGCCACATTCACGATGGCGTTGAGGTCAAGGCTGCTCCCTAGCTTGAGGGCCGAGCTTACACGGCTATCCCCAGTATCTGATCACTCTGGTGTTCCGGCCTGTTCTGCATTGAGCTAAGGAAGAGAACACGTGCGGGCAAACGTTTCAGACCCACACTGGCGTAGCAGATTCCTGGAAGGAAAGCTATAGCTATATTAGTCGTTCCCACTTCCGCCTAACTGGATTGAGCGATGCCAAGGTACCATCCATGCGCTTGCGACTTAGTACCTCACGGCACTTCTCCGCCCATTCGCCGCGGTCCCACTTTGTTGTGCGTGCGTCAGCGACTACGTCCGGTCCGTACCTAATGAGAAAAACATCGCGGAGGTGAACGCGCGGCGCTACCCTGCTCAGTTGACGAGCAAATTCTCCGTCACCTCCATAGCCGCCGCCGTGCGCTCCGCAAAAGTCGACATCGTACCCATTGACCGACCAGTAAGCCAAATCAGAAACTAAATATGAATTGCAGTGATAATCAGATGGTCTATTATCCGGTGCTATTACCCGCTCAAGCGTGTAATGAAATGTCTTATCGAGAGGTTTTGTCAACAAACGCACAAGCATTTCGGGGATAATAATATGATCTATATCGCTCATTTATAGCCACCGGCCCGGCCAGCTACTGGCACCACCAAGCGCTCCCAAGTTTCTCGCCTCGTGCATCGTCCACAACGCTGGCTCCATGAATCGAAGGAGCGCTTTAGGCGCCCTACACTGCTCAAAGATGGGCCGCGCCTCTTTAGTACTATTGTCGTCAACCAGGATTATCCTGATGGCTTCGTACACCTCTTCTGAGTAGGAATTCCAGTTCTCAACCTGACGCTTCAGCATCTCCGGATTTTCGAAATAAGGGTATACCAAGTTACACGCCTGCATTCCACTTGCCTCAAGACAGCTCATCTAATTCGTGGTCGAGCCCTGGCATATTCATGAAATGAATTTGCCCGTTTCGCGCAACCTCATAGAAGTGTTTCGTGTACAGACTAACCGTTTTTATCCGGAATTTTCTTTTTGATCGAAACGGCACCCTAGTACACCCCTCTCTCCCGTCGCGATACCGTGAAACGATCTTTCGTCGGGCGCACCCCCAACGATCTGCCACCCGCACCAGCACAGCTAACAGGCGCTGTCGTCACAGTTTCCTAACACGCGATTTCTTCCCAAGAGCTTCGAGCAAAGAGAGAGCAGACAGGTGGGTATGTTCGTCGCGCGGACAAGGATGGGATGGCGACTCTTCTGAAGGAAGTCAACTGCCTGTGGGCTAGCCGGCGAGTCATGGATATCGGAGCTTCAGGACGAGAGCTTCGTTAAATCGAAGCTCATCAGGGAACCCTACGGGGCGGCCTTCCAGCTGTATGACGGATCTCCAATCTTTGCAGCCGTGCGGACGCGTGAACTTCGCGGCGCTTCCACGGCCCTAGGCGGAGCCGACGGCGGTGAGCAGAGCCTCCAGGAGAGCAGCACCTTTGGGGCTTCCTAGGCCGGTGCATGGGTCCCAGCCCTGTGCAGCCTGGTACAGACCACCCTGTCCCTGGCTATCGTTGTTTCCCTCGGTCACGTTATTGAAGGTGCCGCTGCTCTGATAAAGGAGCGGATTGAGGAAACCCACCGGCTGACCGAGCTTTTGTCCAAAACGGGCAATGAGCGCGGCCCAGAGCGGCGCGACAGCGCTGGTGCCGCCGACCGTCATGGCGCTGCCTTTGCAGTAGACCTCATAGCCGGTAGCAGGATCGCCGGCGCCGGCTACGTCAGGCACGCCACGGCCTCCTCCGGTGCCTGTAGGTTGGGAAGGAACGTTGACGGACGACTGGTAGGCGGGCTTTGGGAAGAACTGGCTGACTCCGCCACCAGTGCCCTGACGGACGGGATTGCCGTTGGCGTCATTCACCACAGCATTCCAGACGGTTTCGTTACCGATTGAGTTGCCGTTGGCGAGCAGGTTGGTGCCTCCGCAGCCCAGAGCGTGAGGAGCAGCAGCGGGAAAATCGACGTTCAAAGAGCCGCTGTTGTCAAATGAGCCGTTGTCTCCGGACGCGACTGTAACGGGAATTCCGAGCTGAGCCGCATGCTGGAGGGCGATCTCGAACTGCTGGCGCATCTGAGGGGTGAAATAGATTTCCGCTTTGCCCCAACTGACGGAGATAACCGTGGGTTGCGGGGTGGCGACAATCGCCGCATTGATTCCGGCGAGAAAGGCCTGATCGCTGGTGCCGGAGAAGTAGACCAGCTGTTTGGCTCCGGGAGCGAGCGCGCCGGCAATCTGAATGTCGAGTGCGACCTCGAGTTCCTCGTCGCTAACTACCGATCCCGCAGAGACGCTGTTCTGCCCTCCTCCGACCGACACCGCGCTGATGGAAGGCGTTTGAAGGCCGCACTCCTTGAAATAGGTGTCCAGATCGGATTGCAGAAAGCCGCCTTCCAACTCAATCACGGCGATGATCTGGCCAGTGCCATCGAGGCCGGCCGGGAAATCGTAGAGCTGCCCGATGGTCAATGGCGAAAAAGACTGCGCGCCCAGGGCCTCACCGGCCGCTCGGGGGCTGAGTTTGCGTACATGCGGTACCGCTTGCGGACGGTCATCGAGGCCAACGACGGCAGTGATGATGGGGAGCAGATTGTCGGGAACGGTCAACTCGCCTTCACGACCGCGATATACGCGATCCTTGATCTTTACGTGATCAAGGGTGACTCCGAAGGCGCGGCTGAGATCCCCGACTGTTCCGCAAAGTTCGATGGATCGCGTGGCGGCATTTTCATTAGCAGGGGTAAGGTTGTATTGCTTTGCGAAGTCGCGAATCGCCTGAAAGTCCTCCTCGCTCGCGCCATACGCTGCCGTGTACTCTTCGTTAGTTATGTAGTGTCCTGGTCGCGCGATCGGTGGGGGTGTGTTCTTGCCGCGAACATACACGGTGACATGGGCCTGATCCGACGGGTTCGCAGGGCCGATTTTCTCGGCTCCCAGGGCAGCGTTACGATGGCTGCCAGGCAAAGGTGCTCTCGCCATAAGATCCTCTCTGACTGCGTTTGCGTGACGGTACTGAAGAAGCCGCACGAACCGGGTGTTCGGCTACAGGGTCTTCAGTCGACGAATCGTGACACTACACGAAGAGTTGAAGGCAGTCAAAAGAAAACCGGAAGTTATGCTTCGTTGATCGCCACCCAGGTGGCGCGAACCTGCAGCTGGTAACGCTTTCTCCTGAGATAGACAGGCATTGCCAGACCCTCGGTAAAGAAATCGGCGAAGACGGCGGGGCGGGCTCCGAAGATTTCGAGGCCGTGACTGGAAGACGCGGCACCGGCCTGCGCGGTGTCGGGGGGCGGCGGTGTGAGCGTACTCGGATCGAGCGCAACCAGAGACAGGCGTTCGGGAAAACTACCCCGGCAGGCAGATATTCGGCTGTACAGGCGGTGATAGCCCTTGCCAAGCATCATCCTGTTCCCTATCCGGATCGCCATCACATAGCCAAGCATCTCCTTGGGGCCAAACCCGCCATGAGAGTGGACTCCGAAGATAAATTCGGCATGGGGCAGATCAATCATGATCTCGGTATCGAAGTTGCGGCGTGTGAAATTCATGTCGAGCTTAGGATTGCTGGGTGACGAGGGCAGCAGGTGCTCCATCCAGCCTTCGTCGTCGTGAGCACGCGCGGCGTGGGCCGCGGCGACATCGATCGCGATGTGGTATTGGCCGACGACGAGCTGAAGGGGGTCGATTTTGACGACCTGTACGCCAGAGACTCCCAGCGCGCCAATGAATTGCAGAAAGCGCGCGGCGTGAGCATTCTCGGATGCCGTCAGCGGCACAGCTTCGGGAGCGAGGGCTTGGCGCTCCGGGAGTGTAGCGGCGCGATCGCGCCATTTGCGCCACACCCCTTCGGCGTCGGATTCGGTGAGAGGCTTCTCGAAGCGGCAATCTTCCATCAGAAAGCGAACTGCCTGGTCGCGCTCCATCCACCCTAGGAGGACGACGCCCGTGTACGTGGAGGGCGGCTGCGGGCCGAGGGGCTCGAGCGGTGATGTGTCGTCGGATGTTTCGGGGGATGTTTCCAGCGGCGTTGCGTGGCTTTCCTTTTTCGCGGTTTCACTGCCGGCGCTTTTTCTGCTCCCGCTGCTTTTCTTTTTCGAGCTGTCGCTTTTCGCGCTTTTCTTTTCCGTCATGCATCCCTTTCCTGCAACGCAAATCTCTGCCTGCCGCCGGCACGATGGGAGTCTATCATTCGCGCAGGGAGTCGCCGAGTCGCGCGGAGCACTTATCAGGACTTCCAAACGATGGCCGATTTCCCGACAATGTTTCGTTGACTGATTTGCCTGGCTCTGCTAAACACTACCCCGGTGAAGCTTATTGCGCATTCTGTGGATCTCCGATAGTCCTGATACCCCGTCCGGCTTCGGAAACGTGACGCGCTTCGTATGCGAAGGCCTTGCGCGGCGCGGCCACAGCGTGAGCATTATCGGATGGCAGACCAAGGAGCCGCAGGACTGGAACGGCTGCAAGGTGATTCCGGCGTCGGGGGTTCTCGGCAGCCGGTCTCTTTATCCGTTTCTGGTGCGCAATCGTCCGGAGATCGTGATCGCCCTGGGCGATGTGTGGTGGCTGCCCTATTTCGCGGCTCCCCATGTGCGACGCCAGATGGAACTGACCGATACGCCCTGGGCACTTTATTTCCCTATCGATGGCGACATGGAGGGCGGGGGTCTCCCACAGAGCTGGATTCAACTGCTCAACGAGGTGGATATTCCGATCGCGATGAGCGAATTCGGGCGTCATGCGGCGAGCCGGTCCGGCATCAACTGCCGGTACATCCCTCACGGGGTGGACCGCAGCTTCTTTTATCCGCCGACGGATCGCGCGCAGGCAAAAGCCGAGGTGGACGCGGAGGGTAAATTCCTGGTGCTTTCCGACAGCCGCAATCAACCGAGAAAGATGCTGCCGCGCCTGCTGGATGTTTTCGCGAAGTTTGCCGCGGGGCGGCCGGACGCGCTGCTGCACCTGCATACCGATCCTGAGGATGAATTCACCCGATCCGGTATCTATTCCTACAACGTTCGCGCCGACTTGCGTCACCTCGGCATTGAATCGCAGGTGCGGTTCACTCCGGGCATGAAGGTGAAGCGTGGCGGAGGGGTTCCGCTGAGCCAGCTCGCGGCATACTATCGAGCCGCGGATGTTCATCTGCTCGCGTCGAGCGGTGAAGGGTTTGGGCTCCCAACCCTGCAGGCAGCGGCGGCGGGCGCGGTTCCACTGGCGGGCGACTACAGCGCGAGTCGCGAGCTGGTAAAGGGGCACGGCGAGGCGATTGCGATAACGGAGTGGAGCGAGAACGAGTTCGGCATTCGGCGGGCGCTGATTGACGTCGACGATGCGGTCGCGAAGCTGGCGATGTTCTACGACGACCGGGACCTGCTTGCAGAACGCTCCAGACAATCGGCGCAATTTGCTCTTGCTTATGACTGGAACAAAGTCCTGGATCAGTGGGACGAGTTGCTTCGCCCGATGGCCAGCCACAATCGCAGGATTTCGCGCGTGACTGTCGCGCAACCACTTCCGGATAACCTGAGTCGCTACGTTCCGCAGATCGACGGGGCTGCGGTGAAGGTGAATGTGGTGGAACGGAAGTTCGGCCACCTGGAGGCGGGCATCATCGCGGATACCAAGGGACAGCTTTCGGATGTACGGATTCCGGCGATTCAGAAGGCATGCGAGGTCGGCGGAGTACGCGTAATTCGGACTCCGGCGTATGTGGGCATGGCTCCCGGCGATGAAGCTATCTTCGAGGAACTAAAACAGCTTTTCCCGATCCTGATGGGTTGGGTTCCGGCGCCGGCGGGCACAAAGCGCGAGGAACAGGGAGGGCTGAGTTATCTCGCCTTGGACAGAAGCGAACAGGCACGGTATGATCTTGCGCAGTCCGTTTTACTCTTCAATGTAAGCGGCGAATTTTCCGATGCGACGTTGTTGGATTCCGCTCTTTATAGCGTGCCGTGCATTGGAACGAATCTTTCAGCAGTTCAGCAAACACTCTGGCCGGAACTGGCAGTAGATAGCAATGCAGAAGCTGTGCGGATGGCGCGCATCCTCTTGACTAATGCTGCGAGGATGCGTAGTCTTGCCGCCCGTGGACGCGCAAACTGCCAACTGAAGTACGGGCTCAGTGAAGAGGACGCAGCCCCATGGCTGCGCCAGCTCCACGCAACCAGGTCGTCGCACACAATGACTGGCTCGAGGTGATCCGCTGTGGCTTTTCAGATGTACATGGTCGTGTTCCATGGAGAGTTTTCGCAGGGAACCTCGCGCGCGGTGCAACAGCATATACACAAGCTCAACGGTTTTACGCTGATGGTGATGAAGACAGGAATTATCGTAGCATTCGACGATAGCCTTGTTCCCGCTGTGCAGGGGCATCCGGGTGTGAAGATGGTAGGCGGGGTAACGCTGAGTCCCCACGGTTATGCGGCGGATCGTTTGCAGAGAATTTTCGCTGAGAATTTGAGCAAGCAGATTCAGATTAAGACGGAGTAGGCCGTTTACGAATCCCAAGGAGGTGTCTGGTGCCAAATGTTGGAGCAGAATTAGCAAGTGTACCCTTCGGCAAGATGATCTACGACATGGCCTCGGCCATTGCGCGAAGCCAGGTTGCCCTCGACACGGCTTCCATTCAACTGGTGCAGGTTCTTGCCAGGACGACCTTCGACTATGTTCCGGACGTGGTTGAGACGCTCCTGCCCAATCCTCGGCAAGTGAAGGGCGCAAATGGCGCACCGCTGATGGATGACGACGGCAACCCTGTGATGATTACCGGCGTGCTCGTGCAGACGGATGTCGGAACAGCCTTCCCGCTTACACTGCTCCAGGCGGGCGTGAACCCGACGTTTTATGCGTTTACAAACTCGACTATCGAAGTGAAGATGTCGATTACCAGCACGCAGGAATCGTCGAATACCCTCAGCGTGGGCGTGTCGGTAAGCGCTTCGGCGGATTTCCTGTTCGCTTCCGGATCGGTTTCGAGCCACGTGAACTTTACGAGCTCAAACAAATACTCCTACTCGGTGACGGGATCGAGCTCAATGTCGACAACGCTGGCGCCGGTGCCTCCGCCTAAGAACATGATGCCAAGATTCTTCCTGGTAAACGCCATCGATATTTCGAAGATATCGATCAGCCAGAGCTGATGCTTCACAAGAACAAACCTGGGGTCAGCCGGGCATCGAAATCGAGCCCGGTTGACTCTTCAAAGCTTTGCCGGCATGACTTTGGCGAAGCAGCAGGTCAAAACGAGAACCGCTTTTTTTGATCGGGGGAATTTATGCCAAGTGTCGGAGCAGAACTAGCGAGCGTACCCTTCGGGAAAATGATTTACGACATGGCTTTCGCCATCGCGAAAAGCCAAAGCGCATTGGACATGGCGTCGTGCAATCTGGTGAAGGTATTGGCCAACAGCTATTTCAGCTATGTGCCAGACGTGGTTGAGACTCTTTTACCCAACCCTCGGCAGGCAAAAGGGCCAAACGGGGAGGGGCTCGTCGACGACGAAGGCAATCCAGTCATTATTACCGGCGTCGTAGTGCAGTCAGATGTCGGGCCGGCCTTCCCGCTGTCGCTCTTGCAGGCGGGC
>Ga0210391_10003039_pt1 | contig 14275 bp, 15 predicted proteins | sample IncBWC12OmetaG_FD_160573 | JGI IMG/M metagenome (GOLD analysis project Ga0210391, IMG submission 160573) | Forest soil microbial communities from Barre Woods Harvard Forest LTER site, Petersham, Massachusetts, United States - Inc-BW-C-12-O ... | reverse complement strand
TCTGGCAGCTGAGCCATTATGCCCGCAAGGCACTTCGTCGCATGCGCCGACGTACCACGCTGGTCACCGGCTTCTGGGCTCAAGCGGAACTGTTCGAGCGTCACTATATTATGCGGAGCTCAATAGTCCAACTGCCTTGCGTTACCTCTTTGCGGCTTTTGACCCGTGTCTTCTCAACAAGCGCGAACAAAGCGCGGCGACCGTCAATCTCAACGCCCGCGCGACGATCACGGCCTTGCTCCACTGTTACGGTGAGTTTCAGGGACTCAAGCCTCCAAATGATTGCGTTCACTATCGCGAGTGCCCGGTCAAGAGAGCCTTTGGACACGCGAATATCCAAGCACGGCTGGCTGTACGGCGGGTACAGAATGTGTCGCGCGTCGGCAAGTGCGTGCTTGAGTATTCGAGCTGCGGCAGCCACAAGTTTGTGCGTTTTCGCGGCGTGGTCCACACCAAAGCTCTGAGCCTCAATCGCCTCGATGCGAATCAACTCTGGATCCTTGACCACAGGTTCGGACGTTTCCGGCGTTACGGTTCTTGCAGGCGTCGCTTCAGTTTTCATTCGATGAACCACCGGGAGGTTGATGGCTTCAGGAAGCGGTTCACGCTCGACGGGTTTGCCGAAATCCTTTTTCGCCCAATATCCTCTGCCCGGCAGCGGAATCTGTAATTTCCGGGCCACTTTTCCGAGCGCGACTGCGGAAATTCCATATTTCACCGCTAATTTAACGAGTGGAGTTTCCCAGATTTCAGAATAAAGCTGTTCTCGATCCCAGGTTTCCATGTTGAAAATAGACTCCCTCTATTGAATTCGGCCCAGCGTAATTTAATGGAAGTTGATGTCGTTGAATATCGCGACGAAATTCCGCAAAGGTATTTAACGGGCGGATCGGGGTGGTGTTGGCTATTTAACAGCCAGTATCTGCTGTATGTTCAGCAACTTACCGGAGCTAACGAAAGTGGTAACGCACGCCTCGACTCTAGACGCGCCGATTGTTTGGAGGTGAACAAAAGCAAACCGATATTTCTTCAGGATTTCGGCGATTTTTCCGGCATTTCATCTACATACGTTTTTGATAGGTATTCAATTTCGATCCAGTTCGCCGTGAGCTTTATCAAGACTACAAGATCGCCAATGTCGTGAGCAGTCCACTGACGAAGATAGTGGGTTTCGTCGTTTCCGAGCCAAAGACAACGCTTCGCAACAGCTTGGATTCGCGCGTCGTGAATGTAATCGGTCACGACAGCACCGGAGAACTTCTTTTCAATATCGCCAGATTTGTCAGGCGCAAGCGATTTCGCGTAGTCCTTGATTAGGAATTCGAACGCTTTGCGATAGCCAGGCCCGGCGACCTGCGATAAACCCAGTTGGGAAGCCTCTTCAGCTTCGGCAAACACCTTGATAAACGTTGGAGAGATTTTTGCGACGGCTTCAGCGAATTGGGAAAGCACGGGTTTGATTGGTTTGACGCCCAACAATCCCGGATTGCCAATCGCCCCGTAATAGCCGATGAAGTAACTTCGACAGCCACGATACGCGCAACGGAACACGACCTGCACGGCAGAACGATCTTGGACAGAGTCAGCGTGCGGCATCTCCAATTCGCTGTGATGATGACAAATCGGACAATCCCCAGGGATCTCTACGGCGTACGACGCACCCTGCACTGTAATGGTTCGTTTAATCACGGAATCCATCGACGAAGGCAAAGCACCGTACATTTTACGGCGTTCGCATGGTGATGCCAAACGGAATAGGTGTCGAACTATCGAGTCCCTTTAGCACCTACGACCAGAACTGGCTGACGGTTCTTTCCAGCGTCGAGGGGTGTATCACTTTTCCCCGCCCTGAAAGCTACCCCCGCGATGCTTTGACTCCAGCATGGGGAGCATTTAGACTGGCTCGTTTCCGTGATACCTCGGAGAAGAGCTAGGTGTCTTCGGCAAAATTCAAACCCGCTGACGAGCAGCTGGAATACCTGAAAAAAGGCTCCGCGGAAGTCATCCGCGAAGAGGATCTGAAGGCGAAGCTCGATCAATCGGCGAAAACGGGCAAGCCGCTGCGCGCCTACCTCGGCGTCGATCCCACCGCGCCCGATATTCACCTCGGCCACACCGTGGTCCTGCGCAAGCTGAAACATTTCCAGGATATGGGTCATACCGCCGTCTTCCTGATCGGCGATTTTTCAGCCATGATTGGCGACCCGACCGGCGTTTCCGAAACTCGCCCGCCTCTCACGCGCGAGCAAGTCGATGCCAACGCGCAAACCTACCTCGCGCAGGTCTATAAAATCCTAGATCGCGACAAAACCGAAGTCCGCTACAACAGCGAATGGCTCGGCAAAATGTCGAGCTTTGACGTGGTCCGCCTCTGCGGCCACTATCGCCTCGCCCGCATGCTCGAACGCGAAGACTTCCGTTCCCGTCTGGAAAAAAACCTCCCGATCTCGGTCCACGAGCTGCTGTATCCGCTGCTGACGGCCTACGATGCGGTCGCTCTTGAGTCCGATATCGAGCTTGGCGCCACCGAGCAGAAATTCAACATGCTCGTCCACCGCGAGATCCAGCGCGAGTACGGCCAGACGCCTGAGGTCGTGCTGACCATGCCGATCCTCGTGGGCCTGGACGGCGAACGCAAGATGTCGAAAAGTCTCGGCAACTTCGTCGGCATCACCGAAGCCCCCGGCGAAATGTTCGGCAAGCTCATGTCTGTCAGCGACGAGCTGATGTGGTCCTACTACGACCTGCTGACGGATTTCGGCCCGCATGCAATCCTGCGCCTCCGCGATGAGGTCCGCACCGGCACGCTGCATCCCAAGCGAGCAAAAATGGAGCTGGCACACAACATCGTCGCCGGCTTTCACGGTGAGGACGCGGCCCGAAAGGCTGGCCAGGAGTGGGACCGCATATTCAGCAAGCGCGAGGCGCCGGAAGCAGCTCCAGAACACAAGCTGATGCGCGGCCAACCAAAGCGACTTTCGGCGCTACTCGTGGAACTGAACATGGCGGCTTCGCGCAGCGAGGCCGAGCGGTTGATCAAACAGGGTGGCGTAGAGATCGATGGCCAGCGCGTGGACGACGTGAAGCGCGAAGTCGAGTTTGCAAGGCCGCTCGAGTTCCTGCTCCGAGCCGGCAAGAAGAAGTTCCTGCGCATCGTCGTCGAATAGCATTAACACTACATGTGTAGTCCCGTAGTGCTGCTCATACCGCGACAGGTGTTCGGCTCGAGTGCGCAGGATGCGCACGCAAGAGCGATGGCTGAGTCGGTTAGCGGGAAGCTTGACCGGCGGCCGAACGGATCGGAATTGTGACCGGCTTGGCGGCTTCGGTGGGTGCGAGCATGTGGCACTGCCCGTCAAAGATCGCGCCCGGTTCGATCACCAGGCACGGACTGTGGATCTCGCCGGTGACAATCGCATTCGGCTGGATCTCCACGCGGCCGCGGGCGTGGATGATGCCGTCGAACCGGCCCGCGATCATCACGAAATTGCCGTGGATGTGACCTTCCACGGTGGCATGCTCACCGAGCACGAGCGTGTCGTCGGAAGAAAGAGTTCCCTTCATTGCGGAATTGATGCGGAACGTGCCGGAGGCCTCAAGCTTCCCCTCGAGTTTCACGCCCTGTTCGAGGAAACCTGTCCACTCGCTCGGATCCTGCTTTTTGCGATCGAACCAACCCATCGAATCCCTCAGACGGCTGGTTCTTATTGTCTCATCAGTTGTTCGTACAGGCGGGTCAAATCGGCATCGTCGTAGTACTCAAAAGCCAACTCGCCGGCATGGCCCGGCCGCAGCGGGTGGATCACGACTTTCGCGCCGAATTTGCGCTGCAGTTCCTCAATCGCCCACTTCGTGTTCGCATCGGGCGCCGACGCGGCGGTAGCCGCTTGCCGCTTGGGCCGTCCGTGACGCGCAACGTGACGTTCGAGCTGGCGGACGGTCATGCCGCCCCGGGCGGTCTTCCTCGCCAGTTCGAGCCGGTCCTTGGGATCGTCGACCGCGAGCAACGCGCGCGCATGGCCGGCGGAAATCTTCCCCTCTTCGATGAGGTCAAGGATTGCGTCTTGCAGGCGCAAGAGCCGGACGGAATTGGCGATCGTCGCGCGGTCTTTTCCCGTCCGCGCTGCTGCTTCTTCCTGGGTTAGATGGAATTCGTCGGTGAGCCGCTGGAACGCGCGGGCCTGTTCCACGGGATTGAGATCCTCGCGTTGGAGGTTCTCAACCAGCGTCATCTCGAGCGCCATCTCATCGCGAACGTCGCGAACAATTGCGGGCACCCGAGCAAGCTCGGCCCTCTGCGCGGCTCGCCACCGGCGTTCGCCGGCGATCAGCTGGTAGCGGTTTCCGATTCGCCGAACGACGAGCGGTTGAACAATGCCGCTGGCGCGGATCGAGCGCGAAAGCTCGTCCAGGGCTTCTTCGCGGAAGCGTGTCCGTGGCTGGAAGGGGCTTGGATCGATGAGGTCGATGTCGACTTGCGCGAAGACGTCACTCGGAGTCAGGGCCGGGGCTGCCGCCGCTGCTCCCGCTCCCACCGGTTGTGCCGCTGGCACCGGCGGCTGCGGCTGATGCTGCTGGGGTTCCGGCTCCCGGATCAGTGCGCTCAGCCCCCGTCCCAGCGCGTTTCTGGTCATTGACAATAACCTCCTTGGCTAGTTGGATATAGCTCTCTGCACCTTTACTATGTATGTCGTAGAATATTACCGGCATTCCGTGACTGGGCGCTTCCGCTAGCCGGACATTTCGCGGAATTACGGCCTCAAAGACCTGAGCTCCGAAGAACCCTCTGAGATCTGCGGCGACTTGTCTTGAGAGAGTCGTCCTATCGTCATACATTGTGAGGAGTATGCCCTCGATTGCGAGCGCGGGATTAATGGCACGCCGAAGCCTCGCAAGTGTGTCCAGGAGTTCCGAGACTCCCTCAAGTGCCAGGAACTCGCATTGGACAGGCACCAAGACAGCATCTGCAGCGGCGAGGGCGTTGAGCGTCAGAATATCGAGCGATGGCGGGCAGTCGATCAGGATGAAGTCATATTTCTCACGAAGGGGTTGGATGATCTGTTTGAGCCGGTATTCGCGATCCTCCATCGAGATGAGTTCGACGGCTGCTCCGACCAGGTTCTTGTCCGACGGAATTAGGTCCAGCAGATCAATCTGCGCATCGATTGTAATGCGCTCGACCGGTTCACCGAGGATCAGTGCCTGATAAAGGGTGCGTCGGGCGGGATCCTTTGGGAAGCCGAGAGCACTTGTAGCGTTTCCCTGAGGGTCAGAATCGATAAGGAGGGTCCGTTTCTCGGACGAAGCGAGAGAAGCGGCTAGATTGACGGCGGTCGTGGTCTTCCCGACACCGCCTTTTTGATTGGCTATGGCGATGACGCGAGCCAAACGATGCTCCTAGGCGAAGCGAGAATGTATCAGAGAGTTTTCGCAGGACGCAAGATGTTTCACGTGGAACAATCTGAATAGGCTGACCTCGCGCAAAATGTTCCACGTGGAACAGTTTGAACGGAGATAGGATGGAATAGTTCCACGTGGAACAATTCCCGTTATCAGGTCGTCTCTGGCGAGCCGGCGAGAATATAGCGGCGCTTCGATCCAGGAATCAAGTCTGGAGTGCCCCACGACCATGTCGCCTTGGTCGAGATGACCTTCGTATCTCCCTCGCCAAGCCACAAAACCAGCGTTCCCCGATCGCCTAATGGGACCCGTGCCCAAGCGCACAACTCGTCAAATTGCCCGAATGCGCGCGCGGTGATAAAATCAAAGGGCACCGGACCCGGGGCGAAGAATTCCATCCGTCCGGAGAATATCGTCGCATTCCGGACCGCAAGTTCACGCAGAATCTCCGCCAGAAATGCGCATTTCTTTAGGTTTGACTCAATCAAGGTAACCGAAAGAGTCGGAATCGCCAGTGCGAGCGCCAAACCGGGAAATCCGGCCCCAGTTCCAACGTCGGCGAGCCGACTATTCTTGAGATTGTAACGTGAGGTTGCGAAAAGGCTCTCCCCAAAGTGAAATTTAACGATTTCCTCGGGATCGGTGACCGTAGTCAGAGCGATTTTTCGATTCCACTTGAGCAGAAGCTCGATATAGGCTTCGACCTTCTCCGTCAACTCAGGTGCCGCTGCGAGGCCATATCCGCCAAGCAGTCTCTCGATCTGCAGACTCGTGAGCATTTCATTTACTATAGTTGTAGTTTATTCAGAAACAGCAGGCACTGAACTCTCTGCACGACCCGCGTTGGCAGCCAGGGCCGCCCGAAATCGTGGAGGCGCAAGAAAGCCGGCGACTGTATCTGTAATGAAATGAGCAACTAAAGGCGCCATCAGACTGCCGGTCCAAGACCGGACCAGCGAAAATAAAATTCCAACTATCAATGTAGTGAAGACCCCCCGCACCCCCTGGTACAAGTGAGCCAGTGCGAACATAACGGCCGATCCCGCTATCCCTGCCACGATCATACCGCCGGACCAATCTTGAAACACCCTTTGCGCGAATCCACGATAGATCCACTCCTCGCAGATTGCGACCGTGATTACGACTGCGAAAAATGCGAGCCGCTCGGTCGAATCCTGCGGGAAGATCTTCAAGGCGATCTGGGGCAGCATACCGCGAACGAATTCCGGGTGTGTCGAGATCGTTCTCAGGCTGACGAGCTGGTACGTCAGGACAATCACCGACAGAAGAATCGTAACGATCGCGGTGAGGCCCGGGCGAGGCACTCCGAGGCCCAAGTCGAGCGAGGGAATTTGACGTGCCTGGACCCGCCACGAAATTACCGCGACGGCGAACCATTGAAAGGCAACGGTTGAGGCATACAGAGCCAGACGGTTCCGCTTGGTCGTTTCCGGCATGCGCATCAGATGCCGAATCCGGCGCAGGCCGAGCAGCGGCACGGCGCTAGCGAAGAAGACGAGAATCAGCGCGAAATCCCAGTGCATCGCGACAGATCAAACCATCTTTGCCCTGCGGGAGCAAGCTCGACGGCAAAACTGCGCGAAAATCGCTACTTTCGCGCGGTGGGTTGCGCGTAGTAGCCCTGGCGAGTGCGAGCCGTCAAACCCGGCGTTTTGAGTTGGACTTCGAGGCGATGAAACTCGTTGGGGTGGTCGGCGGCAGCGGGGTTGAAAGCGATCTCGTAGAAAGGCAATGCGTCGGACACGCACTGTTGCAAGGATTCGGCAATATCGTTGGACGAATGGAGGGCCAGACCACCGCTCTGGATGGCCAGGACCGGCAGTCCGAGGTCGGCGACGTCAACCTGGCTCAGCTTCGTGACCGGGTCGAGGAACTGTTGGTAGTAGGTGTAGGTCGCGGCAGATTCGGCGGCGCCTACGGGATCGATGCTGTAGAGGGTGACGCGAGCTTTGGCGAACTGAGCGGACATGGTGACGACATCGCCAAAAAGTTGTTGCTGTTGTTTGTCTCCGATTTGAGCAGAGAGACCGGGCAGCTCCGACCAGCCGGGCGAAATCCAGAGGATAATTTTGCGACGGTGGTGAGGGGCTACGCTTGCAACCAGAGCGCGTAACGCATTCTGCGACAGGAGCCAGCGCTCGTCGGCGCCGTTGCGGCCACCGGCCGGCCGACGGCGCGAGTTCCGGGCTTGTACTTGTCGAGCGCGCTCGCAAGCGAGTTGCCATCCAGCGAAAAGTTACCGACGATCTCGAGGCCGCCTTCGGTGAAAACGGCGAGCGCGACGGGATAGGGAAGCCGCCCGCCCTCGGTGCGAAGGAATCGATCGATTGCTTCGTGTTGCACATTCACACCCAGGTCACCGACATTCACCGCATCCAGGACAACGACGATTTCAAGAGACGCTTGACGACCCGTGAAGACCTGAAATCCCGAGATGGGAACAGCCGACTTGTCGTCGAGCAGGGTAAAGTCCTGCTGCTGGAGGCCTTCGACGGGTATGCCGGATTTCGGGGTAACAACTACATCGATGTGAATTTTGCCGTCGTCGGGAACCTGCGGAGGGCGTGGCACGTTTTGCTGAGCCCCCGTGGCGACGGCCACAAACACGACAAGAGGCAGAAGGCTGCGAAGGCGCAAGGACATGGGCATGTTCGGGCGGCCCCCGCGTAATTTAAACGCAGACGACGAAGGGCTGCGCCCGTTCGAGCTGTGCCAGTATACTCACGCGAGTGCGAATCGAAAAGAATAGAGATCGGAACTATTACTGATCTGCAAAGACATGCTGAAAGTGGGAGGAAACGTCGCATGGCGCGGCGCTGGTCGAGGTCTCTGGTCGCGCCATGACGCCCGGGAGCATTGAAAAGCGGTTGGCGGGTCTGCCGAGTTCGCCCCAAGCCGCCGCGAAACGCAATTCTGGAAAAAGCGTCCTATAGGTGTAGAATCCAGCGGCTGGAGAAGCGGTCCGAGGTAGGCGCGGAAGCACGTCTTCCGGATGGCCGGGTGGACATTCGATCGCCTCAAGCAAGCGCGTGGCGGAGTCCTGCGCAGCGGCAACAAAAACAGGGGGAGCATTCATGAAGCGAGTTCAAACGGGAACTACATTTTTCGGCCGCAACATCGGCGAAATCATCGCCGTTGTGGCGGCGGTGATCGCGATCGCCAGCGTCGGCATGGCGCGCACGTCGGCGAAAGCCGCGGCGGGGGACCTGGGCAATACCATGGTGATGGGCATGGCGTTTGACGGGCATCAGGCCGCGAACCTGGACACCACGGTGAAGTTCTACGAGACTCTCGGCTATCCGGTGGCCAGCAGGACGGACTGGAAGGTCGATAAAGTGGCGAACGAGCTGGGCGGCACCAAAGGCGCGGAGTCGCGGACGGCGATCATTAATATTCCAAGCTCCGTATCGGACAAGCCGTTCCCGCTGATTCTGCGCGAATACCGCGGGATCGAGCGCAAGGACTGGAGCAGTTTGACGTCTTCCGACCTGGGCGCCGGGCACATGGATGTGACCGTGATGGACGATTGCAATCCGGTGATGGACAAACTCAAAGGGGTCGGCTTGCTGAAGGTTCCGAGCATGACACTGCCGGGAGGGCCGGCTCCTCCGAACGGTCCGCGCCGGTTTGTTTTCATTCAGGATCCGGACGGCTGGTACATCGAGCTTTTCGCCAAGATGAAGCCGGCGCCGGGCGCGCCGCCTCCGGGACCCTTGGTTTCGAATTCTTCCGCGACGATGCAGAACATCGAGCGCTGGGGGAAGCAGGAAGGTTTCAACCATATCGGGCTGAACGTGATCGATCCAGCGAAGGCGCTGGCGTTCTACCAGGGAATCCTGGGCGGAGACTATCCTCCGCTGCCGCCGCCGGCAGCACCGGGAGGGCGTCCGGCCATGACGATGCTCAATGGCTGGTACCCGCAGGCGGGGACCGATCAGAACGTGCGGCTGGAACTGCTGGGCTCTCCGCAGAACAGGGACAAGCAACCACCGGACCAGCACTTCGCCGATATCGGCACGAACTACGTCGGATTCGAAGTGACGGATATCGACGCCGTCTACGGGAAGGTGAAGGCGGGTGGGGCCACGACGATCTCCGAGGGCGGGATCGTGAAGACGCCGGATGGCCGGGCAGTCGTAGTGAAGGACCCGGACGTCGGCGGATTCGTCGAGCTCTGGCAAGCGAAGAAGTAACGGCTGGCTGAAATTACGGAGCGGGCTGCGGCGCCTGTGGTTGGGGCGCCGCATTCGTTTCAAATAGCCGGACGACCGACTCTCGGCCGAGGGCGATGAAGGTAAACACGCCGAGCGCCGTGCCGTAAGGAAACTCAAGGCAGGTGAGCCCGGCCACCACCATGCAGAAAATGCGCGATCTCCGGCGCTTGAGGTTCGAGGCTGCGCGGAACTTCAGGATGGCGAACGTGAGACCGACGGCGAAAAAGGCCAGCCCTATTCCAGCGAAGAACCAACCGATAAAGGCCGGGGGCGGCCCTCCCGGCTTCGCGTTCGTCTCAGCCGAGAGACGAATCATTTCGCTGGCCACGACTCCCATAAATACATAGAAAAGTCCGAACAGCATGAAGAAAGCGTTGAAGCCCGCCGAAATCAGGTAGCCGATCGAGAGCAGTTTCAGGTGTTCCCTGTCAATAATCGCCTGATCGTTGAAATCGGCTGGATCGGCCAAGTGACGCCTCCGCAGAGCCCGAAAGGCTCAAGATTTGATCGAGCGTAACATGGGGTCCGTTCCTCGGGCGTCCGCGCCGATCGCGCGTGTCGGATGCCGCACTGCGGGGCGGTTTAAATTCACCGAATTTATGCGGAATCATCCGAATTTTAAACGGACATTGCGCGGAACGGGATTGACAGCGCCGGACCGCGCGCCGTATCGTGCTGAGTTCCTGAAGCAATCGCAACGCGACGAAACATGAAGATACTGGTGATTGGCGGCGGCGGACGCGAACACGCGATGGTTTGGAAACTCGCGCAGAGCCCGTCGGTTGAAAAGCTATGGTGCGCGCCGGGGAACGGCGGAATTGCGGCGGACGCCGAGTGCGTGCCGCTGGACGTGACGGACGTGGGCGCGGCGGCAAGCCTGGCCGAGCGGCTCGCGGCGGATCTCACGATCGTAGGGCCGGAGTTGCCTTTGGTCGTTGGCATCGCGGACGAATTCGAGCGGCGCGGGCTGCGGCTGCTCGGTCCGGGCGAGAAAGCGGCGCAGCTCGAAGGCAGCAAGGTTTTCTCCAAGCGATTCATGCAGGAGCATAACGTCCCGACCGCGGAGGTTTACGGCGTTTACATCGAGGCGCTCGAGACGTTTACGGCGTTCGATTCCGTCGATTGGCCGCTGGTGATCAAGGCGGACGGGTTGGCGGCCGGCAAGGGTGTGCTGGTGACGTCTTCGGCGGACGAAGCCACTGAGTTTGTGGAGCGCGCCATGGTGAAACGCGAATTCGGCGAGGCGGGCTCGCGTGTGATGCTAGAAGAAGCGCTCGAGGGCGAAGAGCTCTCCTACATCATTCTCACAGACGGCACGAATTTCATCCGCATGGCGCCGGCGCGCGACCACAAGCGTGCCTTCGATAATGATAAGGGCCCGAATACCGGTGGCATGGGCGTTTATTCGATCGACGAAATCCTGCCTCCCGCGCTCGAAAAGCAGATTATCGAGACAATTGTTCGGCCGACGCTCGAGGGGCTGCGCGCGGACGGGATGCCTTATCGCGGATTTCTTTATTTCGGACTGATGCTGACCGCGGATGGTCCGAAAGTGCTCGAATACAATTGCCGGCTGGGCGATCCTGAAACGGAAGCTGTGATGCTGCGGGCTGATTTTGATTTTGCGAAGGCGTGCATGCTGGCGGCAACAGGCGAGCTGGGAAAGTTCGACGCGAACTGGCATTCGGGCGCAAGCGTGTGCGTGGTGATCGCGTCCAGGGGCTACCCGGGAGATCCGCAGACGGGGGTCGAAATTCACGGGCTGGACAAGGCGGTGAAGGTGCCCGGCGCGGTGATTTTCCACGCGGGCACGCGCGGCAGCGGAACAACCTGCTACACGAACGGTGGTAGAGTGCTGGTGGTGTCCGCCAAGGGCGAGAATCTAACGGGTGCGCGCAAGGTGGCCTACGAGGCGGTGCGGCGCATCGAGATCGCGGGCTCGCACTATCGCAAAGATATCGGCGCGCAGGCCGCCGAGAAATTCAAAGGGTGAGAGACGAGGAGACGGGTACCGTGGCGACGGGACAGGCACCGGCGGTTGGCATTGTGATGGGTTCGGATTCGGATTTCCCGGTGATGAGCGAAACGGGAAAAATGCTGGCGAAGTTTGGCGTCACGTTCGAGATGGAAGTGCTCTCCGCGCACCGCACTCCCGCGCGCGCGCATGAATACGCCACCACGGCCGTGAAGCGCGGGCTGAAAGTCGTGATTGCCGCGGCCGGAGCGGCCGCGCATCTGGCCGGAGTGATGGCCGCGAACACCACGCTGCCGGTGATCGGTGTCCCGATGGCGTCGAGCACCCTGCAAGGGCTCGACGCGCTGCTGGCCACGGTGCAAATGCCCGGGGGAATTCCGGTGGCCACCATGGCGATCGACAAGGCCGGCGCCGTGAACGCCGCAATTTTCGCGGCGGAAATTCTCGCGCTCAACGACGCGGAGATCGCCAAGAAGCTCGTGGCCCACAAAGAGGACCTCGCGAAATCCGTTGGCGCAAAGAACGCCAATCTACAGAAGCAAATCGCCGAAATAAAGTAGCCGCACTTCCCGCCGTTAGGTGTCGGAAGAAATCCCACATGAAAAGAGCCAGCCAGGCCCTGGCTTCTTATTGCGGATGCAGTAGCGACGGCGCTTGGGGCGGGCGGTTTGGGGCGATGCCGGGTAACGGCTGCTCGTGCGGCGGCGGGAGAATCCAGGAGAATCCGTCTTCCTCGCTGATCATTGCCATGGTCTCGCGGGTGCTCGGCGGCGCGATGGCATCAAGCGCTGCGCGGAGGAATTGCGTGGCGTCAGCCGGCAGAATCTTGGTGCTCTCGCCGGCAACGAGCAGACGCGCGACGCCCGCCATCTTCGGATCCGACGCGATCAAACTCTCTAGCCGCGGATCTTTCCGCCGCAGCAAATCGAGCATGGTCGGCGGCGGATTTTCCGGCGGGTACACGAATTCGACCAGTGTCCGCGGCTGGCCCTTCTCCGGCGGGTAGGTCTGGACGTAGCTTGGCAGCAGCACGCGCGTGGTCCAGTATCCCGGCGTTTCCTCCTGCTGTTTCATCCCGTACGAAAGCTGCCAAACCTCCGGGCCGTAGCCTGTGAAATAGTCCGCGATGATCAGCTCGGCCAGCGGCTCCCTCGCGGGCATATCGACCTTGCTGTGCAGATCCTGGGCGACCTCGTTCAGACGATCAAGCAAACCCCGGCCGACCATCTCGAGGTCGGAAGCGTCGGCACCGGTGGCCTCGGTGGTAAGGTGCGGCGTCTGCGTGACGGCCGCACTGCGAAGATGCGGCAAGTCTTCGTCCAGGCGCGCAATTTCGCGTTGCGAGGAAGGTGACGACCAACGAACCGTGCCGAGTATCACTCCGACGCGCTCGCTGGCAATCTGGACCGGGGTGGGCGGGCGGGTATCCGCCTCGATGGGATTCTCAATGGTGCCGATCAGGATCGCACCCCTCACCACGGCAATCACAACGCGGCCGGCCGCAAGGCTTGCCACGGTTTCCTCGTTCGAGGCGCCTGGCTCCTGCTGCGGAGCCAGCCGTGGGGCCACGAGCAGGAGGGCCGTCAGACCCAGAGTCGCGGTGCGAAGATGCGAACGTGTTCCCACGGATGCCATTCGAGTTAACTTAGCACATGGGCCGTGGACTGGCACGGCGGATAGGGGTGCAGAGCACCGCCGTCTCTAGTAAAATGCGAAGGAGAACGCATCTGATCCCGCGGGTGAATATGAGCTTATTTGGTGCTAGCGGTGGCCTGCGAGCCCCCCAGAAGATACGCATTAAGGGCGAAAGATTGTCCGAGATCCTGGCGGCGCACGGGAATTTCGTGCGCGGCGGTGACGGCGGCGTTCGCGCCCAGCTGGGGGGTGCCGACCTGTCGCGCGCTGATCTGGGCAAGGCGAACCTCACGTACGCCGACCTCCAGGGCGCGAATCTGGAAGGCGCCAACCTGCGCGAGGCGAAGCTCGGTTCTGCGGACCTGAGCAAGGCGAATCTGAAGGGCGCCGATCTTCGCAAAGCGGATCTCACCGAGTGTCATCTGAACGGAGCGGATCTGACCCAGGCGCAGGCAGGTGGCGCGGAATTCTTCCGCGCCAGCCTGGCGCAAGCCATCCTGTGCCGCGGTGATTTCGTCGCCGCGAATTTCCGGGACGCCGACGTGCACGGAGCAAATTTCGATGGCGCCCTGCTGCGCACCGCGATCCTGCGCGAGACGAAGCTCGACGGCGTGGACCTTTCGCGCGCCGAAGGCCTGGACACCGCGCTCATGCCGCGCGGATACAGTCCGGCCGGCGCTGCGAAATCCTGATCGAGACCTGACGAAAACGAAACTCGGACGGAGCGTGGCGAACTTGCCCTGGATCGCGGTGGAGGACTACAAGCTGCCCGGCGGATGGACGCACCCGGAGCAGCGCGCGGCACGATCGCGCACGTGGTGCGAACTGCTTGAACGCGGCCAGATACTGTTCTTCCGCGATCTGCCGTTCGATCTTCCCGCCCAAGACCGCGACTTTTTGGTGGCGCAGCATTGGGCCGAGTTGCGCATGCACAAGAACGTCTCCTACCGTCCGAGCGAAGACCTTCTTCGGGGCGTCTCGGGGGACCCGGCGACGGTTGAGCGCGTCCATTCGATCCTGCGAAACTACA
>Ga0210391_10003037_pt1 | contig 14283 bp, 10 predicted proteins | sample IncBWC12OmetaG_FD_160573 | JGI IMG/M metagenome (GOLD analysis project Ga0210391, IMG submission 160573) | Forest soil microbial communities from Barre Woods Harvard Forest LTER site, Petersham, Massachusetts, United States - Inc-BW-C-12-O ... | reverse complement strand
CCGGTTCGTCCTTCGTCCCAACGATGAAATACCACGGCTGTCCGTTGTACGAAGAAGCCGCCCAACGCGCCGCCTCAAACAGGCTGCGCAATTTTTCCGCTCCCACTGGCCGCGAAGCAAACGCGCGCGGGCTCCAGCGCTCCGCAATCAAAGAATGAATCGGCGCGCTGGTCGTTGCAGTCTTTTTCAGTGCACTCATAATTTCTCCTTTAAAATGGCTTCAACTGCGGCGTAGGGGCACGGCATACCGTGCCCGCCACCGCTCACAACTTTCCCACACGCTTCCCGCAAGATCAGCCCTTCTTCGCCAACTTTCCATCCACCGAATAAGCCCCTGCTCCATTCACAGACAGGACGAGCAACCCGCCCATGATCGCCGCATTCTTCAAAAAGTTAATCATCTGCGTCTGCTGCTCCATGCCCTGCGCCGCCCAGAAATTGTGAAAAAAGTAAGTCACGGGTATCAGATACAGGAACAGCAGCCATGCCGCGAACCGCGTGCGGAACCCCACCAGAACCGCGAGCCCGCAGCCCAATTCTATGGCCGCCGCAACTGCGATCGCCACGCCAGGCGCGGGCAAGTGCATCGCAGCCGCATAACCCACAACCTGCGCGTATCCACCCACCTTAAAAAAGCCGCTGATTAAGAACATCACGCTGATCAAAATCCGCCCGGCTAAAGTGGTTATATCGTTCGCTGAATTCATGCGTACATCTCCTTTCCAGATTTAATTTTTACGCCAGGTCAAACAACAGAACTTCCGATGCTTCCTTCGCTTCCACTCGCACTTCGTCTTCCTTGGTAATGGCCGCTCCATCTCCTGCTTTCAATTCCACTCCATTCAATTTCACCGCGCCCCTTGCCAGTTGCACCCATGCATGCCGCCCCGCCTTCAGTGCATGCTTGGTTTCCTGACCCTTATCGAGCCGCGTGATAAAAAGGTCGGCATCCTGACGAATCGTCACCGGAGCTTCCGGCCCGGCCACGTGATGAAACTTGCCGCGCAAATCGTTATCCGGAAACGCCAGTTGCTCGTACTCCGGCTTCAGGCCCTTGCGCTCCGGTGTGATCCATATCTGCAGCAGGTGCGTCGGGTCTTTCGGCGAAGGATTGAATTCGCTGTGCATCACTCCCGTACCCGCAGTCATGTGCTGCAATTCTCCGGGACGCAGCACGGCGCCCGTGCCCATGCTGTCGCGATGCTCAATCGCGCCATCCAAAATCCACGTCAGGATTTCCATGTCGCGATGCGGATGCATCCCGAATCCTTGACCGGGCGCCACCACATCCTCGTTCAATACGCGCAGCGAACGGAACTGCATGAACTGCGGATCGTAGTATTGGTCAAACGAAAATGTGAATCGTGTATCCAGCCACGAAAGTTGATTGTGGCCGCGTTCCTTACTCGGTCTGATCGTTATCATGTTCCTTCTCCCTCTTCATTCTTTCTGTGCACAATTCATCCGCGCCCCGGCCCAGCTTGCGCGCAATTTTGCGCAATTGTTCCTGTTCCGCGGCGCTCAATTTACTCATCACCTTCACCAGCATTTTCGCGTGCTCTGGAAACACGCGCGTGATCAGCCGCCGCCCTTTCGGCGTCAGATGGATTTGAATCATCCGGCGATCCTCCACCTGCCGCTCCCGCCGCACCCATCCGTGCCGCTCCAGGTTGTCCAGCACCAGCGTCATATTCCCGCCGCTGCGCAGCAGTTTCTCGCCCAAGGTGTGCTGGCACATCGGACCGAGGTGGAGCAGCGCTTCCAGGACCGCGAACTGCCCCGGGGTCACGCCTAAACCCTCCAGATGAGCGGTAGTCTTAGCGATCGTCGAGTCCGTAGCGCGAACCAGGTTGATGAACGCGCTCAAAGCTCGTACCGTCTGTGCGTCGCCATGAAAGTGTGTCGGCATATAAGCTTCAAGCTGAAATCATTCAAGCTTAAACGATTGGATGCGGCTTCAACGCGCGGGATTCACAGCCAGCGTAAACCCTTCAAAACACAGGTGTTGTCTTTGATTTTGGCTTTTGATTTGGAGCGGTTGCCCGCTTTTTCGGTGGGCGTATTTGAATTTACGTTGGGTTGTGTACCGCGCTCACTGCGCGAATCTACTTTCAGTGGCTAGGGCTTCTGGGTCGGCCGCAGCAAAACCTCGCTAATAAAACTCTGCGGCGCCTGCGTCACCAGCATCTCCACCACATGCGCTATGTCCTCTGGCTGCAACATCTTGCTGATGTCCTTCTTCCCATGCGGCGAAAAATCCGTAGCCACGCTCCCCGGGCATATCGCGCTCACCCGTATCCCATACGCCCGCAAATCCTCGGCCATGCATTCCGTCAATCCCAGCAGCCCCCATTTCGAAGCGCAATAAATCCCGCCCCCCGCAAACGCATTCTTGCCAGCCAAAGACGCAATATTGATGATATGCCCGCCCCGCCGCTCAATCATTCCCGGCGCCACCGCCTTGCTCGCCAGGAACACTGCTTTCAAATTGGTGTCTAACACACTGTCCCAATTCGCTTCCGTGGCTTCGTGCGTTGGACCGAAATACCCGATCCCCGCGTTGTTCACCAGAATCGCCACGGGACCCAGCGCCTTATCTGTATTTTGCACAAAGGCCAAAATTTGCTCGCCATGGGTGACATCGACAGCCGCACTGAACACGCCCGCCACACCGGCGGCGCGCAACTCACCCGCCGCGCTATCGAGCTTGTGTGCGTCGCGCGCGCACAAACTCAGTTTCGCTCCCAATGTTCCCAATCGGTGCGCTACCGCCAAGCCAATTCCGCGGCTCGCTCCCGTAATAATCGCCACTTTTCCTTCCAGCGGTTTTCCATTATTCATATGCGCATCTCCAACGAGGCGACAAATTTCGTCCATTTGCCATCTTATCATTCACGTGAGAACATTCACCCAGCTGGAACTGGGACGCGGAACCTGTCCGCAAGGTGGATTCACCTTGCACGCATGCGTAGGTTTCCCTATAATCCCGGTTTCGTTCAGCTCGTTATCCTTCAGGGGTTGTGAGCCTAGGCGATACCGTGTATCCGTACAAATACTGGTCCAGGAGGCAGGGAAGAGATGATCCGAATGCGCTTCGCTACGAAGGGAATTCTATTCACTGCTCTCGTTCTATTTTGTATCGCCGCGCGACCAGCTGCGGTCCACGGCCAGCAAGCGGATCAGGCAAAACCCCCCTCCTACACCATTCCGGAGTACAACGCTTTCCAGGCCGCTAATGCCGAGAAGGATTCTCAGGCAAGGCTCAAATTGCTCGATGACTTCGCTGCAAAATTCCCGAACTCGACGCTGAACCAGTATGCCTACGCACTGTATTACCAGACGTATCTTCAACTGAAGAATTATCCCAAGACGATTGAATACATCGACAAACTCACCGGCATGGGCGATGCGGCCGATCTCGGCGCGCGACTGTCGGCATTTTCCAATCGCGTCCAGGTGTTTCCGTTCGTGTTTAACCCCAAGGCGCCCGACGCACACGATCAGCTCGTCAAGGAACGAGACGCGGCAAAGCAAGGCGCGGATCTCCTGCAGAAATATCCTAAACCCGCGGATTCAAAATTAACCGACGATCAGTTTGCAGAGCAGAAAAAGCCGGGAATCGCGCTTTTTGATGCCGCCGCGGGATTTGCCGACTTGCAGCTGAAGGACTTCCCTGCGTCGATCGACGCGTTCAAAACAGCGCTTACAGACGATCCTAAGGATGCCGTGAGCGCGTATCGTCTCGGCGTTGCCTACCTTTCCGAGGCGCCGCCGCAAGCGCTGGACGGTTTTTGGTATTTGGCGCGATCGATCAATCTAAAAATACAAGGCGATGCGCAGATCAAGGATTATTTGCGGAAGCAAATCATAAACTATGAACAGCCCCAGTGCGAGAGCCTGGCCGATCAGCAATTGAACGAGTTGCTGACTCTCGCGGGCACGACCGGCGATCGCCCAGCCAGCTATAACATTCCGTCCGTTGCCGATCTGCAGAAAATCGCAGGAGCGAGCACGATGCTGACGGTTTTCAGTGACCTGGGTGCGGGCGGCGACAAGGCGAAGCTCACTTGGCTAGCTCTCTGCGGCGCGCAATTCCCCAGCGTGGCCGGCAAGATTATTGAGATCAAGCAGGGCGAGGGATTTATCGACTTCATGGTCTTCTTCAGCGCGAGCGAAGAAGAAATGCAGAAAGCAACCACCGCGAATATGGACGTAAAGGTCTGGACCGCCGCTCCTCCTGCCGGAACACCCAACGCAGCACAGGTAGTTCCCCAGCCTGATGTCGCTCGTTTGGCCAAGGATGACGGGATACTATTCGCCGGCGCAATCGTGGCGTACGATCCGTCGCCTTTGATGCTGCATTGGGATCAAGTGAAGGTAGATCCCTCGGTAATCCCGGAAAAGGCCGAAGCCGGCAAGCATCGCAAGCCGGCACCCAAGCAATAGCTAATTCGAATAAGCTTCCGCAAAAAAAAATGGCCGGAGCGAAAACGCCCCGGCCATTTTTGTTTTTATGCAGATGCGGGTCAGCTACGAGCGCGGGAACGATTACCCCCGCTTATGCCCCGGATGATCCAACTTATACTCGCCCACCTTCCTGCTCAAAGTGTTCCGGTGTATCCCCAGCACCTTCGCGGCCCGCGATTGATTCCCATCCTGGCGCTCCAGCACTCTCTTGATGAATTTCTTCTCGAACTCCGTCACCGCCTCTTCCAGCAATATTCCGCGCTCCACCATCATCCCCACTAAAGATTCCAGTTGTTCTTTCACGATGACACGCTCCGCATGAGCACTAGGGAAAATCGCTGAAAAACGCCGCGCGCCAGCATCCGCAACAAAAAACTGTCGCGCGCCCTGTCCGCTGCAATTTCTCTTAGTCTAATTCGTGGCCGGTAATTCGCTGGTAGGCTTCCCGGTATTTCCCCGTTGTGGCCGCCACCACGTCCGCAGGAAGCGCTGGACCCGGGGCTTGCTTGTTCCATCCAATCTTTTCCAGATAATCGCGAACATACTGCTTATCGAAAGAAGGCTGCGTGCGCCCCGGCACATATTCATTCGCCGGCCAGAAGCGCGAAGAGTCCGGCGTCAGCGCCTCGTCAATCCATATCAATTCGTCGCCGATCAATCCAAATTCAAATTTCGTGTCGGCAATAATAATGCCGCGGCTGGCCGCATGTTCCACGGCGCTGCGATAAATCGCCAGGCTCGTGTCACGCAGCTTCTCTGCCAGCGGCCGCCCCACCGTCTCGACCGTCTGATCGAATGAGATGTTTTCGTCGTGACCCGTCGTCGCCTTCGTCGAAGGCGTGAAAATCGGCTCCGGCAAACGGTCAGACTCGCGCATCCCCGCCGGCAGCTTGATCCCGCAAATCGCTCCGGTCTTCTGATAGTCCTTCCAACCCGAGCCCGAAATATATCCGCGCACCACGCATTCGATTGGCGCAGGCTCGGTCTTGCGCACCAGCATCGCGCGTCCCGCCAGCTCTGCGGCATACGGCGCCAGCTCGCCGCCAAAGTCTTTCGCGGAAATAATATGGTTCGGCACCAGCCCCGCCAGCTTCTCAAACCAGAAAAGCGAAAGCTGGGTAAGCACTTTGCCCTTATCTGGAATCGGCGTGGGCAGCACTACATCGAACGCCGATAGGCGGTCCGTGGCTACAATCAGCAACTTGTCGCCGACTTCATAAATATCGCGGACTTTGCCGCGCCCGCGCAGCTTCAATCCGGGAAAATTCGTCTGCGATATTACGGGTGTCATTTGTGGGGATGCCAAGTGATGGTCCTCGATGATGCAGCGCCGCACATTCTAACGCAGCGTACACCCATGTCAACCTAAGAAAAACCCGTAGCCGGCCATTTTTCAGTCGATGGCGATCGTCCAATCTGCTCGCTGTGAGGGTGGAAGCCTTAATACGGACCTTTCTGCACGAAGAGGTAGCCGGATGTCGGGTCCGATAACTGCACAGGCTCGTTTGATTGTGTGAAGCCGATCAACTTCGGAAGATAGTACCCGGCAGGCTCGTCGCCGACGTGCTGGTAAGGCACCTCCAGCTGGCCTTCCGGCGTCAGCCGGACGACAAAATTGCGAGCGGGTAAAGAAGCCGAGTTGTTTTCAACCACCTCTTCCAGGTGACCGACCAGCCATAAATCTCCGGATGGCGAGAACTCATCCCCATCTACGTAAAAGTTTTTGTAACCCTTCAATCGCGCGAATTCGGAAAGTTTACCAGTCACATTCACGCGCGTTCGGATTTGTCCTGCTTGACTCAAAGCAATCATTTCACTTGTTGGAGCCAGATACACGTGAATGGCCTCTTTATTGACGGCGACGCGCGTTGTTCCGCGGCGAGGTTCACCCAATCGGTCGCCACTAGGGTCGTCGACGTCTGCAAACAGCGAGCGTGGCAGTGCCTGTAACACTACTTTGCCCTTCGAGCTGTATTTGACCAGCAAAGGATAGGATTCATCCGAAGAGCGCTCTTCGTCATGCGCCCCAACAAGGTAGATGTCGCCGCGCTCATCCGTCGCCAACGCGCTTACATTATAGTCGGCTGCGATCAGATTCAATCTTAGTGCAGAATGATTGTCATACAAAAGAACGCGGTCGCCGGCAAATGAGCGACTGTTCAAGCTCACCTCGCACGCGATGACGATGGACCCACCGGGACCTACCGCAAGCGCGTCAACGTTGATGTATCGAGCGGATGGAAAATCCTTCTGAATGTCGATAGAGCGCTTCTCGCCGGAGACCACGTTGTAAATATTGACTAGCGGACCGATTCGATCGGCTTCTTGTTGGGAGGAACCGGCCGAAACAATCAACTCGTTGCGGGTGTCGTCCCACAGCGACCAACTATTAGAAGGGTCCACGCGAACGCTAAACCCGCTTCGTCCCTGGGGATTCTGGTCTTGCTGTTGGGGATAGGTGGGATCGGCGCCCAAGCCCAAAATCAGGGCCGCGCACCAGAAAAAGACGAACCGTCCCATACCGGCCTCCTCACCACACGACGGGCCGCGCCTTGCATTTTATGCCTCGCGCCTCAGAGACTCAACTGGACCTAGAATGGTTGCTTGGCTTACGGGATTGCAGCGAGGTTTCACCTCATTCAACGGAAGCCCCGCTGTCGGAGCAGGAAACATCCGCTCTCCGTCCTTCATCCTGAGAGCGGAGCAGTGAGCACTTTGACCAAACGATTGCACAGCCGAGATCCCAACTGAGGAAACGCTCCTGAAGTAACCGCCTCAAAAAATTTTGCGCGCCTGCCTCAAGCCGCATTACTCGCGGTCTTCGGCGCCACTGCTGCTGCGCTCTCTTCCCACTTTACAGAAACCAACTTCGACACACCCGGCTCCTGCATCGTTACGCCGTACATCACCGAACCCATTTCCATCGTCTTGCGATTGTGCGTGACCACGATGAATTGCGTCTGCCCGCACATATCCGCTAGCATCTTGTTAAATCGCCCGACGTTTGCTTCGTCCAGCGGCGCGTCCACCTCGTCCAGAATACAGAACGGGCTGGGCTGATACTTGAACACGGCGATCAGCAGCGCCAAGGCCGTCAGCGCCTTCTCGCCGCCCGAAAGCAGCAAAATATTCTGCAGCCGCTTGCCGGGAGGCTGTGCCACGATATCGATCCCTGCCTCGCCCGAACTGTCTGGCTCGCCCAATCGCATCTCGCCGTGCCCGCCGCCAAAGAGCGACTGGAACGCAATCGCGAAATGCGCATTAATAAAATTAAACGCCTCTTCGAATTTCTGCCGCGATACTTGATCCAGCTCGTTGATCGTCAGCTGCGTATTCTGAATGGACGCCACCAGATCATCCCGTTCCCGGCGCAAGAATGTATCGCGCTCCTCGCATTCCTTGAATTCTTCCAGCGCCATCATGTTCACCGGGCCCATGGCGTCCACGCGCGCCTTCATCTCGTTGTAATTCGTTTCCGCCGCGACCAATTCTTCACCGGCGAGCAGCTGCGCTTCCTGCGCCATCAATTCTTCCGGCTGTGCGTTCAATTCCGCCATGCACGTCTGCCGCAGATAATCGCGATCCGCATCGTTGCGCGCCTTCTCGATGTGCCGTTGATTGCGTTCGGCACGCAATTCGTCCAGCGATTGGCGCTTGCCGCGCACCGTCTCGTCGAGTTGCGCCGAGCGCGTACGCGCTTCCTCCCATTCCGTCTCGAGCGCCGCCTTCAATTCTTCCAGGCGCGTCTTCTCCTTACGCAATTCCTCAACCTGCATCCCCAACTGCTCGCAGGAACTTTCCAACTCCGTCTTTTCCAGCTGCATCCCCGCGTGTTGCTGCTTCAGCGAAGTCATCCGCTCCCCAGCTACAGTCAATTCCGCGATCAAATGCTGCTCGGCAGACTCCGCGCTCGAAAGCCGCTCAGACATCGTCGCCAATTCTTCGCGCCGCGCCACCACCTGCTCCTGCAACGCCTGGAAGTCCTGCCGCAACTGCGCGAGCCGTCCCGAAACTTGCGCTGCTTCCGCTTCCGCCGCCTCACGCGACTGTACGGCCGCCAAATGTTCGCGCCGCGCATCTGCTGCCCGCACGCGCGCAGCTTCCGCATCCGCGTGCAGCCGCGCAATTTCCGCGCGCTCCGTCGCGAATTGCTGCTCGATGCGACGCAATTCCGCGCGCGCCTGGTCGCGCTGGTGCGTCGCCGCCACCAAAGATTTCTCCGCCTCCATTTGTCGCGCAATCGCTGAAGCGACTTGCTCTTCGCCGCTCGCGATGGCCATCTCGATCCGCGTCATCTCCGCCTGCTGCTCGTTCACAGCCCGATCCAGCCGCATCGCTTCCGCTTCGTGCTGCCGCAATTCGCGCTTCAAAGCCAGCGGCCCTGCTTCGCCCGCGCGCCCTCCGGAAACCATGCGCCCGTGATAGCAAGTTCCTTCAGGCGTCAGAAAGTAGCTATGCGGATTGTCGTGCGCCATCTGCTCGGCCAGTGCCGCGTTCTCCACGACGTAAGCCGTGCGCAATTTCGTCAGAAAATATTTTGCCGCAGGCCCCAGCGGTTCGCGGAATTCCACCAGGCGATCCAGCCGTCCCAGCACCCCTTCCGGCATGGGCAGGGAGGCGTCCGCTTCCGGCGCGGCGAGATTCAATTTGTTTAGCGAGTCCACAAAAAACGTCGCGCGTCCGCCCATTTCATCGCGCAACAGCGATATTCCCGCGCGCGCCTGGTCGAACGACTCCACCACCACATACTCCAATTCATCGCGCAAAAATTGTTCGATCGCGCCTTCATACTTTTCGTGCACCTCGGCGTAATCCGCCAACAATCCCACCGCGCGAAATGCGCCGCCAGAAGTATCCGCGCCGCGCTCGCCGCTCGCATTGAAAAGCTTTTGCACCGCATCCGCCGTGTACGCGCGCTCACTCAAAATCTGCTCGATCGAAGCGTGCCGCGCGCGTTCCGCGGAAAGCCCTTCGCGCATGCGCTCGAGTTGCTGCCCGGTTTCCTGTTGCCCCCGGCGCAGTTCCACCAACCGCGCTTGCGTGTCGCGCACCATCGCGCCCAATTCTGACGCGCTAACTTCCGCCAAAGTAAATGTCTCTTCCGCCGCCGCGACTTTTCCGGCCAGCGCGCTGCATTCGATTTCCACCGCGAGCATGGCTGTGGTCCGCTGCTCCTCCGCCGCCGCGTGCCGTGCCGCCGCTTCTTCCGCCTGCACCGATTCCGCCTGCTCTCGCGCCGATTCCTCGACCAGACGTCCGGCAATCTGGCGCAATTCCTCCATGCGCGCGTCCAGCTGCTGCTGGTCGATCATGCTGGCGCCAGATTGTTCGCTCGTTTCGCGCAACGAAACTTCCACACTCGTCGTCTGCTCCCGCAACGCGAGAACCGCTTCGCGATGCGCGGTCATCCGCGTGGTCATCTCACCCACTTGCCGCTCTGCGACTTCAGCTTCGATCACCAGACGCGCCGCCCGCGCATCAATCTGCGCCGTCTGCTCGCGATTGAATGTAATCCGGTTTTCCGCGCGATCCAGATCCAACGCCGTCTGCCCCAGCAAATTCTGAATCTGGCGTAACTCCGCGTCCAGCTCGTAAGTCCGCGCGCTCAATCGCTCTTGTTCGGTTTCCAACCCGTGTACCGAACGCGCTTCGCTCTCCTCCGCCGTATCCATCTCGCGCAGCATTTTTTCCAGCCGCACCGCTTCCTGATCCAGATGCTCAGCTTTGCTCGCCAGCACGCTGCGCAACAATCCGCGCATCTGCTCGCGCAATTCCGCGTAGCGTCGCGCCTTCGACGCCTGCCGCTTCAACGAAGCCAGCTGCTTTTCCACTTCCACCAGAATGTCGTGTACGCGCGAAAGATTTACTTTCGAAGCTTCCAGCTTCGCTTCGGCCAAGCGCCGCTTGGTCTTGTACATCGTGATTCCTGCGGCTTCTTCAATAATTGCCCGCCGGTCCATGGGCTTCGAATTCAGAATCTGTCCGATGCGGCCCTGCTCGATTATGGCGTAGCTGTCCGGGCCCAAACCCATACCCATGAAAAGTTCTTGCACGTCGCGCAAACGCGCCACGCGCCCATTAATCAAATACTCGCTTTGGCCTGAACGATACAACCGCCGGCCCACCACAATTTCGCCAGCCTTCATCGTAAGCGCAGCTTTTTCCGTGCCGCGCTTCTTCCAAGGCTTGCCCTTATCGTCCGACGCAGGCACAGGCTCAAGCGAAATTGCTCCGGGTGCTGGCGTCTCACCGCCCGCCATCTCAATAAATCCGTCCACAATCTTCGTTTCCGGCTCAGGCTGGTCCTCCACAATCACCGGCCCGGCCGCTTCCACCGCCGCTGGCGCCTCCTCCGGCGCATCGAGCACAGCCGCCACCGCGTTCGCGAGGTCTGGGTCCACCAAGGTCAGCATCACCTCAGACAGCCCCATCGGCGGCCGCTTAGCCGTGCCATTAAAGATGCAGTCGGACATGCGCTCCGCGCGCAGCATCCGGTGGCTTTGTTCGCCGAGCACCCAGGAGATCGCGTCCACCACGTTCGACTTGCCACACCCGTTCGGCCCCACGATGCAAGTGATCCCCGTGCCACTAAAGGTGATCGGGGTCTTCTCGCAGAAGGACTTAAACCCAAACAGCTCGACCTTGCGTAGTTTCAGCACCAGTTTCCTCGCACAGTTTACTCCCTCCACCTTGATGGCTGAAGGAGCTTCAATTGATCAATCTTTTTTCGGAGGTATTTCGAGACAAAAACGCTGGAGGGACAATAATCAAGAGCCCTTCCGCCTGGCGCTTCCGGGACGGCGGTTACGGGAATAAAAAGTAGCACGCGCCGCCACCGGTGTAAAGCCCGCTTTTCCTATTTTTACACATTCCCTAGTGCCCAATTGCAGACCGCACCCAGCCCCGAGTACCACGAAATCCAGAAGCTTCGAGTCACTAACCGCTTTTCACTAGCCATTACCTTGTGCACGGGACCTGGTAACCCGCAGCAAGGCCGAGCTCCGAGCTTCACGCCACGAATCACTGATGACCAATCACCGACGAACAATCACTAATCACTTTCTTCTTCATTGACTTACAACCACCCTCATCCTAGCATCCCCCCAGCAGGAGACAGCGTTGCCTCAGGATTCGGGATCAACTTCCAATCACGCGTTCGCCGTACTTGTCATTCTCGCAGCCATCTTTTTTCTTTCATTCGAAGGCTTGCGCCCTCCTGCCCCTAAGCCAACCACGGTCCCTACCACTGAATTTTCGTCCGCGCGCGCCCGTGAAATTCTCAATCGCCTGGTGGGCGACGGCGTCCCGCATCCCACCGGCAGTGCGCAAAACGATGTCGTCCGCGGCCGCGTCCTCGATGAACTTTCCAGCGCCGGCTACTCGCCCACGGTACAAACCGGATTCGCCTGTGACGAACGAGGCGACTGCGGCACGGTCCAAAACGTCCTGGCGCGCCTCGACGGCACAGAGCCCGGCCCGGCAGTTCTGCTCGCAGCGCATTACGATTCCGTCCCCGCCGGTCCCGGCGCTTTTGACGACGGCGCCGGCGCCGCAACCGTGCTCGAAATCGCGCGCATCTGCAAATCGCTCCCTCAGCCGCGTCACTCCATCATTTTTCTCGTTGATGACGGCGAAGAAGCCGGCCTGCTCGGGGCTCGCGTGTTCGTCGAGCAGCATCCGTGGGCTACAGACATCCGCGCCGTCGTCAACATTGACAGTCGCGGTACCTCCGGCCCAAGCCTGATGTTCGAAACCGGCGACGCCAATGAATGGGCAGTGAGTCTGTTCGCGCGACACGCCGCGCATCCGGTGACCAGTTCCATTTTTTATACCGCGTACAAACATTTCCCCAACGACACCGACTTCACGGTGTTCAAGGCCGCTGGATATCAAGGCCTGAATTTCGCCAACATCCGCGACGTAGTTCATCACCACACCCCGCTCGACAATTTCGGAAACGCCGATCCCGCCACGCTGCAACATCACGGCGACAATGCGCTCATCTCCGTCCAGGCCTTCGCCAACGCCGACATTTCCAGTCCTCCGAAATCCGAAGCTGTCTATTTCGATCTTCTCGGCAGCTGGACCGTCCGCTGGCCCGCCACGCGCAGCCTCGCGATCGCCTTCTCCGCCGCATTTCTACTGCTGCTCGAAATCGCCTGGCTGTTCTACAAGAAGCGCCTCACCGCGCTGGAATTTCTCTGGGGATTTCTCGCCTGGCTCGTCGCTATCTTCGCCGTCGCCATCTTCGCATTTCTTCTGAATTTCATTTTGCGCGAAGCCGGCGCCATGCCCGTTCCCTGGACCGCGCATCCTCATCCCGCGCAAGTCGCTTTCTGGTCACTGGCGATCGCGTTGCTGTCTTTCACCGTGCTGCGCTTTTGCTCGCGCGCTGGATTTTTCGGCCTGTGGTCGGGCACGTGGATTTGGTGGGCGATGTTGTCCATCGGTCTCGCCGCGCGAATTCCCGGGCTCAGCTACTTTTTTCTCGTCGCCACCTGCGCGGCAGCCCTCGCAGGATTGCTCCTGGTTGTTCGCCCCAAGTCTGCATCGCTCGCCGCCATCATGCCGCTGGCCGTTTCGGCGATCGCGGGATTTCCGCTCGCGCTCTTGCTCTATCAGGCCTTCGGTGGCCGCGCGCTGCCTTTGATCGCCGTGCTCGTCGCTCTACTCCTCAGCCCGCTCGCTCCGCTCTGCGCCGAAGTGCAACGCGCGCGCGGTGTCTCGTTCGTCGCGCTGCCGTGGCTCGCGGGCGCCATGATGCTTCTCGCCTCCTTCGGCGCTATCGTCGTCCCCGCGTTCTCCGCCAAAGCCCCCGAGCACGTGAATCTGCAATACGTTCAGGAAGCCGACTCCGGCAATTCGCAATGGGTCGTCTATCCGGCCTCCGGCCATTTACCGGAACCAATTCGCCTGGCCACCAATTTCCGAGCGCAGGAATCCGGTGCGTTCCCCTGGATCGCCGCCACCGCATTTTTCGCTGCCGCCCCGCACGTTGAGGTCGCGCCTCCTACCTTCACCATTCTCGAATCCTCCGAGCTTCCCGCCAAACGGCGCTACCGCACTCTGCTTCGCTCCGAACGCGGCGCCTCCAAAGCGCTGCTCATGTTCCCGCCAGACTCGCGCATCGAGTCCGTGGTCGCCGCGGACGAGCCGCTGCAGCCGCAAGCTGAAAGACTGCGCCAATATCGAAACGGCTGGTATGCCTACGATTTTTACGCGATGCCCGCGAAGGGCGTGGAAGTCAGCTTCACTCTGCCGGTGGGAAGGCCCGTGGAAGTGTATGTTCTCGACGTGACCTACGCCCTCCCGCTCGAGGGCATGTTCCTTCTGAAATCTCGTCCGCTAACGGCAACGTCCTTCAGCGAAGGCGACTGCACGATCGCCAGCCGCCGCGTCCAGTTGTTGCCTTAGGAGTTTCGTGAAGTGAGCTTATTCATCGAGGAAACGAACCGTAACCAGCGCACAAAACCGCGCCACATGCCATCCCGCACCCACCGCAGCGACTGAGGGACCTGCTGTTCGTTGCGCCAGCCCCGCGCAACACCCAATACCCAGATCCCACAGGCCGCCGCGCACCTTCACCCTAACTTTGGGGCCAGCCTACTTCTTCGATGCCGGCGCAATTATCAACTTTCCATCGTCGTCTTTATCCAGCACAATCACACGCTTCTGTTCAGCGTTCTTCTTCTGCGTTTGCGCCAGCCGCGCCGCTTCTGCCACCGTCAGCGGCCGGATCCCTGATTCCACCACTCCCAACGCCACCGCATCGCCATAGTTCGTAAATCGCGATGGCACGTATTCCCCGGGATTTTT
>Ga0210391_10003034_pt1 | contig 14291 bp, 8 predicted proteins | sample IncBWC12OmetaG_FD_160573 | JGI IMG/M metagenome (GOLD analysis project Ga0210391, IMG submission 160573) | Forest soil microbial communities from Barre Woods Harvard Forest LTER site, Petersham, Massachusetts, United States - Inc-BW-C-12-O ... | reverse complement strand
GCCAAGGCCGTTGTGAGTTCCGCGAACAGTACATCGCGCGTTGCTCCCGGATCGAGCTCCGTCCGCAGACGAAACATCTGTTCTTCACCCAGGCTTCGTCCCTCGGCATAAGTCAGTAGACGATCCAGGCTGCGCGCGAGATGCCGAATGTGATATGCAACCGGAGCCGCTCCCGCTGGCCGCGTATTCATTTCAGCATCCGAGAGGCCGCCGCACCACTGGCGCAGATCTTCATCGGCCAGTTGCAGTGCGTGCAGAACTGCGCGCCCGACGGCGGGCACATCCGTCTCCGTGCCACGCAACCAGGGCTCGACTGAAGACATAGCAATTCCGCTCACATTCTAACGCGGCCAGAGCCAGCCGAAAGTGCCGGCGGTGAGCAACCCGAAGATCAGTCCATCGAAGACTTCCTTGAGAGTCACTGACCAGGGCTGACCTTTCCAAATGCCATTGCTCAGATTCCCCAGACCATAGGCGAGGAATGCCGCGGTTCCGACGACGCGAAAGACTGCCCGATAATTTGCGCCGGGCGGAATCGTGTGCACAGCGAGATAGGCAACGAAGAATCCGATGATCAGGCAAAAGGCAAACCATTGTCCCAGAAACTTCGGCAAAACCGGAGGGCCGCTGGGAATGACCGTCATGTATCCGACCGGTCCCTGCTTCTGTTTTTCGAGCAAGGCGGGCGATTTCATATCCTTGTGGGTGCAATAGGGCAACACATAGAGGCCGGGCTTGACACCCACTCCGCGCAGCGCGGCAAGGACTTTGTCCTCATCCGGAACTTGGCCGTAGTCGTTGCGATGATACGGGAGCAGCATGTGCATGATGGAGCTGGCAACGAAGACGATCACCGCCGAGAGCACAATGGGCAACCAGAGAGCAGCGAGAGAAACCATGGGCAGCCTCCTTAGGGCACGCTCGAACTTACGAATGTCAGGACTTAGCACGCGAGGCTACGGCAACGGGGCAGTCGCGGTCAAGGGAAAGGGGCGGGACAGGCGGGACAAGGGAGCGGGCGACGTACTTGGGGGCGGAGAATTACGCCAGGATCGAGTCGTCAAGGCGTTTGCGGTGGAAGTCGGCGACGTGCTGCACAAATGCCATCACCAGCGGATGCGGATGGCCTTCGCGCGATGAAAGTTGGGGTTGAAAGAGGGTTGCGATGAAAAATAAGTGCGCGGGCGATTCGATTGCCCGGCATTCTTCCTTGGAGCCGCGGGCTACAACAGGAAAGCCCGCTTCCATCGCCATCCATTCGAACTCAGGATTCATCTCGTAGTTGCAGAAGAACTCCTCTTCGATCATTTCTTTGCCGTAAAAGGCGGCGAGATAGGAGCCGGGACGAAGGCGAATCTGTTTCACTTTCCCGGAGAGTTTGGGCGCCTTCGGATCGCGATTAGGAACGGCACAGGCGACGGGATAGATGACGATGTTCTTGGCGTTCGGATCTTCTTCGGCGGTGGTGGCATCGTGGATGCCGAGCACATTGCGGGCGCATTCGATGAGCGCGTATTGAAATCCTGCGCAGGTGCCGAGGAATGGACGGTCGTGTACGCGGGCGAATTCGATGCCTTTGAGCATGCCGTCGAAGCTCTTGTAGGGACTGCCCGCCGAAGCCCAGAAGCCGTCGAAGGAGTCGAGCGTTGCAGCGGCTCCCGGATCGAGGAGCGACGGCGTCGGAAGCCACGCCGATTCCACTTTCAGTTGCAGCTTCTCGGCGGCGTGCTGCAGTGAGTCGTTGGTCGCGTGATGGGAACGGAACTCGGGATTAAAGTCGCCGAGAATCCCGATCCGGACGGGTTCGGTCACAGAGGACATTGTAAATTAGGCGTCTGCACCTAGCGTTGAGCAGTTAGCTACTGGGTTATAACAACTCCATTTGAACCATGAGCATGTAGATGCCGAGCAGCGTGATGGCAGCTCCGCCCCAAACCATGGCTGCGGATTTCCATCCGAGCGCGCTGACGAATTCCTTCTGGCTGCGGAATGAGATTACGAATGTAGGATCGTTTGCGCCTTTCATCAACACGACGGGCGGATTGGGGTCGAAGTCGATGGGCGTGGACTCACGTTCACCGCTATCCTGTCTTTCTGGACGGGCTGCAACCTCGGCGACGGTTTGGACAAACTCCTGGTTCGCCTCAACGGCGTCAAATTGGCAGGGAACTCCCGCTGCGGACCATGCTTCTGGCTTGGTGATTCCGGCGCGAGTGAGCGCGGCGGCGATCTTCGCCTGCTGGCTCATCTCTTGTGTGGAGGATGGACCGTCGCCGGTGGAAAGCTTGATGACCTGCGCGGCAGGAACGGGTTCGGGAAAGCGGATGCCTGCGTGATCGCCTAGATTGTTGCGCGTGCCGTTCGTAGACGAACTGCTGGCATTTGCGGCGTTGGCGAGCGGCTCAATCTGTGGCGCGAACGGACGCAACTGAATGCCTGGATTTTCCGCAAGCGTTCCGGCGACAAAGAGGGTGTCACTTGGCTTGATCGCATGCTCCTCAATGCGCAGGCGACGACCTGGCGTGATGCCGTGGCGTGCGAGAAAGACGCTGACTCGGGGCGAAATGGCCGCATCGTTCGACAAGACGCTGGATACAAAGAATGACGCCTCATACTCCTGGCGAAAGTCACGGTGCAGGTCGAGATCGGCTCCAAGCGGCTCGATGAGTAACTTTCCGGTCGAGTCGTCGACGAAGAATGGCAGGTTCAGAGTTTCGTCGGCAACTTTCTCCCATTCCTGGTTCTTACCGGCGCGCAATTGCCAGGCAACCGTGCGGTAGAGAAAGCAGGGTTTGCCTGTGATCGGCGCGGACATGGTGTGAGGGCCGGCCGCTTGCCCATTGATTTCGACCAATCCCAAAGCGGCGCTGCGAATCTTCGAAGTGGGCGTGTTGAGCAATACGCGTTTGCGGGCGAGCAGATGGAATCCGTAGAAAAAGAAGTACAAACCCCCGACGATCGCGATCAGGGAGAGAATAGCCAGATGGTTGATCGGAGGGAGGACGAATAAGCAGGCGCTCACGATGCTTTCCAGTATTATGCGCAATCGGATAACTCTTATGAGGATAAGGAGAGATTTCGCGAGCGACACGGAGAAAGCGCCGAGAGCGGCTTACGGAGGTAAGTAACAGTTACCTCGCTTTGTCGTCCTGAGCGAAGTGAAGGATCCATGTATTTTTTTGGCGGGTGGCAAAATGCATGGGTCCCTTCGGCAAGCTTAGGGCAGGCTCTTCGCTGCGCTGAGGATGACCACGACCACGGGGATGGCAACGACTACGAGAGTTGTGCCTGGGCGGTGAGTGCGCGTGTTCTCAAAATCTCCGCCAACGCTTCCATCGCGGCGTCTACTTCCGCATCGGTGTTATAGAAGTGCGGCGAGAAGCGGACTCCGGCTTTTGGACGCCAGTCTACGAGGATGTCGCGGGCGAGGAGCTCGCGGCTGACTTGCTGCGAATCGGGCACGTCGATGGAAACCGTGCCGCCGCGCTGCTCGGGATTGCGCGGGGTGTTGACGCGCCAACCTTGCTGATCGGCGAAGGCGATGAGGCGAGCGGTCTGGCGCTCGGATTTTTCGCGGATCCTTTCCACGCCAACTTCGTGAATAATTTTTATGCCGGGACGCGCCGCTTCGATCGCGGGAATATGCGTGGTTCCGTTCATGAAGCGGAAGGGAGGGTCAGCGTAGCGGACGGGGCCGGTCGCGAAGGCAAAAGAATCTTCGTGCGCGAACCATCCGGTGAGTTTGGGCTCGAGTCTCTTGCCGAGGTCGGGACGAACGTAGAGATAGGCAACGCCTGGGCCGCCACAGAGCCACTTGAGCGCGCCTCCGCAGGCGAAATCGACGTTAAGCGATTGCACGTCTACGGGAACGGTGCCGAGCGATTGGAAAGTATCGAGCACAACATGCGCTCCGACCTGGTGGGCTTTGTCGATGATGGCTTTCGCGTCGTTTATATAAGAGCTGCGAAAAATAACGTGTGAGATGGGGACGATCAGAGTTCGCTCATCGATGGCGTCGAGCAGGCGCTCGGTGGGCACAGTGATTCCGTCGTCGGTCTTGACCATGTGAACCTGCGCGCCATAAGCGCGCTGCGCCTCCCAGAAATACATGACGGAGGGAAAGTTCATATCGCTATAGACGACTTTGTTGCGCGCTCCGCTGAAATCGAAAGAGGACGCGACGACGGCTTGGCAAGTCGTGACGTTCTGATGGAGCGAGACGGAATCTTTGGAGGCGTTCATCAGGGCGCCGAGTTCGTTGCCGACTTCGAGAGCGAGCATCCACCAGCGCTCTTCCCAGGCGCGAACGCCGCGCGTCGCCCAGATGTCGGCGTAGGCGCGGAGCGCGTCGTAGACGGCCCGGGGCATGGCTCCAAGGGAATTGGAGATCATGTAGTTGCTGCGCTCAAGGATGGGAAACTCGGAGCGGTAACTCAAGAGATCGTCGGACATGCGGATATTGTAATTCGAGAAAAGCTCTTGACTCTCAGCCTTTAGCTCGAGGCTTCTTGCGCTTTGGTGTGGCCGTCAAGAATTGGGGACGAGTGACGGCTCGCCCCCAAGCTTGTTTAGGCTGCCGATTCTTTGTCTTTGGATCGGTGAGATCTTACCGACGCGGCCGCGTGGATGGAGCTGGATGTCCCGGTTAGGGCGGCCAGGAGCTTGGCTCCGTCGGGGCTGCCCAGGCCAGTGCAGGCATCCCATCCGGGGCCGGCGCTGAAGGCGCCGTTGTTGCCCTGGGTTATGTCGTGGAATCCGGAGGCTTCAACCGCTTGATTGTAGATTTGCGGATTGAGATAGCCAATCGACCTCCCCGCGGCTTGATTGATGCGCGCTACCAATCCCGCCCATAGGGGCGCGACCGCGCTGGTGCCTCCGATTACCGCATTCTCTCCGTCAACCAAGATGTTATAGCCGGTGTTGGGATCGGCATCTCCGGAGACGTCGGGCACGCCTCGTCCGCCACCCTGCACAGTCGACGCGGGCACGTCGAAGCCGTCCTGGTAGGTTGGCAACGGGAAGACGTTGCTGACGCCGCCTCCGCTCGCTCCTCCGCTCGGCAGGTCGTCCCAGGCCGTTTCGCTGACGATCTGGTCGTTCGACGATTGCAGGGTGGTGCCGCCGCAGGCTAGCGCGAACGAACTGGAGGCGGGGAAGTCGACATGATTGTTGCCGTCGTTGACTCCGTCGGTCGAACCGTTGTCGCCGGAGGCGACGCAGACGGTGACGCCCATGGCCGCGGCCGACTGGAAGGCATCGTCATAGTTGGTGAGGGACTGAGTGGTCCAGGATGACTCGGGACCTCCCCAGCTGATGGAAATGACCGAGGGCTGGTTGGTGCTGTCATGGACAGCGGTGGTGATGGCGTCAAGAAAGCCCTGATCGGTGTTGGGCGCGAAGTAGACGACGATCTTCGCAGCGGGGGCGATGGCGCCGGCGACTTCGATATCGAGCATGACTTCGCCGTCGGGACCGTTCGGATCGCCGGGGCTGTTGGTGCCTCCGTCGACCAAGACGGAGAGGACCTGCGGCGTGGCCAAATTGAGCGAGCTGAAATAGCTGGTCAGGTCGTCGAGCTGAAAGCCGCCGCCTAACTCGATGATGCCGATGCACTGGCCGGTGCCGTCTCCGGGGGGATAGTCATAGATTTGCGCCACTTGATTTGGATCGTACGAAGTAGTGGCGGCGTGGGTTTTAATCCCCGGAGTCCCGGGCAGGCGCCGGAAGTGCGGCTCGGCCTGGGGGCGGTTGTCGAGACCGAAGACGCCGGTGATGATCTCGGCGTAGTCGGAGGGAATGCTGATGGCGCCGACGCGGCCGCGGAAATTTCCCTTGGGATGGCTGTATTCCTTGAGTTCGACGTTGAAGGCTTTTTGAAACTGGGCGACGGTGCCGGAGACAAGCACGGTGCGGCGGGCTAGTTCGGTGCCGGTTTCGTGGACTTTGAGGCCAAATTCCTGAGCGAACTTCTTGATCTGGTTGAAATCCGCCGGATCGGCGCCGTTCGCGTTTTCGTACTCGGCGCGCGACATTGGCTTGAATCCGGGTTTTTCGAGGGCGACCTTCAACTCCCGGTGCTTGGTCTCTGACTTGTGGCGGAGACGTATGGAGACTTCGAAGGTTTGGTCTGGATGCGAAGCGTGGATCAGGCGGGCACCGCGGACGAGTTGGCGTTCACTACCTGCAAGGACGGTAAATTTTCGAGGGGTTGACACGGTCGCTGCTCCTTAGTCTCGGGGGAACAGAGCGGCTGGGAACTCGCGACGGGGAGTCGCAACAGGTAGGGAAGTCCGGGGTTCGTCCCGCCGTTCAGATGGTTCCCGAAACCAGTCGAGGATATCAAAAAATTTGGGATTGCAACATAAATTGGGCCGAATAATTCGGGCAGGCGGGTCGGATTTTGCCGGTTTGGGAAGGATTGCTGGTGTGGAGAAGAATTGGCGCTGATGAGTTTCTTTCAGGCCAAAGCCGACAAAAATTCTGAACCGCGAAGAGCGCCAAGTATCACGAAGGTCGAGTGCAGTGTAGTTGCCAGCCGTAGGCCACAGTTTCTTTTCAGAACGGCTAAGGCGTGCCGCCTGACGGGATCTCGATCACGGTGCCGCATCCGACATCGCAGTCCTTGTCGTCGCCACCTTGATTTGTCGTCAGGTAGAGGTTGCCGAGCGGATCGAGAGTCACGCCTCCAAGAGGGTTGGCGCCGAAGTGGGTGCCGCTCACGACGAAGTTATAGAGGACGTTTTCGGTCCATGAGCCGCCGCCGGGTATGAGTTCGAAGATCGCGCCCCAATCATTGGTTCCGCCTTCATAGGTTGCGCCGTAGAGGTTGCCGGCGTTGTCGAAGGCGAGATTGCCGGAGGGTTGCAGGCCGTCGATGCCACTGAAGTTGTAGACGGTCTCGAAATTCCAGCGCCCCGATTCTTGCGTGAGTGAAAAGACCATGCCGTCGTTGTTCGCTCCGCCATAGATGGTGGTGCCGAAAAGTGCGCCGGTCGGGCTCAGAGTGAGGCCGCCCCGCACCAGCGCGCCGTCGTAGCCGTTGAAGTCAATCAGCGTTTTGAAATGCCAGCGTTTGCCTGAGGCGGGCGGGGTCAATTCGAAGACGCTGCCGCAGCCGTAGCCATTGCACTGATCATTGTTGCCGCCCTCGTAGGTGGTGCCGTACAAATTTCCCGAGGCATCCATGACCAGGCCCGCGCGCGGCTCGGCGCCGTTGCCGAAGGCATCGCGCAGGCGATGGAGGACGGTTTTAGTCCATTGCCCGCCCGCTGCCGGCGACAGCTCAAAGATTGTGCCGCAACCGGCAAGACAGTTGATGTGCGGGGTTCCGCCAATCGAAGTGGTGCCGTAGAGATTGCCTCCTGCGTCGAATACCAGGTTGCCGAAGGGGATGGCGCCGTCCATGTTGCCTTGAAAACTGTAGATGACCGTCTCGGTCCAAGGCTTGCCTTTGTGCGCCGGTGCAGTGAGTTCGAAGACTGCGCCGAAGCCGTTGGCACCGCCCGATGAAACGGTGGAATAGGCGTTGTCGGCGGCGTCGAATATGAGACTGCCTAGCGGATTGCCACCGTCGGCGCCGCCGGTGAAGGTGTAGAGCACGGAGAAGCGCCACTTACCTGCGGGAGTGGGGGTGAGTTCGAAGACCGTCCCGGCGCCATAAGCTCCGCCGATCTGGGTGGTGCCGTAGAGGTTTCCGGCCGCGTCCATGGTGAGATTGGAGTCAGGGTATGCGCCGTCTTGGCTGCCGGTGAAGCTGTGCATGAGGGTGACATTGTTGGCGGCGTGGAGCTGCGACGTGAAGGCCAGCAGTAGCGCTGCCGCCATCATTTTCATTGTCATCGTCATTGTTGCGAACTTCATGATTTGGAGTCCCCTTACCCTGAACGAAATGGTGGCAGTGTTGGAGTGCACCGACTGCCAAACCAGGCGTTCGGCGCGGCGTTTGGCGCTACTCAAGATAACAGATGCGGCGGGCGAATATTCCGGCGGATTGTCAATTCTTTGTCAAATTCCGGCGGCGGCGCAGATGGGAAAATAGAGCGAGCCGGCGCCAAAATTGGCCGCGACAGAGGGTAGGTCCTTCGCTCAGGATGACAATTTTCTTCTGATCAATTTTCTCTGATCAATGCCCGAAGTTTCGCGGCGTGCTAAGAGCCGCGCTGTGTCGCGCGCGGGAGTAACACGAAGTAGAGAACGGTCAGCGCGATCAGGAAAATCACTCCGGCAATTAGATTGACGCGGGAATCCCACCAGGTCTTGGCGATGGATGCGATGACGACGGAGAGTCCGATGATGGAGCCCCATTTTCCGAGCGGCGAGCGGGCGGGGATTTCTGCGGATTGGGCGGCGGTTAAGCGGCGGCGAAAGTTGATGTGGGCGGCGAGCGACACGATCCACGAGAGCATCATGCCGAAGAAGGCGCCGCGAATGATGTATTCGAAAGCGCGAGCGGGCGCCCAGCGTTCGAGGACGATCGCGACGACAATGCCGTAAGAAGAAGCGAGCAGGGCCAGAGTCGGAGTGCCCTTTGAGTTAAGGCGGCCGAGAGCGCGAGGAGCCCATCCGGTGCGAGCCAGCGAGAACAGCATGCGGGAGGAGATGTAGAGCGCGGCGTTGGCTCCGGAAAGCGCGGCGGTGAGCACGACGAAATTCATGAAGTGGGCCGCGCCGGGGATGCGAACCGAGCGGAAGACGGTGACGAACGGGCTCTCGGTGACGCCGGCGCGGTTCCAGGGCATGACACCGACGAGGACGGTGATGGCTCCAAGATAAAGGATGGCGAGGGTGAGAAAGGTCCAGTGAACGGCGCGGGCGACGGCTTGAGCCGAGGCGGACTCGCCCGAGGTCACGGCAACGAACTCAACGCCGCCGAAGGTGTAGATGGCGAAGGTGATGGCGAGGAGCGGTGCTGCCGCCCCCAGCGGGAAGAATCCGCCGTGCATTGTGTATTGGGGCGCGGCGCGTCCGCTAATCAGGAGAGAAGCGCCGAGCACGATGAAGAGGGCGATGACGGCGGCCTTGATCATGGCGAACCAGAATTCGAAGCGCCCGTAGTTGTGGACGCTAAGAAAATTGACGGCGAGAAGGAACGCGGAGAAAGCGAAGACCCACACGATCGCAGGCATTTGCGGGAACCAGAGCTGCATGTAGGTGGCGGAGGCGACCATCTCGGCGCCGATGGAGACGGCGATGGCGAGCCAATAACCAGCGCGGGAGATGAATCCTGCCCAGCGGTTGAGATAGAGGTCGCCATAGACGCCAAACGAACCGGCCGCGGGATGGGTGCTGGCGAGTTCACCGAGGGCGAGGGCGACGGTCCAACTGATGAAGGCGGCGAGGACGAAGCTGAGGATGACGGCGGGTCCGGCAAGTTCGATGGCGGCGGCGGTGCCGAGGAGTAGGCCGGTGCCGATAGAGCCGCCGACGGCGACCATGGTCATCTGGCCGGCCGTTAGTTGGTGGCGGAGGCCGGATTCGGGATTGGTCGATGAAATGCCAGGTTTCAAGGTTTCAGGGTTTCCACGGATCGTACCTTCCACGGATCGTACCCGTATATCAGAAAAGGCAGGTTTCAAGGTTGCAAAGTTTCAAGGAGAACAAGAGCAACTCCGACCGGGACGAAATTCGTTGAAACCCTGAAACCCTGAAACCTTGAAACCTTGAAACCTTGAAACCTTGAAACCTTGCTCCTACTTCTTTTCAGCCGAGGCGCTCGCAGCCGGCGCTGACTCGGTGAAATTGACTTCGGGCAAAGCAGCGGCGGGTCGGGCGACGACAACGCGATCGCGGCCGGCACGCTTGGCCTGATAGAGAGCATCGTCGGCGAATTTCAACAAAAGATCGACGCGATCGGTGGTCTCATCGAAGGCAGCTACTCCGATCGAACAGCTCAGGTTCGCCGCCGGTCGATCGGGTCGCTTTGGCTGCACTTGCGGAGAGTGATATTCCTTGATGCGCTTGCGGATTTCCTCTGCGCGGACCGTGGCCTCGCTCAGCGGGCACTCCGGCAGAATGAGGGTGAATTCTTCGCCACCGTAACGGCAGGCAATGTCTTCGGCGCGAACCGTCCGCAGAAGCATCTCGCCCACCGCGGCCAGCGCCTGATCGCCGGCGGAGTGACCGAAATTGTCGTTGTAGCGCTTGAAGTGGTCGAGATCGAGCATGATCACGGAGAGAGGACGGCGTTTGCGGCGAGCGGAATGAAGTTCACGCTCCAGAAATTCCTGCATGTAGCGCCGGTTGTAGAGTCCGGTCAGTGGATCGCGGATAGCCTGCAGACGAAGAGCTTCCTTAAGATTGACGTTGGCGACGGCGAGAGCGATGTGCTCGGCGACAGTGGTGGCAAGCTGCCGGCGGCGAGCAAAGGCATCGGAATCGACATCGGCGTCCGACTCAGAAGGAGAAGGAGAAGGAGGATGATCATGGAGACGATCGTCTTCCTGAATGGCGAGGATTCCGATAGCTTCGCCATTCGCAATCAGAGGAATGCACACCGAGGGACCTTCTCCCCGGAGGTGAGTACAACGGCCATTCGTCCCTCCACCTGACTGAGCATGAGTGTGTCCGCGGCGAAGCGCCCAACATTCTTCGGGAGTGAAAATCTGATCTGCGGGGAAAAGCATTCCCCATTCGGCGGCGGATTGAACGCGGTTCCCGGAAGCGCTGAGCAGCGCAACGCTGCCGGAGAAGCCGGGAAAAAGGCGGCGCAGGCGTTCCGGGATAAGGCGAAAGACCTCTTCGCGCGTTGAGCAAGCGTGCAGGACGCTGCCCAGTTCGCTGATCTGTGTGATCTCGGCGGTCTGCCGTCGGGCAACCTCAAGCAAGCCTCCAATTCTTTGATGAGACGTATTTAGCCGCTTCTGCGCGGCATGGCGTTGGACGATTTCCTGCTGCTGGTGGAGTTGCGTAAGGGCCAAGCGCAGCGTGAAGGCGAGCAGCGAGGCGGCGATGGCCACGTCGGCGAGAACACTGCCGTACGCCGCTTTCCAACGGTCGGTCAGCAAACCGACGCAACAGAGCAGTGAGACCAGAGCGAAGTTAGTGCCGAGAAAGCCGAGGAAGTTGGTGGCCGGTGGCGCAGCTTCGAGGTCTGCGGCCGGAACCCATGTGATGGCAACGAGCGCTGCAGCGGCCTGCGGTACGGCCCAGCCCAGGTTGAACCATGCGGAGGCGGTTAAATAATGGTGCAGGTCGATCCAGTCGCCGAGGAAGGTGGCGAGGGCGCAGACCATTAGAAACAGCGCCAGGCGGAGCAGCAGACGGCGCGTGCCGGGAACGCGGGCAAATTGCAGGCGCACCACGACGGCAATCAGAAGAAGCAGGCTCTGCGCATCGCTGATGGTGATGTTGTGCAGAAGCGCATCCGCAGGCAACATGTTTCGCGCCGGCAGAAAGAAAAAGGTGGAGTAGACCAGGCCGACGACGATTGCGATCTGAACCAGGGCCAGAATGATTTCGGACTTGACCTGGGCGCCGTGGTAGTTTTCGGGAAGGAACAGCATCATCAGGATCGGAGCGCCGTAGAGGCAGTAAAGCAGGCGCCAGGTTGAATCGGACAAGGTCGTTTGACCGGTCAAGGAGTCATAGGCCTGGAAGGCCGTCGGAATCAGCAAAACCACGAGAACGGAGGCGAATAGAAACCAAAACAGGGCGGCAAGGCCCTGAGCCCTGCGAAATGCACTCCCAGCGCAGGCGAGCGCCAGAAGACTATCCAGCACCAGGACGGATTCGGCGAATCCGCAACCTGCGCGGCCGGTTCCGAGCAGGAGGAATCCAAGTATCTGGCCCGCCATAAGGGCGGCGAACGTAAGACCCACGACCGCGGCCGGACCGTGGTTCGAAAAGTGGCGCAGGCGGACGAGACTGGACTGCTCGGAATTGACTGTCGTGATCATCAGCTTCGAAGAGACGCGCCGAGCCTCATGGTTAAGATCGGAAAAAAGGGTGAGAAACTCTAGTCTCGGTGGGTCAATAGACTAGCTGTTGAAAAGCTTGAGTTCTTCTGGGGGAACAGTTTCCCCGTTAACACTAATGTACTCGTGGAGAACATTTTTCTCGACCACGTAAGGACACAATCACGTCCGGAGGTAACGCCAGGAATCTGCGCGTCTCGGCAGCGGAAGATAAAGATGAAGATCGGGTCGACGGCGTGACTTTCGTAATCGCAGAGCAGGGGAAGCGCGTTGCTGGGGTAGAGGTCGAATCCTAGAATCAAAAGGAACGCTCTGTCTGGTCCAAAGACCGCCAATGCCGGAAAATCCCAATCGTGCCGAAATCGCCCGCCGCGTCGAAAAGGCGGAGAAGCTCTTGCAAAAGGGCAAGACGGCCGACGCACTGGCGGAATACCTCCTCATCCTCGAAAGCGATCCGCCGAACGACAATGTGCGACAGATGGCGGCGGATTTGTGTCTCTCGTTAAACAAGGGACCGCAGGCGGTGCGTCTTATGGGCGAGTTGTTCGAACGCCAGGTGGCTGCCGCCGATGCTACCCGGGCGAGCCTCACCTATAAAAAGCTGGCGCGCTATACCAATCCCACGTGGGAGCAGAAGGTGCGCTTCGGGCAATTGCTCGAGCAATCGAATAAGAAGCTGGCGATTGGTACCTATGAAAATGCGCTGGAGGATTTGAATAAGCAGGGAAGAAAAGAAGAGGCGCTGCTGGTTCTGCAGCGAATTGTGAGTCTGGAGCCGTCGCAGACGAACCACCAGCGCATCGCCGAAGTCTCGGCAGAGCTGGGCGAGCACGTGATGGCGTCGCAGTCATTTTTGCAATTGGCGGAACTGGTGGAGGCGGCCGGGGGAAATGCGGGCCAGTGGTTTGAGCGCGCGTATACGGAGAATCCGTCGGATGCGAAGATCGCGCAGGCCTATGGGAAGAGCTTGCTGACGCGAGGCGAGGCGGGTGCGGCAATTTTCATATTCGAGCCGCTGGTGCATGCTGGCGACGCGTCGCTCGACCTGCGCGATCTGTACGCGCAGGCGCTGCTGCTGGCGGATCGCTGCCTGGAATGCGAGCCCCTGATCTGGTCATTATTCGAACAAAATCCGGCGCGCATTCACCAAGTGGTCGGCCTGATCGGCAAGATGATCGACTCCGAACTGGACGCGGAGGCGGTGGCGCTGGCGCGGAAGCTCGAAGCTTTCCAGCGGCGGCGTGGAGAACGGCGATCGTTTATTGCGACCATGCAAGAGCTGTTGGCCTCGCATCGTCCGTCGGCGGAGATGCTGGAATTTCTGGCGGAGCTGTTTAACGCCTCCAACCGCGAGACCGATTACGCGCAGGCGTTGCTGAAACTTTTTGATCTCTACTGCACGAAGCACGATTATCAGAAGGCGGGCGAGTGTCTGGATCGGGCGGCGGAAGTGGATCCCTATGAGACCGGTCATCAGAAGCGGTTGGAGGCGCTGCGGGGCAAGATTGACGATCAGCGCTTCAACGTCATCGCCTCACGCTTCTCTGCGACGGTGAAGCGGGAAGAGACCACGGTCAGGGCTCCGGAGCCGACGCTGGGGCCGGCCGCGCTGCAAGACCTCATGCTGCAAGCCGAAATTCTGGTGCAGTACGGTATGCGATCGAAGGCGATCGAGCGGCTGCAACGCATTCAGGAACTGTTTCCGCGCGAGGAAGAGCGCAACCCGGATCTTCAGAAGCTCTATATGGCGGCTGGGATCGAGCGGCAATATGCAAAGACGCCGGGCGCTTCTGCCCCCGTCACTGCACCAGCCGCGCCGAGTGCCGATGCGCCTGCTGCGGCAGCCGCGGCGACGGCGGCGAGCGAAGCGGCCGACGTCAGTAGCCTGGCGCGAGTGGCTGAGATTACGCGCAAGCTTTATCACCAGGGCAATGCTGAAGGAGTTTTGAAGACGACGGCGGGCGAAATCGGCTCCAACTGGCGGACGTCGCGATGCATTGTTGCGTTGCGCAAGCCCGGCTTGCCGCCTTCCAGCATTCAGGAATATCACATGGACGGCTTGATTCCAGCGAGCTCCGGCGCGCTGGTCAGCCTGATAGAAACCGTGCAGGATCTGGCGGTGGCGCGCGGTACGGTGATGGTCGGCGATGCGAAAAACTCGCCTGAGTTGATGGGCGTGCGCAATTCCGTCGAAGAGTTGCAGATCGAGTCGCTGCTGGCGCTGCCGCTGACCGAAGGTAACGATAGCAATAAAGAGCAGATTGGAGTGCTGATCCTTACGCAAAACGCGGCGCGCGTATGGCAACCGGCGGAGGTACTCGTAATACGCACGCTGAGCGATCAGGTGTTGATTGCGCTCAACAATGCCGGCCTGCGGCG
>Ga0210391_10003031_pt1 | contig 14304 bp, 9 predicted proteins | sample IncBWC12OmetaG_FD_160573 | JGI IMG/M metagenome (GOLD analysis project Ga0210391, IMG submission 160573) | Forest soil microbial communities from Barre Woods Harvard Forest LTER site, Petersham, Massachusetts, United States - Inc-BW-C-12-O ... | reverse complement strand
CTTTGCCGGTGGCGATGGGCACCAGCGCGTCCATGAACTTCAGCGCGTTTTCCGGCGTCTTGGCCATCTGATTTTCGAGCGACCACGCCGCGTAGCTCGAATAGCCGAGTAGCTGCGCGCGCTGGGCGCGAAGTTGCGCGAGTTTTGCGATCGTGTCGCGCGTGTCGTTGGCGTCGCCGTGTTCGGCGCGATCCCAGGAGTTGTCGAAAATCACTTTGCGAGTGGCGCGGTCCGTCAGGGTTGCCGCTTCGGGTTGCTGCGTGGTGTTCTGTAGCGGCAGCACGTAGCCTGATGCCTTGTCGCGTCCTTTCGCTGCACCCGACGCAGCTGCGAATTGCGCGTCGGTAAATCCTGCGAGTGCGGCCTTGTTGTCCGTGTAGTACGCGCCCGACTTCGTTGCCGCCAGCAGCTTCTCCGAAAAATCGTTGGAGAGAGTGGAGAGCTGTTCGTTCAGCTTCTTGAGTTTCTCTTTGTCCGCCGGCGAAAGATTCGCGCCCGCACGCACGAAGTTGTCGTAGGTCACTTCGAGCAGCCGAAGCGATTCGGGACTGAGCTTCAGCGTGTCGCGCTGCTTGTGAATTGTCGAGATGCGCGCAAACAGCTTCTCATTCAGCACGATTGCATCACTGTGTGCCGACAGCTTCGGCGCGAGGTCGGCGCGAATTTTCAAAAGTTCCGGATCGGAGTTCGCCTGCACCACCGAGCCGAACACCGCGATCGCGCGGATCAGCAGTTGGCCGGTCTTCTGCATCGCGACAAGCGTGTTCTCAAATGTCGGCGGCTGCGAATTGTCCGCGATCGCCTGAATCTCGGCAAGCTCCTGCGCCATGCCGGCTTCGATGGCGGGCTGGTAGTCCGAATCCTTGATTTTGTCGAACGGCGGCGCTCCAAATGGCAGCGTGCTCGCCGCGTAGAAAGGATTCGACGGTCCGAACTTGGTATCTCCGGTTTGCCCCGCCGCTGAATTGGCTCCGGTGGCGATGGCGCCCGACGCAAGGATCGCTGTCATAGTCGTGAAAAGTACCTTCCCGTATTTTGTTCGGCCAAGCTTCGATCGAAAGTTGGATGGCATAAGGTGAGTTTGGTTTCGCTGTCCTCGACCCTATATCTTAAGATAAATCGGCAGAACGAGATGTAAATTGCGCGGTTAGGCAGGTTGGTTCGTGCCTCGGTTGCAAAACTGTTCCGTAGACGAACTTGCGGCACCCTTCACCGGTACCGAGCGCCTGCCCCACGAAAATTTGGCTCGTGGGACGAAATCCGCTCTCACTTCATTATAATGCCAGCCGCGAATTCATATCGCTCTTCTAGCGGAGTCTGAATGCTGGGGAAGTGGTTGCGAAGCTGCGTGCTCGCGTTGGTATTGGCGCACTGCGTGTGCGCGACGAGCGCGCACGCCCAGCAGCCGCTGCCCGATAAACCGACTCCGTCGTCCACGCCGGCCCCGAATTCTGCAGCACCGCTGCAACTCACTCTAAAGCAAGCTGTCGAGCTGGCGCTAAAGCAGAATCCGCAGCGCGTGATCGCGAAAATCCAGCTCTTCGAAAGCGAACGCAACAGCCAGATCGCGCGCGCGCCACTTCTTCCTCAGGCCAGCATCGCCGGGGTTGCCGCGCTCGACCAATACAATCTTCAGATCATCGAATCCCAGCCGCGCCCCGTCCACGCGGGACCATTCCAATATTTCGACGTTGGCCCGAACTTCTCTCAAATGCTACTGAATCTTCCGCTGATTCGCGCCTACCAAGCCGGTCGCGAAGGCGTGAAGCAGGCCCGCGCGGACGAACGGACCGCGCGCGAAATCGCGGTGCTGGTCACGGTGAATCAGTATTTGCTGATCCTGCAAGCGCTCGCCAACCGCGATGCGGCACAATCGCGCGTTGACCTCGCGCAGCGGCTCTACGAGCAAGCGACGCAGCTGCAGAAAACGGGCATCGGCCTCAACATCGACACCACACGCGCGAACGTGGAGCTGCAGAACGAGAAGCAGACCCTGATCGACACGGATACCGCGACGCGCACCACGAAATACCAGCTGGCCGCGCTGCTCGATCTTCCCCGCGACCAGGAAATCGAGGTCAGCGACCATCTGAGTTTCTTCGATCTGCCTGCGATGGAAAAAGAGGCGCTGGTCACCGAAGCGCTCGCCACGCGCCCTGAAATGCGCTCGTTCGATTCACAACAGCGAATTGCCCACCTTAGTACCGACGCCGCGGGCGAGCAGCGCCTTCCGCAACTCGATTTTTCCGGCTTCTGGCATTACCAGGGCAAACATTTCAACGATGGCATTCCCGGTTATGACTACCAAATCTCGCTCGAGTTTCCGCTCTTCACCGGCGGCAAGATTCACGCCGAGGAAGCGAGAGAGAAGCTGGAAGAGCAGAAAATCGCCGAAAGCCGCAGGCAGCTCGAAGCGCAAATCGTCAGCGACGTGAAGACGGCATTCGATCAATTGGTCGCGGCGCGTTCGAGCGTAGACGTCGCGAATCTCGGGCTCCAGCTGGCGCAAGACGAAGTGGCTCAGGCGCAACGCCGCTTTGCCGCCGGCGTCACCACGAACGTCGAAGTCATTACGGCGCAGGATGAGCTTGCTCGGGCTAGCGATAACCAAATCACCGCGCTCTACCAGTTCAATCTGTCGCGAGCGCTTCTGGCACGGGCGACCGGCGACATCGAAGGGATGTACACGAAATAAAGGACGAATCGATCATGAGCTCATCGCCCCCAAACCCTCCACAACCGCCGTCTTCCGGAGCCCCGCCCACGCCGCCTCCGTCCGCAGCGCCGCCGGCTGCAGCTCCGGCGGAAGCGCCTGCGGAGGAGAAGTCCCTATCGCTCGTCGAGCGGTTTCGCGAGTTGAGCACTTCGACGAAGATCGCGATCGCTGCCGTGATCGTGGTTATCCTGGTGGCGATCTACATCTACACGGGCCGCGTCACCACGGACGATGCACAGGTCGATTGCCACATCTCCGCGATCGCGCCGCAAGTGCCGGGCTACGTTATAACGCTCTCTATCAATGACAACACGCCGGTGAAAGAAGGCGACGACCTTATGGACATCGACCCTCGTCCTTACGAGGCCGAGGTCGCGCAGGCACAAGCCAATCTTGACGTATCCGTTGCGCAGGCGAATTCCGCGCAGCTTCAAATCGGGCTGACGCGCGCAACCACAACGCATAGCACGAGCGGCGCCTCCGCCCAGCAGCAATCCGACACCGCCGACTACTCCAGTTCGCAAGCGCAACTGGAGCAGACGGCAACTGCGAATCTGCAAGTAGCCGAAGCCAACGTCGCCTCCAAAACCGCCACCAATGTGCGCGCGCAGGCCGACCTCAAACGCTATCAACCGCTGCTCGGCACCGACGACGTCTCGAAATATCAATTCGACGCTGTTGAGGCCAACGCACGCGTGGCGAAGAGCGACCTCGAAGCCGCCGAGCAGCAACTCGCCGCAGCGAAGCAAGCTGTATCGATCGCGACCGCCAACGCCCAATCCGCGCAGGCGCGCATGTCGCGCTCACAATCTTTGTATTTGGAGACAAAGGCCCGCGAACAGCAAGTGCCCATCGCCGAGGCGACCTACAAGTCCGCTGTCGCTGCCGTCGAACGCGCCAAGGCTGCGCTGCAACAGGCGCAACTCAATCTCGGCTACACGCACATCATTGCGCCGATCACCGGGCAGATCACTCAGAAGTCCGTTGACCTGGGCCAATACGTTGCCGCGGGCCAGCTTCTCTTCACCATCGTTCCGCTCGATAAGATCTACATCACCGCGAACTTCAAGGAAACGCAGCTCGCCAACGTTCATCCCGGTCAGCACGCGCGTATTCACGTGGACACTTACAATAAGGACTTCGATGGCGTCGTCGATTCGCTCGCGGGAGCCAGCGGTTCGCGCCAGGCGCTGCTTCCTCCGCAGAACGCGACTGGCAACTTCATCAAGGTGGTTCAGCGCATCCCCGTGAAGATTCTCGTCAAGCAGCCCGACGACCCGAACTACACCTTGCGGCCGGGCATGAACGTGGAAGCCACGATCTTCACGCGTTCACACGCGGCGCAGAACGCGCAGTGAGCTACCTGGCGGGAAACGTTTCCGGCACGAGTACGCATTTCCGCCACATTTGGTAACCACCGCCTCGACTCGAACGCCGATGTGATACGAATCGACAGGTTCTCGCTTCAAGAGCGCTTGCCGTTGTGCCTATGTCCGGTGAGAATCACGCCGGTTGGTGAGTGCTCCGCGAACGATCGCTGCTGCGCTGAAATGTTTCGGCGTGCGGTGCGTACTCAACATTAAGAGGAGCACGAGTGATTCCTGTCCCGTTTTCGCATCATCCGGCTTACCTCGCGATCTTTCTCGGGACCTATGGTTTCTGGCTGGTGTTTGAGTTCGTCACGGGTCACTCGCGGAAGACGCGTGGAGCTGAGCGCAGGAACGATCGGGGCTCGTTTGCGTTTTTGATCGCAATGATCTGGACGGGGATCTCGCTGGAGTTCGCGCTGTGCTTCATGGCACAGGGGGCGGCGTTCCCGAAGTGGCGTGTGGAGATTTTTCTTCTGGGAATCGCGCTGATGTGGATCGGGGTCGCGTTTCGGTATTACGCGATGCGCGTGCTCGGCAAATTCTTCACGTTTCAGGTCACCACGCAAGCCGGGCAGACGGTCGTGACCGACGGGCCGTATCGATGGATTCGCCACCCGGCCTACACTGGCGCGTTCATCACCGTGATCGGTTTGGGCCTCGCGCTCGGGAACCTGGCGGGGCTTGTCGCGCTGGTCGGTTGCATTGCGCTCGGCTACTTCTACCGGATCCGCGTCGAAGAGCGGATGCTTGTCGAATCGCTCGGCCAGCCGTATCGCGAGTACATGTCGCGAACCGCGCGGCTCGTCCCGTACGTTTTGTAACGCGGCACCGCGATCGCTTATTTCGACGCGGGCGGCATCATCATCAACGCCCACACCGCCGCAGGGCGCATGTACATCGACGCGCGGAAATTTCCGGTCACGTCCCACGCTTCGGGCGTGCGGAACCAGTAGCCCTTGGTTTCGTACGATACGTGATAGATGCCCCATGCGGTGTGAAAAGCCTCGTCCTTCATTCCTTCGCTGAGGAGCAGCGCCGCGAAGCCGAACGTGGTGCCGGCCCAAACTTCTTCGCCCTGTTCGTTGTCGGTGAGAATCGAGCCATCGGCGGCCATCCCGTTCGCCGCACCCATTTCGCCGCCGCCGAACTTCAGCACATTGAATGCGTAGACTTTCTTCATCGCCGAGATTTTCATCTCGCGCGGCACCAGATCGCCAAGGCCGGTGAGATTCGCGTACCACTGTCCAGCGAGTTGATCGGCCTGAATCGCGTTGCTGTCCTTCGGGCTGTCCACGTCGTAGCGAAAGTACTCGCCATTCCAAAGTTTCGTGACGTAGGTGTTCTGCGCTTTCAGGAACATCGCGTGATATTTCTCGGCAGCTGCTGCGTCGCCGAGCACCTTCGCGGATTCCTCCGCCGCCCGCAACGCCGCGAGCCACAGGCCGCCGCAGTACGCGCTCACGCCATGAACGGGCCACGAATCGTATGTCTGGTCGGGAAAGCCGCTGTTCTCGGGAACTCCGCCGCCGCTGTGATCGAACTGCTGCAAATACGCGATCGCATCCTGCATCGCCGGCCACATTTCTTTCAGGAACGCCTGATCGGTGCGGCCCGTCAAGACGTAGTCTCGGTATGCCATCAACACGAACTTGGAGTTGAGGTCCTTCCACTGATTCGTGTCCTGCCATCCGGGCTCGTTCACCAGGAAGAAGGGATCCCCTTCGGGGACGCCCAGGTCGTGCGGCACCAAACCCTTGTTCTTCCTCATGTGAATCACGGGCTGGCCGGTTTCTTGCGTCTTTGCGACCGCGAGGCCCATGTCCGGATATTCGCGCGGCACGGTTTCAGCGAATTCACGCAGGACGTCCTTATCGATCTGCGGCCAGAATTTCAGTAAGGGGAGGGAGGCGTAAAAGCGAACATCGAGCGTGGCGTAATAGGCGTAGTCGAAGCACTCGAGCAGCGCGAACGACGCCGGGAGCTTGGGATCCGAACCAACTGGCCGGCCCCAGAACGTGCCGCCGTCAGTGAGCGTGTACAGCTCGTTGAACAGCATGCCGCGATACCAGAGTGGCAGCGACTCGTCGTTCGCGTACGGCGTTTGCCACTTGTCGATCGCCTCGCTCCACGCCGTTGCGTTGAGCAGCCCGTCGCGCGCGATGGCCCATGCTTTATCTCCGCTCGCGCCATAAAAATCGGTGTACTTGCGATTCCAGCGGCGGCCTAGTCCGAACTCGACGACAGGAAAATCCCACGCGATCACCATGGGCACGATTTTCTTTTCGCCCGGGTTCAGTGTGAAGCGCACGGCGATCGCACCCGCCAGCTTTTCGCTCGCGCTCACCCATGAGACGTCGCTATTTGCAAGCCGCCCGTCTTTCGCGAACGGCGTCCACACGGTTTTCCCGTCGCCGTCCGCGAGAAACGTGGTCTGGTATGTGACTTCGACTCCCGGCGAATCGAGCGCCGCAATCGCAAACTGGCCGTCGTACTCGTTGACGCCGGCGCCTGCGCGGTTGCGATCGAAGACGATGCCTTTCATCGTCGCGCCCGCCCAGCTCTCCGACTTCGAGCTGTCGTGATTGCCCTGGCTCGGCGCGCCTTTGAAATCGCGCGTGTAGGTGCGGAACCACCCGGCCATGTTCGTCCACGAAAGCAGCACGGAGACGACGATGGTCTTGTTCGTCGGATTTTCGGCATGCCAGCGATACACCGCGACCGGATAACTTGATTCTCGATAATTGTCCGGCAGCACTGGTGAAAATTGTTCGAGCGTGACGTGCGCGGGAAATTTGTCGCTCTTGTAGTCGAACCACGATTTCGGATAAAGCGCCGCGTACTCGCCCGCGCCGGCGGGATAATCCCAATTCCAACTGGCGAGCGCGCCGTCCTTCGGATGATCGGTCATCAACACTTGAGCGAATCCCGCAGGCTCGCCTTCGACCTGCTGGAACATCGCAAACTGGTTCGCGTTCACCGTCTCGTATTTGTGGACGCCCGCCTTAATGTGCCAGCGCGCGAAGTCTCCGCGATAGGTACGCGAAAACGTGCCTGAGCCGAAGCCGCCGACCGGTGCGCCCTGCCAGTAGCCGTCGTCGATGTCCGTAGCGTTGCGCTTCACGCCGGGATTCGCCAGCGCCTGGCCGAGCGGGCGGCGCCACGCTGCTTTCGGGATCGCCGCACCGCTGGAATCCTGCGCTCGCGCGATCTGCAGAGGAGCAGCGATCAGGACTAACACGACGAGCGCGCGGACAACGATGGAACGGTTCACTAAACCTCCAGGATCGGTGCAGAGTTTTGCTTTGCGGGTCTCACCTGCGCGCGTGCGGATAATTATTGTCCGCCCCAATATTTGTTGAAGCCGATGTAGTCGGAGGGCAGGCTCGCCAGGATTTTGCGGCGCAACTCGAGAACGTCGATCGAACCGACCTCCTGGTAGAGGATCTTGCCGTCGGGAGCGATCAGCACGGTGTAGGGCACGGCGGAATCCCACTCCGGGTCGAAAGCCTTCTGCATTGCGGCGGTGTCGTCGGAGGCGAAAAGCAGGTTGCGCGTGGTGGCGTGGAATTTTCGGAGCATCTTCAGCACGCCGTCCTTTTCGTCGGGCTGGTTCGCGGCGACGGTGACGAGGTCGAACTCGCGCACGTTGTACATGCGGAAGGTGTCCTGCAGGTCCGGCATTTCGTGAATGCAAGCGCCGCACCAGGTCGCCCAGAAATTCACGACGAGATATTTGCCGGTTGGATTCGCGCGCAGCTTCTTCAGATCGTCGGCCGTCGCGAGTTCCACGGTCACGGGCTGGGCTTCGATCTTGCGCATCGTGTCGTCACTCTGCGCTTTTTTCTCCGCCCACTTCGTCGAGCAGCCGAAGACGCCGGTGTGCGTCACGGCCGGATCTTTGTGCGCGAGCAGCGCGTCGATCGCGTCGCGCGCTTCCTGCGACTTCACATTTTCGATGCGGAAGTTGCTGTCGAACCGCCCCTCGTAGCGCAGCTTGCGATCCTGATCGAAGACGAACACATGCGGCGTTGCTTGCGGCCCGTAGGCGCGCGTTACCACCTGCGTGTCGCCGTCGTAGAGGTAGGGATATTTCAGGTTCTTGTACTCGACGCGGATCTTCATTTCGTCAAGCGTGTCGCTGATGTCCGAAGAGTCGAGTTCGTCGATGCGCAGGGCTTTCGGGTCGTTCCCTTGAATGGCGACGACGGCGACGCCTTTGGCGTTGTAATCGTCGGCGAGCTGGCCGACGCGCTGCTCGTACATCTGCGCGATCGGGCAGTGATTGCACATAAAGACGACAACCAGAATCGGGCTTCCGGCGTAATCGTTGAGTTTGTGAATTTTTCCGTCGACACCGGGCAGCTCGAAGTTCGGCGCGGGCGAACCGATCGGAAGAATCGGGTGGGTGGTCTGCGCGCCGGCCGCAGGGACGGAAAGCAGAATCAGTGCCAAAACTTTGAGGACCGGTTTCATAAATCCCCCAACCTAGGCTCGCGCGCCGCGCGGGTTGCGCCGCAGACTGAAGTCTACGCTACGACTATTCATTTCGATGCCGGCAGCGGGCGCGACGTGATGTCGGCATCAATCTGGCGCGTCGCCCAGCGAATCGCTTCCGTGTACATCTTTTGAATCCGCGGATCGTCCCAGTTCTCCGCCGGATGCCCAAGCGTCGAATAGAACACGCGCCCATTGCCATACATCTTCGCGTAGGCCACGGCGAAATCGCCGTCTTTACGGTGCACGCGCGGATTCGCGAGGTCGAGCTTCGCAGTATCGAGCCGCATGAGCACGCGAACATTCGAGCGTGAGTAATTCCTCAGCTGGTAGATCTCGTCACGCAGCACGAATTCGTGCGGAAACGCGGATATGCCGGGAAAGTTCGGATCCTCCACGATAATCGGCGCGTCAAACGTGCCCCACGGGTGCTCGTCGAAGTAGCCGCCGATCATGTCACCATATTCGGGCCAGTCCGTGAAGGTGATCGCCGCGCTGTGAACGCCGATGAAACCCTTTCCTTCATCGTGAATGAAGGAAATGAAGTCGGCCTTTTGCTGCGCATCCATTCCGAGCGAGCCGCCAGTGAAAAACATCACGGCGTCGAACTCGTTCAGGTTTTTCGCGTTGTACTCGAGTTTTTTCTTTGTGAGCGCTTCAGTGTCGGTGCGCAGCGTCGTGTCCCAATACCCGGTCTCGCGGCCGAGGCGTTCGATGGTAGCCATCGCGTGCGAAACCGATTCGTGCCGGTAGCCGTGCTCCTCGCCGACGAAGAGCAGATGTTTTTTGGCGGGCGTGGCGGAAGTGGCCGGCGTTTGCGCAGCCTGCAGCGAGCAGAATCCGAAAACGACAGCGGCAACCAGCACCCCCAAACCTCGTTTGGTCATGCGCGGCTCGTACCCCTCAGTTGTTTGCCACGGGAACGCTGGCGGTCTGAGGGTAGAGAGCTTTCGCCGGCATCTTCGCGTCGAACACCAGGTTGAAGAAACCCACCATCATCTCGTCCCAGTTCTGCTGGCCCCAGCGCACGGTCTTGGTCGGATCGGGATTGTCTGGATTGTCCGCGGAATTATCGAAGTGCGCGGTGCATTCGATCTTCGTGCCCTTCGGCAGATCGATCATGTCCGTGTAGTTGTACCAGAGCTGCCAGTGCCAGTTGTAATGCGGGACGTCGAGAATCTTCTCGGTGCGGCCGTCGGGATAGACGATGCGGTACTCGAAATCTTTTCCGCGCGTGTGCATGTGCGGATGAACTCCGGCGAGCTTCACGTTCTGCAGCACGTCGAACGTGGCATCCACGCGATAGTTCGGATCGCCGGGCGGAATCGCAAACGTTCCGTTCACGGCAGAGAGCGTCAGCACGCGCTCTTTCGGCGGTTCCTTGGCGAAGACGATGCCGAGTTTGGTCTGGTCGTCCACGGCCGTGCCGTTCGTCGTGTAATGGACTTCGAAAACAATGTCCGAGCCGGCTTTGATCAATTTGCCCTGGCCGGGTTGCAGAATTTCCGGCGTTTGTCCCGGTGCGTAGCCAACGAGGAAATCGCTGGGCAGCGCGCTGGTGTCTTTCTTGTCGTCTTCTTTCGCGGGCGGCGCTTCGAAAAACACGCCGGGTTTCTGATCCTTGAAGTAGTTCGATCCCGGCTCGCGCAGGTACGCGATGATGTGGTGCACCACGGCGCGATCCGTGGGACGAACTTCCGCCATCTGCACCCATTTGTCTTCGGTGAATCCAGTCGGCACGATCACGTACTGATACTCGACAGTGCCGGATTCGGGAACGTGATACGGCTTCGGCAACTCGAAGACGATGTCGGGCTTCGGGATGCCCCAACCGTCGGTCCAATTCACCGCCGTCGGCAAATCTTTCGGATTGCCTTCGGGCGCGCTCGCATTCGCCCATGCAAGGATCGTGCGGATTTCCGCGTCGGTGAGCGAACGATTGTTCGCAAAGTGGCCGTACTTCGGATCGGCGAACCAGGGCGGCATCTGCTTCTGCTGCACGGCGAGTTTCATCGCGCCGGCCCAGGGTTTTGTTTCCGTGTACGTGAGCATTGAAAATGGCGCGGCTTCGCCGGGGCGGTGGCAGCTCTGGCAATGTTTCTGGAGGATCGGTGCGACGTCTTTACTGTAGGTGGGAGCAGCGGGAGGCGGAGTCGATTGAGCGTGCGCGAACGACGCGCAGGCTGCGTTTAATAAAACTATTACCAAAAATCGGGAACTTCGCATCCGCGCGCACCTCGAACACTTTTGGAGAGCCTTTTCAGGCGAGCCGTCGCCCGCCAAGGCACCCGTAACTCGAACGTATGCGAGAGGATAAGCCAGCGCGAGCGCTCTGCACAATCGATTTTAACTGGGCTTTGCCCGCCGAAACCCCGCAATAGTACCTTCCGGTGAGACAAAGCTGTAACGTGTCCAATCGCGTAACGTTATGGTTCGGCGGCATTTGCGGAACTTCCGAGGCTGCGTTTTGGGGCGCGTGCGCTAGCATTTTATGAGCATTCCCTATGCGACCAGCCCGCCCCACTGTGTTCCTCATCTCCGCCTGGTGTGTGTTCATTGGCGGACTGGTTGCCATTGCCCTGCTTGTGCCTGCGGGCCCGTTCCGACGCACTTCTTCCGATCTGTTCATGTGCCTGATTCCGCTGTTTGCGAATTCGTGCCTGCTCTACAACGCAGCAAGCCCCTATCGCAGGCGGAACACGTTCTGGATGCTGCTCGCGATGGGATGCACGCTGTGGCTTTTCGGGCATTTGGTGATGACGTATCAGCGCGCTACGGGGTCGAGCAGCCAGCAAGCGCCGTTTTTGGGAGACAGTCTTTTCTTTCTGCACACGGTGCCGTTCATGGCGGCGCTGGCGCTGGCGCCGCACGCGCGCAAGATGCGCGAGACGCTACGTTACGGACTCCTCGATTTTCTGTTGCTCACGCTGCTGTGGTTCTACGTGTACGTCTTCACGGCGATGCCGTGGAAGTTGGCGTATCCCGATCCGGCGCTGTTTCGCGTGCGCGATTTCGATGCGTACATGGTGGAGAACCTCGTCGTGGTGTTTGGGTTCGCGTATCTGTTTTGGAACGCGCGCGGCGGTTGGAAGAAAATTTACGGGCACTTGTTGGGAGCAGCGACTCTGTATGTGGCGGGATTTTTGACGGGGCACATTGCTGTTGGGCGTGGATACCAGTTCCCGGGAACGTTGTTGGTTGTGCCGGTGATGTCGGCGTTTGTCTGGATGGCCACGGCGGGCATCATCGCGAAGCGCACCGAGCTGCAGCCGGAGCCGCTCGAAGCGAATCTGCGGCGGGACAAGCAATGGCCGGTGCACCTGGCGATGCTCGGCGTGCTGGCGGCGCCGCTGCTCGCGATTTGGGACGTTCTTTTCAGCAACGCGCCGGCCGCGGTGAAGCAATTCCGCTTGCTTGCGACGCTTTTCGCGATCGTGGGTGCAACGGCGCTGATTTTTTATCGGCAACACCTGGTCTACATCGAGCGTACGGGGCTCGTGCACGAGCTGTGGGGATCGCTCGAAAACGTGAAGCGGCTGCAGACGCATTTCGTGCAGTCGGAGAAGCTGGCGTCGCTGGGGCAGCTCGCGGCGGGCGCGGCGCATGAGATCAACAATCCGCTCACGGCGATTCTGGGCTATTCGGAAGTGCTGACCGTCGAGAACGCGTTGGAAACGCGTCCGCATACGCTCGGCGTGAAAATTCGCGAACAGGCGCGGCGCACGAAAGAGCTTGTGAACAATTTGCTGAGCTTCGCGAAGCAGGTGCCGGCGGAGAAACAGTTGCTCGATCTGAACACTGTCCTGACAGGCGCGGTGCAGCTGCGGAATCTCGACCTGCGCGAAAAGCAGATTCGCATCGAGCTGGAAAATCGCAGCATTTTGCCGGCGGTGCACGGCGATCCGAATCAGCTATTGCAGGTGTTCTACCACCTGATCAGCAATGCGGTGGATGCGATGGCGGGCGTGGGCGGCGGCGTGCTGCTGATCCGCACGCTGCGCGAACGAAACACTGTGGTGATCGAATTTTCGGACACCGGCCCAGGCTTGAAGGAGCCGGAGAAAGTTTTCGATCCGTTCTACACCACCAAGCCGGTCGGGAAGGGCACTGGGCTCGGGCTGAGCATCTGCTACGGTGTGATGCAGGAGCACGGCGGATCGATCGCCGGATTCAACCGCCCGGAAGGCGGCTGCACGTTCCGCTTGGAGCTGCCTGCGGTGCTGGCTGTGTTTCCGCAAACGCCGCCGCTGCCGCCCGTCACCGTTCATTCGCGCTGATGCTCGAACGCCCGCGGAATTCCCGTCGCCGTCGAGAGTTTCACTCCCGCGCCAAACTTTCTGGCCACTCGTTCGTATATGGTAAAGTCGCGTGAACTTATGAGCGAACCTGCGATCGCTACAGACGGTTTGACGCGCCGCTTCGGCGATCTGATCGCCGTCGAAAACGTGAATCTTCAGGTCGCGCCTGGGCAGTTTTTTGGTTTCCTCGGGCCGAATGGCGCAGGCAAATCCACCACGATCAAAATGCTCACTGGGCTTCTCGCGCCCACGTCCGGCCACATTCGGATCCTCGAAACGGACATGGCTTCGAATCCGGTCGACGTGAAACGCCAGATCGGCGTGGTGCCCGAAGGGATGGCGCTTTTCGGCCGGCTCACCGGCTCGGAATATCTGAATTTCGTCGGGCGCATGTATGGCCTCGATCCCGCCACGTCCGCGAAGCGCACCGGCGAGCTGCTCGAATTCATGCAGCTTGTCGACCAGCCGAAGACGCTGATCACCGACTACTCGCACGGCATGCAGAAAAAACTGGCGCTGGCCGCCGCCGTAATTCACGGGCCGCGCATCCTGTTTCTTGACGAGCCCTTCGAAGGCGTCGATGCGGTGGCGTCCAACACGCTGAAAGCGATGCTGCAGAACATGATTTCGCGCGGCGCGACGATCTTTCTCACCTCGCACGTGCTTGAAATCGTCGAACGCCTTTGCAGCCACGTCGCCATCATTCACAAGGGACACTTGGTCGCGCAGGGATCGCTCGAAGAACTTCGCGCCGGAGTCGAGTCGCAGGCGCCCGCGATGCAGGGCCAAAAGCTCACCCTCGAAGAAATTTTCCTTCGCATTGTCGGCGGCACGCGCTCGGTCGAGCGGGAACTTTCATGGCTGGAGTAAACGGCGATCCGTCGATCCGCGGCCAGTTCGCTGCCATCGCGCTTGTCCGTTGGCAGCTCTTCCTCAACAGCATGCGAAGCATCCGCGGCCGCCTGGAAATCGTCTCGCGCATCTTCATGGGCGTGGGATTCACAGTTTTTGGATTCGGCGGAGCGTGCGTGCTCGGCGCGGCTGCCTGGTACTTGGTATCGCACGATCAGATCGAAGCGCTCGCGATTTTGCTCTGGGCAATATTCATCTTCTGGCAGTTGTTCCCCGTGATGGCGCACGCACTGGCGGAGAACATCGACTCGTCCTACCTGCTGCGCTTCCCGCTCAGCTATCGCGCATTTTTTCTGATTCGCATGGCGTACGGCTCGCTCGAGCCCGCGACGCTGATCGGCTTGCTCTGGGTATTCGGTATGACGATCGGCATCGCGTTTGCGTCGTTCGGCTTATTCCTGTGGGCCGCGCCGGTTCTGCTGATCTTCGCCGCGTTCAACATTCTTTTCGCGCGCATGATTTTCACGTGGATCGAGCGCTGGCTGGCGCGGCGCAAGACGCGCGAAATCCTCGG
>Ga0210391_10003029_pt1 | contig 14314 bp, 12 predicted proteins | sample IncBWC12OmetaG_FD_160573 | JGI IMG/M metagenome (GOLD analysis project Ga0210391, IMG submission 160573) | Forest soil microbial communities from Barre Woods Harvard Forest LTER site, Petersham, Massachusetts, United States - Inc-BW-C-12-O ... | reverse complement strand
ATTCCGGCCATGCTGGTCCAATCACAGCGGTCGCTACGCAACCAGATCCGCTACCGCATTGGGAGAGTTGTCATGCCACTGATCAACGTGAAGGTCATCGAAGGGGTTTTCTCACCGGAACAGAAGGCCAGAATGGTTCAAAAGCTCACCGACGCCATGGTGGAAGTGGAGGGCGAGGCAATGCGGCCGGTGACCTGGACAGTTATCGAAGAGGTTCGCAGTGGCGACTGGGCGATCGGCGGCAAACCACTGAGCACGGCCGACGTAAAGGCGCTTGGGGCGACCCGTCCGGCGCAGGTGGGTTAGCGAGCAGTCGATCTGGTGCGCAGGCTTGACCGTTGCTGCATTGCGGTCGAGCAGCGGCTACTCGGCCCCCGTGACGGGTTCCGGGCGGCGTGGCATCGTGAGGCGTCCTCGCAATTGAGCTCCGCTTGCCATGGCCACTTTGGGCGCGTGCAGATCGCCGTTCACGCGTCCGCGGCCGATGATCCGTATCGCCTCGTCCGCATGCAGATCGCCGGTGACCTCGCCTTCGACGATGATGACCCGGGCATGTACCGGCCCGCAAACGATGCCCTGCGGTCCGACAATGACGCTGCCGCGATGAAGGATCGGTCCGTTCGAGGGGGCGTCAATCCTGAGGTCCGTCGCGGCGGTCGGATCTGCCGTGGGGGCATCAGATTTCATCGGTCCGCTCACGGCATTTCGAGGGCGCAGCGGCGCACCCTTTGAGGTATCGCTGCGGCGACACTTCATACGCCGGACCCGGTCACTCGTAGTCGAACCTCGCGCGCGAATTCATCGAGCTTGAGAACCGCGGGTGCTGCCTTTTGATTGACAGCGCCATTGACGATGGCCCCCTCCCGTATCGTCACGTTCGGGCTATTGATACTGCCGCTTACGATCGCCGAGGCACCGAGAATGGCGGCAGTCTTCGCGTATACATTTCCGGTGATGGCGCCTTCGATCCGAATGGTGTCGGCGAAAATGTCCGCGGTGACCCTTCCGGAAGGGCCGATCGTGATGTTAGGCGCCAGCAACCGCTCACCGATCATTTGGCCGAGAACCACGAGTTCCTCGGTCGTCGCAAAATCGCCGCTCAGCACGGAGTTCGGCCCCAGCAGCGAGACACGTCGAGTTGCGCTTTCGGCGGGTTGAGACATGAGCGACTCGTGTCGAGATTCACTCAACCATACGCCGGCCACGCCGTCACGGCGGGAACCGGGTCACAGAGATATGCGTTGGATGCTCCGCCACCAGGGGCTGCTATGGTATTGGGGTCCGGCTCCATGCTATTAGTTGGACATAATGCCCGGGCCTGTCATTACGGAAAAAAACGCTGATCGTTCCTGGGTCGAACGGCCCCAGGACGCCGGCGGCCCAGTTGCCCCAGCGCGGTCCCCGTTCTATGTGGGCGTGAGTGGATTTTGCGACCTGGCCGAAGCCGACGTACCTCGGATGCGCAAGGCGGTAGCCGCCTTTTTCCAGATCGTACGAACACATATTCCGGATACGGAATTCAAAGTCCTGCTCGGCCTGACGGCGAGCGGCGACTTGCCGGTCGCCGAACTGGCGCTCGAACTCGACATCGCCGTCGAGGCCGTACTGCCCATGCCGATAGAGGAGCTGGTCGCCGACTTCGATGAGGCCAGCCAGCGATTGCTGCGGACCTTGCTCGCGCGCCCAAGCCTTCATTGCGTGCAGTTGCCGCAGCCGGCAAACGGCACGGGTGGAAATGTTCTCACCTTCCCCGACTGGCACGCCGCCGCGCATCGCAATCTGATCGAGATTCTGATCAACAAGAGCAATCTGCTGCTGGCCGTTTGGGACGGCAGAATGTCTTCACGCCCGGGCGGCACGGCCGATACGGTGGTGGGCTATCTCGGGGTCCGAACCGAGGAGAGCAGTCAGGCACGGCATCTGGAGTTCGCCACTCTGGACCCCGATGTCAACACGGACTCGCCGTTCGTCTACTGGATACCCATTGACGCCAAAGGCGAGGATGCACGCGTAGCGGAACTGCGCCCCTGCTTTCTGACCGCTCTCGGGGACACGATCCTCACCTTGGGCGCTGAACTTCCGGAAGCGCTGCGGCAGCGCCTGGGAGACCTCAATGAGTACAACCGCGACTTCTGCCGCACGCAGTCCGAGATCCGCACCGCTTCAGGCAATGCTCTGCTGGGCGATGTGCCGACAGATCTTCCGCTCGCTGATCGCCCGAGACTGGCGCAAATCGATTCCGAGTACGTCAAGGCGGACTGGCTCGCGCTGCATTATCAAAGACGCTCCGACGGCCTCTTCAGCCTGTTCGGTGCCTTTGCATTCGTCATGGGGTGCCTTTACCTGGCCTATGACAAGCTGGGTGAGAATCAGGTATTGCTGAGTGTCTACCTCGTGATCCTGCTGGGCAGCCTGGCGCTCTACCGTTTACTGTATAGCAAGGTATGGTTCTTCAAGCACTTGAGATATCGCGCACTCGCCGAAACCATGCGCGTGAAGTTCTACCTGTGCTTCGCCGGCATTGGCCGAAGCTTGGGGGCCGCGGAGGTTTTCGCGCTATCCGGTATCGAGAACTTCGATGGTTTCGGGTGGATTGCCGATGTCTTGAAGGATGTTGAGCCGATGGGTCTGGCGGCCGGACCTGCGCTCGACCCGCGGCGCATCGACTTCGTACGCGACGCATGGGTGGCCAGCCAGCATCGGTATTTCAAGCGCAAGGTGCGGCAACTCGAAGGGAAGGCACGACTGGTGTCCCGCTGGCAGAAGGTGGCCGTCGCCAGTACCGTCATCGTGCTGTTGACGCGTCTGCTGCTGCCACAATCGATCCGCAGTGTCTACGCGATAAACGATGTGCCACTCAAGAACCTCCTGATGCTCGGTGCCGAGATCATGGCGCTGTTCCTCGGCGCATGGAAACTGCACCAGAGCAAGATGGCCACCCGGGAGCTGATCTGGCAATACCGGAATCAGCTCGCGCACTTTTCTCGCGCCACTACGGAACTTGAGCGGACGGCGACGCCGAGCCGCAAGGCGGTGTTGCTGGTCGAACTGGCAAGGCGCTCGTTGATGGAGAGTTATCTGTGGACGATCCATCGCTATCACCGCGAGCACGCGCCACCCGGGGGCGGATGAGGGTAGGATGGAGAAGACTCGACGGCCCCGAGGGCGTCGTCTGGCGAAGAGGGGACAATGAAAACTCGATTTTTTACATTTTGTAGCGGTGCGGTGCTGGCCATCGCCACGATCGGCGGATTGGCGATGGCTCAGCAAGCCACGCAGCAGGCGGCGACAGCGTCCGCGCCTTCGGCCGGCGGCAATCCCGTGTTGACAGGTCAGCCTGAGCTACCGCCGGCGACGCTCACTCCGCAGCAGCGGGGGGATCCGGAAACGCGCGGCGCGGTGGCGGGGGTGCTGTTCGGCCCACGCGCTCCGGTGACTCCCGTTTCCGAGCCACCTCCGGCAGGTGTGCGGCCGCTGGCCGTGGACCTGTTCACCAGCAAGAACTTCTACAAGGATCAGGCCTCCTGGAGCGACCCTCGCTATTACCGCTGCAACACGCCGCGGCAGATGATCGAAGCGATGTGGGAGCGCGGACGCATGGGGGCCAATCCACCAGGCTCGGCTTCCTGGGGCGACTGCCGGCTCGACTACCCCCGTGAGCGGATAGTCAGTCCCTATCCGTACAAGACGGCCAAGGAACAGTACGAGGCGCTGATGGCACAGGCGAAGGCGCATGGCGGCCCGACCCTCTACACCAAAGCGACCACACCCGATTGGGACGGTTTCTACATCCGCGATCCCAATGGCTCGGACTCACCCGGGTTCACGGGGCCGGATCGCCAGGCTGGCGGCCCGGGGCGGGGCGAACGTTGGCAATGGGGCGGGATCAATCAGGCCTCAACGATCGTGTCGCTGCTGACGCCCGAATATCAGAAACGCTACGTGCAGATGATCTATCACGAGACGGTGAACAACTCGAAGCAATGGAATGCCTCGATCTGTCTGCCGGAAGGTTTCATCCGCTGGTGGGCCAATGCATCGCGTGGCGGCAACTTCGAGCTGACCATCACGCCGACGCGGGTCGAATTTCTCTCGGGAATCGCCGCTAACTTCCTGCGTGAAGTTCACATCGGCGCCCAGCATGTCCAGAAGGTACCGCAGTGGTACGGCGAGACGGTCGGGTTCTGGGACGGAGAGACCCTGATCATGTGGACCGCCAATATCCAGGGGTGGGCGCAGCACACCATGTTCGAGTTCTCGAACCGCATGGAGACCGTGGAGACCTTCAAGCCGATCTACGGCGCCGATCACAAGCTGATCGCTCTGGAGCATGAGGCGGTATGGTACGACCCGGATGCCTTCGTCCAGCCGCTGCGAGTCAAGGACCGGTTCCTGCAGCGGGCGCCGGCGGGCGATCCCCAGGCGCGCTACACGTTCATCGAATGCCTCTCGAACATCAAGAATGTCAATGGCGTTCCGAAGCAACTCAACAAGTCGGATCCGAACTTCACGGACTACTACGGTCGCCCGTGGGCGCAGAACTGGGAGAAGTGGTTCGAGCAGGGTTGGGATAAACCTGCGGACCAGTCCGTTCCCCAGGACGTGCTGGACTCCCTCAAATAGCCTGCGGCATGTACTGATGGATACCGCGCCAACCCGCAGCCAGTGGCAGCTGGCTCAGATCAACGTCGGCCGGCTCGTTGCGCCCAGCGGTGACAGTCGCGTCCAGCCGTTCTTCGCTGCGCTCGATCGCATCAACGCGTTGGCGGAGAGCTCCGCCGGATTCGTGTGGCGGTTGCAGACCAGTGCTGGCAATGCGACTGACATAAAACCCACGTCCGATCCTCTGTTCATCGTCAACCTTTCGGTGTGGGTGGACGCCGAGGCGCTCTTCGAATTCGTCTATCGAAGCGGCCATACACCCGAGATGGCAAGGCGCAGAGAATATTTCGAACGCTTCGATGGGGCCTATCAGGCCTTATGGTGGGTACCTGCGGGGCACCGGCCCAATGTGGATGAGGGGCTCGCGCGCCTGTGGCGGCTGGATCGGTACGGCCCGACCCGCGAAGCCTTCACCTTCAAGGTGCGTTTTCCCGCTCCCGGAATATACGACGATCCCATCGACATGCAGCCAGACCCGTGGTGCACGAGTCGGGCCTGATACCACTCGCCTCGCTGATATAACCGGAGACGGCTTGTTGCGCTGCGGCATTGCCTGACTCGAATCGCCCACTGGCAATAATCGGCGGATGTTCCGGTATGCTGAGCGACTGGGCCGGGGGGCGAGAACGAGAAGATGAATAACATCACGCACCGAATGCGGTCGGCGTGCGGACCCGCACATTGAATACGCTGCTGCTCAAGCCGACACTGTCTACGCTCGACGATGACGCCTGGGACGATCTCCTGAGTTTCATTGAGGAGCGTCGTGTCATCCCGATCGTGGGACCCGAACTGCTGCAGGTCGCGACTGACCGTGGGCCACGACTCCTGTACGACTGGTTGGCCGAGCGACTCGCATCGAAGCTCGGCGTCGACACCTCGTTGTTACCACAGCCCTATACGTTGAATGACGTGGTGTGCTGGTTCCTCTCGGGTCGCGGCCGGCGTGAGGAGGCCTATGTGCGGCTGCGCGGCATCATGAAAGATGCTGCCTTCGAGCCGCCGCTTGCGCTCAAACGGCTTGCTGCGATCACGGACTTCGACGTCTACGTCTCCACCACGTTCGACCCGCTGCTCGAGGCGGCACTGAACACGGTGCGGTTCGCCGGTGCCCCCTCGACCGAAGTACTGTCATACGCTCCGAACCGCATCGCCGATCTGCCCGCCGAACGCGATCGGCTGACGCGTCCGGTCGTCTATCACCTGTTCGGGAAGCTCTCGGCCTCGCCGACCTACGTGATCTCGGACGAGGATCTGCTGGAGTTCATCTGCGCGCTGCAGAACGAGCACCTCGCGCCGGAGAAGCTGTTTCACGAGCTCGAGCACAACCACCTGCTGTTCATCGGCAGCAATTTTTCGAATTGGCTGGCGCGCCTGTTTCTGCGCATGGCCAAGCGCCAGCGACTCTCCGACCCTCGCGAAGTCGGCGAAGTGTTGGCTGATGGCTATTCCGGATCCGATGAGCGCCTGGTCGCGTTCCTGCAGCAGGTGAGCGTGCGCACGCGCATCTACATGGGCGCCGATCGGTTCGTCGAGGAGTTGCACGAGCGCTGGCAGGCACGTCAGAAGCCGGCCATCGCGGCCGCTGCCACGCCCGCGCGGTTCCTGCCGCCGGCGCGTGAAATGCCGGACAACGCGGTGTTCATTTCGTATGCGCGCGAAGACCTGGCCTGTGTGCGAGAAATCAAGGCTGGCCTCGAGGCTGCGGGCATCACGACCTGGTTCGACATGGATCGGCTCGAGGCGGGTGACGACTATGATCGCAAGATCCGCCAGAACATCGCGCGCTGTTCGTATTTCATCCCGGTCATCTCGGCGACCACACAGCGACGCACCGAGGCGTATTTCAGGCGCGAGTGGAGCTACGCAATCGACCGTTTACGCAACATGGCCGATGGGGCCCTGTTCGTGCTGCCCGTAGCGATCGACGGCACGAATGGCGGCGAGGCGATCGTGCCCGATCGCTTTCGCGCCCTTCACTTCAATATGCTGCCTGGCGGGGTCGTCCCGGTCGAGTTTGCGCAGCGGCTCAAGGACTTCATGAGGCCGCGCAGCCAATGAACGCCGCCCAGGACCTCGCCATAGGCACCGCCGATGCGGTACTGAGGTTGGACCGCAAGAACCCCTGGCTGGGTCTTGCTTCGTTCACCGAAGAAACCCGCGACTTTTTCTACGGCCGCGACACCGAAATCGCTGAACTCGCTCGACGCGTGCAACGAAAGCTCCTGACGGTGCTCTTCGGCCAGTCGGGCCTGGGAAAAACCTCCATTCTGCGCGCGGGGCTGCTTCCGAGGCTGCGTGCCCAGGGCTACTGTCCGGTGTACGTGCGCATCGACTACGGGCGCGACGCACCCGAGCCGGCCGATCAGATCAAGGCTGCGATTGCCGCCACCGCGCGCCGATCCGGAGAGTGGAGTCAGGTGGGCGTTGCGGTCGAAGGCGAGTCGCTGTGGGAATTTCTGCATCACCGCGACGACGTGCTGCGCGATGAGGCTGGTACGACGCTGATACCGCTGCTGATCTTCGATCAGTTCGAGGAGATCTTCACCCTCGCGCAAAGCGATGACTTCGGTCGCGCGCGCGCGGCGCGTTTCATCGCCGACCTCGCGGATCTGGTGGAAAACCGCCCGCCGCAGGAGCTGGAAGCCCGCCTGGATCGGGACGACGCGGCGGCCGAGAAATTTGACTTCGCGCGCAGCGACTATCGGGTGCTCATCTCGCTGCGCGAGGACTATCTGGCGCCGCTCGAGGGTCTCAAGACCTCGATGCCGAGCATCACCCAAAACCGGCTGCGACTTGCGCCCATGACGGGTGTCCAGGCACTGGCGGCGGTGGTCGGTCCGGGTGGCAAGCTCGTGAGCGAGGACGTCGCCGCGGCGATCGTGCGCTTCGTCGCCGGAGGTGCGGAGATCGCAAACGCAGAGGTTGAGCCCTCCCTGCTGAGCCTCATCTGCCGCGAGCTGAACGACAAGCGCATCGCGGATGGCCGCGCGGAGATCTCGCTGGACCTCCTGGCCGGGTCCCATGCCACGATCCTGGCGGAGTTCTACGAGCGCTCGCTCGCCGACCAGCCGGCGGCCGTGCGGCGCGTGATCGAGGATGAACTTCTCACCGAGTCCGGCTTTCGCGAAAACATTGCGGAGGAGCGTATCACCTCGCTGTTCGTCGCAGCGGGGGCTGCGCCCGGGACGCTGCCGCTGCTGGTGAACCGACGTCTGTTGCGCATCGAGGAGCGCCTGGACGTTCGCCGCGTCGAGCTCACGCATGACGTTTTATGCGCGGTCGTCAAAGCGAGCCGCGACCTGCGCTACGAACGCGAGGCGCGGGATCGAACCGAAAGTCTGCTGGCTGAACAGCGTGCAAGGGAAGTGGCGGCTCACGCGGCGCTCGTGCGCGCGAGGCGCATTGCTTCGGGCTGCGCGGCGCTCGCATTGTGTGCGGTGGTGGCCTTGGCCTTTGCGTTCGTGAGCCTGCGCCGCGCGCATCGGGCTGAACTCGCCGCGCAGGAGAACCGCGCCGCGGCGGAGACGGCCCGCAGTCAGGCGGAACACCTGCTCGGCTACCTGAACGATGATTTCTCTGTCGAACTGGCTGGCTTTGGTACCTCGGGTCTGGTGAAGCAGCTCGGCGCACGGGAGACCCAATACTACGACGCGCTGCCTGCAAGCCTGCAGACGACGGATACCGAGCGCAGCGCCGCGCGCGCCCGGGTTCGCTACGGGATAGCGCAGCAGCAGGCCTTTGACCTCAAGGGCGCTCGACTCAGTCTGACCAATGCGGTGACGACGCTCGAGCGGCTGCGGGCACAGGGCGATCGCTCGGAAGAATCCGCGATTGCACTGGGCATCGGTCTGGCCGCCATGGCAGATGTCAACGACCGATCCGGGGTCGAGGCGCACACCGAGGAATACAACGATCGCGCAGAGGCCGTGTTGCGTAGCTATGTTGATGCGCCGAATCCTTCGGTGGCCGTTCGTCGCGCCTACGCAGAGGTGGCCGAGAGCGTTGGGAGTTACAACACCGGCGAGAAGGCGCTCGCGCTATACGCGCGTGCGAAACTGGCGCTCGCGAGTATCGGCGCGCTCACCCTGGCCGATGTACCGGCGGCCGCAGATTACGCCGACACGCTGTCCGAGGAAACGCTCGAACTATGGCGGCTCGGCCGAATTGATGAGCTGAAGAAGGAGGCGGAACTCGGACTGCGTTTGTCCAGCGCCGTTCTCGCCCAGCGGCCAGGACATATCGTGGCCCTGCGGACGCATGCCTCGCTGACGGCGCTCGGCTCCTCTGAGCTGCATGAGGATTTTCGTATCGGCGATGCAAGTGGCTATATGAAGCAGGCGCTCGATGACGGCCTGCTGCTGTTGCGGGTGGATCCGAACAATGAGGACAACCGCGGGCTTGCGTCAAACTACGCCGATATTCTCGCGGGCGAGAATGAAGAATTGGGTCGACCGCGCAACGCGCTGGCGCTGCAGCAGCAGAGCCTCGACATCCTCTTGGGCGCGACCAGCCGCACGGCACGGCAGCCTGATGCCATGGTCGTCCATCAGGGCGCGATGGCGCGGCTGCATGCCGACCTTGGGGAGCGCATTGCGAGCGACGCAGCATTGAAGGATGCGCAGTCGTCGCTGGACAGTCTGACGAGTGCCCTGGGCGAGGAGAATTACCTGACCCGGAATTCGAAATGCGCGGTGGATGAGACCCGTGCGATAACCGCGCTCCTCGAAGGCGATGCCAAGCAGGCGGCGGCGCTCGCGCAACCGGCGCTCGCGACGGCGCTGACCATGACCACCCCTCTCGGACATGAGGAGGAGAGGGTCAGGTGCGTAAGTCGCGCGTCGTTGACGCTCGGGGAAGCCCAGCTGGTATTGGGGAACTTTGCGGCTGCGAGGGCAGCGGCGTCCGCTGCCAGACCCATCGCGAGCGCACACAATGACTGGGACTCGCGCAAGGCGCTGGCGGAATTGACGGTAATCGAAGGTATCGCCCTGTCGAGGCTGGGTCAGAGTGCCGAGGCACGGATGCTCGTGGCCCCGGTCGTGGACTGGCAGCGTGCTCGCTTTGCGCGCAATCATGATGACGCCCAGCAGCGCCTGGACTACGCGGGCGCGCTTTACGCGCTCGCGCTCGTTGATGCGGCGCAACGAAGCAAGCTGCTGGAACAGGCCGCCTCGATCATCAGTGCACTACCGGCCGAGATGCGCTCGCTGAAGAGCACGCGGCTATGGCAGGATCGCATCAAGGCCGAACGGCGGAACATCAGCCCTTAGAATTCAGACGAGCCACGAGTGCCTCAACGGCGCAGAGTACCGTCTACAAACTGACGGTCAATTGATGCTGGGCAGGAAGTATTCATGAAGCGGAAAAGGTGTGGGTCACTGCCGATCGGCGCCGCCACATTGGCACTCGCCGCGTGCGCTGCCAAGGCGCCGACGCAGCCGGTCGCGACAACCGTCGCGAGCGCCACGACCGCTACCGCCGGCGCCACCGCTACGGCCAGTACCGGGCCCGCGCTAGCCGCCTACAAGCGCGTCGTGCGCAATGGCCAGACGCTCTACTGCAAGAAGGAAATTCCTACCGGCACACGTTTTGTGGAAGAAACGTGTCTCACGCAGGCACAAATGGACGCGCAGTCGAAGAACGCCCAAAATTTCACAGACGATGTGCACGGCATGGCGGTACTTCCGCCGACCAGTCCGAATGTGCGCTAGCTGCGTAGTGTCTCACCAGGGCTGAGTCGTTCCATCGTGCTGCAGAAATCGTGCGCTGTCCGCGATCGTCAGCCTGTCGATGACCTTGATCATGTCGGTCACCACCACCGGTGTCGGTAACATCCCGGGAAACTCGAGATCGGCCTGCTTCTCGACCCGCACCGCTCCTGGATTGAACATGACGACCGTCACGCCGTCCTTGCGCACGGTGGCGGCGATCGAGATCATCAGCTTGTTGAGCGCGGCCTTGCTCAGGCGGTACCAGAACAGCCCGCAGCACAGTGGCTTGCCGGTGATCATCCCGTTCGAGGAACTGATGGCGATGACCTTCTTCTGTTTGCTTGCTTTGACGTTCTGATAGAACTCCTCGGTGACCATGCTCGGACCGGCAACATTGGTCTTCATGAAAACATCGAATTCCTCGTAGTTGAGAGTGCCGAAATTCTGACCCTGAACGTCGGCCCCCGGGCCGCGCCACGCGCCATCCTTGCCGCCCAGAATGACTACGCCGGCGTTGTTGATCAATACGTCGATTGGCGCGCCGTTGAGTTTCACGACCAGCGCATGGATCTCATCGCGTTTTGTCACATCCATATGCTCGACGTGGACATTGGCGTATCGGGCGAGAAGGTCCTTGAGGGTCGAAGGCGTCTCATCGCGTCGATGAGTGGCAATCACGGTCCAGCCCTTCGCCGCGTATTGCTTCGCGAACTCCAGGCCGATGCCGGAATTTGCTCCCGTGATCAATACGGTATCTGCCTGAGCGAGCGCGGCGAGCCCGCTGGCAACGCAGGCACAAAGCAGCTTCGTGATCATTCCCGGGGTTGCGGTACTGCGCATGAACAAGCTCCTGATCCAAGGCAAATGGTGCGTTGCGGCGGCCCTTGTTTTTTCGCGTCCGAAGCCCAAGGGATGCCGAACAACGCAGATTAACTGTGGATGCCCTGTTGGGGGGATGCAATGTATCAGTGGTCGAAACGCCTGGTCATCGCTATGGCGATCATGCTCTCGGGGATGACAGCCTTGCACGCTGCCGATGCGATCTGTCCAAGAGTGGGCTTCGCCGTCGTCGAGCCTCATGCCACAGCGGCTACTCGCTCCTTGAAGGTTGGTAAACATCGGATGGTGTTTGTTCATCGCCAGTGGATCACCACGACCCGCGACATCTCCGAGATCAAGGTGACGCACCCGCATGACGGTGACGCCGATGATGCGAACATCGAGATCAAGCTCATCCCTGCGGCAGATCAGCGGTTGCACGATACAACCACCAACCATTCAGGGATGCGTTTCGCGTTCCTGTTCAACGATGAAGTGCTGAATAACGTCGTCTGGCAGGGGCCCTATGGGACATACCTCGGCGGGATACAGGTCAGCATTTCGCACGGCATGCGGGAAGCTCAAAAACTCCTGAAGGCGATCGCGGGATGCGTCCCGACGGCAAGCGCCGCCACGAGCGGAAAATAGTCGTTATAAGTCAACTATATACAGTCATGTACTCGGACACCTCCTACGGCTCGGTCCGGGATCCTGACTCCCACCGGGGCCGGGATATGGCGTAATTTGAGGGCCCCGGCGGTTAACCGCCGAGTAAGAATGAGCAGGCGAGTCTGTCAGCCATCCCAGCACCAATGCCGAGGAGCGCGTCTGGCGCGAGCGCACGCGTCAGCGAGTTGGACTCGGTGCGCGGGGTGGCTGCGTTTGTGGTGCTGTTGCATCACCTTTGGGAGACGATCCTGCCGGATCAAAACACCTTTCCCCTGCAGGGTTTTGCCGGCTTCGGCCATGACCGGCTCGAGGATATCGCCTTCTGGATAAGCGTGACGCCACTGCGGCTGCTGTTCTGTGGTCACGCAGCCGTCGGGGTGTTCTTCGTGCTCAGTGGTTTTGCCCTGATGAAGTCGCTTGAGGGCCCGAGCCGCCAGGGGTACCTGCCCTTTGTCGTACGGCGCATATTGCGGATCTACCCGCCCTTCGCGCTGGTCATTCTCGTGGCCGCGCTGGCCAGCTGGCTGATCCGCCCGGAAGCCATCCCCGGCAGGGACTGGATCAATGAGTATTGGCGAACGCCGGTAACGCCCGGGCTGGTGCTCGGGCATCTGGGGATGATCGCGACCGGCGGTTACTACACCAGTCTCAACAGCTCGATGTGGACACTGGTGCACGAGATGCGCGTCTCCCTGGTGTTTCCGCTGCTCGCGGCGTTTGCGGTCCGTGCACCACGCCGCACCCTTGCGGCGGCCCTGGCGGTGTTCGCGGTGCTGTCCATCAACCATCTCACCGCCGCCGCGACCGCACCGATACCCTGGCCCGCACTGAAGACCGCTGTCCTTTCCATCTTTCAATCGCTGCGATACTGCCTGTTCTTTGTATTCGGTATCCTGCTCGCCACGCGGCCGGCGTTTCTGCGATTGCCGCCGATAAACAGGCCCTGGCTCCGAGCCGTTGTGTGGGCTGTGCCGTTTGTGCTGTTGATGATCCCCTATACCGCCGGATACGTGGAGTTGTGCTACGCCATTGGTGCCGTGATGCTGCTCGACCTGTGCATGCGCTCACCGACCGCCCGCGGCCTGCTGCGTCACTCCAGCCTGCTTTGGCTCGGCAGGGTCTCCTACAGCCTGTACCTGACGCATCTGGTAGTTCTGATCGCCGCCGTTTATCTGCTCCACAATTTACTGCCGATCGCCGCGATCCTGGCCCTGGTGGTGGTGCTCGCTCTCATCGCTGCGGAGTTGCTTAACCGCACCGTAGAGTTGCCGAGCACTGCGCTCGGCAAGCGCCTCGCCAAACGACTCAGGTGATGCTCTGCCGCCGCGGGAACAGGTCGGTCACTTACCGGCGACTTCAGTAACGCACCAGGTATTGCCGGCGCCCGTGTCGATGGTCTGACCGACACGGGTGTAGATGCGCCAAAGGTAGCTGTCGGTGGAGCCGTTGGGCGTATCGTAGAACTCGCCTTTCAGCACCGCCGCGTTGCCTGAAGCGCTGCCGGTAAACTCGTCCACGGTGGACAAAGAAGCGCCATTCTTATACAGCAGCAAAGCCGCGCTTCCAGCCGCGAACCTATCGATGTAGACCTGAGCACGGAAACGCATCGCCTGTGATTTCGTAGGCACGATCTTCCCGCCGCCCTGACTCCAGCCGTATGCGTCTTCCACCACGGTGTTGAACGGAATGGTGGTCGTGCTGGAACTTTCGGTCGTCAAAGCGGTTGCAGTCAGGCGGCACATGGCACGGTCGCCGGCTTCCATGATGACGCTGCGGATATCTCCATGAAACCGAGAATTCTCGTAGATGTAGTTGTTGTCCAGGCCCCATTTGATCGGACCGGGATTCGCACCGCCGGGCTTGTAGAAATACCCATACGGGCTACTCGTGTAAGAAGGCCCATTGATGACCGCGCCATAGCTGAAGCCGGCCTCGGTCGGATCGTCCAGCGAGATCTGCGAGCAGTACATCGCATAGACGATGGTCTGCCCGTTGCCCGCGGAGCCGTTGAGCGTTTTGCCGTTGTAGGCGAGGGTACCGGCATTGGTCTGGCTGCCAGTTTGAGTGCTGGCGAACGACACGCTGCTGCTGCTGCTGGCCGTGATCGTGTGTGTACCGTCGTAGCCGGCCGGCAGCATTCCATACACGAGACTTTTGATCCGACTTTGGGTGTTACTGCCTGGTTTGCGAAAGTGAGGGTCGCCGTCGTGCCGTTTCCGCTGGCGCCCGTGCCGTTCGTCGTCGTAATGACTGCGCTGTTGCCACTCCACCCGGTGCCGATGTAGCAGCGGGGGTGAATGATCGTCATCGGCGGGTGGCCAACGTTGCCGTTGTTCGGACTATTCAAAGAGGATATCGAGGCGAAGACCGCGCTCAGAATGTCCTCGGCAAGACATCCGATGAACGTCGCGTCCATCGGGTAGACATTGCCCTTGCCATCATCATACTGG
>Ga0210391_10003028_pt1 | contig 14314 bp, 8 predicted proteins | sample IncBWC12OmetaG_FD_160573 | JGI IMG/M metagenome (GOLD analysis project Ga0210391, IMG submission 160573) | Forest soil microbial communities from Barre Woods Harvard Forest LTER site, Petersham, Massachusetts, United States - Inc-BW-C-12-O ... | reverse complement strand
GTCACCGCGCAACAGACCGCCCCTCCCGCCACCTATATCAATATTCAAGCCACCGAAGAGGCCACCTTTTGCGATGTCTTTTACATCGAGGACGGGTATTCGCAGGAATGCGAGGCCATCGGGAATGGAACCGCGCTGGACGGCACAGGCCGTGAACTGGGATCGAGTAGCTTCCTCCCGGTTACCGTGCAGATCGAAGGTGCCCTAACACAGGCGTTCTGGAACGGCACGCCGCCTTCTTGTTCCCCGAACAGGGTGTGCACCTATGCAGTGCAAAACAACTGCACCGCAGCCACCACACCGCCGGACCTCAACATGGCAGCGGTCACGAGTGGCGACTATGTCGGGATCGCAACCTACGTCAGTTGGATGAATGCAGCGGGCTGTATCCGGTTTAATATAGCCGGGCCTTGGGTCTGCACCAAACCACTCTCGTTCGCAAATGCGATAAATGTCGCGATGCCGCCCTATCCGTGCACCTACAACCCGTGAAGAACGAGGAGGGAAGAAAGTGGTATTTCTAAAGCTCGCGCTCCTTGTTTTCGCTACCGTTTGTGCCCTAGCACTGTTCACGTACGTCTGGGTCGCCGCCCGAACCACAGGGCCATGGCTCGTCGGCAAAAACCAGGGAGCGACGGGGATAGATATCAACGTGGTGTCCCTCTTGACGTTGCGCTCGCCAATCTACTGGCTGTTTGCGCTCGCAATACTTGCGGCGGCTACCTGGCTTTGCCGCCGCTGGGTTTTGGCGCCCTAGAATCTCTGCCCGGTCTCAGACTGCAAAGCTTGCTCCCAACCTGCAGGCACGTTCGCAGGGTGACGCCGGGGTCCTGGTCCGCATCAAATCCTTTTCCTCAACCACGTTTCGTAGCGAGGCCGCTAAAAACCGATTCTCACGCCAGCAGGACGCACCGCCAGCAGTGCCGTCTATCGCCTCCTCCGATACCACCCATAAGAAATATGAATTGGACTACCCACCCCCCTGCCTTTATCGTTCTGCGAATCAGGGAGAGGACTGCGATTTGAACGCTCAAGCGCTCGTCGGGGTCGGGTCACTTTCCCACCGCTGTCCTTGCCCGCGCTTATTATTTCCAGCACCTTCTTGCTCCACGAGCCTTCTAGGTACGCGGTGTAGCTACGCAGTAAAAACCAACTGCACAACAGCGACGACACCGCCGGACTACAACGTCGGGATCGTCAATAGTGGCGACTATGTGGGGATCGCGACATACGTCAGCTGGATCAGTGCCGCCGCATGCATCCGGTTTAACATAGCCGGCCCATGGATCTGCACACCCGGCCTCTCATTCATAAATTCGATGAACGTCGTTATGCCTCCCTACGCCTGCACCTATAATCCGTGAAGGCAGGAGACAGAAATGCTGCTTTTAAAACTCGTTCTCGCTGTACTTGCCACGGCCTGCATCCTGGTGGTCTTCACCATTGTTTGGGTCGTCTCCCTGAATAGGGGCGCTGACGGGATAGATATCGATTTGGTGTCCGCCATTACGCTGCACTCGCCACTATTTTGGCTGCTGGCGATCACGCTATTAGTCGCGGCTGGGTGGCTTTCTCGGCGCTGGGTTTTTCCAGCTTGAGGCTTCCTTCTCCCCCAATGTTATCCTGGGACCTGCACCTTCAATCCCTGAGGCCCGACAAGTTGACGACGCGAATGACGATATATAAAGCCTTATTTGCCGGCGTAAGCATCGTGTTCGGTGAGGTAGTCCTTACGGCGGTGTATCCAATCGTGCACGTTGCCATCGTCAGACGGTCCACAAATGTGGCATATGGGCTGTTTGCGGCGGCAGCAATAACCATTGGCTCTCCGCTGTACTGGATCCTGCTTGTCGTGCTGGCCAGCGGCATCTCGTGGCTGTTCATCCGGCATTGCTGAATCCCGGCCGCCGGGGGCTGGCCTTCACCCTCCCGAATTAGCCGACCTCCGCCAGCGTCCGCTCCTACGCAAAAAACTGCCCCGTAGGCCAGACGGCGAACTGTGGGGTGGGTACGGTTTACAAAGCAGCCCCGTGTTCCCCCCAGTTCCTGGAGTTTTACTATATCTACTTCAACTTTGGCGCTGGAAACGTCTGTGCGCCCACAGGCCTGGCAGTTGGATCGAGCGTACCGGGGAATTGCGATTGATGGCACACGAGTGTATTTTTGTGAGCATGATCTTGGGAATCAAAGTTGCATCCGTTTGGATTGTTGGGCTCTTAGGAGGGTGCCTGCTGCGCGCCCTCTTACCTTCTAACTGGTTTATATTCACGACGCGCGCGAGCGCAGGCTACGTCTACCCGGTCAACCGAGTCGCGTTTTGGGCGTGCCTGATCGCCGCCTCCCTAGTAACCACGGCTTGGGTGATCCGGCTCTGCTTACAGGACCTGCATATCCGCTAAAGCGCCTCACGAGAGAGACGCAGTTTTTCTATTGATTCTCTTCGTCTTCGTCTTGATAGTTCTTGCCGTCGTCTTGGAGCCATGTCACTGTATCCATCGGCGTTTTCGTAGCCTTTTATTTCCTCCTCCTTGGCTTTGCGCTTAACGCTAGATCCTGTCGAACCGGACCTAGGAATCTTGATCGGAGACTTCCTTGCCTCTCTACCTCTAACCTGCCTTTGGATCTTGAGAAGAAGGTGGCTCTCATCCGTATCGCACCCTCTGATATCACCCATAAGAATTATGAATTGGACTCCCCGGACCCCAGCCTTTATCGTTCTGCGGATTAGGGAGAGGACTGCGATTTGAACGCTCAAGCGCTCGTCGGGGTCGGGTCACTTTCTCGCCGCTGTCTATGCCCGCACTTATCATTACCCGTTAGGAACAGGAGCAACCTGGAAATGACAAAACGAGCCAGCAGCTCCTCTTCGCGCCTGTCGTTGAGAAAGCCATGTTTGAGCAAGACATGTTTACTGGGGCGCGGCGCCGGGATCCTTTTACTCGTCGGATTATTCGTCGCGCTATCGTCGCCCTGCTTTGCCGATGAGCCCAAGCCCGATCCCTCCGGCATCGCCACCGGCGACAAAACCACCGCGGTCGATGCTGCGGGCAATTCGTTCGTGGTCATCGAGCCAATCGACAAATCGGCTCCGGATTATGCCGCGAACAAGAAGGCCTATGACGACTATCAGGCCCAGGTGGCGAAGGAGCCACTCGCCGTTAAGCTGGCCGACAGTGTCGGACATGTGCGCGTGGCGACGAATTTCGCCTGGACTCTGAACACCGGCTATCTCGTCCTGTTCATGCAGGCCGGCTTCGCTCTGCTCACCTGCGGCCTGGTTCGAAAGAAAAATGCCGCCCACTTAATGATGCTGAATTTCGCGGCCTATGTTTTTGCGTTCCTGGCTTATTACGCGGTCGGATATGCATTCCAGTTTGGAGCAGTTGCCATCAACGCCGCGCCCACCAATCTGGGCGGCGTCCCTACACTCAATCATTTTCTGATTGGCAGCGGGCAGTGGGGCTTTGTAGGCGGGAAGGGCTTCTTTCTAACGGGTCCGGCCTACGACAGCGCCAGCAACTGCCTGACCCTATTTGAAGTCGTCTTCATGGAGACTGCCGGCTACATTATCGTCGGCGCGGTATGCGAGCGCATTACGTTTTGGGCATTCGTGCTATGTGAGCTTTTCATCGGCGCGATTCTTTACCCGATCTCCGGCTGCTGGACTTGGGGTGGGGGATGGCTCTCACAAGTGGGTTCCACTTTGAATTTGGGCCACGGCTATGTCGACTTCGCAGGATCAACCGTGGTGCATGCGGTCGGCGGTTTCTGCGCGATGGCCTTGGCGATTATTCTGGGACCGCGTTTGGGCAAATATGGCCCCGGAGGAAAAATCCGTGTCTTTCCAGCGCATAACATTGTTTATGTCGTCTCTGGCACGTTTATCCTCCTTTTTGGGTGGATGGGTTTTAACCCTGGTTCGACGCTCGGAGCCACTGATCTTCGCATCTCGGTGGTCGCAGTGAACACGAACCTGGCCGCCGTCGCGGGCTCTGCGGCTGCGATGCTGGTGTGGTACTTCCTGTTCGGAAAGCCGGATATCACTATGGCTTGCAACGGAATGCTCGCGGGCCTGGTCGCCATTACGGCGCCATGCGCCTTTGTGTCTCCCACGTCGTCGGTAGTGATTGGTGTGATCGCGGGATGCCTGGTCTGCGCTGGCGTTCTCTTCAACGACCGCGTTCTCAAGATCGACGATCCCTGTGGAGCGATCTCAGTGCATGGTTATTGTGGATGGCTTGGCGCTGTCAGCGTAGGAATCTTCGCCGATGGCGCCTATGGAGCGGGATGGAACGGCGTAGGCGCGACTTCTTATCTCGGGCATGCGGGTCAGGGCGTGACCGGGCTAATCCACGGCGATACCCGCCAGTTTTTGTGCCAACTCATTGGGGCGAGCTTATATGCCGCGTGGGCATTCGGCGCGACCTTCGTTGTCTTCTGGGTGGTCAACAAAGTGAAGAGCATGCGTGTGGCCCCGGAATCGGAAGAAGAAGGTCTCGACGTCCCGGAATTTGGCATGCCCGGTTATCCTGAAGATGCGGTGGTGACATCGTCGTACTGATAGCCAACTGGCCACTCGACAGTCACAACCTAAAAATTTTAAAAAATCTCAACGGCGCAACGTCGCAGCCCTCGGCGTGACTCCCTACAAACATGTAATATGAATTCCGCGTAGGTGGCCTTCCGCAACGCGAAACGTTTTGGAGAGAGTTACGAATGCGACAATTGCGCTCTAGTTTCGTACCAATACTACTGACATTTTCCATCCTTTTTACCGCTGCTCACGCGCAAACTGCCGAGAAACCTGATCTCAGCAGACAGCCGACCCTCTATGTGGTTGGCTATGCCCACCTCGACACGGAGTGGCGATGGGAGTATCCCCAGGTCATCAGCGAATACCTGCGCAAGACCATGGAGGATAACTTCATCCTCCTCGACAAGTATCCTCATTATGTTTTCAACTTCAGCGGCGCCAATCGCTACCGCCTCATGAAGGAATATTTTCCCGCCGATTTTGCCCGGCTAAAAAAATATGTCGATCAAGGTCGATGGTTCCCGGCGGGTTCGTCGATGGAAGAGGGCGATGTGAACACGCCCAGCGCCGAGGCGATCATTCGTCAGGTTCTCTACGGGAATACTTGGTTTCGCAAAGAACTGGGCAAGGCCAGCGTGGAGTACATGCTGCCCGATTGCTTTGGATTCCCATCCTCGCTGCCGACGATCCTGGCGCACTCCGGTGTGAAGGGATTCTCCACGCAGAAGCTGGTGTGGGGATCGTCCGCTCCCGGAGGAGGTCTCGAATCGCTCGAGCGGACGCCGGAAGGCACGCCTTTCAACGTAGGCGTGTGGGTGGGTCCGGATGGGGAAACCGTGCTCGCAGGTTTGAATCCGGGCGATTACAGTGCCGGCATCTATACTGATCTCACACGGTCGTTGCCTGCTTTGCCGCAGAGTGCAGCTCTCGCAGACGTTCGGAGAAAACTCGAGCCGCTGGAGCAGAAGGAAGATGAGGCTGTAAAAAAGGGGCGCTTCCTTGACCCGAAAGATGCCGAAGAATTGGCAAGTCTGCGGAATCAGAAGGCAGCATTTACTAAACTTGAGCAGGATCGAGATCTCAGCCATTTCCAGGCCGATTGGGCGTCCCGCGTGCTGCAGAACGGGAAAGTCAGCGGCGTACTTACCGACTACCACTACTATGGCACCGGCGATATCGGAGGTACGCCCGACGAAGAATTTGTAAAGCGTCTCGAAGCCATCGTAACCAAGGGCATGGCTACGCTTCCTCCTTTTGATCAGGTTCTCTCCCGAGACCAGCAGCGAATACCCGGTGCTTCGGAGAAAGTCGGTGACGGTCCCGTGCATGTGATCTCAGCCAACGCCGACCAAATGTTTCTCGACATCGCTCCCGCCGAAGCTGCGGGATTGCCACGCTATACGGGCGAAATGGAACTGACGAACCATTCGGCCGGATCGCTGACATCGCAGGCTTACCAAAAGCGCTGGCTCCGAAAAGAAGAGTTACTGGCCGATGCGGCGGAGAAGGCGTCGATCGCAGCGGAGTGGCTGGGCGCGCGGCCCTATCCCCTGCAACGTTTGAATGCCGCATGGACGCTGGTGATGGGCGGCCACTTTCACGACATCGCGGCGGGTACTGCTTCTCCCAAAGCTTACGAGTTTGCCTGGAACGATGACGTGATCGCCATGAACCAGTTTGCTGGCATCCTCACGAACGCCACTGAAGCAGTCGGTGCCGCGCTGAATACCGAAACGAAAGGCATTCCGTTGGTGGTCTTCAATCCGCTGAACATCGCGCGGGAAGACGTGGTGGAAGCTAGCGTCGAGTTTCCGGAAGGCATGCCGAAAGAGGTGCACGTCATTGGCCCGGATAACAATGAGGTTGCCGCGCAGATATCGAAGGGTAAGGTTATCTTCTTGGCGAAGGCGCCATCCGTCAGCTACGCGGTTTACGATGTGCAGCCTGGCGCCGGACCCGCCGACCAGTACCGAATGAAAGTTTCGGAGAATTCACTCGAGAACGAACACTACCGCGTGAAATTGAACGCCGACGGCGACGTTGCGAGCATCTTCGACAAATCAATCAAGAGGGAACTGCTGTCCGCGCCCGCGCGTCTCGCCATCTCCTACGACAATCCTGAGCACTGGCCTGCCTGGAATATGGATTGGGAGCAGGAACAGGCTGCGCCGAAAATGTACGTCGGTGGTCCGTCGAAGATCCGAGTTGTCGAAAACGGTCCGGCGCGGGTGGCCGTGGAGGTTTCGCGCGAAACAGCAGGCTCCAAGTTCGTCCAGACAATCCGCCTCTCTGCAGGTGACGCGGGAAAGCGTGTGGAGTTCGCGAACGTTGTCGACTGGAATACCAAAGAATCGAATCTCAAGGCGACTTTTCCGCTGGCAGCCTCAAATGATTTGGCGACCTACAACTGGGATATCGGCACGATCCGGCGCCCTAGCGCCGAGCCAAAGAAGTTTGAAGTGCCGTCGCACCAGTGGATCGATCTAACGGACGAGTCCGGCGAGTACGGCGCGACAATCCTCACCGATTGCAAGAACGGATCGGATAAGCCTGACGATCATACGATCCGGCTCACGCTGATCCGCACACCCGGAACGCGTGGCGGTTACGCCGACCAAGCTACGCAGGATATCGGACATCACGAGTTCACCTACGCAATCTCCGGCCACGCCGCCGACTGGCGTCACGCGCAGACCGACTGGCAAGGGCAGCGCCTCAACGATCCTCTCATTGCTTTCGTGGCTGCAAAGCATGAGGGCGTGCTAGGCCGAGAGTTTTCTTTGCTGAAGGTGAGCAACCCTCGTGTCCGAGTCCTCGCACTGAAGAAAGCGGAAGAAGGAGACGAAATCATCGTGCGTCTGGTAGAACTCGACGGCTGGCCGAAAACGGATGTTCGGATATCATTCAACACACCCCTTACCGCCGTGCGCGAAGTGAACGGTCAAGAGCAGCCGATTGGGCCTGCCACTCTGGATGGTGGCGCTCTAGTCACTTCATTCTCGGCATATCAACCGCGCACGTTTGCGGTTCGTCTGGCCGCGCCGCAGGCCAAGGTCGCCGCTGTACATTTCGTACCGGTGGCGTTGCACTACGATCTGGCCACTGCCAGCAATGACGGCACGAAATCGGATCGTGGATTTGACGGAAAAGGCAATGCGTTGCCCGCGGAAATGCTGCCGGCGGAAATAACTTTCAATGCCGTCGAATTCCATCTTGTTCCGGCGAAGATTGGAGTGCCGAATGCGGTCGCAGCGAAAGGCCAGACCATCAATCTGCCGCCAGGATCAAATAACCGCCTCTACCTGCTTGCCGCGTCGTATGACGGCGACCAAAAAGCAACTTTCAAAGTGGGTGACAAAAATGTTGAACTGAACATCGAGGACTGGGGTGGATTCATCGGTCAGTGGGATGACCGCCAGTGGAGTTCGAAGGATACCTCGCAAGACGATTACGGCGACATGCTCGGCCTCAAGCCAGGGTTTATCAAGCGCGCTGATCTAGCGTGGTACTGTTCGCACCATCACAACGCCGTCGGCGAAAACGTGCCCTACCGGTATTCTTATCTATTTGCGTATCAAATTGATATTCCGGCCGGTGCATACACCGTTACTTTGCCGAAGAACAAAAAGGTCCGAATTCTGGCCATGTCTGTGGCAGACGAGGCCCCGGCGGTGCAGCTTGCACAGCCGCTTTATGACGTTCTACCGTCTTCTGAGTCAATGATGGCAACGAAGTAGCACTGGTGCCCTAGGTAATACCCAGAAAGGGCTATTGCGAACGGGTACCCCCCACGGTACCCTCGCATTGTTAGCCTTTCGTAACGGTGTCGCAGTAGTTCCCCCCGGCGGCAGCGAAAAGATTACTCCCCTCGTGAAATCTCTCCCCTGAGCTTTCGTGTTTTTCGGCAATTCATTCGTGTGCGGCGAGGCCGCGGTTCCTATCTTGAAGACAACTCTATCGAGGTGCTTAATGTTGCAGCGTACGCTTTCAGGACTTGTGCTTTACATCCTCTCCGCGGCTCTGGTAGCCCATGCTGGCCAATTCTTGGAGGCGCCTGAATACCCGACCGGGACCAGTCCTCAAGCAGTTGCCGTGGGAGATTTCAATGGCGACGGAAAACTCGATGTTGCGGTCGTGAACGGCAACGCCAACACGGTCAGCGTAATGCTCGGGAACGGCGATGGCACGTTCCAGGCTAAGACGGATTTCGCGACCGGAAGCACGCCCAGAGGCATCGCGGTCGGGCATTTCACCTCGAGCGGCAATCTGGATCTCGCGGTAACCAATTTCGCAAGCAACACAGTCAGTGTTTTACTCGGCAAGGGGGACGGTACCTTCCAGGCGAAGAAAGATACTGCCGTCGGCAGCGGGCCGATCGGCATCGCCGTGAGTGACTTTAACAACGACGGAAATTCCGACCTTGTAGTCGCCAACTCGACCGACCCTGCAGGCACGGTAAGCGTGCTCTTGGGCCAAGGCAATGGCAGCTTTAGCTCTCAGGTAGCCTACGCCGTAAATTCCACGCCGGTCTCAGTCGCCGTGGGTGACTTCAACGGCGACGGCGTGATGGATCTGGTGGTAGCCAACAATAATACCAACGCAAATGTGGTCACCGTTCTGTTAGGGAATGCGAACGGCACATTCGGGGCAAAGGCATCGCTTCCAGTAGGCAGCGATCCGGTTTCGGTGGCGGTGGCGGACTTTAACAATGATCTCAAGCTCGACATCGTGGTTGCAGACCAGCAGGGCAATACGGTTAGCGTAGTGCTCGGCAATGGAGACGGCACCTTCCAATCCCACGTTGAGTATTTCACTGCGGCATCCCCCAACGGGGTAGTCGTGGGTGACTTCAATGGCGATGGCAAGCTGGACTTAGCCGTATCTGCAGGAAATGGCAACACGGTCAGCGTACTCTGGGGAATGGGCGATGGCACATTTGTAGGACAAGTGAATGCCGGCTCGGGAGACATCCCTCTGGCAGTCGCTGCGGGTGACTTCAACGGCGATGGCAAACTCGACTTGGTCACGGCGAACTCTGGCAGGAATTCCGTCAGCGTGATCCTGAACAACGGAAACGAAACCTTCCAGGCGCGCTCCGATTATCCAGCCGGCGCTGGGCCCTTTTCGGTCGCAGCCGCCGACTTCACATCTAGTGGCATTCTTGATTTGGCTGTAGTAAATACCGGTTCGACCAGCACGGTCTCGATTCTTCTTGGCAACGGCAGTGGTCAGGGTAACGGTACGTTCCAAGGACCAGGCCACTTTAATACTGGTCACGGAACCAACCCCTACGCGGTTGCAACCGGCGACTTCAATGGAGACGGTATACAAGACATGGTCGTGGCAAATTACGCCACGAATACGATCGGCTACATGCAGGGAGTCGGCGACGGGACGTTCCTGCCTCCCGTCACCACGGCAGTCGGCAGCGGGCCGGCGGCGATCGTGGTTGCGGATTTCAACGGTGACGGCAAGCTCGACCTCGCAGTCGCGAATTTCAACAGCAACAACGTCAGCATCCTTCTGGGCAACGGCAATGGCACCTTCCAGGCGGCAATAAACTATGCCGTTGGGAACGGTCCCATATCGTTGGCCGCAGGAACTCTCAAGGGGAGTGGGACGCCGCTTGATCTCGTGGTGGTGAATGAGAGCGATAACACCATCAGCGTTCTCGTGGGCAAAGGCGATGGTACCTTTCCGCAAGTCGTTGGGCCCTATGCCACGCAAACGCCGGCGGGTGGCAATCCCACTGGAGTGGTGATTGGAGACTTCAACAAAGACGGCAACCTTGACCTCGCGGTGGCCGACTTCATCGCGCAAGAAGTCAGCGTTTTCCTGGGCAACGGCGATGGAACCTTCCAGACGGCCACGACCTATCCGGCGGGTGCGAATCCTTCCTCCATCGTCATGGCTGATTTCAATGGCGACGGCAACCTTGACCTGGCAACCACCAGCACGCCTTCGCCAAGCAATCCTGGAAACCTGGTAACGCTGCTTCTGGGTAATGGCAACGGCACGTTTGGTGCGCCAATCCTGTTTGGCGTCGGGTCACTGGCTTATTCCGCAGTCGTTGGAGATTTCAACGGTGACGGAGCTCCGGATATCGCGGTCGCAAACGGCGGTGCCGGCAGCGTCAGCGTGCTTCTCAATACCCAAGGCACGAACATCCAGGTCCAGTCTTCCGCCACGCCAGCGGTATACGGCCAGACGGTTCAGCTGGTCGCCAGCGTAGAGGAAAGCGTTCCCAACGGTGCAGCGCCCACGGGCACTGTGACTCTATCGAACGGAAGCACGGTCTTGGGCACGGGGAACGTGGGAAGCGCGCTCACCGTTACCACGTCTAGCCTGCCGGTGGGTAATAACCAACTTTCAGCAACGTATACCGGCGATTCGAACTACCTGAAGCATACCGTCACCTTCATGCAGCAGGTGAACAAGGCCGGCACCACGACCGGGCTTACTACGCCGGCCGGTCAATCCGCTCCGAATCAGACCGTCACCTTCACCGCCACGGTTACCTCGAACACAACCGGGGTTCCGACGGGTACGGTGACGTTCATGAACGGTGCGACCTCGTTGTCCACAGTACCGGTGAACGGCAGCGGCGTAGCTAGCTTGTCGATTGCACTGCCGCTCGGAGCGAACAGCGTCACCGCTGTTTACAGCGGAGATGCCAACTTCAACACCAGCACTTCAAGCGGTGTGAACGAGCTTGTACAGAAGGCCGCGACCACGGTTACTCTGTCGGCTCCTAACGCTGCGAACCTTAACCAGAGCGTTACTTTCACTGCGACCGTCGCTGCCGGAGCTCTCGGAACTCCGACCGGTACGGTCACGTTCATGGACGGAGGAACAACTCAAATCGGCAGTGCGAGCAGCTTGAGTGGCACCGGAGTCGCAACCCTGTCGACCTCGGCACTCAGCGCGGGCACGCACAACATCACTGCGGTCTACGGCGGTGACAACAACTACAACTCGATCACTTCATCGGCCGAACCAGTGGTAGTGACCGCTCCCGGTTTCAGCCTGTCATCCTCGGGAACGCTGTCGCCAGTGAATCCTGGTTCATCGGCTACAGCGAATATCGACATCGCGGCGGTAGGCGGACTCAATCCATCCACGGTGACGCTCACTTGCAGCGTGACTCCGGCCGCGAATCCGGCAGCCACTTGCTCGCTGGGTACGATTTCGGTCTCCGGCACCAACGGCACCTCCGTTCTGACCGTCTCGACGGCTGGACCGCAAGCCGCGCTGGGAACACCTGCTAGTCAACGAGGTTCGGGCGCTCTGTTCGCGTTCGGCCTAATCGTTCCGGCCATGTTGCTCGGCGGCGCAGGAATCAGCAAGCCGAGTCGCAGAAAGCTTCTGGGCTTCTGCCTGATCTTCCTGGTGCTCGGCGGTTGTATGCTTCAGTCGGCGTGCGGCAGCAGCAGTAACAGCAGCCACACCTCGACTGGCAACTCCGGTACTCCGGCAGGCAGCTACTCCGTGATCGTAACCGGCACGGCGAACGGAACGCAGCACACGACTCAGCCAATGACGCTGACCGTGCAATAACCCGGCTCGGTTAGCGCTCGCTTCAATAGTGATGGATCCGCTATCAAAAGCGGATCCATTTTTTTATCAGCCATCTGGGGCACACAGACATTGAAGGCGATCTGTGAACTGAGCCACCGTCTTCATTGACGGAACGCGGCTTGATATACTGACCGAGTCTCAGGTAGCCTCCGCAGCAACTCAGTAGGGAGCCGGGATGGTGGAATTGGCAGACACACTAGCCTTAGGAGCTAGCGCCGCAAGGCATGCAGGTTCGAGTCCTGTTCCCGGCACCACTTTCCTCGCAGGCATCTGACCAGATTCAAGTCTTAAGCAACAGCTCCCGCCTAAACGATAATCTGAACTTCTGGCACATTATCTTCCGCGCAATCAGAAGACCTGTTCTCCTCAAACTGTCTGATCTCGCAAAGTGGCAATGGTTTTCCAGTAATCTCGGTGTCGATCTGACAGCTCTCGATTACTTCCAACTAAGTCTGCTTGGTTCTTTTCCCGCTTTTCCACATACATGGCTATTTCACCCTGAATATCATCGACTTTACATTGGTTTCATTGTTGACATTTTGAGACGGTAAGTGTAGTTTGGCGGGCAGTTCGGCGAACCGAAGAATATTACTTATACCGAGTTATATATCTTCGGGGGTTTGCTCGCCGACTTCCCAGGGAAAATCTTTGCCGGCGACTAATCGTGGGTATAAGTGTGACTGTTTCTGCCTCGCATGGCTTAGTGCGCTGGTCATTAGGTCCGAATCGTGGACTCCTAGAGAAAATGGAAAATGATTGTGATCTAACTATGGGCTTGCACAAATAAGGGTCAATTATGCCTGCGAAAAAAAAGGTGTCTTCGATCCCCGGAAGTAAGAAGGTACCGCTGCCGGGTGCACACGAAGTGGCTCCTGCTCCATCCGATGAGCGGCTCGAGGTGACGGTTCGCCTTCGTCCTAAGAATGCTTTACCCGCGGCGGAAGATATGTTGAAGTTGTCGGCTGCTCCCATGCAGCAACTTTCGCACGAGCAATATGAAGATCGTTACGGAGCTGACGCCAAAGACATCGCCTTAGTAAGAAAGTTCGCAAAAGAAAACAACCTTAACGTAGTCCGAGAAAGTGCGCCGCGACGAACTGTAATCCTTGCAGGCCCCGTCGCCGACTTCAACCATGCCTTCGGAGTATCTCTCAAGACTTATGCCTATCCGAACGGTACCTATCGAGGCCGCACTGGATCGGTGCAAATTCCCGCTGAACTCGCGGGTGTAGTGGAGGGAGTTTTTGGTCTCGATAACCGTCCGGTAGCGAAGCGGCATGGATCCCGCCCGCACGCGGCAGGCGATGGCGCCCAGCCATTTACAGCCGCACAGCTCGCGAAGATTTACAATTTTCCTCCAGGCTTCGACGGTTCCGGCCAGACGATTGGAATTATCGAGTTAGGGGGAGGATATCGACCCTCTGATCTGGACGCGTATTTTTCCAATCTCGGTCTTGCCACGCCAACTGTCATCCCAGTCTCCGTCGATGGAGGCGCGAACACGCCAAGCAGCGCCGATAGTGCGGATGCCGAGGTCGTCCTCGACATACAGGTCGCGGGCGCCGTGGCGCCGGAGGCAAAATTTGTGGTGTATTTCGCTCCCAATGATGCCGCCTCCAACGGCTTTCTTGACGCGCTTACCAAGGCGATCCACGATACCGAAAATAATCCTTCGGTAATTTCAATCAGTTGGGGTGGCCCGGAAAGCACTTCAACCACTAACTTCCAGGATCAGTTTAATCAGGCTCTGCAAGCGGCGGCCTTGTTGGGCATCACGGTGTGCGTAGCAGCGGGCGACAATGGCGCGGCCGACGTTGGACCGAAGGCGTGGGACGGCCTAGCTCATGTCGATTTTCCTTCGGCAAGCCCCTTTGCGCTTTCGTGCGGCGGAACGCGACTCATCGCATCGAACGACGTGATCTCAGCTGAATCGGTCTGGAACCAGGATCAAGCAGACCTATCCCCGCAGGCCGGACCCGATGGCTCGTTCGGTTCGGGTGGCGGTGGAGTCAGCGGCGCTTTTCCGCTGCCGGATTATCAGCAGCAAGCCAACGTGCCTGTGTCTCTGAATCCGGTTGGTTACCAGGGCCGAGGTGTACCCGATGTTACAGGCGATGGCGACCCGGACTCGGGTTACAACATTCTGGTCGATGGGCAGGCGGTCCAGGAGGGTGGGACGAGCGCAGTCGCTCCCCTGTGGGC
>Ga0210391_10003025_pt1 | contig 14322 bp, 10 predicted proteins | sample IncBWC12OmetaG_FD_160573 | JGI IMG/M metagenome (GOLD analysis project Ga0210391, IMG submission 160573) | Forest soil microbial communities from Barre Woods Harvard Forest LTER site, Petersham, Massachusetts, United States - Inc-BW-C-12-O ... | reverse complement strand
CATGGGTCTGCAGGCCCGCCTGATGTCACAGGCGCTGCGCAAGCTGACGGGGACGGTTTCCAAGTCGCGCACCTGCCTGATCTTCATTAATCAGATCCGCGAAAAAATTGGCGTCATGTTTGGTAACCCGGAAACGACGACCGGCGGCCGCGCGCTGAAGTTCTATTCGTCGGTGCGCATCGACATCCGGCGCATCGCAGCCATCAAGGAAGGCGACATAGTTACTGGCTCGCGTACCCGCGTAAAAATTGTGAAGAACAAAGTGGCGGCGCCCTTCCGCGAAGCCGAGTTCGACATTCTCTATGGCGAAGGCATTTCGCGCGAAGGTGACCTGCTCGATATCGCGGTGAACAACAATCTCCTCGAGAAATCCGGGTCGTGGTTCAGCTACAAAGGTGAGCGCATCGGCCAGGGTCGTGAAAACGCCCGCCAGTTCCTCAAGGACAACAAAGACACCATGGCCAAGCTGGACACCGAAGTGCGGAAGGCGCTGGGATTGATTGCAGCTCCTGCGGCGGCACCGGCTGCTGTGCCCGGACAGACTTCGCCGCAAGGTGCACGAGTAACCACCATGCCGACCGCTCCTCCCGAGGTTGCGCGGGCACCGATAGCGGCGAAGCGCTAACGTATCGTGTGGAGCGGGCGCCCTCGCCCGCTATGTTTCAGCGCAGGAAGCACGCGGGCGAGGGCGCCCGCTCCACACAGGCATTCCCTAATTGCCATCTCCACTCCCGCCCGCATAGAATCTCTATTCAGCCCCGCCTGTTCCTGTGAGGACGATTGAATAAAGGCATCGCGATCTATCCCGGCTCGTTTGATCCACCGACCAACGGGCATCTCGATTTGATGGAGCGGGGAGCAAAGATTTTTGAGGAGTTGGTGGTGTCGATCCTTCGCAACTCGGAAAAGACCCCGATGTTCACAGTCGCGGAGCGGTTGGAGATGTTGCGGGCGCTGACCGGGCACCTGAAGAACGTTCGTATCGACACGTTTGACGGTCTGATGGTCGAGTATGCGAAATCCATGGAAGCAGTTTGCATCCTGCGCGGCATCCGCGCCATTAGCGACTACGAGTATGAATTGCAGATGGCGCTGATGAATCGGAAGCTCGAGCCCACGCTCGAAACCGTCTTCATGATGCCGGCTGACAAATATTCGTATGTCAGTTCTCGCTTGGTGCGCGAAGTGGCGCAGGCCGGCGGGCCAGTAAAGGGACTTGTTCCGGAGATCGTGGAACAGAAACTGCGCGATAAAATCGTGTCCGCAAGGCAGCCCGAGCCGCGTGCCATAGAAATTCTGGATCGCATCGATCTCGGCGGAAAAGAATTAGATCCAAAAGTAGTAAAAAGGAAAAAGAAGGCATGACCACGGCTACCAGCGAAGCACTAAAACTTACCGACCGCATCAACCGCATTGAGCCGTCAGCCACGATGGCGGTGGTGGCCGAGGCTGACAAGTTGCGCGCGCAGGGCATCGACGTGGTGGACTTTGGTGCCGGCGAGCCGCATTTCGCTACGCCGCAACACATCAAGGACGCGGCCATCGCTGCCATCCAGGGCAACTTCACGAAATACACGGCTGTCCCCGGCACGCCCGAATTGCGCGATGCGATCGTGCATCGTCATGCCGCAGACTTCGATTCCGATTACCGCCGCGAAGAGGTAATCGCCGCGACCGGCGGCAAGAATGCGCTCTTCAATGCGATTCAGGTGCTCGTGGATCACGGCGACGAAGTGATTCTACCGGCGCCTTACTGGGTTTCGTTCAAAGACATCGTGCGTTATGCCGGCGGCCACAATGTGTTGCTGGATACTGACGAAGCGCAAGGCTTTCGGGTCACGGCGGAGATGGTTGCCGGGCTGATCACGCCCCGGACCAAAGTGATCATTCTGAATTCGCCCTCGAATCCTTCGGGCGCGGTGATGAGCGCGGAGGATCTGACGGAAGTGGTCCGGTTGGCGCACGAGCGTGGGATCTGGGTCCTTTCCGACGAGTGTTACGTCTACCTGAATTACACGGGCAGGAATTTTTCTGTGGGATCGTTGTGCGAATATAAAGAGCGCATCGTGGTGCTGGGTTCGCTCTCGAAAACTTACGCCATGACGGGCTGGAGGCTGGGTTATGCGCTCGGTCCGGCGGCGGTGGTGAGCGCAATGTCGAAGTTGCAGAGCCAGTCCACGTCGAATCCAACCTCGATCGTGCAGAAAGCCGCCGTCGCGGCGCTGAAGGGACCGCAGGACTGCGTCGAAGCGATGCGGCGCGAGTATATCGATCTTCGCGACTACGTGGTGAAGGGCTTACGGTCGATTCCGGGCGTGACCTGCACACTGCCGGAAGGCGCGTTCTACGCCTATCCCAACATTTCGGCGTTTCTGGGACGCGGCACGGTGAAGTCGGCGTCAGACGTGGCCGGGCGGCTGCTGAGAGAAGCGCATGTGGCTACTGTGCCGGGAGAAGGTTTCGGGACCGGCGAACATATCCGCGTTTCCTACGCAACCTCGAAGGCGGAGTTGGATCGCGGACTGGAACGCATGCGGAAATTTTTCGGCGCATTGTAAGCACGAATTTCAGACGCGCAGGTTCATGGAAGTTTAGGTTCGGCCGAGGCCGTCCGTTCGCGAACGGCCTTTTTTATATAGATCACCTGCCATGGGCAATCTCTATCCACTTTTGATGTTGCCGGGATTTGATCCGCGCCCCTGGGGCACCCATGATTTGTCGCCGATTTATCCCAATCGCAAGTTCGAAGAAAAGATTGGTGAGGCCTGGCTCAGCGGAGACGACTGCAAGGTGGCCAACGGGCTGTTCACCGGACAGACGCTGGCACAGTTGAGCGAAAAGTACGGGCGGGACCTTGTGGGCGATGCCGCTCCCGATGCCCGGCGCTTTCCACTCCTGCTGAAGTTTCTCTTTCCGCATGAGAAACTCTCGGTGCAGGTTCATCCCGATGACCAGCAAGCGCGCCGCGTGGGTCAGCCCTGGGGCAAGACTGAGTGCTGGTATGTGGCCCATGCGAAGCCAGGAGCGCAGATCGCATTGGGATTGAAACCTGGCGTGACCATTGGACAATTAGAACAGGCGATCCGCGAGAAGCATGCTGAAGATTTGCTGAACTGGCTGAACGTTTATACCGGCGACATGATTTATGTTGCCGGAGGAACCGTGCACACGCTGGGGCCGGGCTCCGTGATCGTCGAGACGCAGCAGCAATCGGACACGACCTATCGTCTGTATGATTACGGACGGCCGCGTGAGTTGCACCTGACACAAGGTCTGGCCGCGGTGAAGTTGAAAGTCGCGTCCGGAAAAGTTGTAAGGCCGGCTCCGGCGCAAATCCCCGGCAGCAACAACCGGCGGGCTCCTCTGATCGCCGCTCCTTACTTTGTGGTCGATATGTTTGAGATGAAAGACGCGCAGGAACTGAACACGCTGGACGATTCCGGCAAGAGTTCGGCGCAGATCCTGGTGGCTGTGGAGGGATGTGGAGTCGTAGAAGCGGCCGGGGTAGAACCCGTGACTGTGGCGAAAGGTGATGCGGTCGTAGTTCCCGGGTCGGTAGGGAGCTTCACGGTGCGTCCGCAGTGGACGCTGGAGTTTCTGAGAGCGCGCGTGCCGGGGGCGGAATTGCCCGAACCGGAAACGCGAATGTAGTGAGTGGAAATCGAAGAACTTGGCTAAGAACTCAAACTTCTATCCCGTGATCCTTGCCGGCGGCCGCGGCACGCGCTTCTGGCCGTTGAGCCGGAAAAAGCGCGCCAAGCAGTTGCTGGTGCTGGACGGTAGGCAGACCATGATCCAGCAGACACTGGCGCGGCTGCTTCCACTGGTCCCGCCGAAACAATTCTGGATCATTACCAACGACGATCTTCGTCCCGCGATCCTGAAACAGTTGCCAAAGCTGCCGAAGGCGCAAGTGCTGGCAGAACCGATAGGCCGCAACACCGCGCCTGCGATCGGTCTCGCCGCTTTTCTGCTTCTGCGCGAACATCCCGATGCGGTGATTGGAATGTTCCCCTCCGACCATGTGATCGGCGATGAACAAAGTTATCGCGCAACGATCGAACGCGGGGCAGAGATCGCAGCCGCAGGCGAGAACATTGTCGTCCTTGGCATCCGCCCTACTCGAGCGGAAACCGGCTACGGCTACATCGAGGCGGGCAGCGCTTCCAGTGGAGGCGCGCTCCGGGTGCGCCGCTTCACCGAGAAGCCTGACGCTGGCAAGGCTGCTGCTTTCGTGGCTGCGGGGAATTATTTCTGGAACAGCGGGATGTTTCTGTGGAGCGCTCACACACTGGCCAATGCGCTGCACGAGCATCTTCCCAAGACCGCTCCACTGCTGGAAGAAATTGCTGCCACTTTCGGCACGCGAAAGTTTGCGGCCACCTTCCGCAGGCTGTATCCCAGGTGCGAGAACATCAGCATCGATTACGCCGTGCTGGAACCGCGTTCGGCAAAGGCTGACGCGGGAAACATCTTTTGCTTGCCCGCCGATTTCGGATGGAACGACCTGGGCTCCTGGACAGCGCTGCACGAGCATCATCAGGCGAAGGGTAATCCGCCTGACGGCAACTTGATTAATGGCGCGGGCGTGTTCGTCTTGAATGCCCACGGCAACTACGTGCACGCGCCGGGCAAGTTTGTCGCGGCCGTGGGTGTGAGCAATTTAGTGGTGGTAGAAACTCCGGATGCATTGCTGATTACCACACTGCAGCACGCGCAAGACGTTGGTAAAGTGGTGAAGCATCTGGACGAGAAGAAGCTTCACAAACTGGTGTAAGAAAGCGGCTGGTGGCCAGTGTGTAGTGGGCAGTAACACCGTGGAGTTTCTTACCCCTGGCCACTGATCGATCACCGACACTGAACTTTCATGGCTCAAGAAATCAAGTTCGGAACTGACGGGTGGCGCGGCATTATCGCCGACGACTTCACGTTCGACAACGTGCGCAGGGTGGCTGGCGCCATCGCATCCTACGTTTTGAAATACGAGGACGCGAAACGCGGAATAATTATTGGTTATGACACGCGCTTTGCTTCGCAGCGTGCGGCGCAAGTGGCTGCCGAAGTGATCTCCGTAGCGGGCATTCCGGTGAAGCTGGCCAACGATTACACGCCGACACCGGCCGTCTCGTACGAGGTGAAAGACAAGGGTGCTGCGGGCGGAGTGATGGTCACCTCCAGCCACAATCCGTGGAACTGGAACGGAGTGAAGTTCAAGGGGAAGTTTGGCGGGTCCGCCACACCCGCGATCATGAAAAGGGTCGAGGAAGAGTTGCGGGCTGGTGCGATGCCGCAAGGGTCAAGAGCTGCCATCGAAGAAGCCGACCTAAAGACACCGTACATTGCCGCGGTCTGCCGCTTTGCCGACATGGATCTAATCAGCAAAACCAAGTTCAAGTTCGCGGTCGACTCGATGTATGGTTCCGGCCGGGGAATTCTTGCGGGGATCTTTCAGAGTCGCGGCGTTCCGTTCGTCGCAATTCGGCAGGAAGTGAACCCACTTTTTCCTGACATCAATCCCGAGCCAATACTTCCGCATGTCGCTCTTCTGCAGGAAACAGTCGTCAAAGAAAAGTGTGACGCCGGGCTGGCCACCGACGGCGATGCCGACCGCATCGGCGCTGTGGCGGAAGATGGCAGCTTTGTAGACTCGCACAAGATATTCTGCGTCCTGCTGCGGTGGCTGCTGGTGCGCAAGAAGTGGTCTGGAGATGTGGTGCGCGCCTTCAATACGACGGGCATGCTCGATCGCATTGCTGCAAAGTACGGACGCAAACTTTACGAAACGCAGATTGGATTCAAATACATCGCGGACTTGATGATGGAGCATGACATTCTGATCGGTGGCGAGGAGTCGGGCGGCATCGGCTACTCGCGCTTTCTGCCGGAGCGCGACGGCGTTCTTAACTGCCTGTTGCTGGCGAATGTCATGGCGGAGGAAGGCAAGCCTTTGGGCCAACTGGTCGCGGACCTGCAGCGCGAGTTCGGCCCGCACTATTACGGCCGGCGCGATCTGCACATTCCGGAAGAGATCAAGCAGAGCGCGATTCTACGGGCTCGAGCCGAAAGCACGCAGAGCCTGGGACGCTATCGCGTGCTGAAAAAGGAAAACCTTGATGGCATCAAGTGTTTTCTCGATGCGCCAACGAATGGGAACGGAGCGAAAGCGTGGATCCTGTTCCGCGCGTCGGGAACGGAGCCGCTGCTGCGGTTGTACTCGGAGGCTGCGTCTCCGGAACTGGTGGACGAAATCCTGACAACTGCGGAGAGTTTTGTTAAAAGCGGGGGGGTAGCAGACTGACTCATCTGCAATCTCCACATTTGACGCGGCAGTAATGCGATACTTCTATTTGCGCATGACTTTCGCCGGAAGCACAGCTTCGACTCCAGACGACTCGCCCCAGGCGCGCCGCTACAACCGGATCCATCGCTGGCTGGGAGTCGCCGATTTTGTTGTGGGCTCCGCTTTCCTGATTCTTCTGCTCGTCACCGGGTGGACGGGCTGGCTGCGCGATCTCGCGTTGCGCCGGGGATTCCGCAACTACGCGGTGGCGGTTTTCATCTATTTGTTTCTCTTACTCCTGATCAGCAAAGTTTTGAGCCTGGGCCTTGACTACTATGGGTTTCGGCTCGAGCGAAGGTTCCAACTCTCCACGCAGCGACTGCGTTCGTGGCTGTCGGATGAAGCCAAGGGCTTTCTTGTGGGACTGGTTTTGGCCGCGATCGTCGTGGAGTTGTTGTATTTCATGATTCGTGAATCGCCGCAACATTGGTGGATCATTACGTGGGCGCTGTTCATGGGGCTGTTCATTGTTTTGGCCCAGCTTGCTCCGGTCGTGCTCTTTCCAATCTTCTATAAGTTCGAGCCGCTGGATAACGAAGACCTGCGCCGCCGCTTGATTCAACTGAGCGAGCACGCGGGTACGCGCGTCCGCGGAGTCTACCGCTGGAAGCTTTCGGAAAAGAGCAAAAAAGCAAACGCTGCTCTCACCGGACTCGGCAGGACGCGGCGCATCATTCTGGCCGACACGCTGCTGGACAATTACGCTCCCGAGGAAATCGAAGCGGTCCTCGCACATGAGCTCGGCCACCACGTCCATCGGCACATTTTGAAGAGCATTTTCGTGCAAGCCGGGATTACGTTACTCGGCTTCTGGGTGGCGAACTGGGTGCTTCACTACGCGGTCGATCACCACATGTTCGAAGAGCTTTCCGATTTCGCGAACCTGCCCTTGCTGGCCCTTACCGCAACCGGGCTTTCGCTGCTGCTGATGCCGGCGCTCAATGCCTATTCGCGCTACAACGAGCGGCAGGCCGACCGGTATGCGTTTGAATCGATCGCCAGCGTGGAGCCCTTCATTTCGTCGATGAACAAGTTGGCGCAGCAGAACCTGGCGGAGCGCACACCTTCCAAGTGGGTGGAATGGCTTTTTCATTCTCATCCGGCAATCGCCAAGCGTGTGGCGGCCGCGGAAGCTTGGGGCCGCGCGCAGGCTCATAGTTCGGGTCCGCAGGTGTAGTTCCGAAGTTCGAGTACTGAGTACCTAGCGCCTAGTCCCGAGAAAAATCAACGCGTCCGCAGGATTTCCGCCACGCGCTGCAGATCTTCTTCCGTATCCACTCCTACGGAGTCGTGAGGGGTTTCGCCAACGTAGATGGGGATCCCGTTTTCGAGGAAACGCAGTTGTTCGAGCCGCTCGGTTTTTTCCAGTGCAGATTCAGGCTGGCTCACAAAGAGATCGAGCGCGGATTTCCGGTAGGCGTAGAGGCCGAGATGTTTGAAGTAGCGCGGGCTTGTATTATCGCGGTCGAAGGGGATGGTAGCCCGCGAGAAATAGAGGGCGCGGCCGCTTGGGGCGGTCACAACTTTGACGGCGTTGGGATTACGAATTTCTTCAAGCGGGCATGGAGTCTTGACAGTTCCCACCTGCACTGCGGGGTCTCTCATCACTTCGAGCAGAGTGGCGATCTGTTCGGGACGCACCAGCGGTTCGTCGCCTTGCACGTTGACATAAACCTCCGCGGTTACGGAGTTTGATATTTCATGCACACGCTCGGTGCCGCTGCGGTGAGTGGATGAAGTCATTTGCGCCTTCCAGCCGTGTCTGCGGCAGGCTTCCAGGATCTCCTCGGAATCCGTGGCGATGATTACATCCGACAAAAGCGGCGACGAGCGGACTGCCTCGTAGACCCAACCAACCAAGGGCTTGCCTGCGATCTCGCGCAGCATCTTGCGCGGTAGACGGGTGGAAGCCAGGCGAGCAGGAACAACGGCAATCGTTTCCATGAGAGGACCAGTTTCAAGTTTCCCCTTCGAACTGGCAAGTGTGAATCTACAAATACTTTTCGCAGCCCTGCCGTTTGACACCTTCTCACAGCGGCTCTTAGAATCAAACATCGGACTTGTCGCGCCACTCCGGCTCGTCGTGTCCAAGGCAACGAGAGTTCGCAACAAGTGCGACTAGTCCCTCTCGTTGCTTTCCCCAGTTTGTCGGCGGCGTAGCTCAGGTGGCTAGAGCGACGGTCTCATAATCCGTAGGTCCGTGGTTCGAGTCCACGCGCCGCCACCACTTTCTCGTTTTCTGTCAGCTCTTTCAAGAGAAGAATTGACATTCCTGCGCTGCTCTGGAAGTATCGAAAAACTCTCCAGGAGGGTCTGAAATCTTTCGGGTATTCCTCGAAGCGGGTTGAGGTGTTTTTATGGTGGGGATTCGGACGCATGACCTGCGCAAAGTTTATAGTTCTGCCCCGCCGTTCGGTGCGGGCAGCTCTGGTCCGCCTGCCGCCCGCGACAAGTTGAAGAAGCAGCCGAAGCCGGAGATCGTGGCTCTTGATGGTCTATCCCTCGACATAGCCCCAGGCGAAGTGTTCGGACTGCTCGGACCGAACGGCGCGGGCAAGTCAACGACCGTTGGAATTCTCACCACGCGGGTACGGCCGACCGGGGGCACCGCCTGGATTGGCGAGCACGATGTCTGGAAAGAACAAGTCGCGGTGAAGCGCCTGATCGGCGTGGTTGCGCAACGCCCAAACCTCGATTTTTCGCTTACAGCCCGCGAGATTCTGCTGTTTCACGGCGCCTATTTCGGCCTTGACTCACAGGCGCGGGCGGCGCGAGCTGAGAGCCTTCTGGACCGGTTCAAGCTGCGCGACCGCGCCGAACAGATGGTGCGCGGATTCTCCGGCGGCATGATGCAACGGCTTTCCATCGCGCGCGCCATGATGCATGATCCTCAAGTTCTTTTCTTGGATGAGCCCAGCGCAGGTTTGGATCCGCAAACAAAATTGCTTCTCTGGGAGATCATTCGCGAGTACAACCAAACCGGCAAAACGATTCTGCTGACCACGCACAACATGGAGGAGGCCGATGCGCTGGCGGACCGGCTCGCCATCATCGACCACGGACGCAACATCGCGCTGGGCACGCCTGAAGAGTTGAAGGCTTCGGTGCCGGGCGGTTATTTGCTGCGTCTCCGCTTCGGCCATCAGTCTGCCGAACTGCTGCAGCGGCTGCAATCTCTGCATGGGGTGCGGGAGGTGCGGGCCAACGATCAGGACGGCGCCGATCTGTACTCCGATCATGGCGGCGCTCTGATTGCCGAGATCGCCAGCCTGGCTTCGGCTGCGGGCGTCGAGTTGCGCGATGTGCATATCTCCGAGCCCAGTCTGGAAAACCTGTTTCTGCACCACACTGGAAGGAGTCTGCGGGAATGAACTGGAAAACGTTTTTCGCCATGCTGGCGCGCGATGCCCACGTGGCCCGCCGCAACTTCGTCGTGTTGTTGCTGCAAACGTTTCTGCAGCCGCTGATGTTCGTGTTCATCTTCGGCCGCGTGATGGTCCGCAGCGGATATATGCCGGAAGCGTATAAGAGCCTGCTGCTTCCCGGCATCATGGCCATCAGCATGGTGTTTACGGGAGTCTGGGCCGTGGCCATGCCGTTAATTGCTGAGTTCCAGTTCACCCGCGAGATCGAAGACCGCTTGCTCGCGCCCATGGAAATTTCATGGGTAGCAGTGGAGAAAGTGCTCGCGGGAACCCTGCAGGCTCTGATCGCCGGACTCATGGTGATTCCGGCGGCGTGGGTGATTCTGCGGCCGGGTGTCACCGTGACGGTGCACAACCCCTTGACCTTTGCCTGCGTTACGTTGCTGGTGGCGCTGTTCTCCGCCTGCGGCGGGCTGGCTTTGGGTTGCAGCGTCAATCAGCAACACATTGGTTTGATGTTCAGCATGGTCTTGACTCCCATGATCTTCTTTGGCTGTACCTACTATCCATGGAGCGCTCTGAACAGTTTTCCCATCCTGCAAAAAGTGGTGCTAGTGAATCCTCTGGTATACGCCAGTGAAGGACTGCGGGGAACCCTGGTCCCACAGTTCTCTCACCTTCCGCTGCCGGCAGTATTCGTGGTATTGACGGCTTTCGACGCGCTGCTGCTTGCGGCGGGGCTGCGGCAGTTCTGGGGAAAAGCTGTCAGTTAAGTTTCCTGGAGTTACCTTGCGCTGGTTACCATGCGTGAAAACTGCCTCGAATCAGGCGATTCCGCGCGTTACTGAAGTTTTCGGCACAGCTCACAAATCATTGTTAATAAACCTGTTAGCTAGTTATCCTTGGCTGAGGGGATAGCTCGCGCGCCGGTGGCAAAGAGCGCGCGGCGACTCGCAGACGAATGTCCACCAGCACACAGTCGTGGAGAGGCCTGCCCATCGGCGCCAAGGCGTTCATTGGCCTGGTGATTGCCGCAGGCATGGCGTCCCTGCTGCAGGCGGCGATCCACCAGAGCAGTAAGAACATCGCAGAGTTTATCTGCTATCTGGGTATCGCGATTCTAGCTTCGCGGCTGCGGGTCACTCTGCCCGGAATTACGGGCACGCTGTCGGTGAACTTCCTGTTCATCCTGGTGGCAGTGGCGGAGCTGAGCTATTCAGAAGCACTAACTCTGGGCGCGGTCTCGATGCTGGCCCAGAGTATCCACCCCAACCGTCCCAGCTCCATCCAATTGACGTTCAACGTTTGTGCTGGAGCTCTCTCGACCGCTCTGGCTTTCGTCGTCTACCACAACTCTCTGGCCAACGAATTGATCGGCAGCCGGCCTCTGGTTCTCTGCCTCGCGGCGTCGACGTACTTCATCGTCAACGCGGGTTGCATTGCTGCGGTGATTTCGTTCACCGAAGGAAAACCGCTTCAGCAAATCCTGGTGGATTGCTATTTCTGGTCCTTCCCGTACTACCTGGTGGGAGCCGGCATCGCGGGTGTGATTGGCTGGTTCAACCGCGCGTTCAATTGGGAAACTTCGCTGCTGTTCGTCCCTGCCATTTATCTGATCTACCGTTCCTACCGCTTGTATCTGGGAAAACTGGAAGACGAGAAGCGACACGTGGAAGAGATTGCGAACCTGCATCTGCGAACCATTGAAGCTCTCGCGCTTGCCATCGAAGCCAAAGACCAGACCACGCATGACCATCTGCAGCGCGTCCGCATCTACGCCATCGAAGTAGCCAAGGAACTGGGTATGACGGGGACTGAATTGGAAGCCCTGCATGCCGCCGCGCTGCTGCACGACATCGGCAAGCTGGCGGTTCCTGAACACATCATCTCAAAACCCGGCAGGCTGACTCCGGAAGAGTTCGAGAAGATGAAGATTCACACCGTGGTGGGAGCGGAAATTCTGGAACGAGTTCGCTTTCCTTACCCCGTGGTGCCGATTGTGCGCGCCCACCATGAGAAGTGGGATGGGTCGGGTTATCCCTATGGATTGAAAGGGGCAGAGATCCCGATCGGCGCGCGCATTCTCTCCGCAGTCGACTATCTGGATGCGCTGGCGTCCGACCGGCAATACCGGCGCGCCATGCCGCTAGATGAGGTGATGACCCGGCTGAATGCAGAGTCGGGTAAATCGTTTGACCCGAAGGTCGTAGACGTTCTCAAGCGGCGTTACAAAACCCTGGAGAATCTGGCGCTGGCGAAATCGGCGGAGGACGGCAGCCTGATTCTTCCGACGGACTTCAAGATCACACGCGGACCGGCGCCGGCTGCGGGATTCGAAAATGCCACGGTTTCCGATACGCCAGGGCGGGAAGCAACGTTTCTCTCCTCCATTGCGGCGGCACGCCAGGAGGCGCAGTCTCTGTTTGAGTTGAGTCAGGACTTGGGAGCGTCGCTCAGCCTGGGTGAAACGCTCTCGGTGTTTTCCGTAAAACTCAAAATGACGGTGCCCTACGACGCGATTGCGATCTACATTCGCCGCGGGGATGAGTTGATTCCTGAATATGTAAATGGCGACAACTACCGCCTGTTTGCTTCTCTGCGGATACCCGTGGGGCACGGGCTTTCGGGTTGGGTGGCACAGAATAAGAAACCGATTGTGAACGGAAATCCTTCGGTTGAGCCGGGCTACCTGAACGACCCTGACAAATTCAGCACATTGCGCTCAGCCCTGGCACTGCCTTTGGAAGGAGTGGCGGGCGTGATCGGGGTTCTCGCCCTTTACCGCGCCGAGAAAGACGCGTTTACTTCGGATCATCTTCGCATTCTTCTGGCAGTCAGCGGCAAGATGGCTCTGGCCATTGAAAATGCCCTCAAGTACCAGCAGGCGGAAAGCTCCGCTACTACCGACTACCTTACCGGTCTGCCGAACGCCCGGTCGCTGTTTCTGCAACTGGACCGCGAATTGGCCCGCTGCAAGCGCGACAACGCGTCACTCACGCTGATGGTCTGTGACATGAATGGTTTCAAGAAGATCAACGACCGCTTCGGGCACCTGGAGGGAAATCGGGTCTTGCGCTTGTTCGCCCAGGCTCTGAAAGACACATGCCGCGAGTACGACTACGTAGCCCGCATGGGTGGAGACGAGTTCGTTGTGATCGCTCCGGGCCTTCCCGCCGATGCGGCAGCCAAGAAGGTCGAGCAGATTCGTCCTCTCGCGCGGCAGGCCGGGTTCGATGTTTGCGGAGAGGAAATCCTGTCATTGAGCGTGGGCATGGCCGTGTCTCCAGACGACGGCAATGATGCCGAGCAGCTGCTGACTCAGGCTGATCGCCGCATGTATCTGGAGAAGCAGAAACTGCCTACGCAGAAAGACCAGCGCCTGCACACGCGGATGAAATGCCGGCTGACGATCGAGTTGCATCCTCAAGCCGGCGGCGGGCCGATCTTCGGCAACATGATCGACCTCAGCCTGGGCGGTTGCTATGTCGAAACCAGCGCCATTCTGCCGCCCGGCTCTAACGTGAAGCTCGTTTTCTCGATCGATGACGGTACCCTGAGCTCAGAAGGTAGTGTGGCCAGGATCCATCCTGGCTCGGGGGTGGCGATCCAGTTCAAGGAGATGAGTCGCGAGTCGCGGGAGAAAATGTACCGCATTCTGGAGTTCGTCCAGAACTCGACCACGGTCTACAACGACCGCTACCTGCAGAATCTCTTCAAGCGCTGAAGATCAGTGGTCAGTGGTCAGTGGCCAGTGACCAGTCGGAACTGGTTGGTTTGCTGAACACTGGCCACTGATCACTGATCACTGCCCCTGCTCTTCGCTTGAACCCCATTGCTGCCGACCGTACACTTAAAGAATGCACGTCCACGTTCATGGCGGGGGTGGTCCCAAGCGAGTGCTGAAGGTCTCGCTCGGCGTGACCCTGGCCTACATCGTGCTGCTGGTGGTGGCCGGAATCCGCGCCCATTCGCTGGCCCTGCTCTCCGAGGCCGGACACAATCTTTCCGACTTTCTGGCGCTGCTGTTGTCTCTGGTTGCGGTTTACCTGCAATCGCGCCCGGCCAGTTCCACCAAGACCTATGGCTACCACCGCGCGGGAGTGCTGGCCGCGCTCGTGAATGCAGTGTCGCTGGTCGCGGTTTCATTCTTTATCTTTTACGAGGCGTTCCGGCGGTTGCAGCATCCCGAGCACGTTCAGGCCTCGGTGATGATGTGGGTTGCGGCCGCGGGTGTGGTGATGAACGGTGTAATCGCGTTGATGCTGTACCGTTCGTCGGTTCACTCTGGCGGCGACGTCAACATCCGCAGCGCGCTGCTTCATGAAGTGGGCGACACTCTCTCGACCGCCGCCGTAATAGCTGGAGGCTGGGCCATCCTGGTCACGAGTAACTATTGGATCGACTCCGCGCTTTCGTTCGGCATCGGAGCGCTGATCCTCTGGTCAGGCTTCGGCATCGTGCGCGAAACCCTGAATATTTTGCTCGAAGGGACCCCGCGTGGCGTGAAGCTCGAACTGGTCGAGACCGCGATTCGCTCGATCGACGGCGTCAACGACGTGCACGATCTCCACTGCTGGAGCATCGGATCGGAGACTCGCGCACTCTCCTGCCACATCT
>Ga0210391_10003024_pt1 | contig 14324 bp, 13 predicted proteins | sample IncBWC12OmetaG_FD_160573 | JGI IMG/M metagenome (GOLD analysis project Ga0210391, IMG submission 160573) | Forest soil microbial communities from Barre Woods Harvard Forest LTER site, Petersham, Massachusetts, United States - Inc-BW-C-12-O ... | reverse complement strand
CACTTCATCTTGCTGACGTCCACTCCTTCTTTAGCCATTTCATACAGCGGTGAAAGTTCGCGCAGCCGCGAAACAGTTTCCACCACGCGATCCGCTACGTAATCGACTTCTTCTTCCGTGTTGAACCGGCCCAAGCCGAACCGGATCGACGTGTGCGCCAGATCCTCGCCGACGCCCAGCGCCTTCAACACGTAACTCGGTTCGAGCGTCGCCGAAGTGCAGGCCGAGCCGCTCGACACCGCTATATCATTGATGCCCATTAGCAGCGATTCGCCTTCTACGTAAGCGAAGCTGATATTGATGTTGTGCGGCAAGCGATGTGTCTCCGAGCCGTTGATGAAGGTTTCGTCGAGGCGCGACATGATCGAGTCGCGCAGACGATCGCGCATCTTCGAAAGGTGCGCCGATTCGGTTGCCATCTCTTCCCCGCACAGCTCGCAGGCCTTACCCAAGCCAACGATGCCCGGCACGTTCAGCGTGCCCGAACGCATGCCGCGTTCGTGGCCGCCGCCGTCAATCTGCGCGGCCAGTTGCACGCGCGGATTCTTGCGGCGAACGTAGAGCGCGCCCACGCCCTTCGGACCATAAAGCTTGTGGGCGGAGATGGACATTAGGTCGATGCCGTCCTTCTGCACGTCGACGGGGATCTTCCCGATTGCTTGCACGCCGTCCACGTGGAAGAAGACGCCCTTTTCCTTGGCCATCTTGCCGATTTCAGCAATGGGCTGCACCACGCCGATTTCGTTGTTCGCGTACATGATCGAAATCAGGATCGTCTTCGGCGTAATCGCCTTGCGCAGATCGTCCAGGTTGATCCGGCCGTCTTTCTCAACCGGAAGGTAAGTCACCTCGTAGCCGAACTTCTCGAGGCTCTTGCAGGTGTCGAGAGTCGCCTTGTGCTCGGTGACCTGCGTGATGATGTGGTTGCCCTTCTCGCGGTACATCTGCGCGACGCCTTTGATTGCTAGGTTCGTCGATTCGGTCGCGCCGCTCGTGAAGACAATTTCTTTCGGCGTCGCGTTGATCAGCTTCGCCACTTGCGCGCGCCCGTTCTCCACCGCTTCCTCGGCCTTCCAGCCGTACTCGTGGTTGCGGCTCGCCGCGTTGCCGTAGATGCTCGTGAAGTATGGAGTCATCGCCTCAACGACGCGCGGATCCACTCTCGTCGTTGCGTGATTATCGAAGTAAATCGGCAGCTTGATTGCCATTCTGTTCTCCTCAACCCTCGCTCTGATTTGCTTTCTTGGAACTGTCACGCGCGGCGTGCGCCGGCGCGCCCCCAAACGTGATCGTCAAACTCTCAGCTCGACCATTTCCGAAGCCGGCGTCTCGTCCGACATCTGCGAGATGGTCACCTTGGCCAGCACGTCGAGAATGCTGTCGTTCACGCGACGAAGCGGCTCGCGAATCGAGCACGTCGTCGCTACATCGCAAGCGCCGCGCGACGTCATGCAGGACGTGATAAACAGCGGCCCTTCGATCGCCCGGATCACGTCCAACGCACTGATTTCGGTCGCGGACCTTGCCAGCGTGTAACCACCCGACGAACCGTGCCGCGCTACCACGATGCCCTCTTTGGCCAGCCGCTGCAGCACCTTCGCCATCAGCGGCGTGGACATTTTGTACAGGTCCGCGATATCTGATGCACTGCAGGAGCCGACGCCACCATGAATCGCGAGATGCTTCAACGCGATTAGCCCGTAGTCCGCCTTCTTGGAGAGCTTCATCATAAAAGATGCATATGCGACCAGATCAGTCGCATTCAAATTTTAAGCCTGCGCTGCGGTGCGTGTCAAGGCTCGCGATTTCCACAACCCCAGCAGCGCCAACGGCTTAAAACACGACCAGTTTAGTCCTAGTGGTCAAATCCAAGGCAGCGAACGGTAGCTTTCGAACGTCGAATGGCAACGGACGAAGGTGAGTGGTTTTGCTGGGTTTTAGGCCTCAGGAGCACCGCGCTTGACTCCTGTTATTACGCCGCGTCAGCCCTTTGCAGGCTTCCACTTTTCGAGGAAATTCACCACGTCTTCAGGCCCGATGCGGACCGACGACTCGAACTCGCCTTGCTTTTGGCTGTAGACGACACTGCCATCCGGATTCAGCACCGCAAGCGCGGGAACACCCTTGGCGAGAGGGGTGTCGTACTTCGCAGCAAGGTCCTGGTTCTCGTCGCCGGCGTCGCCGATGTTGACGTGGACGAGGATGAAGTTGGCGTTGAGCAACGGCGCGGCATTCTTCGAGTGCAACGCTGCGTCGAGTACGTGGCAGTCGATGCACCAGTTCCCACCGAACATCAAGATCACGCGTTTGTGGTCTGCCTTGGCCTTTGCGAGGGCTTCCGCAATTTCGCCTGCTGCGGCTTGTGGTGGCGCGTATAGGTCGGTGTTGAACTTCGCGGGTTCGGGCAAGCGCCGCTGCGGAGCCGGATGCGGATCGCTGCGTTGGGACTGGGCGATCTTCCAACCGTTTTGGTTGATCCAAGCTTGCGAGCCCCCTACCACCATCGGCGAGCCAACACCTTTGCCCAAGGAGAACTCAATCCTGAGGACCAAAATGGTCACGCCAGTTTGGGGATGAGTGACTTCGAGAATCTTAGGGTTGAAATCGTGCAGCCCCTGCGGCGCGAGGCTCGCCCAGTACAGAGGCTCCTCGGTTGGATCGGTCGAGTCGCCGATCGGCGAGCGCGACTGCGCGGGCGGGTCGCTCGTGTAGAGCGCCTTCAGAGCGTTCAAATCGCCCGCGATTACCGCGGCCTTCCAGCTATCGAGTGGCGCGAATTGCGAGGGGGTCGAGGATGAAGCTGTCGAACTCTTCGTGGCCGACGCGGAATGCTTGGTCGAAGCGGCTTGTCCCATCGCAGGGAGTTGCAGCATCAGGCTTGCTGCTATCGTGATCGCCCACCGGACCCGCTTCATTTTTCCTCCGAATTCTGGCCGAGACGCCGCTCACGTGCCAATGTGCAAGCGCCAACGTCTGATTTTACCTGAGAAGCAGAAGATCCCGCCATTCCGCGCGGCCTGGACGCGCCGAGGCAAGCTGGCCTTCCGAGTGGCGCCTCGAGGTCGGGCCTGCGCGTCACTCCGCGCGCCCGTCCGCACAAACTTCAGCTACACGTGCGGAGTGTGCGGCGTCGATGGGGCGTTCGTCAGCGTGTGGATGTGATCGTGCGTCATGCGTACCCGGCACTTCAGGGGGTCCGGGCCGGACCTGCACGTGTCGTCCCGCACGCGAATCCACGCGACTTGGTCGTTGCTCACGATCATCCACGCGGTCGCGTTCGTAGCGTGATGGGTCTGATCCAAATAGTACGCGGCGTTCATGTCGATGTCCGCGGCGTCCGCATTCATTTGCTCGCAATCGCTCGGGGCCGTGAACGTGGCGTCCGCGGGCGCGCAAAAATCCTCATCGTGCTCGAGCAAAATTTTCTCGTTTCCGCCGGTGATGAAATAGCGCGTGGTGATCACGGGAATTCGAAAATCCGACGACCAACTCCGCAATTCGTCGACGAACGTCGGAGGCAGCTGACTCAGCCTGAGCGTTTTCTCCTTCACTTGCCGCGAAAATACGGTCACTGTCGGCGTCGGCTCGCCGTTTGTGGGATGGAAGTAGAATCCACCGAGTCCAATGCCGTCTACCATGTCGATCCAAAGGAATCCGCGCCCGGCTAGATACGGACCGCTATCGCCTGCGAGCAACAGGTATCGCCCGTCGCGTACTTGCACCGGATATCTCGAAGCTCTGAAAACCATGTCGAGCGCGTCAGTCATCGGCATATCTGAACCGTAGTGGAAGGTACAGTCGGGGATAACGTGGCGCATCAATTTGCGGAACTGCTTGTCCTGAGCGAGATCCTCGGAGCGCGCACCCGAAAAGTGGCTCAAAAACGCCATCTGGTCGGCGGGTATAGGCTTCTGAAAAATCGCCTTGTCGTAGTTCCCTGCCGCGGCGTGAGGAGACGCAGCGTCATCCTGAGGATGGGGAGTCGGCGCCGGGCTAGAAACCCGCGAACCATGGTCGCTTGCGCGACATCGTTGCGAAGTGGCGCCGAGGATCGTCAGCGCGGAGAGCAACAGTGCGGTGGTAGCCCGGGCCGAGTGTAACGACGTGCGGTGGTGGGTAGACATCGTTTGCCTCGCAATGTCCGTGCAGGGCCGGATGGATCGATTCGGGCCGCCGGCTCGGCCGTCACAGCTCGAACATCATACCCTCTCGACAACCGAGCCTCAACGCACGGCGTGGCGCGCGCCGAATCCGCCGCGTGCGAGCGGTCAGCAGTGGAGCCTTGCTGACGGCGCCAGCACTGTTCTGTGAATTCCCGTCGGGATGCTTTAGAATGTTGGAACAAATGCCGTTTGAATCCAGCAGTGGCGTCACAGCGATCTATCCGGGCACTTTCGATCCAGTCACGAACGGCCATCTGGATTTGATTCAACGCGGCGCAACGATTTTCGATCAGCTCGTGGTCGCGGTTGCGGAGAATGAAGAGAAGGATCCACTCTTCCCTGCCCGCGAGCGAGCGGACATGATTGAGTCGGTCACCTTCAATCTGAAAAATGTGCAGGTCGATGTTTTTGACGGCCTGCTTGTCGACTACGCCCGCGCAAAGAACGCCCGCGTGATTCTTCGCGGCATTCGCGCCGTGTCCGACTACGAATACGAATTGCAGATGGCCATGATGAATCGCAAGCTCGAGCCAGACGTCGAGACGGTTTTCATGCTGCCCTCGGAGCAGTACAGCTACTTGAGCTCGCGGCTCATCAAACAACTCGCGCGGCTCAACGGGCAGATCAAGGATTTCGTGCCGTCGGTTGTTCTTGAGCGGCTCAAAACGAAGTTTCACTAACCCAAGGAAGGATCCGCGGCGCCGCCTTGTGTGGCGTTCGTGGATGGCGGCGCAACCGTCAGGTAGATTAAATGGCTTCAGCAGAAAAACTCGTCGCACCGTCAATTCGCATCGCAGACCGGCTGAACCGCATCAGCGTGTCGCCGACCATGGCCGTACTCGCGGCCGCGGAAAAATTGAAGGCCGAGGGCATCGACGTCGCTGACTTCGGCCCTGGAGAGCCCGACTTCCCGACGCCGGACCACATCAAGAAGGCCGCGATCAAGGCGCTCGACGAAAATCGTACGAAGTACACGGCGGCTGCGGGCATCGCGCCGCTGCGTCAGGCGATTTGCGACTGGCACAAACGCGAACTGGGTTCGTCGTACACGCCGGCGGAATGCGTTGTGAACGTGGGCGGCAAGCACGCGATATTTCAGACGATCTGCGCGCTCATCAACGCGGGCGATGAAGTTGTGATCGGCGCGCCTTACTGGGTGAGCTATCCGGACATGGTGAAGTACGCGGGCGGCGTGCCAGTGTTTGCTGAGTCCGAAGCGGGCGACGGTTTTGTGCTGCGCGCGGAAGTGCTCGACAAGAAAATTACGCCGAAGACGCGCATCGTCATCGTGAACTCGCCCAGCAATCCGAGTGGCGCGGTGATCCCGCCGGCGGAATTCGAAAAGATCCTCGCCGTGTGCAAAAAGCACGGCGTGTTCCTGCTTTCAGACGAGTGCTACTCGCACTTTACGTACGGCGATGCCAAGCCGTACTCGATCGCCAGCGTCTCGGACTCGAAGGACACGTTGATCATTGCTGGATCGTTCTCGAAGACTTTCGCGATGACCGGCTGGCGCCTTGGCTACATCCTCGGCCCGAAAATGCTCGTCGATGCGATTGCGAAGCTGCAGAGCCAGTCGACTTCGAATCCGACTTCGATCGTGCAGTATGCCGGCCTCGAAGCGATGCGCGGTCCGATGGACTCGGTTGCCGTGATGCTCGCAGAATATAATCGCCGCCGCGAGCACATTGTCGCGGGGCTTCGCGCTATTCCCGGCATCACGTGCAACATGCCTCAGGGTGCGTTCTACGTTTTCCCGAATGTGTCGGCGCACCTTCACGCCACGATGCCGGACGACGGCGCGGTCGCGAAGGCTCTGCTCGACAACGAGCACGTTGCAGTGACGCCCGGTGGCGCATTCGGAGCGCCGGGACACCTGCGGCTCTCCTACGCGACGTCGATGGATCGAATCGATGAAGGCCTCAAGCGCCTGAAGCGATTCTTCGCCGGACAGGCGTAATGGCGTTGCGTCCCGCGCGGCTGGAGCCGATTTTTAGCCCCCGTCCGTGGGGGGCGCGTTCCCTGGCGCCGTTCTTCCCTGACAAAACAAATCTCGCTGAGCCGCTGGGCGAGGCGTGGATGACCGGAAGCGAGTGCGTTTTCGCTGACGGCCCATTTGCGGGGAAAAAGCTTGGAGAGGTCTGGCCGACGCTGCCCGTTTCGTGGATCGGCACTCGGGTTGACCACGCGCACGCATTTCCCCTGCTTGTGAAATTTATCTTCGCCGAAGCGAAACTCTCCGTGCAGGTTCATCCGGATGATGCGTACGCGCAGAAACACGAGGCAGCGGCGGGCGGCCGCGGTAAGACGGAGATGTGGTACGCGGTAAGCGCGCGTCCGGGTGCAGAAGTTCTCACTGGGCTGAAAGCAGGCGTGACGCGCGAATCTTTCGTGAAGATGATTGCCGATGGCACCGCCGAAGATGCGCTTCTTCACGTGCCGATGAGCGCGGGCGATGCGATTTTCATTCCTGCGGGAACGATGCACACGATCGGCGCTGGGCTTGTCCTGTGCGAGATTCAGCAGCTTTCCGAAATCACCTACCGCGTTTACGACTACAATCGGCGCGATGAGAACGGTAAGTCGCGGGAGCTTCACATCGAAAAGGCGCTCGACGTGACGAAGTTCGGTGCGGCGTTCGCGGGAAAAATCACACCGGTGCGAATCGAGTCACCTCCTGTGACGACGACCTACTTCGCGGCGTGCCGCTACTTCGCCGCCGAAAAGTGGGAGTTTTCGCGGCCGCTGAGTTCGATGACCTCGCCGGAACACTTCGAGCTGATCGTCATTCTCGAGGGGACGGGTTCGCTTTCCGTTGGTGCTGATGCGCTTTCGTACGAGCGCGCCCATGTCTGGCTCCTTCCCGCGGCGCTCGGCGCCTACGAAATGAAGCCGACTTCTCCGACGTCGGTTCTTCGCACATACGTTCCCGATTCCGTGGACGAGTTCACAGACCAGCTCAAGGCTGCGGGCATCTCTTCGGCAGATATTTCGCGCCTGGTGCATGCATGAAGAAGAATCGTTTGCCGCTGTGCGCGGTGTTTCTTGCCGGTGGCCGCGGCACGCGCTTCTGGCCGCGCAGCCGCACGCGGACGCCCAAGCAGCTGCTCAACATTGCGGGCCCGCAGACCATGCTCCGCGATTCCGTCGCGCGGCTCGAGCCGCTTTTCGATGCCAACAATTTCTGGGCGGTCACGAACGTCGAGCAACTTTCCGGCGTCCGACGCGAAATGCGGATCGCTTCGCCGCCCCATGTCCTCGCCGAGCCGGTAGGGCGCAACACAGCGGCCGCGATCGGCCTCGCTGCCATTCACCTTGCGCACGAACATGGCGATGCGATCATGGCCGTCTTGTCGGCCGACAGCTATATCGGCGACGCGGCAAAATTTCGCACGCTGATTCGTGCCGCTCTCGAAAACGCGCGCACGCCCGGCCACCTCGGAGTGATGGGCATTCCACCGGCGAGCCCGGAAACCGGATACGGTTACATCGAGCTCGGCTCCGTGGTTGCCAGGCCGCGAGGCATCAAGGCCTTCGCGGTGAAGCGCTTCACCGAAAAGCCGGCGCTGCCGCTCGCCCGGCGGTACGTTGCCTCCGGGAAATATCTCTGGAACGCGGGGATGTTCTTCTGGCGCGTGTCTACGTTTCTCGACAATCTCGAACGCTACGTACCCGCGACGTTCGCTTCGCTCCAGGAGCTTGCGAAAACAATTGGCACGCGAAAGTATCCATCCGCACTCGCTTCGATCTATCCGAAGCTCGAAAATATTTCGGTTGATTACGCCATCATGGAGCCGGCCACTCGTGCCGCGAAAAATCACGTTTCGGTGATTCCGGCGAGCGTGGGTTGGAGTGACATCGGCTCGTGGTCGGCCGTCTACGACCTGCTCACTAAGACGCATGGCACGAATCTTGCCGCAGCCGATTGCTTCACGCACGACGCCGAAGGCAATTACTTCCATTCGCACAAATTTGTTGCGGCGATCGGTGTGAACAACTTGGTGCTGGTCGAGACCGACGATGCGATTTTGATTTGCCCGCGCGACCGCTCGCAGGACGTGAGCAAAATTGTGAAATGGCTGGAACAGGAGAAGCGCGTGCGCTTGCTGTAGCGCGTGCAGCCAAGCATTGGAGTGTTCTTTTAGACTGACTTCTTATGGCGACCATTAAGTTCGGCACCGACGGCTGGCGCGGGGTGATCGCGCAGGATTTCACGTTCGAAAACGTTCGCATCGTCTCTCACGCGATCGCGCGTTACGTTGCGCGCGCGGAAAAGCCGGGCGCGGGCATCGTCGTCGGCTATGACACGCGTTTCGGCTCGGACCGATTCGCGCGCGCTGCCGCCGAGGCCGTCGCGTCCGCGGGGATCGACGTCGCCCTCGCCGATCACGCCGCGCCGACTCCGGCCGTCTCGCTTCTTGTTAAGCTGCGGGGCGCTGCCGGCGGAATCCAGATCAGCGCGAGCCACAATCCATTTCAGTGGAATGGCATCAAGTACAAAGCGAGCTACGGCAGCTCCGCCGGCCAAGCCATCGTCGCGCAAATCGAAAAGGAGCTCGCGACTGTAGTTCGCGATGGCGTGCCGCAGCTTCCCGCGCGTCCTGACCTGATCAGCTCGCTCGACATTCGTACACCGTACCTTGAAAAACTCGACGCCCTCGTCGATTGGGATCGCATTCGTGCCGCGAATTTCCGGTTCGTGGTGGATCCGATGCACGGCGCAGGAGGCGGGCTTTTGAGCAAGCTTTTCCGGAAACACGGCATCGAGTGCCATGAAATCCGCGCTTCGCACGATGTCCTGTTTGGAGGCGCGAATCCCGAACCGATCGAACCGCATGTGGAACCGGCGCGCCGTGCCGTTCTCGAAGGCAAATATGACGGCGCGTTCGTGCTCGACGGCGACGCCGACCGCATCGGAGCCATCGATCGCGACGGCGCATTCGTCAGCCCGCACCGTATTTTCTCGATTCTGCTCTGGCATCTCGCCGGCACGCGCCAGCTGCCCGGCGAAGTGGTCAAAACCTTTTCCACGACAAAGCTCATCGACAAAATCGCCGCGAAATTCGGCCGCAAGCTTTGGGAAACGCCCATTGGCTTCAAATACGTCTGCGACCGAATGCTCGAAAGCGACGTCCTGCTCGGCGGGGAAGAAAGCGGCGGCATCGGCACCAAGCTCTACCTGCCCGAACGCGACGCCACCGTGAATGCACTTCTGCTCGCCGAAGTAATGGCGTGGCACCGCATGAGCCTTGGCGAACTCGTTGCCATGCTGCACGCCGAATTTGGCGAACACCATTACGGCCGCATCGACTTGATGGTGAAGGAAGCGCAAAAAGAAAAAGCGATCCGTTATTTTTCGGATCCCTCGCTCACGAAATTCGGCGAGTGGCCCGTCACGCGCCGCGAAAATATCGACGGCGTGAAGATTTACGTCGGGGATGTCGGCTGGGGCATGGTCCGCGCCTCCGGCACCGAGCTCATGCTCCGGCTCTACTCGGAGACCAACAATCCCGATACAACGCGTAGGGTTCTCGAGTCCATCTCGCGCACCGTACAATCGCTTTAGCGCGATCCGCAGTCCTCATCGCGCCGCGCGAGCCATCTAGCCACCCTTCACGAGCGACTTCTTCCACCGGCCAATCCGCCTCTTGCGCAATACGCTCGCTTCCACTCACACTAACCCACCATGAAACGCCGCCTCTACACACTTGCCGTCTTCACCACGAAGCCCTTCGCGGGCAATCCCCTCGCCGTCATCACCGATGGCGATGGCTTGTCCACCGCGAAAATGCAGTCGATCGCGCGCGAGATGAACCTCTCTGAAACAGTCTTCATCCAGCGCCCGACGAACAACCGCGCTCTCGCGCGCCTGCGCATTTTCACTACGACAACGGAGCTGCCTCTCGCGGGCCATCCGGTGATCGGCACGTGGTTCCTGCTCGCGGAGCTTGGCGTCGTACCCGCGTCGGAAGGCACCGTACACATCCTGCAGCAGACGGGCGCCGGAATTCTTCCCGTCGAGTTCACTTTCCATAATGGCCGGCCCGTCCGCGTGACGATGACGCAAAAAGCGGCCCGCTTCGCGCGCGCGCGTTTTTCTCGTGCTGCGCTCGCTGGAGCACTCGGCCTCAGGCCTGCCGATCTTGCGCCGTCGCTTCCGATCGAATTTGCGTCCACCGGAATTTCAAATCTGATGGTGCCTGTCGCGCGCCGCAGCGTGCTAACAAAAATACAGATGAACACGCGGGCAATCGCCGGCCTCATTTCATCACACGGCACGATGGCGTACTGTTTTGCGTTGGGATCGCGCGGCAAAGCGTTTGCGCGCGGCATGCTGCCTTGGGGAATGTACGAAGATCCGGCCACCGGCTCGGCGTGCGGGTCGCTCGCCGCATATCTCGTTCATCACGGCCAGCTCAAACCCGGCGAGGCGCTTCACGTTCTGCAGGGCGTCGAGATGGGCCGCCCGAGCGACATCCACGTCGAAGTCCTAGCGGAGAAGGGCAAGCTCACGCCCAAAGTGAGCGGCTCTGCAGTCCGCATCTTCGAAGGCCACATCGACGCGTAACGCACGAGCGCGCTCGAGAACGAATTTCAGCAGCCTCTAACTTTCGAGTTTTTTGTAGGCGGCATCGAGGATGCCGTTGAGGAACTGCGGGGATTCGGCCGAGGAAAATTTCTTGCCCAGCTCGAGTGCCTCGTCGATCACGACTTTGACGGGCGCGGTGCCGAACCGGAATTCGTAGATGGCCAGGCGCAAAATGCTGCGGTCGACGCTGGCGATGCGTTCGGCCTTCCAGTTTGCGGCCAGTTCCGCGATGAGCGTGTCGCTGGTTTTGGCCTGCGAAACGGCGCCTTCGAACAATTCGTTGGCGAACTTCCGCGTGGGCTCCGACGCTTTCGCGGCCTTCCAGAAGTTTTTCTCCACTTCTTTCGGCTTGCGCTGCGTCATGTCCCACTCAAATAGCATCTGAATCGCGAACTCGCGTGACTTCCGGCGCAGGGTCATCTAGCGGCGCCGCGCGCGACGTTCGAGTCCGCGCCTCACTTCCACGGGCTTCACTTCGGTTCGCGCGCCCGTGGCACGCGGTTGCGCTGCGTTTGAGCCGACTGCCGTTCCTGTCACGGGCGCCGCGGACTTCGCGAACTTCTTCATCAACTGCCCCATTTCGATCGCGCCCAAGCCGGCTTCGTAGCCTTTGTTGCCGGACTTCAGACCCGCGCGGTTGATGGCCTGTTCGAGCGTGTCGCACGTCAGCACGCAGAAAATCAGCGGCACGCCGGTATCGAGCTGCGCGAGCTGCACACCGCGCGCCGTCTCCGAAACCACCACGTCGTAATGCGAGGTCTCGCCGCGCAGGACGCACCCAATGCAAATGATCGAATCGTAGCGCCCGGTCTGCGCCATTTTCTTCGCCGCGATCGGCAGCTCGAGCGCCCCCGGCACGCGCGCGATTTCGATCTGCGATTCCGCCGCGCCGGCGCGTTCCATCGCGTCGAGAGCTCCCGCGAGCAATCGGTCCGTAATGAAATTGTTGAACTGGCTCACCACCACGCCGATGCGCAATCCTGCGGCGCTCAGTTCGCCCTTGATATTCGTCGGCTTCAGTTTGGAATCCATCCCCTACCGTCCCTCGAATTTCGCAGGACGTTTCTCGAGAAACGCCCGCGTCCCTTCGCGCATATCTTCTGTGGCGCAACCCAAGCCAAACAGCGTCGCCTCCAGGAACAGCCCTTCTTCCTGCGGCATTTCCATCCCGCGCTCGACGGCTTCCATCGCGTACTTCACGGCGAGCGGCGCGTTTGCGACGATTTTCTTTGCGATTGCTTCGGCGGTGGCAAGAAGCTCGCTCAACTCGACGACGCGATTCACGAGGCCGATGCGCAGCGCTTCGTCAGCCGTGATCATTTCGCCGGTCAGAATCAGTTCTTGCGCGACGCCCTTGCCGCACAGCCGCGGCAGCCGCTGCGAGCCGCCATAACCCGGCAGGATTCCGAGCTTCACTTCAGGCTGGCCGAGTTTCGCGTTCTTGCTGGCGATGCGCATCGTGCATGCGAGCGCCACTTCGCATCCACCGCCCAGCGCGAAGCCGTTGATCGCCGCGATGGACGGCTTGCCACTCGTCTCGAGCCGGTGAATCACTTCCTGACCAAATAGCGCGAACTCCTTGCCGTTCACAGGAGTCTGTTTTGCGAGCTCGTTGATGTCCGCGCCGGCGACGAAAGCCTTCTCGCCCGCGCCCGTCATGATCAGCACGCGCACGGCATCGTCGTGCCGCGCCGCCTTCAGGCACTCACCCAGTTCTTCGATTGTCTTGCGATTGAGCGCGTTCAACACAGTCGGCCGGTTGAACGTAATGCGCGCGATCGAGTCCTTCACTTCGTACAACAAGTTCTCGTAAGCCATCCAGTCCCCGTCGATTTTCAGTTTATGCCGTTCCGAATGGTATCACTGGAAGCGGCATCGCGCCCCTTCCGCGCAAACACGTCGTGGACAACGTTTCGCCTACGACGCCATCGATTCAACAATCACCGCGATGCCTTGGCCGCCGCCGATGCACGCGCTTGCAACGCCGTATTTGCCGCCGCGCTGCTTCAATGAGTTCAGCAAAGTGATGACAAGTCGCGTCCCCGTGGCCGCGAGCGGATGCCCGAGAGCGATCGCGCCGCCGTTCACGTTGGCCTTGTCGCGATTAATGCCGAGGGCCTTTTCGACTGCCAAATACTGCGCCGCGAACGCTTCGTTCACTTCGATCAGATCGAGCTGCTCGAGCTTCAGCTGCGCCAGCGCAAGCGCCTTCTGAATCGCCGGCACCGGCCCGATGCCCATAATCTGGGGTGGAACGCCCGCCGTCGCCCAACTCACGATGCGCCCGAGCGGTTTCCAGCCGCGCTCTTTCGCAATCTTGGCGTGAGTCATCACAACAGCCGCAGCGCCGTCCACAATTCCGCTCGCGTTGCCTGCGGTTACGAGGCCGTCTTTGCGAAACGCCGGCTTCAGCGATTCGAGCGCCTCCATCGTCGTCTCCGGGCGACGGTGATCGTCGTCGGTTACCATCACAGACTTCTTGCCCTTCTTCACTTCCACCGGAACGATCTCTTCCTTGAAGAATCCCGCTTGGAATGCCTTTTCCGCCGCCTGCTGGCTGCGCAACGAGTACTCGTCCGACGCCTTGCGCGTGATGCCCTGCTCAACCGCGAGATTTTCCGCCGTCTCGCTCATGCTGAATCCGCAGTAGGTGTCGTACAGGCCGGACATCAATGAGTCTTCGAGTTTGCCTTCACCGAGCTTGAAGCCCGTTCGCGCACCGCGAATCACGTGCGGACACTGCGACATGTTTTCCATGCCGCCGGCCAGCACAAGCTTCGCGTCACCCAGCAAAATCCGCTGCGCGGCCTGCGAAATCGATTCCATGCCCGATCCGCACAGCCTGTTCACGGTCACCGCGGGCGTCTCGATCGGCAAGCCCGCTTTCAATCCCACATGTCGCGCGCCATACAGAGCGTCCGCGCTGGTCTGCATCACATTGCCAAACACAACGTGATCGAACTCGTCCGGATCGGTTCCCGAGCGGCGAATCGCTTCCTTGCTCGCCACCGCACCGAGTTCGAGCGCCGAAACTGAATCAAACGCGCCCATGTAACGAGCCATGGGCGTACGTGCTCCCTGCAAAATCACAGCATCGGTAATAAACATGATTCCTCTCGATCTAAGGTGTGGCGACTGCCAGGAGTGTGTTGCCGCCGCGCTGCCGCGCCTCTTCGAGCCCGGCTTCGGCGCGATTAATCCATTCTGTCACGCGATCCTCGGTTTCGTCACCCGGCCGCGCCGACGCTTCCACGACGATCGCAGAGATCGTCAGGTCCGGAGCGCCCCACGCCGGCCGCACCGTCGCCGCTTGCGTGCGCAGCTTCTCGCCCAACGATCGAGCGTTTTCGATGGAAGTGTCCGGCAAAATGAAGGCCAGCGACCACGACGTATATTTTACCGCGACGTCGGTCTGGCGAATCGAGGAAGCGAGAACTTTTGCGAGTTGCTCGATGTGGTGATCGAGCGCCGCGTCGCCATGCTGACGCAACAAGTCGCCGCCGCGGTCGACGTGAATCACGATCAGCGAAAGCGGCGTGCCCTGCGCTCGCGCGCGATTCGATTCCATCAAC
>Ga0210391_10003023_pt1 | contig 14324 bp, 13 predicted proteins | sample IncBWC12OmetaG_FD_160573 | JGI IMG/M metagenome (GOLD analysis project Ga0210391, IMG submission 160573) | Forest soil microbial communities from Barre Woods Harvard Forest LTER site, Petersham, Massachusetts, United States - Inc-BW-C-12-O ... | reverse complement strand
ATATTCAAGGGCATCGCTGTTGAGAATTTCTTTCCAGTAGCCGCCGGATGGAACGCCAACCATGTATCCCAGCCGCGGTACGGGGGTGAAATTACAGACGACGAGAACCGGGTTCTCCCCGCCCGCATCATCTTTGCCTTTGCGCAGCAGCGAGATCACGCTGGTCGGCGCATCATTGCAGTCCACCCATTCAAAACCCTGGGGATCGTTATCGAACCAGTGCAGTGGAGACTCGCTGCGATAGACACGATTGAGTTGCTCGACCCAGTTCACGAGCCCGCGATTGAGCGGACGCTCCAGTAGATTCCAGTCGAGGCTGCGGTCGTGCGACCACTCGCGATACTGGCCAAACTCACAGCCCATGAAAAGCAGCTTCTTGCCCGGCTGCGCGAACATGTAGCCGAGCAGCAGGCGCAGATTGGCAAACTTCTGCCAGTCGTCGCCAGGCATTTTGTTGATCAGCGAACCTTTTCCGTGCACAACTTCGTCATGGCTCAAAGGGAGAACGAAATTTTCGTGGAATGAATACAGCATCCGAAAAGTCAGCAAATTGTGGTGATACTGACGAAAAATGGGATCGTTCTGAAAATAGTTGAGCGTGTCGTGCATCCACCCCATGTCCCACTTCATGCCGAAACCGAGGCCACCAAGATGGGTGGGACGCGAGACCATGGGATAGGACGTCGATTCTTCCGCGTAGGTCTGAATGTCGGGATGCTCTTTATAGGCTTCGAGATTGAATCGGCGCAGAAAGTCGATGGCCTCGAGGTTCTCGCGTCCGCCAAATTTGTTAGGAATCCATTCACCCTGTTTGCGCGAGTAATCGAGATAAAGCATCGATGCGACAGCGTCAACCCGTAGGCCGTCAGCGTGATATTTATCCAGCCAGAACATGGCGCTCGACATTAGGAAGCTGCGCACCTCAGTGCGGCCGTAGTTGAAGATCAGCGTCTTCCAATCGGGATGGAATCCCTGCCGCGAGTCGGAGTGCTCGAAGAGATGGGTGCCGTCGAAGAACGCGAGGCCGTGGCCGTCGGTAGGGAAGTGCGACGGGACCCAATCGAGAATGACCGCAATATTGTGCTGGTGCAGGTAGTCCACCAGATACATGAAATCCTGCGGCGTGCCATAACGCGCTGTGGGCGAGAAATATCCCGTGGTCTGATATCCCCACGAACCGTAAAAGGGATGCTCCATGATGGGGAGCAGCTCGACGTGGGTGAACCCTAATTTATTTGCGTAGTCGGCGAGACGAGGCGCGATCTCACGATAGGTTAACGAACGGTTATTTTCTTCGGGAACGCGCATCCAGGAGCCGAGATGAACCTCGTAGATCGACATGGGAGCGTGCAGCGAGTTGACGCCGGCACGCTTCTCCAGAAAGGCAGCGTCGTTCCATTGGTAGTCGAGGTCCCAGACCACGGAAGCCGTCCGCGGCGGTTTCTCGGTGAAAAGTCCTACCGGGTCGGCCTTCTCAGTCTCGTGACCGTGCCGGTTGGAATCGATATGGAACTTGTACAGTGTGCCTTTGTCTACGCCGGGGATGAAGCCTTCCCAGATTCCTGACGAACCCCGAGCCTGCAACTGATGAGATTGCGGGTTCCAGCCGTTGAAGCTGCCAATTACCGATACCTTGGTAGCATTGGGCGCCCAGACACTGAACACAGTGCCTTTGCTTCCTCTTGATTCGACCAGGTGCGCACCCATCTTGTCGTAAATGCGATAGTGGCTGCCCTCGTTGAATAAATAAAAATCTTCTGCCGTGAGCAGCGAAACATCGTAACGGACCGGCGATAGTTCCTGAGTTGGAGGTTTCGGTGTCATGGCTTGCTTCGGGTCTAGTGTAGTCCAATTCAAAGTGGAGAGACGCGCCTAGCGGCCACACTCTGGTCTGGACGGGCGAGATGCCCATCGTTCCACTAACGGCGTTTCTCCTTCTGTGCCTCGCGTTTTGCCTTTGCCCAACCTTCTTTTATGCTCTGTCGAGCACGCCCGAAAGCTAGGGCCTCGGCTGGCACGTCCTCTGTGATGCAACTTGCGGCCGCAACGTAAGCGCCGCGGCCAATTTTTATTGGCGCTACCAGGGTCGAATCGCTGCCGACGAATACGCCGTCTTCGATTACCGTCTTGTGCTTGTTCACTCCGTCGTAGTTGCAGGTGATGGTGCCCGCACCAATGTTCACGCCTTCACCGATTTCCGCGTCGCCCAGATACGTAAGATGATTCGCCTTCGAGCCGTTGCCTAGCTTGATTTTCTTGGTCTCGACAAAGTTCCCCAGGTGAGCGCCTTCACCCACTTCCGTTCCGGGCCGCATGTGAGTGTAGGGTCCAAGGACAGCCCCTGCAGACACGTGTGAATCTTCCATAATCGTTCCCGGCTTCACCATTACGCGGTCGCCAATAACCGAACTGGTGATTACGCTGTAGGAGCGGATGCGGCAATCGGCACCGATTCTGGTTTCGCCCAGCAACTGCACAAAGGGCTCGATGACCGTATCGGCGCCAACTTCCACAGCGCTGTCAATCATGCACGTATACGGATAAAAGATGGTCACGCCTTCCGCCATCAACTCGTGGCATTTGGCCAGCCGCAGCCGTGCGTCCAGGTCCATCATCTCCACCCGCGTATTACTACCTAGCACTTCACCAGCATTCTCGGTCTTGATCGCAACCACTTTCTTGCGAGCCTTGTTGAACACCCCCGCCATATCGGTCAGATAATACTCACCGTGCGCGTTCTTGGTGGAAAGGCGGTCAATGTGTTCGTACAACGCGGGCGCAGAGAATGCATAAAATCCGGAATTGATTTCGCGGATTTTCTTTTGCCGTGGAGTCGCCGACTTCTCTTCAACAATCGCCTGCACCTCCGCCCCTTTGCCTTTGCGAATGACGCGCCCGTAGCCATAAGGATCGTCCAGTTCGGCGCTGAGCAGAGTCATGGCCGCTTTCTGCGCGCCATGGAAGTCTCTAAGCTTCTTTACGGTATCCGCCGTAATCAGTGGAGCGTCTCCGGAGAGCACGATGATCTGGTCATAGTCAGAGTGATTGCCATGGCCTAAGAGGGCATCTCGCGCCACCATGAGGGCATGCCCGGTGCCACGCTGCTGGGCCTGCAACACGAACTTGACGCCCGTGCCGGCAACCGCCTCACGCACACGCTCCGCCTCATGGCCGATGATCACGTAGATGTCTTTTGCGGGAACGACTTTTTGCGCGGTGGCAATTACGTGCGCGAGGATCGGCTTGCCTCCGACCTCATGCAAAACTTTAGGATGTTTCGATTTAAGCCGCGTGCCTTTGCCCGCCGCCATGATCGCAATAGCGATACGCGGAGGCTGTGGATTCGATTGGGAAGCTGCTGGTCTAGTCTTTTTCTTCGTTTCAGGCGCTTTTGCCATGCTCAGTCAATATACCGCGAATGACGTGGCGAACGGGCGAGACGCCCGTCGCTCCATAATCAACTCCGAATCGTCTGCCGATCGGGTGCCTGTGCCATGAGGGCCATCAGATCATGAGCAACGCGATCGGTAGCGTGTCGCGCCACTTCGCCTTCGTCCAAATATTCGCCAAGCACCGGACAAACGTTGAGAGCCTCGATTTCCTCCAGATCAATGACGATCTGCGAAGCTCCCTCGAGTGCATACTTCGCTTTCATCTCGGGGGAAGCTGCCTTGCGATTGATCAGCGCATAGTCAAATAACTGCACTCCGGCGTGTTGATTGAGCGCGCGGATGTGATCGGATGCGCTTAAACTAAGACTTTCATTGACCTGCTTCATTAAATTGCAAACAAATACTTTAATGGCTCGTGACTCCGCGATAGCATCCGGAATTCCGCGAACCAATAAATTCGGAATCAAGCTGGTAAATAATGAGCCGGGGCCGATAGTGATGAGGTCGGCGGTGGCAATGGCTTCTAAAGTTTGCGGAAGCGGCTCGACGTCGGGAGGAATCAGAGCGAGCTCGCAAATCTTGCCTTTGCTCGCCGTGATGTTGGTTTCGCCTCGAACGCGCGTGCCGTCTTCTAACGATGCTTCCAGTTCCACGCTCGACATAGTGGCTGGATAGATATGGCCGCGAGTGAGCAGAATTTCCGAAGACAGTCGTACCGCCTCAGCAAAGTCGCCGGTGATCGAAGTCAGGGCGGCCAAGAATAGATTTCCGAAGCTATGGCCTTCGAGTCCAGAGCCTTTTTGAAAGCGATGCTGAAACAGTCTCGAGAGTAGGGCTTCGTCTTCAGAGAGGGCGACGATGCAATTGCGTATGTCGCCCGGCGGGAGCATGTTGAACTCTTTGCGGAGGCGGCCGCTCGACCCGCCGTCGTCGCTTACCGTCACCACTCCGCATAATTCGTGAATGGTCGGCTGGCCGAAGGTGGCAAGCGCCGGCGTCGTGACATAGCGCTTCAGGCCCTTCAGCAGCGTAGAAAGACCGGTACCGCCGCCGATTGCGACCACGCGCAGTTCGGGACCAGCTTTGCCGGTTTCGGATGAATTGACGCGCGGCTGGGGAAGCATACGACTCAGTTGGCAGTGATTACGAGCAGCTAGTAAGCGCTCGCTTCTTCTTCCTGAGGCTCAGATTCGGCGCCCGGATCTGGATAGAGCAACTCTGTGAAGCGCGGATCTTCCGCCAGATTCTGGAAGTCAGTATCGTTTCGCGCCTGGAAGCGAAGCCCCGGTTTCACCTGAATTGCCTCATCCAGTGTCTTGAGCGATTCTTCTACATGGCCGGTCAGGCAATGCAATGCCGCCAGCCCGTACAGAACATACTCCGCCTTGGGATTTTGTTTCAGGAGCTTGTCGAGATGCTCACGCGCGGTTACATAGTCGCCAGTGTTGATCAGCGACACCGCGTAGTCGTAATGCTCTTCCGTCGTCTTGAACTGGATCGCAGGGGTATCCAGATGTTTGTCGCAAGTAAGCAGATGCACCTGCGCCCGGTCGACCAAAGACTTGTTCGGCCCGCTCAGTACTTTTTGCAGGTGGCCTTTGGCCTTTTCGAACTTGTGCTCCTGCAACGCGCGCAGCCCGGACTCGTAATTTTGGACAGCTTGGGTATGCCGAGGATCTTCAGTCACTTGTTTTCTGTGCGTAACCTTCAGTGCCATCAAACCGCCTTTAGTTCAAAATTTGGTTCAGAATCAGTTAATGCTGTCTGCTTTTTCCAGGTCGATCGTTTTCCAATCGCCCTTGATGATGCCCGCGCGAATCTGCTGCGCTGTCTTGCCCTGCTTGTGCATGGAGTAGGTGTAATACAGTTCTCTGAGGCAGGTTCCGCACTCAGCCCCATGCGTTCCAGAAAAACAACTGTGCAGACTGTTGTGTCCCATGTTGCGATCACAGTGGCAGTAGCACGGTTGCTGATATAGGACTTTGGGAATCTTCGCTGCCAACTCGTAAGCGTGCGTCTGATATGGAAATTGTCCGTTCGCACCCCAAAGCTGGTCCTTCGTCAGAATCGGAGGAAGCTTGGTGCTCGCTGCGGGAGGAGCCGTATTGAAATGTGGGATGTCCTCATCAGCTTCCGATTGAAGCCACGGTGCCGCCATCATTGTGACCAGAAAAAACAGCGCGACCGATGCGAAAACCCTTGTACGCATGCCACTTCCTCAAACATGTATTTTACCTTAAGGCGCGGAATTGGGGATTACCGCGAGGGTTCGTACACAACTGCTATAGGGTAGAGACGCGGCTTGTCGCGTCTCCGCCGCGGGGCGAAATTAAGTGAAGGCACATTACCCGCCTTATCCTAACTTTTCAAAGAACAAACAAATCGTCTCAATTCCGCGATGGAAATTCGGAATATGAAACTTTTCGTTTGGAGCATGCAGATTGTCGTCGGGAAGCCCAAACCCCATCATGACCGATGGAATCTTCAGCACATCCTGAAAGTCGGTCACGATTGGAATCGATCCGCCAGAGCGAATAAACACGGTCTCTTTCTTGAACGTGTCGTGCAGAGCTTCAGTTGCTGCCTGAACGTACTCGTTGTCGGTGCCGACAACGCATGCCGGGCCTTTGCTATAGACCTTGATCTTGATTTCGATTCCTTTTGGCGTGTGTTTCTTGACGAACGCAGCGTAACGCTTGAAAATGTCCTCCGGATCCTGATTCGGTACAAGCCGCATGGAAATTTTTGCCGACGCCTTCGCCGGAATCACCGTCTTCGCTCCTGGAGCCACAAACCCGCCCGGCATGCCGTGTACTTCGAGTGTTGGACGCGCCCAAGTTCTGTAAAGCACCGAATATCCCGGCTCGCCCGTCAGCACTTTCGATCCGACTTCAGTCTTGCGGTAATGCTCCTCGTTAAATGGCAGCCGCTTCCACGCCTTCAACTCATCTTTGCTGGGTTTCTTGACTCCTTTGTAAAATCCCGGAATCAGTATTTTGCCCTTCGCATCTTTCAGCTTGCTAATGATCTCAACCAGCGCAAACAGCGGATTGGGCGCAGCGCCGCCGTACATGCCGGAGTGCAAATCGGTTTTGGCTCCGACGGCCTCAATCTCTGTGTAAACCAGTCCACGCAACCCCACGCAGAGTGTCGGCAGGTCGGGCGCGAATAGCTCTGTATCGCAGACCAACGCGAAATCAGCCTTCAATTTCGACTTCTCTTTGCGGACGTATGCGGCAATCGATTCACCGCCCACTTCTTCTTCGCCTTCAAAAATCACTTTGACGTTGATGGGCAATTTGCCGCCATGGGCCTGCATGAGCGATTCGAGCGCCTTCACTTCCATCCAGAGTTGGCCTTTGTCGTCGACCGCGCCGCGCGCATAAAGGTTGTTATTGCGCTCAGTGGGATCAAACGGGGGCGTCTTCCATTCGTCGACGGGATCGGGCGGCTGCACATCATAATGCGCGTACATCAAAACCGTGGGCTTGCCCGGGGCATGCAACCAGTCGGCGTAGAGTAAGGGGTGTCCTTTGGTGGGAATGATCTCGACATTGTTCATGCCGATGCGACGCAACTCGGTAGCGACAAATTCCGCAGCCTTTTGCACGTCGCCTTTATGTTCATCGAGTGTGCTTACGCTGGGGATGCGGAGAAGGTTCTTGAGTTCGTTGAGAAAACGGGGTTGATTGCTCCGGGCAAAATCTACTGCGGGGGATGCCATGGTCTGTAGCCTTTCTAATGCGCTGGGCGCGGATACTCACTCAAGATGACTACCCAAAACGGTTTAGTATACCGGAATCTGGACTGCGGCTCTTTAGTGGGAGGCATTTCAATGGACACCTCGCTTTCCTTAGCTGGCAAAGCGCTCAGCCGAAAATCTCGATATATCAATCTGCGGATTCTGCGCCGTCATCATCTGGCCCATAATCTTGGCCGTTACTGGCGCAAGCAGAATCCCATCACGAAAATGTCCCGTAGCAACAAAATATCCAAGCGTCGGCGTTGCACCTAGAATCGGCAGCCCGTCCGGTGTTCCTGGACGTAGACCTGCCCAAGCTTCCAAAATTCGCGCATCGGCCAATTTCGGCACGAGATCGAGCGCTGCTTGTCGTAACTTTAGAATCGTCTCCGGCACCGTCTGCTTGTCGAATCCTGCTTCTTCGACAGTTGCTCCGATCAGCATTCGCCCGTCGCTCCGTGGGATGAGATAAACATCCGGCGTCCGCACCACGTGGCGGACTAATTCCTTCTTCGGCATGACGACGCACAGCATTTGTCCTTTAACAGGACGTGTCGGGAATTGGTAAGGCCCAATCTGCCCAGCCCAGGCACCGGCGCAATTCACTACCATGCCTGCGGAAAACTGCGTCTTGTTGGTGCGGACGCCGGACATCCTCCCATCCGCCACTTCCACCCCAATCACATGGTCTCCAGACGAAAAATCGATACCCCGATGCCTCGCCGCGGCGATGGCCGCTGAGGTCAAATCCCGAGGATCAACGCAGCGTTCTTTCACGAACAGAACAGCCATTTCAGTTTCAGTGACCCGAAGCGCCGGCTCCAACTCTGCAAGTGGTCGAGGCAGCGGATACGCTTGCGTGGTAACGGAGCTGTGCTCGGCCAAAACGGAATGAAGCTCCGTCCTCATACGGGTTAAAACGATTGTCCCGTTGGATCGCAGATCAATCTTTACCCCCGATTCATCCTCAAGTTCATGAACGAACTCGGGATAAATAGCGGCGCTCGCCTTCGCCAGTTCGCAGAGTTCGGGCCGTGTTTCGAAAGCGGAGTCAACCAGCATGCCACCGGCGGCCCAGGATGCTTCGCGTCCCGGTTCGCCTTTCTCTACGATCAGCACTCGTAGCCCTCGCGTGTTTAGTTCGATCGCAAGCGAGAGCCCAATGATGCCAGCTCCAATAATGATCGCGTCCCAGCTCTTCACGCTTTTATTCTAGCTGCAAGTTACGTCGGGCCTGGAACCTGAAACGCAATTGACAGCAACCTGCATCTCACAAACAATAAGCTCTACAATCCACTTCAACTTGAACCGGAGACCAACCACTATGGCTGAAGGCGAGCAACCGAACGTTTACCAACCCGAACCGCAGAGCAATATCGGCAAATGGATCCTTATTGTGCTGGCCATTGCCTATGTCGGCGCATCGGGATATGCCCTTTATGATCAGCACGTCAAGCTCGACAAGATCACGCAAGATCAAGCTGCCAGCCAAAAGGATATTGGCGATCTCACCAAGCGCATGCAGTCCGCCGAGGCCGACTCCGAGACTCTGGCCCAACAAATCGGCATGACCAAGAAAGAACTGGCGACTCGCGCTGGCGAGCTACAGCGTGCACAACAAGCAGCTTCGGCACGCATCTCAGCGCAAGCGGAAGAAGAGAAAAAAGATGTAAACGCTGTCGCCGGAGAAGTCGGAACCGTGAAGACCGACGTCGGCGGGGTGAAGACCGACGTCGCTGCTACCAGGGCGTCGCTCGACGCGACCATCGCGAAGCTGCAGAGCACCATCGGCGATCTCGGACAGCAGAGCGGACTCATTGCCAATACGCGCAGCGATCTGGAAGCCCTCAAACACAAGGGTGACCGACAATACTATGAGTTCACGCTATTGAAAGGTGCCAAACCGCAGGCGTTTTCAACCGTGGCCTTGCAGCTCAAGAAGACCGATCCTAAAAAGGGTAAGTACACGCTCGATGTCACTGCGGACGATAAAACCATCGAGAAAAAAGATCGGAACCAGAGTGAGCCGGTGCAGTTCTATACCGGGCGCGACCACATGCTCTATGAACTCGTGGCGTGGACTGTCGACAAGAACAAGATCACTGGTTACCTGAGCACGCCTAAGAACGCGCCGGTGCCGATCACCGCAACCCCGCAATAGCAAGCCATGTCAGAAGGCGGAGGTCAGATCGCAGAAGTTTGAAACCATGCCACAATAACGTGGCCGGTGACTCTGCGATTTCACCTCTGCACGCTGACCTCTCACCTTTGACCTTTATGGGCGCGTCATCTTCTCCGGTTTCATCAGCAGGTCGAATTCTTCGCGCGTGAGATAGTTGAGCTTCAAGGCTGCTTCGAGCAGGCTGCTCTTATTGACGTGAGCTGTGTGCGCGATGTGCGCGGCCTTGTCGTATCCAACCTTTGGAGCCAGTGCCGTTACCAGCATCAGGGAATTCTTTACGTACCAGTCGACTTTAGCGCGGTCGACTTCGATGCCTTTAACCATGTAATCTACGAAGCCGTGACAGGCGTCGGTGATCAGCGTTACTGAGTGTAGAAAGTTGTAGATGATCACTGGCTTGAATACGTTGAGCTCAAAATTGCCTTGCGATCCGGCGAATCCTACTGCGGCTGTCGCTCCATGAACCTGTGCGCAGACCATCGTCATGGCTTCACATTGCGTGGGATTGACTTTGCCGGGCATGATGGACGATCCAGGTTCGTTTTCTGGAATCGATAACTCACCTAAGCCGCAGCGCGGACCGGATGCAAGCCAGCGAATGTCGTTAGATATCTTCATTAGAGATGCGGCTAGCGTTTCTAATGCGCCTTGCGCGAACACGATCTCATCGTGCGCTGAAAGCGCGGCGAATTTGTTGGGATGGGAGCGGAAGGGAAGTCCCGTAAGCTCTGCGATCTTTTTTGCGGCGCGATCGGCGAATTCGGGATGTGTGTTCAGGCCTGTTCCTACGGCGCTTCCGCCGATTGCCAGATCGTAAAGACCGTCGAGAACCTGCTCCAGGCGCTTGATGTCGCGATCCAGCAAATTTGCCCAGCCGCTGAATTCCTGTCCTACAGTTAATGGCACAGCATCTTGCAGATGCGTGCGTCCGATCTTCACTACGTTTTCAAATTCTATTGCTTTGGCTGCGATAGCATCGCGCACGGTTTTGATCGCCGGAATGAGCGCGTTCTTTACTCGCTCCGCGGCGGCGATGTGCATCGCGGTGGGAAAGGTGTCGTTCGACGACTGCGACATGTTGACGTGATCGTTTGGATGGACGGGCTTCTTCGATCCCATTTCTCCGCCCGCAATTTGAATCGCACGATTGGAGATGACCTCATTCACGTTCATGTTGGTCTGCGTGCCGCTTCCGGTTTGCCAGATGCGCAGCGGAAACTGGTCATCCAATTTGCCGGCGATCACTTCGTCGGCGGCTTGCACGATGAGCTTTGCGATGTCGGCTGGAAGTTTCCCCAGATCCTGATTCACCAGCGCGCAAGCCTTCTTGAGCGTGCCGAAGGCGTGAATCAACTCGGGAGGCATGGTGTCGCGTCCGATGTTGAAATGCAGTAGCGAGCGTTCGGTCTGCGCTCCCCAATAAACATTGGCCGGAACTTCGATCTTGCCCATGCTGTCGGATTCGGTGCGGGTCTTTATGTGAGTCGGAGGGGTGAGCGTGGACACGATGAAATCTCCTTTGATGAAGGACCGATTATTATACGGCGTGGACTTCGCGGAGGACGAAAAGCGCTCTTTTGATTTGCGCGCGATTTCACGTGTTGCTCAGACTGAGAACCGACTTTCTGAGAAATCTTCGCAAGATGGACATCAATCGTTTGTCCCTCTTTCCCGCTGAGAAGATTGATACTCAGAGGTTAGAGGCGATTGCTCAGTCCCTTAAGGATGACCTGAGAAAGAAGGTCGCTTCCATTTCACCTTCGAACAGGATAAATGTCTCCTCGAAGTCATGGCGATGCGGGGGCGGGCCGCCACCGGGCGGGATGTGCATATCGATTACGCAGAAACGTCCAGCGGTCTGGTCGCCCGTTACGGGGATGGTGTAGGTATCGCCGACCAGACCGATGTGAGGAAGGTTGTCGGGTTGCGCCAACGTGAGATCGCGTTTGGGGTCGTCGGGCGGGATAGTTGGCAGAGCAGCGGGCATGTCGCTCTCCTCAGCGGTGGGGTTTGAAGTGTTGTAATTTTATCAACATCATTCAGGAGTTAACATCCCCGTCCGGTCGCAGAAAACGCTACAGGAGTGGGGCACCACGCACCGCGAAATGCTGGAAGGTAAGCATCGCCTACTTTCAGCTGACTCAGGTATCGAGGCCATCTTTCTTTTCCTCGCTCTTTTCTTCGGTTGGGGTCATCGCCGCCTTGAAGCCTCGTATTCCATCTCCGAGTCCTTTGCCCAGTTCAGGCAGCTTCTTCGGACCAAACACAAGCAGAGCGATGCCGAAAATCAAGATGAGATGCATGGGCTGAAAAAGGCCTTCGAACATAACGATTCTCCTTCTTTGTTCAGTTGCGATTTGTGAGTTGCGTTCGAGAAAATTGGGGTTCCGTCAAGGTCGCCCTATCTTTAAGACGTGGCGACCTTGACGGATGATGACGGATGCTGGTGATGGCGCTTCAGGTTGCGCTCCGTCAGCAACCTTTGAAGGAAATGAAGTCGCCAAGTGGATTTGGTAACGTCGGGTTGAAAGGTTCAAAGGGATATGTTTTGGAAGTGTCGAATCCGGCTGCCTGAGCGGCGGCGAGGTCGACAAAAGGCAATAACGCGTTGACCGCCTGATCGATGTTTGTCCAGCACTGCGTTCTTTCGTATCCGTTGTTGTTCGGCGGAGCGACATTTTCCGCGATTCCCTGCAGACCGGTGATGGTCTGAAGGGGGCCGCCGTCCCGGGGAGCAACATCCGGTCCGATAACGCGAGCGAGCGTGCGGTGATCGCTCTCGATGCCCATGATACGCGCCGCTGTAACTCGCAGTTCGGTCGTGCTGAAATTGCGGACACCCACAAGATAAGCAGCGATGAAGGCATCCTCCAGCGTGACGAGGGTGTTCAGCGTGGTTTGCGCGTCGGCAAACATATTGACAGGATAGTAAAACGAGGTAAACGGAGTGAGTTGATCGGTTACGGACTGCTCGAGCAGATAGTGGGACATCTCTTCCTGAAGGGCGCCCGCCAGATAACCTTGATCGTCCGAAGGTATCCTGGCAAAGAACGGGGCCGTGTTGATGATGTTGGAGTAGGTGGTGACGGCCACCGCTTCGGCGATTTGCGCCGCGATGAGGATGTTGCGGTCGCTCTTTTTCAGGCCCTTGGATTTCAGAGCCGCGTCATCCGAACTGGAGGAATCCTTGTCCAGGGCGGAGGCTAACGTGACCAACGCACTTCCGGCCACAGCGGCGGTGGCTCCGGCAACGGCAGCGCGTTTGAAAAACGATCGTCTTGATACACCCGACGAACTGTAATCGGAACTGTGATCGGCGGAGCTGATGGGTGCGGTATCTTGTGTTGCTTTCATGAGTTGTCTCCTAGGCGGGGGCGTTTATGATCGAGCCACCCTACCTTGTGTATTACGGGCTGGAGCACGAATTGGATTTCTCTGCGTCCGACCTTTCTGTTTCACTTCATGAATCCGAAATCGCATGGTTTTCGTTCTTATAGAAGAAGCTTTGCTCCGACTAGCCTTTCGCGCGGGTTGGACAGACTGTCGAACAAGTCGAATTCCGATGTCCAGTCCTTAAAGGGGCGTTTGATTTCGAACGATTTACGGGATCGCTGAAGCGATACCCTCTGGCTGTACGTTAATGAAAAGATCGGTGGTTTCCCCTATCTGGCCGTTTCTGTGGATAATCGTCACGTGGCTCAGCTGGAAAACTTTCGCCTCAAAGTGTTTCGGACGGTTGCGGAGCAACTGAATTTCCGCAAGGCTGCGGAACATCTTTTTCTTACCCAGCCAGCGGTTACGCTTCAGATCAAAGCGCTCGAGGACGATCTTGGTGTTCGCCTCTTTGATCGTGCCGCCAATAGCGTCTCCCTTACTCCTCAAGGGACGCTCTTGCTCGGCTACGCGACAAAGATTGCGACATTAGTTTCTGAAGCGGAACAAGAACTGGGCGCGGAGGATGGAAAGGTTTCTGGAGAGTTATCGCTCGGAGTTTCTACCACGATCGCACAGTACGTTCTCCCGCGTTTACTTGGAGCCTTTCTCGATGAGCACCCGCGCGTCCAGTTCTCGTTGCATAGCGGAAACACAGACGAGGTCGTGCATCTGCTCCTCGAAAGCAAGCTATCGATCGGCCTGATCGAAGGTCCGGCACGCGACCGCGGCATTCGCACCGAACATTTCATGCAAGATGAGTTGGTCCTGGTCACGCCACGGGCATTTGAGTCGAATCGCCTGTCCCGCGATCAACTCTTGGCTTCCAGTCTTCTTATGCGCGAACATGGCTCGGGCTCTCGCCACGTTGTCGAGACTGCTCTGGAGAAGGCTGGCCTCAGACTCAAGACCTTCAAGAAGGTGATGGACCTCGATTCCACGGAAACGATCAAGTCCGCTGTCGAAGCCGGGCTCGGCATCGGTTTTGTTTCGCGTTGGGCCATCTCCAAGGAACTGGAGTTGGGCGCGTTGAAGATAGCGGAGGTCACAGGTCTGAGAATCGTGCGTCATTTCTCTCTTGTTTCGCGCACGGGACCGAAACCGCAAGGGCCTGCTGGCGCGTTTCGAGCATTTGCGCTGGGACGTGCCCGTCTTCTCGCCGACATTTCGCGAAAGGCTGCCCGTTCGGGCTCTCCTCGCCGATAAGGTCAACTAATCGCCAATCACAATTGCTGCTTGGACGCTGATCCCTCGTCCGAGGCAGACTTTGTTGATGAAGTTCAGCGTTGTTAGTGTCGGAGGCGGATTCAGCGGGACAATGCTGGCGGTCCAGTTGTTGCGGCGTGTCCCGAGCCTGTCGGTTGCCGTTATTGACAAAGGAGTAGTGCCAGGTCGCGGCGTTGCTTATAGCACTCCCTACAACTGCCATTTGCTCAATGTTCCCGCCGGTAACATGAGCGCTTTGCCGAAAGACCCGGATCATTTTCTGAATTGGGCGCGCGCCAATTATGAGTGCCCGGTTGAGGCTACAAGCTTTTTGCCACGCCGGTTTTACGGGCAATACCTGGGTTCGCTG
>Ga0210391_10003021_pt1 | contig 14335 bp, 10 predicted proteins | sample IncBWC12OmetaG_FD_160573 | JGI IMG/M metagenome (GOLD analysis project Ga0210391, IMG submission 160573) | Forest soil microbial communities from Barre Woods Harvard Forest LTER site, Petersham, Massachusetts, United States - Inc-BW-C-12-O ... | reverse complement strand
CGTTGCACGAAGCCGTCAGTTGTCCATAGGCCACGCTGAACTGGTTGGCGTCCTTCGCCTTGATCGCCTGATCGAGTGCCGCCAGCGGCTGCTTGACGGTTGATGCGATCAAATCGGGGACCGAAGAATCTCGATACTTCGGCACGATCGCCGCGACGTCGTCGAAGGCTTCGCGCAACTCGCTGAGTTCATAGGCGGCGTAAAGCCAGTTCTTATCGTTCCCGGCGAGGCCGAGCTTGGTGTGGCGCGGCTGCACGAAGGCGGTCATCAAATCGCCAAGCCCAGGGTGAAAAGCCGGCTGTTGCGCGGTCGCGAGGCTCGGCGCCGCGAGCGCCGCCACCACCGCGATCGCGACGGTCGATCGACGAGAATTGCCCATGGCTGCGGCTCCTTCCGGCGGGAGGCGGGTCGCCTCGGTCCATGGCTCTGGCTTGGTGTGCGTAGTCGCGCATCATCAGAACGGGATGTCGTCGTCGAGGTCTTCGCGCATGCCGCGGCCCCGGCCGGCGAGGGCGCCGCGGCCGGGCATGACCGGGGTGGCGCGGGGCGCCGGCTCGCCGGCATAGCCGTCGTCGTAATCGTCCTCGCTCGGCGGGCCGCCGGCAGCGGCACCGCGGCCGCCGGCGCCGTCGAGCATCGTCAATTCGCCGCGAAACTTCGGCAACACGATCTCGGTCGTGGTGCGCTCCTGGCCGCCTTGGTCGGTCCATTTGCGGGTCTGCAAGGCGCCTTCGAGATAGATCTTCGATCCCTTGCGCAAATACTTCTCGGCAATCTCGGCGAGCCGCTCGTTGAAGATCACGACGCGGTGCCATTCGGTGCGCTCCTTACGTTCGCCGGACGTCCGGTCGCGCCAAGTGTCCGAGGTCGCGACGGTAAAGGTGGCCATGCGGTTGCCATCCTGGGTCGAGCGCATTTCCGGGTCGCGGCCGAGATTGCCGATCAAGGTCACCTTGTTGAGACTGCCAGCCATGGGGTCACCGCACTTTTGTGGTCGCCGGGAATACCCATCTTATCAAACCCAGCGAATGTTCCCACTTTATTCTTAGCTTTGGGAAACAGCACATGACTTATCTCTCACCCATCGGCGACCCCTTTGGCGACAGCGCGCCGGGGCCGCTCAATGCTTCGGTTGCGGCGCCCGAGGATTTGGCGCTGTTCGACGCCTATTCGCGCGCCGTCATCGGCGCCGTCGACAAGGTCGGCCCGGCGGTCCTGCACCTGCAGGTAACAGGCGCCAAGGAAGGTGCCGGCGGCGCCGGCTCGGGCGTCGTCTTCACCCCCGACGCCTATGTCTTGACCAACAGCCACGTCGTGTCAGGTGCGCGCAAGATCGAGGCGGCCTTTCCCGACGGGCGCAGCCTCGCCGCGAACCTGGTCGGCGACGATCCCGACACCGACCTCGCGGTGCTGCGGCTCGACGGCGACACCTCGGCCTTTGCCCGGCTCGGCGATTCGCGGCAATTGCGGGTCGGTCAGCTGGTGGTGGCGATCGGCAACCCGTTCGGCTTTCAGTGCACGGTAACGGCGGGCGTGGTCAGCGCCCTCGGGCGCTCGCTGCGCACCCGCTCGGGCCGGCTGATCGACAGCGTGATCCAGACCGACGCGGCGTTGAACCCGGGCAATTCCGGCGGGCCGTTGGTAACCGCCGCCGGCGAGGTCGTCGGCATCAACACCGCGATCATCGGTATGGCGCAGGGTATCTGCTTTTCGATCTCGGCGGCGACGGTCGAGTTTGTCGCCGCGCGGCTGATCCGCGAGGGCCGGGTGCGGCGCTGCTATATCGGCGTCGCCGGGCAGAACGTGCCGCTGTCGCGCCGCGTCGTGCGCTTTCACGAATTGCCGCGCGAGACCGCGGTGCGGATCCAATCGACCGCACCCGACGGGGCGGCCCGCGCCGCCGGGCTCACCAGCGGCGACATCATCGTCGCCGCCGACGGCATCCCGGTCGGCGACATCGACGAATTGCATCGGCTGATGACCGAGGAGCGGGTCGGCAAGCCGGTGCCGTTCACGGTGCTGCGCCTGTCGCAAAAGCTCGAAATCGTGGTGACGCCGCGCGAAACCTCGCCGCGCCCCGCGGCGTAAGGACCGCGCGCGTTCGGCGATCGTCAGGCGGGGCCGGCGACGTGGGCGATCACCGGCTCGGCCAGCGGCCGGTCGGGCCGCAGCAGCAGCGCCAGCCCGGAGCCGATCAGCAACAATACGATCGATGCGACAAAGGGAAGGGTCCAGCTGCCGGTTGCATCGATGACATAGCCGAACACCCAGGGCGAGATGATCCCGGCCACACCGAAACCGAAATTCATGATGCCGCTGGCCGAGGCGGCAAATTGCGGGGCGATGTCCATCGGCACCGCCCAAATCGGCGCCACCACCAACTCGACGCAGAAAAACGCCAAGGACAGGCACACGGCGACGACGATCAGATCATGCCCGAGGACGACCGGGATCATGAACAGGAACCCGCCAAAGAGGCCGCCGGCGATCACCCCGCAGCGCGCCCGGCGCAAATTTCCGGTACGCCTGAGGATGCGGTCGCTGATGACGCCGCCGAGCGTGTCGCCGATCACGCCGGACAGAAACACGCCCGATGAAAACAGCGCCGAATGAGCCAGGTTGAGATGGAAATTGTGGAAGAAGAACGACGGGATCCAGCTGAGAAACAGCCACAACGTCCAGCCATAGCAGAAATCGACCGCGGTTACGGGCAAGATGCGGCGCGCCAGCGGGCGCCACGGCACCGGCGGCCGCGGCGTGCCGGCGCTGGCGGGGACAGCGAGCCCGTCGAGATCGGCCTCGGTGACGCTGGGGTGGGTGCGCGGATCGTCGCGAAAAAACCAAATCCAGACGGCCATCCAGATCAGGCTGGCCGCGCCCAGCGCGACAAATGAACCGCGCCACGACACCACCAAAATCAACGAGGCGATCAACGGCGGCGTCAGTGCGTTGCCGATCCGCGATGCCGAATGGGTGATGCCCTGGGCGAAACCCCACCGGGTAGCCGGCAGCCAGGTCGCCATCGCGCGCGTCGCCGTCGGGAACGCCGCACCCTCGCCAAAGCCAAGCGCCAGGCGGACCAGGAACAGAGAGGTCAGCCCGCCGACGGCGCCGGTCAGCGCCGTCGATATGCAGACGATCAGCGCCGAGGCGCCGAGCGTGCGGCGCGGGCCAAGCTTGTCACCAAGCCAACCGCCGATCAGCTGGAAGACCGCATAGGGGTAGGCGAAGGCGGAAAACACAAAACCGAGTTCGGTGTTGCTGAGACCAAGGTCGCGTTTGATCAGCGGTGCCGCCGTCGAGATATTGACGCGATCGACATAAAAAATCAGATACATCAAACAGATCAGCAACAGCATCCGGTTGGGCAGGCTGGTCCAGGCGGTGCGCGCGGCCGGTGGGGCGACGCCAGAGACCGTATTGCCGAGGGGATCGCGTATCGTCATCTCAAATCACCGGTCGCAAATATATTGACGGCATGATCCTTCGCTTTCGGCGAACGGCCGCGGCCGCGATCCCGGAAGCTGCACGCTCAACGATCCAGCCAAACGTCGGCCAAGTCCTGCCCGATGTATTGGCTCGGGGTCATGTTCCATCCTTTGACGTCCACAGTTGTCGGGACGATCCGGTTGTACCAAAGGAGCGGCACGGTATAGGCCTGGGTTAGCGCGTGCTTTTCGAAAGCGCGGACGATCCTGGCACGCTTTTGCGGGTCGGCGGTGACTGCCTGGCCGATGTAAAGGGCATCGAGATAGCGGTCGAGCGATGAAGAATAATTTCCGGGCGACAGATCGCGCGACACATATTTGGTCAGCTGCAAGGTCGGGTCGTCGAAGTAGTCGCCGATGAAGTCGATCGCGACATCGAAATCACCGGCGGCGAGCTTATCGGTCCAGTCTTTGAGATTGAGCTTGGTTTGCTCGACCTGGAGGCCGATGCCGCGCCACGCCGCGGACACATAATCCCCGCCCGGGATCCACGGCATCGGCAGGTCCCGGTTGGTGAGCTTGACCGCCAGGCCGCTGTGTCCCGCTTCGCCGAGCAAGCGCTTGGCTTCGGCGCGCGAAGCCCCGGCGTCGCGCCAATAACCGGGAAGCTGAACCAGTTCCGCCTCCGGGGTAGCCATGCTGAAGCCGGGCCGCATCAGACCGCCGACAAATTTGAGCACGGTCTTTTGCGACAAGGCCTCGGCGGCGCCCCACCGGTCGATGGCGAGCGATAGCGCCCGCCGGACCCGCGCATCGTCATAGGGTGGCCGCTTGGTGTTGAAAACGACAAGCAGGTTCAACAGGGTCGGGCTCTCGTAGATCGCGAGCTGGTCGCCGCGCGATGCCACCAGTTCGTCCCGCTCGTTCGGGCTGACAAAGCGAAAATTGGCGGCGATCCGGCCGTCCTCGAAGCTTTGGATCATCTTGGCGCCGGTCATGAAGTCGGCTCGGTAGCCGTCGAGATACGGTTTTCCCGGCTGGAAATAGCGCTCGAAGCGCCGACCCGTCCAATGGTCGCCCTTGACGTGTTCGACAAAGCTGAAGGCGCCGGTGCCGAGGACGTGGTTGACCGGAAAGAGCGGGTCCTGTTTGAGTTGGGCGGCGCAGTAGATCGAATTCCACTCCGAGGCGAAGTTTTCGAGCATCGCCGCCTCGGGCCATTTCAGATGAAAGACGACGGTAAGCGGATCCGGCGTATCGATCGCGCCGATCGCTGCATAATTCACTCGGCGCACCGAAACAACTCCAGGCGGAGGCCGAACGATCCGTTCGTAGCTTGCCCTAACGTCTTGCGAGGTCAGCGGCGAGCCGTCGTGAAACAATACGTTGGGATGCAGCTTGAACGTATAGGTAAGCCGGTCGGGCGAGACCGTCCAAGATTGCGCAAGATCACCTTCGATGTCTGGATAGTTCGCCGTATCGAACTTAAGCAAAGTCGAGTAGTGCGGCGCGATCGGGTGCAGAGTCGCAAACGAAACGTTGGCATGGCAGTCGTAATTGGGGGGCTCTGCGTCGACCGCGAAATTCAGCACGCCGCCGCGTTTCGGAACGGGGTCGGCCACGGCTCGCAAAGCGGCAAAAGGGGCAACGACCAAGCCCGCCGCGACCGCCAGCAGCGTCCGCCGCCGAGCGCTCGGCGTGGTCCATCCGGCTGGGGGCGCATAGGCCGGTCGAGCCATGTCCGGAGGGGCTATGGGTATTACCGCGCGTCGGCGAGGTTGCACGCTACCGGCCCTGGCCTTTTTCCCATTGCTGGAACTGGCTGAACAGATTGTTCTTTTCCTGCTGGGTCAGCGGTGCCCCGCCGCTGGCCTGCTGCCGCTCTTCGATAAAGCGGCCAAAAATCGCCTTCAAAGTGTCCTCGGTCGGCGCCCCGGTGGACGGGGCGTTGCGCTGCAGCCAGTCGGCGGCCGGCGGAAAGCGTCGCCAGCCGGGCAGATCGGCGGCGATATTGACCTCGCTCCATTTGGGTTGATGGCCGGGCGTCAGCAGCGACTGAAAACCGGTGAAAAAGGCGTCGACAAAATTGACGACGTTCCGATAACGATCCGAGTCCGGCTGGAGATTGGCGACGGCGAGCACCGCGCCGACCGCGATCGTATCGATCGGCTGATTATATTGGATAAGCGCCGGGTAGTCGTCTGCTGTCAGCCGAGCCGGAACATAAACGGCGGTGACCGCCGGGTTGAGCGGGATCGCCAGGAAATGCAGGTTGTTCTCGCCGATCAGGTCGCGAAAGATCGGGGCGGGCTTGCCGGCGACAAAGGCCATTGCCGCGATGTCGCCGCGGCGCAGTTTGTCGAGCGCTGCCCGCTCGTCGTCATTGGTCACGACAATCGGAACATTCAACAGCGCAAAGAGCCGGGTCGCCGTGACTTCGGTGCCGCCGCCGCGCAAACCGATGTTGACTTTTTGGTTGGCGAGATCGGCGACGGTTTTGACGTCGCTTCGAGCCAATAGTTGAAATTCCTCGTTATAGAGCTTGGTGATATAAGTAATACTGGAGTCGAGGCCGGGAAACATGTTTTGCTGCCGCGCGTAATTGAGCACGTCGTCCTGCAGGATCGCCAGGTCGACCCCATGCAGCAGCTGGAGGTCGGTGATGTTCTGCAGCCCGCCCTTTCCAACCACCGGCAACACGCGCCGCGTCGCACCATCGTCGATGCCGTTGGCGAGATCCTCAGCGATTTGCACCGAGACGCCGTTGGCGCGGCCGGTTTCCAATTCGACGACACCGCGGTTGACGGCGACCTGCGCCGGCGGGGTCGCGACATAGCGCGCCGCATTGGCGCCGACCGAGAACGCGATCAGCCCAAGGGCAGCGGCGGCAGCACCAATGGTTTTCCAGTACGCCATCTGGTCAGGTCTCGAAAATTTGCGGTGATTTCTTGGGGTGGGGCGGGCTCACACGAGCAGCGATCGCCGGCGGGCGTCTTCGCCTTCGCCCGCAAGGATCGCCCCGATCTCGCTTACCGGGCTGCAATCGTATCTCTCCCAAGAACATGATGGTACCATCAGCGGTTTTGCATTGTCGGCCAGTATCGTATCGCAGGAAGAAGAGCCCGGGCGGAAGCGTCACTTTTCCGTCATCGACGCTTTCCCGTCAAGTCCGCAGACTTTGACAAACTTCACCAGTAAACGTGGTTAACGACGGAGATCGATTTATTGGTCGGGAAATCGAATCACTCGCTTCCGCGCCGATAAGTCAATCCCGGCAGAACACCCGGCTTACGACAAGTGCCGCAAGACATATGCTACTATTGCATCATAGAGCGGTAACCGCCGCCGCGTGCGACTGAAGGCGCGGATAGCTGGGACGAGCCAGACTTGGCCCGGCCATCCACCTGCCCTGATCGGGTGGAAGAACGAAGGTGCAGATCACCGGGACGAGCCCGGTGATGACGATGAAGAGAAAGGCTTGGGTTATTAGGGGACGGTCAGCCGGTAGACCCGCGCGGCGGTGCCGCTGTAGAGCGCCGTCTTTTCGGCGGCCGACGCCCCCGCGGTGATGCGCTTGAAGGCATTCCATAATTCGGTATAACCGCCGGACTGCTTGTCGGGCGGGAAATTGCTCTCGAACATGCAGCGGTCGGGTCCGAAGGCTTCGATGCAGGGTTCGAGATACTGGCGCCACGCGGCGGCGAGGTCTTCGGACGATGGCGGCAAGCCGCGCTCGTGGAAGTCGAAGCCGAACGAGGTCATGCCGACGCCGCCAAGCTTGACCGTGACGTTCGGGCATTTGGCCAATTCGGCGATGTCCTTCTTCCAGCCGGCGAGGATCTCCTGCCGATGGCCGGCATAGGGGCCGACGCCGAGAACGCCGCCGACGTGATTGAGGATGATCGTGGTGTCGGGGAAGGCGCGGGCGAGGTCGATCGCGTCCGGCAGTTGCGGATGGTACTGCCAGGATTCGAAGCTGAGGCCGAGCGGGGCGAGCTGGGCAAAGCCCTCGCGGAATTTGGCGTCGCGCACGAGATGCGGCGGCACCGAGCGCGTGGCGAATTGCTGGATCGCATCATTGGCATCCCACGAGACGCCGTGGCGGATACCGCGGAAACGGCCGCCGCCGACCCTGATCTCGGCCTCCAGCACCTCGCGCACGCGGGCGCCGGTCGTCAAATCGGCATGGCCGACGATCGCCTCCGCGACGCGGCACGGGCCATAGCCCCCCGAGGCGCTCATCGCCGCGATGCCGTTGACGAACTCGACCTCGCCCACCGGCGCCATCTCGGCGGGGCCGTCCTTGCGGTACATCGAGCGGCATTCGAGAAAGACCGTCGCGACGATGTTGTGGGCTTCGCCGGAACCGGAGCCGGCGCCGATATCGGCCAGCAATTCGGGCAACAGGTAACGCCCGCGCTGCGGCGTGTCCCAGAAATGATGGTGCGGATCGATGATCGGCAACTCCGGCGCCAAGGCCGCCTCGCGCGGCCGCTTCGAGAGCCACGCCTTCAGCTCGGTATCGTTACGCGGTCCAATGCCGCGGTATTCGCCTTTTGCGTCCGCAACCTGCGCCATCGCACCCTCCCTCGCAGTCATCAGGCCACGCGCTGGTAATGGCGAACATATCTGCCGCGGTGGCTCGCGGCGCCGTGCTCGCGCCGATCAGGCCGATCCTTCAGCCTCTCTGGAGCATAAGCAAGTCCGAAGAGCGCCGAATGGCCGAACAGCGTCGGGAGGCCAAGAAAAATTGGACCGGAAGCGGCACGAACAGAAACCCACTGCAATCGTTGGGGGGCCAGGGCTGCCGCCCGCGATTCCCCGAAGCTGCAGCTGAGCGCGCCCAGAATGCGCCGTGCCATCTGCCAGGTTCCAACGCAGGATGCCAAATTTGATCGTGATGCGCCGTCGCCGCCAATTCACTCTCAATCCAGCAAGTCAGTGAGGTAATATTTTAGATATCTTAAGTTAGAGAGCCTCAATTTGCATGACATCTAGCTGTATAAAACAAGATAAGCAATATCCCTATAGTGAACATTGGATATCGGAAGGCCAAGAGCCCATAAAACCAAAGCGGTGCCTTGTGACGATAGCGTCGTCCGCTCATTAACAACCTTCGGCGATCTGCAGCAGGATGCTACGTTCCCAGAAGCTTCTGCTTAACCCATCGCACAACCACCTTACGAAGGAGTTAAGACTCCTACAAGTCCTCCTCGAGTCTCGATCGCAATCGATAGCCCTTGCCACTTTGGAGAAGTGGTGCTTGGGTCCCGCGACTCCCCATTGCGCAAGAAGAAGCGGTATGGCGCGTGACCGGGCTCCCGCTCCCCCGACGTGGGCTAGTCGGCGGCGGCCCGCGTGCTGTCGGTCGCGTTGCGGAACGCGGGCATGACCTCCTTGGCGAAGCGGTCGAGGTCTTCAAGTTGGATGTCGAGCGGGGTGCCGAGGGGCGTCGCGCAAATCACACGATCGACGCCGGGATAGCGCTTCTCGACCGCCTTCAGCTGCTCGATGATATCGCCAGGCGTGCCGACGAGGAAGCCGCCGGCTTTCACCGCGTCCTCTATGCGCGGCAATTTGGCTGTCGCCGCCAATTTAGGGTCGCGCATCGCCGCGATCTGCTCGTCGGAGAGCGCGCGAACGAGGCGCAGTTCGCCGAACATCTTCATGTTCTCTTCGTAGTGTTTCGCCGCTTCGCGCATCCCGTCCTCGCGGCTCCGGGCGATGTGGAACTGAAAGCCGAGCGCCAGGCGCTCGCCGAGTTCGAGGTGGACGCCGCGGCGGGCATAGGCGGCCTGGAACCCGATCATGTGTCGCTCGACAGCACCACCTTCCGCCGAGCCGCCGCCGATGACACCGCAAATGCCGTGCTTGGCCATAAAGTCGAAGGCGCGCTCCGAACCGCTCTGGATCGGCTGCCAGCATTCGACCGGCAAGCGCTCGGGCGCCGGCACCAGGGTAATCTCCTTTAACGTATAGCCGCGATACGGCACCTCGGGCGGTATCGTGTAGTACTTGCCCTGGTGCGAGAATGGCCGGCCCTCGAACGCCTTGAACAGGATGTCGACACCCTCCTCGAAGATCTCGCGGTTGGCGTCCTGGTCCGTCAGCGGCGAGCCGAAGGTCTCGACCTCGCGGGTGTGATAGCCGCGCGCCACGCCAAAGATCACGCGACCGCCGCTGAGGACGTCGGCCATCGCGTAATCTTCCGCGAGGCGCAACGGATGCCACATCGGCACGACGTTGAAGCCGCAGCCGATCTTCAGGTTCCGGGTGACGTTGACGAGGTGCATCGCCATCATCAACAGGTTCGGGATCAATTCCGTGCCCTCGGGCTGGAAATGATGCTCGGCCATCCAAAAGGTGTTGTAGCCGCGCTCGTCCATGCATTTCGCGTAAGCCACCACTTTGTGCAGCGCCTTGGCCAGTTCCTCCTTCGAATAGCAGCGCTCGTTGATCGGCGTGCCGGCGTAGCCGAGGTTTTCCATGTCGGCGGTGCCGTAGTAGGAGCTGTCGAATTTCGTGATCATTGGTTCCTCATAGCGTAGCAGAGAAAGTGCTCCGAAATATCGAAGGCTTGTTCGTCGCCCCCGCGAAAGCGGGGGTCCAGGCCAGCCGCCGCAGCGTTGGTCCCTGGGTTCCCGCTTTCGCGGGAATGACGACCACCCTGGTGATGTGCCCTCACATATTCCGCCTTGTACAAATCATTCTGCCGCGAGCGCGGCGTTCTCGGTCCGCCAGGTTTTCAGCACGGGCAATACTTCCTTAGCGAACAATTTGAGCCCGCGCTCGGCGATGTCGAACGGCACGCCGCCAAAGCGGAACGCCGCGTTGAGCTCGAAATCGCCGATCACACCGCGCCGCGCCTCCAGCTCGCGCAAGATGCGGTCGGGCGTGCCCCAGATCGCCGCCTGCATGAACCCCGTCACCGCCCCTTCGAGCCCGCCCTGGCGGGCGATCGCCGCCTTCTGCACATAGGCGTCGTAGCCTTTGACGGTCGCGAAGTGCTCGCCGAGAAATTCGTAATGGTGAAAGTTGCTCTCGACGAACTTGCCCATGTATTTCTTCGCGTGCTCCTCGGCATCCGCCAGATTCGGGTCGCAGATGCAGAAATCGGTGATCATCATCGCCGGTGCCGGGCGGCCGTGGAATTTCCGGTGCAATTCGCGATTGCGCTCGATCGCCGGCAATCGCATGTGCCAGGGCCGGTCGGAAAACATCACCATATGCGCGCCGAGCCGGGCGGCGGCCTCGACCGAGTCCTCGCTCGACGCGACGGCATAGATGCGGCCGGCGAAATCGTATTTCGGCCGTGGCCGCAATTCGATCCGCGGCTGCGGGTAGTGCCTGCCGTTGCCTTCGATAAAGCCGGTGCGCACGGCCTCGACGATCATTGGTGCGGCTTCGTCGAAGCGCTCGCGGGATTCGTCCATCGTCCCGCGAAACGCCGCGAACTCGCGCCGTGCCAGGCCGCGCCCCAACCCCAGCCGCAGCCGCCCCTCGCACAGCAAATCCAACACCAGCGCCTGCTCGGCGACACGCAGCGGGTCGTGCCAGGGCACGATCACCGCCGCGGTGCCGAGCCCGACATTCGGGCAAGCCGCCGCGAGATACGTCATCAACTGAAGATTATCCGGGCAGAACGAGTAATCGAAGAAATGATGCTCGGCCGACCATAATACATCGAAGCCCAACCCGGCGGCGAGCCGCCCCAGCCGGATCTCCTCGTCCCACACCCGATCGTCGCCGATGTCGTCCCAGCCATAGCTGGCGAACACCATCATCATGCCGACATCCATGGCTTTCCTCCGCGTCCTCGCCTGCGGGAAGTCTTTCACGCGCGTCGGGGAATGACAACCTCGGCCGGCAACGCCTCGATTATCCAGTCCCAAAGGCGGGCGCGCCGATTTGATCCGGGCGGCGCTTGGCGCCCATGCGTCGAAAGCCAATGCCGCTGTCGCGCACGCGCCGGCCTCTGACGGCCGTTCAAGAACCGAGAGTTAGGCGCGGCAACCGCTGAGACAGCTGCCCCGATGCCTCAGCGAGACGTCACGACCGAGGATATCAGAGATTGCCCGCCCGATGTGAATTGAGGCGACGGGAATTGAGGCGGTGGGGATTGAGGCGATGCCGGTGTGCCGAGATCGGCGCGATCAGAGGAAGCGGCGGTGGCGCCGCCGGCGATCCGGAACGCGCCGTATTCTTCTCTCGCTTCGTCGGAATCCTGGTTGAATGACAGATTGGGAGACGGGGCGCCTTGCATGATGTCCCAACCGTCATAGCTGGTCGAACCCTCCCAGGCGAACGAGTTCGACAACCAGCTGTAGCGCGCGAGGCCCGCGCGCTTGATCGCGTCGCAAACAATGCCGGAACCGTATACGCCGACTGCATAAGCGGCGCTTCCGCCGCTCGCCATCGCCAAACCCGCCGCGATGCCGCGAAAGTAGGCGTCGATATCATCAAGCAACTGGCCGCGCGCATTGAAATCGACCGCGAAATAGATGGCGCTGCCGGCCGGCTGACCGATTGCCCTCGCCTCGTCAAAGGCGGTCATCGCGTCAAAATAGCCCGAGGTATAGGAAAAATGCGCCGGGTCGCGGGAGTGCGACTCCCACACCGCGACAATCTTCAGACCGAGCGAGGATAGCTGTTGGGCTTCGCCTGCCGAAAGCGGCGGCCAGCGGGATTGCGGCTCGCGGTAATAGCGGGCGACGAACTCTACCGGCCTTTGCTGCAGCTCAATCAGCACATCGCTGGCGTCGGTCGCCAAGTCGATCCCCTGCCCCGATCCGACGGTTGGCGGCACGGCGATTGCCTGAGGCGGCGGGCTCGGCGGGCTGTGGCAGGCTGACAAGATCAGCGCGGTGAAGACCGGTGCCAGTTTTGTAGGCTTCAACGTTCTTACTCCCGCTCACGGCAGTCGCCGGTAGGCTTGGCCAGTTCGACGGGTCGCGACCCGCCCTGCCGATCATTCGTTTTGTCTCAATCTTGACGCAACCAAATTCGTTCGCCACCACGCCGGCTGAGTGAATTTCAGAGCTGCAATATCGTCTTGGGCGCAACCACACCCGCGGCTTGCGGGATCGAATGACCGCCATCGATCGGGGTGCCGGGGCCACTCCGGCGAATCACTCTTTGCCTCAAAGCCGCGAATTCCGCGGAGCTCGTCAAGAAAGACCGGCGTAATTGGCTTCTATCGCCAGCAGTATGCTAAAGCTGGCTGACGAGGGAGGCCGGAACCCCGATGGCCAAGACCGCAGAACGCACAGCGAGGGCATCCGAGACGACGATCGAGCATTTCGACGTCGTGATCGTCGGCGCCGGAATTTCCGGGGTCGGCGGCGCCTATCACCTGACCCGGCAGTGCCCTGGCACGAGCTTTGTCGTGCTCGAAGCCCAAGACAGTTTTGGCGGCACCTGGCTCACCCATCGCTATCCCGGCATCCGCTCCGACAGCGACCTTTACACCTTTGGTTATCGGTTTAAGCCGTGGACCGGCGCGCCGATCGCGACGGCGGCCGAAATCCTCAGCTACATGGGCGAAGTCATCGACGAGAACGATCTCGCCCATCATATCCGCTATCGCCACAAGATTACCCGGGCGTCCTGGTCCAGCGCTGAAAAACTCTGGACGGTGGAGGCCAGCCGCACCGATACCGGCGAACGCCTCCGCTTTGCCGCAAACTTCCTGTGGATGTGCCAGGGGTACTACCGGCACTCGCGGGGCTACACCCCCGAATGGGCCGGGATCGCGGACTACCGGGGCCGGATCGTCCACCCGCAGGAATGGCCCGAGGACCTCGACTACGCCCACAAGAGGGTGGTCGTCATCGGATCGGGCGCCACCGCGGCGACGCTCATTCCGGCGATCGCCGGCGAATGCGAACAGGTCACGATGCTGCAGCGCTCGCCGACCTGGTTTCGAACCGGCCGCAATGCGATCGCGATCGCCGATGAGTTGCGCGAACTCGACATCGACGAAACCTGGATCCACGAGATCGTACGCAAGAAGATTTTGCACGACCAGGCAGTCTTCACCGGCCGCTCGTTTACCGAACCCGAGGCCGTCAAGCGGGAACTGCTGGCCGCGGTTCGCGGCTATCTCGGATCGGACTACGACATCGAAACCCATTTCACGCCGAAGTACCGGCCGTGGCGGCAGCGCATCGCCTTTATTCCCGACGGCGACCTACTCGAAGCCATCCGCGCCGGCAAGGTGCGTGTCGTCACCGACGAGATCGAGCGGTTTACCGAGACCGGCGTTCTGCTGCGGTCGGGCGAAGGTCTCGATGCCGACATCGTCGTCACCGCCACCGGCTTTAACCTCAATGTGCTCGGCGACATCGACTTTGCCGTCGACGGCAAGCCGCTCGTCTTCTCGGACACGGTCACCTATCGCGGCATGATGTTTACCGGCGTGCCCAACATGGCGTGGGTCTTCGGGTATTTCCGGGCGAGCTGGACGTTGCGGGCGGATTTGGTCGCCGATTTTGTCTGCCGGCTGCTCAACCACATGAAGAAGAAGGGCGCGCGCCAGGTCACGCCGACACTCCGTGCGCAAGACCGGGACATGTCGCTGTTGCCGTGGCTCGATCCGGAGAACTTCAATCCCGGATACATGATGCGCGGCATGCACCTGTTGCCCAAGCGCGGCGACAAGCCCGAATGGCAGCACACCCAGGATTACTGGACCGAGAAGGACCAATTCCCCGCCGCCGACCTCGACGACGATCTATTCGTCTACGAGTAGCGAGTGAAATCGGCCTCTCCGCTGCGTTGATCCGACAGACATGGCAACATGTGCCTGGAGTGACGCAGTGCGCTCGCCTCCGCCGCGAATGGCCGCTGTCAAGCCGGCTTTTGAATCGCATTTTGTCCGCCGCAGCTCGGCGGCTTTAGGTGCCCGC
>Ga0210391_10003020_pt1 | contig 14336 bp, 9 predicted proteins | sample IncBWC12OmetaG_FD_160573 | JGI IMG/M metagenome (GOLD analysis project Ga0210391, IMG submission 160573) | Forest soil microbial communities from Barre Woods Harvard Forest LTER site, Petersham, Massachusetts, United States - Inc-BW-C-12-O ... | reverse complement strand
TGCAGGGCCTCCCTTCGCCAGACCCCGAACATCGACGGGCGCCGCTCCCTGCCAGCGCGGGGTTTGGCGGGTGCCGCTGGATAAAAACCTCCTCGAGCCGGTACCTGACTTCCCATAGCGCTAGACACTATGGTACTCGGAACGAATTTGCCACTAAGAGCTATAGTTTTCACGCGTTCTGACTGTGCTCGCCGGAGTCCGTGCCGATGTATTACCGTAACCCTATTATTTGCAGCACTGTACGGATTACGCCGAGAGCTCCCGCTTGCGCGATATTGGTCCGCGGATTGCGTCACAAGCCTTCGTATGATTTTCGATATCGCCTGCCCTCAGCATGACGGGGGCGAATCAGCCCTCGGTTCGAAAACCTTGTGGAGGCTCGGAGCACGGTGAAACCAACGGTCCTGATGGTCACTACGGTTCGTTGGTTCCCCACTGCTCGGCTCGCAGTCGCGCTTGCGAACGCAGGATTTACCGTAGACGCAGTCTGCCCGTCACGCCACCCCCTCGCCAAGACCCAGGCAGTTCGCCAGATCTACCAGTACCGCGGCCTCAGCCCGTCAGCGTCGCTTCGTCGGGCGATCACCTCCGTTGAGCCGGATTTGATCGTTCCCGGTGACGACCTCGCAACTCAACACCTGCACCTGCTTCACGAGCAGGAGGAAGGCTCCGCTAAAGCAGGTGCTGATGTTCGCGCGCTGATTGAGCGTTCGCTTGGTGCGCAAAAGGATTTCCGGACGCTTTATGCCCGCACCAGATTTATGAAGCTGGCTGAGGAGCAGGGCATACGCGTTCCACAAACGGAAGTAATCAGCGACGCTAGCGACCTTCGAAATTGGGTCGCGCGCGCAGGTCTGCCGACCATCCTGAAAGCGGACGGTACTTCCGGCGGCACCGGCGTCAGAGTTGTCGGTAGCGCAGAAGAAGCTGAGCAAGCGCTGCGAGATCTGCAAGCCCCGCCGCTCCTTGCGCGGGCAGCGAAGCGAGCCTTGCTCGATCAAGATGCAACACTGGTTTGGCCGTCGCTGCTCCGTCGTCGCTCAATCGTAAATGCTCAGACATTTATTGCCGGACGCGAAGCAACAAGCACTGTCGCTTGTTGGAAGGGCGAAGTCCTGGCCGGTCTCCATTTTGAAGTGGTCAATAAAGTGGGCTCGTCCGGGCACGCCACCGTCCTGCGCTTGACCGACAACCAGGAAATGGCGACCGCTGCCGAAAAAATGGCTCGCCGGCTAAATCTTTCCGGCATGCACGGGTTTGACTTCATGCTGGAAACGCAAACCGGCAAAACGTACCTGATCGAAATAAATCCTCGATCGACTCAGGTGGGACATCTCGCGCTGGGACTCGGCCGCGATATTCCAGCCGCACTCTTCGCGGCGGTATCCGGACAGGGGGTTCGCCCAGCCCCAAGCGTCACACAGGACGACACGATCGCGCTGTTTCCGCAGGAGTGGATCCGCGACCCAGCCAGCCCGTTTTTGCGGTCGGCCTATCACGATGTTCCTTGGGACAGGCCAGAATTGATTCGCGCCAGCGTAAGCGCGCGCCGAAAACAACGCGCCTGGTACTCGCAACAGAGCCGCCTTCAGGAGTTCTCGATGGCTCGTGCCCCTCGACTATGACTGCTCCATCGAAAAATCGTGATATATCGCTAGCCTCCGTTGAGCCGCTCGCGAGGCCCAACCCCAGCTCGCCCGCTAGCCACCCGCATCGTCTGCTCCACGCGCCGCTCCACGCGCATATGAAGAAGTCGCTTCGGGTCATGAAATTTGGTGGTACGTCGGTCGCGGACGCTTCTTGCATCACGAAAGTCGCTCACATCGTTCGGGACGCCGTGCACCAGAGCTCTGTCGCAGTAGTTGTTTCCGCAATGAGCGGTGTCACCAGCAAGCTCATCGAAGCGGCCGCCCAAGCGGAAGCAGGAAACCGCCGTGGGGTCGCCTCGATATTTGAAGAACTGCGCGAGCGGCATCTGTCGGTGGTAAGCGCGCTAGTCCATTCAACCCACAAGCGGCAGCGTCTTGACCGCAAGCTGCGCGCGCTCGTTCAAACAGCCGGCGTTCTCTGCGAAGACGTGCTGTCCCGGCGCGAGTTGACGCTGCGTGTGTGCGATTCGATCACAGCTCTGGGCGAGCGCCTCTCGGTTCTTCTCGTCGCAGCCGCGCTCGCAGAACATGAAGTGGCGAGCGAAGCGATCGATGCAACCGAACTCGTCGTAACGGACGCCAACCATGGTGCTGCGGAGCCCCTCATGGAGCTGACGCGTGAGCGTTGTGAAGCGCGCCTCCGTCCCCTATTGTTGCGCGGCATCGTTCCGGTAGTGACTGGCTTCATCGGTGCCACGGTGGACGGCGCCCTCACAACTCTTGGACGCAACAGCTCAGACTTTTCCGGGACGATTCTGGGTGCGGCTCTCGATGCAGACGAGGTTACTCTGTGGACGGATGTAGACGGCGTTCTGACCGCTGATCCTAAGATCGTGCCCGATGCTCGCTCGATACTCGAAATGTCATATCCGGAGGCGTGCGCTCTCGCAGAAAGCGGCGCCAAAGTTCTGCATCCGAAAACGCTGCGCCCCATCATGCAACGCGGCATTCCCCTCTTGATCCGCAACACTTTCGCTCCCGATCGCCCGGGCACGAAGATTACCGCCAGCGGCCCGCGCCACGGCACTCGCAGCTAGAAATCGCTCGGGCCAACTCGCAACACCACCGCGAGCCTGCTTAATACAATTTCGCAAGTAGCGCGCGCGCCGTTTTCCAAGCGTACAACCTGACGCCAAGAAAAGTCCCGAAGGTATTGGTGATTAAGTCCGTCGTGCCCGAATCTCGGGTCGGCAGGCGGGACTGCAAGACCTCTATCGTCAGACTGACAGCGAACCCCAAGACAACCGTGGTCCAGCGGGCATGTTTGATCGGTCGCACCGATGACCAGTAGGCACAGAAGAAGAAACCCAGAGGAATAAAGCCAACGATGTTCACAAGAATATCTTTCCAATAACTCGGACTCGGTCTGAATTCCTTCCAGAAAGGTTCCAGGAACAGCTGATGCAAAAGCGTGAAGCGTTTCGGAATATACAAATCGATTCCAGAACGGACATCGTTGTGAACGACGTTCCCGGTACGTTCATGGAACAGGTACACACCGATCGCGCGTTCGTTTCCCGAAAGCTCCGGTCGCCCCTGTGTTGTCCAGGATTGATAGTGCCGAAAGACTTCGGTCGGAGCGAGTTCCTGCTGATAAAGTGCGAGCCCCTTTAGCTGACCCGGCCAGCCACTCTTGCCGATCGGTGAGGTACCGAGCACCAATTGGCCCGCGCATTGCTTGCCAACTCGAATCCCGGGGAACGATCGCGCGAGGTTGCCGTCAACATACATCGCGCTCTGCTCCGCGCCTGACGTTATGGTAATAAACACCGGCTCGAGCCGCCGGAAAACACCGTCAGTACCGATGATCTGAGTTCGGTTCTGATCACCCACGATCTGGCGGCTCAATATGAGGAGCCCATGATACTGCTGCAACAAAAACTGCAGAGGATCTTGCGGCGTATAGAACGCCAGCAGGGTACTCGAAGCGCTCGCACTGTCAGGTTGCAACCAGATCTCAAGACTACAGGAAGCTTCACCCTGCGCATCTGCCACCACAAATTCGCCGGCACTCCAAATGGTTCCGTACCGCCCAAACCGGACGCCATTCTGGTTTCCGAGCCATGTCACCGCGTTCCGGGGACGCTCGAACGGCGCAAGCCCAGCCACCAAAATGCCCAGCAGAACCAACACACAGATGAGGCCCGGTATTCTTGCGCGAGTCATTTTCCTCGTTGCTTATGAAGTTGAGGATCGAAAACGAGCATCTGAATTGATAGATTACCAGCGATGCTGCAAAGGAACGACCACGAACGGATCCGCAGATGTCCGGCTAAACTATAAACCGTGGAACAAGCTAACATCGTGATCATCGGCGGCGGCGTCGTGGGCTGCGCGATTGCTCGCGCCCTCTCCGCCCGCTGGGGTGACGTCTTTGTTCTGGAAGCGCTGCCAAAAATCGGGATGGGCGCCAGTTCGCGCAATAGCGGCGTCATTCATTCCGGCCTCTACTATCCGCCGCGCTCCTTGAAAGCTCGCCATTGCCTCCGCGGCAATCAATTGACCTACGAATTTTGCGCCGCTCATGGAGTCCCGCATCGTCGCACCGGCAAGCTGGTAATCGCATCGTCGCCCGCGGAATCAGAAGAACTCGCTGCACTCATGAGAACCGGTGAAACCAATGGCGTCGAGAACATGCAAAGCATCGATCGCGCCGCAATTCGAGCGCGTGAACCACACGTCGCAGGCTTCCAGGCCATCGAAATTCCGTCCACCGGAATCGTCGGCAGCGAAGAACTCGTCAAAGCTTACGCGCGCATCGCAACGGATCAAGGCGCCCACATCGTGGTTCAGGCGAAAGTCGAACGGCTAGAGCCGACGCGCGACGCTATACGCGTCTTCAGCACAGCCGGCGAGATCGAAACGCGCTGTCTGGTGAATAGCGCTGGACTGTATGCAGACGAAGTCGCCCAGCTGCTCGGCTCAGCGATGGCCGACCACCGGATCTATCCCGTGCGCGGCGAATATTGCGAGCTGCAGCGATCCAGGCAGGATTGGATTCGCGGCCTGGTGTACCCGTTGCCGCATCCCGAAGGTGTGAGCCTCGGCGTGCACTTGACAAAAACAGTTTGGGGCAACGTTCTGGTTGGCCCTACGGCGCGTTACCTCGACGACAAAAACAATTACGAACGTGAGCGCGAACCCATCGCAGAATTTGCTCGAAGCGCGAAGTTGCTTTTGCCGGAACTCGAACCGTCTGATCTCCTGCCGGCCTATTCCGGTATCCGCGCCAAGCTAACTCCTCCGGGCAAGCGTGGAGAAAAACGTGTCGCGGATTTTATCATCGCGCGAGATCCGCAATTTCCGTGCGTCGTGCAGTTGATAGGTATCGAATCTCCGGGTCTGACTTCAGCGCCGTCCATCGCCGACGACGTCCGCGACCTTGCGGCCGAAATTCTCGACTGAACTGTTCTCCGCCGCAAGAAACCTCACGCTGCAGCGCGCAGGTAGAGGAAAGTGGCGCACTTCGCGCGCACCTCCGCGACCCGACAGAACGTCGCGTGCGGATGCTACACAATTTAGTTCGAGGGAATTGTGACGGAGACTTCGTTTGAATCCGCACTCTGAATGTTGCTGGAGTTCACCGCAGTCACATAGTAATAGTAGACTTGGCCGTCGGAAACCGTGCCATCGGAATAACCCGGATTCGCCTCGGGCGAGGAATTCAGTTGTGCATACGGCCCGCTGGGTTTCGAACTGCGATACACAAAATATCCAGTCACCGCCGAGCTACTGGGCTCCCACCTGAGCGCCACCGTATGCTGACCGGTACCGGTAGCGGGAGCGCTGACTCCAGTCCCGGACAGAGTGACCCTCAGCGGCGAGTTCGCCGCGTTACTTGTGATCGTCAGAGTTCCGCTTAGACTGCCTTTCGCCTTCGGGTCGAAATTGACCGTATAGGTTTCAGCCTGCGCGGGATCCAGGGTCACGCCCGCAGCTGACGATCCCAGAACGAATCCGCTTCCGCTGATGGCGACGCTTGAGATACTGGCGTTCATATTCCCCGTGCTCTTCACCGTCAGCTGATTTGTACCAGAGGAGCCAACCGTCACATTTCCAAAACTCAGGGCCGTAGCGCTCGGCGTCAGCTGAACCGTAGCAGCCGCGGCGGTCGCGCTTAAATCAATGACCGTCGGCGAGCCCACTGCATTGCTCGTAACCGTAATCTTGCCTGCAACGCTGCCTGCGGACACCGCTTTGTATGCCGCTGTGACCGTCGCACTGGTGCCCGGCGCCAAATGAGCGGGGAGCGTAATCCCCGAAATCGCGACGCCTGCAACGGATGGCGTGACGCTGGAAATTGTCACCTGCGAGGTGCCTATGTTTTGCAGGCGAATCGTCTGCGTCGTGTCGCTGCCGACCACCACGTTTCCGAAGCTGAAGGACGAGGGCGTGGCAGAGAGCGAAGACAACGTTGCCGTCGCATTAATTCCGATCACCACGCTGGGATCGGTGGCATTGCTGCTAATCGATACATTCCCCGTCAGCGTTCCTGCCGACGAGGGTTTGTAGCTAACCGTCAATTTCGTCGTTTGCCCGCTGGCCAAAGTCATCGGCGCCGTCATTCCCGAAACGCTGACTCCCGTTCCCGAAAATGCCACTTTCGAAATCGTCGCCGCTTCGCTGCCCGTATTCGCCAATTCAACTGTCTGAGTTGCCTCGCTCCCGACGGCTACGCTTCCGAAAGCGATGGAACTCGGAGTAGCGTTCAGCGCCGCAGCAGTCGCACCCGTACCGCTAAGGGCAACCATCGAAGGGGAACCGGCCGCGTTGCTGGTGATCGTAATCGTTCCATTGTCAGCGTCTCCAGCCGTTGGCTTGAATATCGCAGAAATGGATGCGCTCTGCCCCGCGCTCAGCGACAGGGGCAGGCGCGGACCGGAAGCGGTGAAGCCTGGGCCTGCTACCGAAATCCCCGAAACCGTCAACATATCATTTCCGGTATTGGTTAGCGTCACCGTCTTCGTCGCGCTCTGGCCAACCGCCAGGTTGCCAAAACTGACGGCGCTCGGCGATATCTCAATCGAAACACCTGTGACGCTCGAGGGCGTTCCTTTACTGGTAACACCGACGCAGCCGGACGTCCCAAGGATCACGAGCAGAGCTACAGCTCCGGAAATCCAGCGCAGGATGGATTCCAGAGCAAATCGCCGGGAACGAATTGCATCGTTCACGCGAACTCGCTCGAGGATGGGCGCACAAGTCATCACCACGCGCATTGTCCGACGGGGCAGATTGCCAGAACTACTGGCCGAGGGTACACACTTGGGACAGGGGCATTACCCTGTACGGCGGGACAGTCTTGCGTTGTAAGTCCGGGGCGACCAGCCGTTTGGGGACTGGTCGTCCCGAACTGCCTTAGAACCGGGGCCTTAGTGCGCTTTCCGAATTCTCGCCCGCCAGACTCCGCTTACGGAATTACGGCAGTCGCCTGATTCGAATCCACGCTTTCGACGTCGCTCGAATCAACCGCAGTCACCACATAGTAGTAGGTCGTTGCGTCCGCGACCGTGGAATCCGTATAGCCCACCGTCGTAACCGGCGAGGGGTTCAGCTTCGTCGAGTACGGCCCGTTCGACGTTGTGCCACGATATACGTTGTAGCCGCTCACCGTGGAGGTGCTTGCCGTCCAGGACAATGCCACCGAGTGTGGAGTGACCGACACGCCAGTACCCGAAACCGTGATTGTTGATGGTGAGTTCGTCGCGTTGCTCGCGATGCTCACACTTCCGCTCACCAATCCCGCGGCCGCCGGAGCAAATTGAGCTGTCACCGTCACGGACTGGGTCGGCGTCAGTGTTTCGCCCGAGCTTACGCCGCTCGCGCTGAATCCCGTTCCCGAAACATTTACGCTTGAAATCGTAACGTTCGAGTTTCCGTTATTGGTCAGTGTAGTGCTCAACGAGCTGCTGCTTCCCACGTTGACGTTTCCAAAGCTGAGGGTCGACGTACTCAGTCCGAGAAGGCGTGTCGCGGCGACCCCTGTTCCGCTCAGAGTAATCGAAAGCGGGGAACCAGGTGCGTTGCTCATCAGGGTTATTGTTCCAGCGACGCTTCCTGCCGCGCTGGGTGCAAAAACGGCGTTGAACGTCGCGGCTTTACCAGACGCGATGGTCACCGGCGCCGTAATCCCCGTCACGCTGAATCCTGCTCCTGCAGCCGTAACCGAGGAGATCGTTACCGTCGCGCTGCCACTATTCGTCAGACTGACGCTTTGCGAATTGCTCGTCCCCGTCGTTACGTTGCCGAAGGCCGCAGTCGTAGGGGTAGCCGCCAGTTGCGGCTGAGTGCCGGCGCCGCTCCAGGCGATCGTCGTCGGAGAGCTCGGCGCGTTGCTCACAATCGAAATGCTTCCGCTTGCGCTCCCGGCCGTTGTCGGCGCGAACTGCGCGCTGAAGGTGGTGCTCAGCCCCGCGCCCAACGTCAGCGGCGTGCTCAATCCGCTGAGACTCATACCCGCGCCGGACGGCGTGGCTCCGGAAATCGTCACGCTGGCTGTGCCTGAGTTCGTTAATGTAATGGACTGTGTTCCGTTGCTGCCAACTGCAACCGATCCGAAGTTCACGGTTGATGGGTTGGCACCAAGCTGGCCCTGAATTCCCGTTCCGGATAGTGCGATCGCAGTTGGCGAACCCGGAGCATTGCTGACAATCGAAATGCCTCCCGTCGCAGCTCCCGCGGCGCTTGGTGTAAAGACGGCAGAAAACGAAGCGCTGCTGCCGGCATTGATCGTCATCGGCATGCCTGTGCCGCTCATGCTGAATCCAGTGCCCGAAGGCGAAGCGCTGCTAATCGTCAACGTAGCGGTCCCGGCGTTCGTCAGCGTCACCGACCGAGTTCCGGCGCTGCCGACTGACACGTTGCCAAAGGCCACGCTCGCAGGACTGATCGTAAGTTGGGGTTCGGTAGCGGTTCCCGACCCGGACAAGGCGATCGAAAGTGGCGAACCTGGCGCATTGCTGACAATCGAAATGCCGCCCGTCGCGCTTCCCGCCGCTGCCGGTGAGAATTTCGCCGTAAACGAAGTGCTCTGTCCCGCATTCAGCGTCAACGGCGCAGTCAGACCGGTCATGCTGAATCCGGTTCCCGATGCGCTGCCTGCCGAAATTCCTACGCTCGCGGTTCCAGAGTTCGTCAAAGTTACGCTGACCGATCCGCTAGCGCCCACCAGCAGGCTGCCAAAATTGATGCTGGCCGGATTCGCTGTCAGGTTTCCCCGCACGCCCGTCCCGCTGAGCGCGATCGACACCGTCGGATTCGTCGCGGTGCTGGTGATAGTGATGCCCCCCGCAGCTACGCCCACCGTGGTCGGCGCAAATTGCGCCGTGAAAGTGGTGCTCTGATTCACAGCCAGTGTCAACGGAGTGGATAGCCCGGTCGCGCTGAAACCTGTGCCGCTCGTGCTGATCGCTGAAATCGTCGCGCTGGCGTTTCCACTGTTCGTCAAGGTAATCGATTGTTGGCCATTGCCGCCCGTCGTCACATTCCCGAATGCCACACTACCGGGACTGGCGACCAAGGTCGAAGCGGTCGTCACTCCGGTCCCGACCATGGTCAGAACCTGAGGCGAACCCGGCGCGTTATCCGTGAAGGTGATGCTGCCGGTCGCCGCACCGGCCGATGTCGGCGCAAGTTGCGCGTTGAAGGAAAGACTCTGCCCAGCCGGCAAGGTCGTTGGCAAGGAGAGCCCGCTGATTCCGAACCCGGTTCCTGCGACCGTCGCTAGATTGATCGTCAGATTGGAGCTTCCACTATTTGTTAGCTTGACGCTCTGCGTGCTGCTCTGTCCCACAACCACATTTCCAAACGTCAACGCGGACGGAGCAATCGTCAATCCCGTCTGCGTGCCGGTTCCGGTGATGGAAATCGCCAACGGAGAATTGGAAGCATCACTTACAACCGTCAAGCTGCCGGTTACCGCCCCTGCCGACGTCGGAGCAAACTGAATCTGTATGGTGCTGCTCTGGCCCACCGCGACCGTTCCGGAAGGATTTCCGCCGATCACCGTGAAACCGGCGCCCGCCAAGGTCGCCCCAGAAATCGTCGCCGTCCCCAGCCCTGTGTTGGTCACGGTCAAGCTCTGCGTCGCAGTGCTCCCAACGGCGACGCTGCCGAAGCTCACGCTCGTCGCGCTCGGCGAAAGAATTCCTGCACCCGGGTCCGATGGCTTCGTTTTCGTCGCGCTCGTGTAGCCAGCGCAGCTTGAAAGCCCCGCAATCGCCAGGATCATCGCAAGCGTGGTTATTAAAACGAAAGGCGTGGTTGAACGGCGTACTGGTACCCCATCCTGCGAGGTTGCTTTGGCCGTGCTAACTGCGTGTGATTGCGTGTGGGCTGTCATGTCACAGTCAGTGTAGGGAGCGAGGTAGAGCCGCAACTACTGGTCAGAGGAACCGAGTTAGTCCAAGGCCCTTCGCCTGTTCAGCCGGCCCATCGCGTACCTGACCCTCACACCCGTACAGGTGCGCGTAGTCGTTTGCTGGCACACACTTACGCAAGTGTTTGGCTTCGGGTCAGCTGGCCACCGGAAAACGGTTGGCGAAGTTGCGAGCGGGATGAGGCGAATGAACCGGAGAAAATCCGTCGTGTGCTAGACTTTAAGCGCGGTCTTTCGAGGAACCCTCGTACTGGTGCGATGCAGAATCAACAGGTTGGCGTGTCCTCCAAAGCTCTCAGGTGTGGTTGGTCGAACCGAATTCTCGTTCTCGCGACGGCCGGAATTCTGTTTCTCACCCTCTACCCCTTTCGCCTTGAGTACCACGCGAGCCCGCCTGGCAGCGCTTCTCCCCTCTTTCTGGGAGGAGGCATAAAGTCGGCGGGCCTCTTCGATGCCTTTCTCAACGTTTTGCTATTTGTTCCCTTTGGTTTTGGCCTTGCCGAGAAGCTTCGCGAGCGTGGAAAATCGCTTGGCTTCGCGCTCGTCTTGGCTCTGGCATCCGGCGCGCTTTTTTCCTACACCATTGAGCTTCTTCAGTTTTACATTCCGCAGCGCGATTCAGGTTGGGAAGACGTCTTTACCAATACATCGGGTTCGGTGCTGGGCTGTATTGCTTTCGAAATTCTCGGCAAATCGCTGCTGCGCGGCTTGTCACGTTGCCAGAGCCTGCTCGAAACGATGCTGACGCCGCGCCGTACCTACATCATCCTGCTCATCTATTTCGCGTTGTGCTGCGGAGCTTCGGCTCGGTTGCAACGAAATACGCGCTTGAGCAATTGGCGCCCGGACGTTCTCCTGGTCCTAGGCAACGATGCCTCGGGAAAATTTCCGTGGAAGGGCACGCTAAACGCCGTGCAGCTTTGGGATCTTGCGCTGCGCAAGGAAGCGGCGCAGCAATTATCCGCCGGTCAACCCGTGGACACCGGCAATCCAGGTTTGCTCGTGGATTACGACTTTTCCGCGGGACCGCCGTTTCGCAATCAAAGGCAGGTTTCTTCAGAGCTTGCTTGGCTGCCTCATGCTCCCGTCGCTGCCGGTTCCGGCCTGCTCGCTTTGGATGGCGCCACTTGGCTTACATCCCCGGTCGCGGTTACCGATCTGGTCGCCAGTTTGGAGAAAACCAATCAGTTCACGCTGCACGTGCTCGGCACGCCCGCGCAAGGGGGCGGAAGCGAAGGCAGGATCATATCCATTTCCCAACCCTCGAGTTTCGCCGATCTTACGCTCCGCCAGGAAGACGCCAACCTGGCCTTCTGGTTTCGCAATCCGCTCTCGGCAAACCACGCAATCCTGTCAGCGAACTCGCCGGGAGTGTTCACCGCCGGCCGTACTCGCGACATCATCTATACGTATGATGGCGCGAATCTTTCGCTCTTCCTCGACGGCAGACAGCAGCCTCTAAATTACCGGCTCGGCCCCGGAACCGCTCTGGCGAAGTCCCTGCGCACGGTCCGATCCGGTGAACTGGAAGGCTATAACTTCATCTATTACGCTCTCGTTTTTTGTCTGCCTGGAGCGCTTCTAGGCATCGCCGCGAGAAATCTGGCTCTCCCACGCGCTGTCGCCATCATCTGGCTGGCCGGTGGAATCCTGATTCCCGCGATCGTAATGGAGTGGATACTCGTCTGGACCAGCGGTCGCGGGTTTTCCTCCGATCATCTGGCGCTGCCCGTCGTTCTTGCCCTCGCAAGCGTCCTGTGGATCAATAGCGACTACGCCTGCGTTAGACGCGAGAACAGCAGAGCAAGCCAGAACTAGTCCAAAATTTTCCGCAGCAGCGGCTTCGCCCATCGTTTGATTGCGCTTCGATTCGTTCCTGGCAATAATCAGAAACTCGGGCAGCACGAACACGGAGCAAGATTTGAGCGCTGAAACAGAGGGAAAGATGAGTGGTGTCTGCTTCCGAGGCGGAACTGGCAGCCGCTGGCAGCTCCCGGCTATCGGCCGCCCGAGAGCGCCCCGATGAATATTTTCGTCACCGGCGGCGCGGGTTTCATCGGATCGAATTTCATCACTCACGTTCTGGGTTTGTCCCAGGAATATTCCATCGTTAATTTCGATAAATTAACCTACGCCGGAAACCTCGCGAACTTGGATTCGATCGCGAGCAACCCGCAATACACCTTCATCCAGGGCGACATTTGCGATCCCGCTGCCGTCGCAGCAGCCATGGCCGGATGCCATACGGTCGTGCACTTCGCAGCCGAATCTCACGTGGACCGCACCATCGATGATCCGGCGCCCGCGATCGCAACGAATGTTACCGGCACGTTCGTCCTTCTCCAGATCGCGCTCAAGCTCAATATCAAAAAATTCCTGCACGTCTCCTCTGATGAAGTCTACGGCGACCTGCCGCTCGGCACGTTTGCCGACGAAAATTCCCAGCTGCGCCCCAGCAGCCCCTACTCCGCCTCGAAAGCCAGCTCGGACCTGATCGTCCGTTCTTACGTTCGCAGCTTCGACTTTCCGGCCGTAATCACGCGCGCTTCCAACAACTACGGGCCATTCCAGTTTCCGGAAAAATTCCTGCCTCTGCTGATTACCAACGCCCTGGAAGACAAACCTCTGCCCATTTACGGCGATGGCAAGCAAGAGCGCAACTGGCTCCACGTGACAGATCATTGCCGCGGAATTCTGGCGGTTCTGGAGCGCGGACGGATCGGCGAGGTTTACAACATCGGCGGCCTGGACGCAATCGAAAATCTCACCCTGGCGCGCCGCGTGCTCCGCGCCACCGGGAAAACCGAATCGCTACTTTCCCATGTCAAAGATCGCCCCGGCCACGATCGCCGCTACGCCTTAACTTGCGAAAAGATGGAGCGGGAACTCGGTTGGAAACCCTCCATCTCATTGGACCAGGGTTTGCACAAGACGATTGAGTGGTATCGCAGCAACACCGCATGGCTGGCAGGTGTGCGCGGCGGGGAGTACCTGACCTACTACCAGAAACATTACGCGAATCGCGGGCCTTCTGGTCAGTTCATCGCGGAGTCGGGACGAAACTCTCCCGAACGCTAGCGGCCCTGTCACGCACTTTTTTTGGTACGACGCGTTACGCGGTGAGAACGCGGCCAGGAAACCGCACGCTGCGCGAGCCATTCGCAATCGACAGACCGGCCTTCTCGATCGCTTGCTCGGAGACCAGATTCCTGTTTCCCTTATGCGCTTGCGCCGGATTCCTCGCCTCATTTTCCAGCAGCGTCGGCCGCATGAACCCGGCGGCCCTGCGCGCGAGCTCTGCGCGCGTCTCCACCCCGAATTTGCTCAGCAACGAAGACACGTGGAATTTCACAGTGCGCACCGTGATATTCAGCCGCGACGCAATTTCCTTGTTCGCACGGTTGCTCACCACCGCGTCCAGCACTTCTCGCTGCCGGGCGCTCAACGAGGTTGGGCAAGCGATCGCGCGCCCCTCTCTCAGCAGTTCCTCGGTCCGCGATATCAGCCGCGCCACCAGAGACTGTTCGGCAGGCACCAGCACTTGAAACTCCGCGGGATTCTGCCCGCGCACCAGACATTGCATCGCGAGAAGCCCTGCGATGCGCTCGACGGTGCACTCCAGATCTCCGCCGCCCGTTGCACGAAACTGCGCCGTTCCGCTGGAAGATTCGCAAAAGAGGAATAGGTTGGGGTGGTTCGCCTCTTGTTTCGTTTCGCGGGGAACGAGTTTTGGAAAAACGCGAACTTTTTTCAAAGTGAGCCTTCCGTCTGCTTGCCCAGGACTGCATGCGGCGAAGCCTTAGGATTTAGGAGCTATTTTGCAATTTTTCGTTGCCCAGCGGTAAGTCTACATCTCGTTTTGCACGAAGTACTTACAGCAACCGGATAGCACCGATAACGTTCAATTCCCCAAATTTCCCCATTTGGAAAACGACAGTCATGCTCAAAGCCGGCACTTGGCCGTGGCAGCCTCTCTGCCAAACACAAACTTATTTAAGTGCCTCAAAATGAGAAAGTTGCGCGGTCCACCGGGACCCGCATCCCTTTATTCATAGGTAGAAACTGCTCACGCATTGCAAATTCTTCCGTGAGAACGAGTTATCCACAGGTTCTTCACAACGAAAAACACTCGCGCTGCGGCCAGCCTCGCTCGACCCGCCCATCATCAATCCATTTGCGGAAAAAGATTTTGGGTTACACTCCTGTCTCTATAATCTCACGACGGAAATTCTCATTCGGGAGCTCGCCCCTTGTGCATCGCCCTCAAACATTTAGTCGTCGCTCACGGTCTGCTGCTCCTGGCATGCGTC
>Ga0210391_10003019_pt1 | contig 14339 bp, 8 predicted proteins | sample IncBWC12OmetaG_FD_160573 | JGI IMG/M metagenome (GOLD analysis project Ga0210391, IMG submission 160573) | Forest soil microbial communities from Barre Woods Harvard Forest LTER site, Petersham, Massachusetts, United States - Inc-BW-C-12-O ... | reverse complement strand
AAATCCGTTCATGTCCATGGGTCGCCTCTGATGCGCCGCCTCGTGTCGCGTCAGAATCATCTTTGAAACTGCGAACGAGCATCGTAATCAGCTTGCAGAACTGTTTGATCTGTTCTGGTCTGAGAGCTTTCGCGAAGAGTTCCTCATTGTTGCGGGCCAGCTTCGAAAACAGGTCGAAGCAGACGTCAACGCCTTTTTCAGTGAGCTGGATCATGATGCTGCGACGATCGTCGCGTGAGGGCGCGCGCTCCACCAATCTGCGGGCTTCGAGCCGGTCCAGAATTCCCGTGATGCCGCCCTTCGTGATCAAGGTTGCGTCCGCAATGTCGGAGCAGGTGAGCGGCTTGCCCTCAGCCCGCGAAATCGCGCCGAGTACGTCCACCTCTGAGAGGCTCAATCCGAATGCCCGGTAAGGCCGCTGCGGGCTCTCGGTAAAGAGAAACGCCGCCCTGATCAGCTCTCTCGTTGCAACAACAGCAGGGCTTCCATCGTTCTGCGCCATCAACACAGCGAGCGATTCACGGTCTATTCGCGGATGTTTGGGCATGACGATTATCTCCAATGCGATTGCTATGCCAATAAATAGTTTAGTTGCTAACTAAAATCAATGGCTGTGCCGGCTCGCGTTTCGCGAAATTTCTCGCATTCTGCGATGCCGTTGAGTCGGCGAGGGTTTCGGAGGCATCGAATGAAAAACGCCCTGTCCGGCCTTTGGGCCGGGCAGGGCGCCGTCGCATCACAAGGCGGGATGAAATCCCACCTGCTCGGGGTCAGTTCATGAGCCCGTCCCGCTCAGGCTCACGTTGTGCGGACTGGCCGTATCGCCCGCACCGCTCACGGCGAGCGTCGCGCTCTCTGCGCCGACGATGCTCGCGGTGAACTTCAGCTGATAGGTGCATGACGTCGCGCCCGCGAGCGATGCGCCGCAGGTGCCGCCCGTCACGGCGAAGTCGCCCGGGTTGGCCCCGCCCAAGTTCTCGCTCAGCGAGATTGCCGCACCACCGTCGTTGGTCACCGTGATCGTCCTCGCCGTCGAGGTATGACCGTCCGCCTCCGTGCCGAATGAACTCGACGCCGGCGTCACCTTGAGTGGAGACAACCCGGTCCCGCTCAACGTCACCGCCGGTGGACCGCCGTTGGGATCTTCCGCAACGCCGACCGCAACCGTGCCTGCTTCAGCGGTCTCGGTGCTCGGGGTGAACGTTACGGCGTAGGTGCAGGTGGAAGACGCCGCCAGCGAACTTCCGCAGGTCCCACCCGTCACCGCGAAATCGCCCGCGTTGAGGCCGCCGATGGTCGTTCCGGTCAGAGTGATCGACCCGGTCGTGGCCTTGTTGGTCACAGTGAGGTTCAGCGACTTCGATGCCGTCTGGTAGACGTTGCCAAAGGCCAGCTTCGTCGCCGACAGAGACTCCGGCACGGTTGCCGACGCGGTGAATGAAACCGGATATGGGCCGAGCGGGTCGGAGCTGTCCGTAACCGTCATCGTCGCCGATTCGGTACCGACCGCCGTCGGTGCGAAGGTGACTATCAACGTACACACCGCCTTGGCCGCCAGCGTCGAGGTGCAAGTCCCGCCAGTGACGCTGAAGTCCCCGGGGTTAGCCCCCGTGAAGCCTTCGCTCAGCGAGACTGAGCTAGTCTGAAAGTTGTGCACCACGATTGCCTTGACCGACTTGGAGCCGTCCTTCACGCTGCCGAAGGCGTAGCTCGCGGGTGTCACAGTCATATCGACCGTGCCGGTCCCCGTGAGCGCGACATGCTGTTGGCTCGTCGGGGTGTTGTCTTCTATCGAAAGCGTCGCGCTGCGAGCGCCGAGCGCGTTCGGCGTGAAGCCGATCGTTATCGTGCAGCTTGCCAGCGGCGCGAGTCCGTCGGACGGACAGGTGGTGGCGGTTTCCGAAAATTCGGCCAGGTCAGACGAGGTCGCGCTCAGGAACAGCGGGTTGGTGTGGCCCGTGTTCTTGATCGTCAGGCTCTTGGTGATCTTGTCGCCCACCGGAGAGCTACCAAGCGCGAGCGTCGAGGCCACCGTCATCGTGGTCGGCGCATTGGCGATTTCGTACACGGTGCCATTGGCGCCTTCACCGAAAGATCCGCCGTCCAGAGTCGTGCCATAGAGATTGCCGATGGGATCGATGAGCAGGCTGGCCCACGGCAGGGAGGCGTCGTTGGTGGCGAGGTTGCCGAAGTTCCAGAGGATGGTCTCGCCCCAGCTGCCGGCAGTCATCGCGGGAGGACTCAGCTTGAACGCCGTGCCCCCGAGATAGGGTTCATCGCTATACAACCCGCCATATTCGGTGGTGCCGTAGAGGTTACCGTTCGGATCGATTACGACGCCGGCCATCGGAGAGAAGCCGTCGGTGCCGTTGTCCTGAAAATTCCAGATGACTTGTTCGCTCCACGAACCGCCGCCTGCGCCTGGAGGTGACAGCTCGAACACCGTCCCCTGCCCGTTATTTTCTTCCGCATAATCGGTGCTGGTCCCGCCTAACGCACTAGTCCCGTAGAGATTGCCCATCTTGTCGAATAGCAGGCCGGACATGGGGTCGCTGGCGTCGGACTCGGAGGCGCTGAAGTTCCACAGTACTGTCTCGGTCCAAGTGCCCCCGCCGGCAGGGCTCAGCTCGAACACCGTCCCTCCAGGATTTATCCCAATGCCGTTAACGCCACCGGCCGAAGTCGTGCCGTAGAGATTGCCGCTGCCATCCCCGATAACGCCGGCGTAAGGGTAAAAGCCGTTGACGTACTGGCCATTGCCTTCCTCGAATTGCGCGATGACTTTCTCGGTCCAGGTGCCCGACATGCCAGAGGGCGGTGAGAGCTCATACACCGTTCCGCCGAACCCGATAGTAGGACTCTGGCCATAGAGAGTCGTTCCGTAGAGATTACCGTTCACATCCATGGTCAGGCCGGAGGTAGGATCAAGGCCGTCCGTTATTGCGGGATTTCCGAAGTTCCAGATAATCGTCTCGGTCCAGGCTCCTCCGGCGGTCGCGGGCGGCGACAGCTCCCACGCCGTGCCTTCGGCGTAAGTCCCTCCCGCCTGCGTCGTGCCGTATAGATTGCCCTGCGAGTCCATGACTAAGCCGGGTCCCCAAGTCCACGGTTGGTCGCCGTCGTGGCTGGCGCCGCTGTTATCAAAGTTCCAGAGAATCGTCTCGGTCCATTGTCCGCCGCTGGTCGCGGGAGGTGATAACTCGAAGACAGTCCCTTGATCAGCAGAGCCGCCGTTCGTGGTCGTACCGTAAAGATTGCCGTGCGCATCCTCGATCAGGGTGGAATGCGGGAAACTGCCGGTGGCTTCGGTGCCGCCGGCGTTGAAGTTGAAGAGTACGCTCTCGATGCCTATGGCGAATGCCTGGCTGTGAACGGTCCCCATCGCGAGCGTCAGAACAAGGCTGAAAACGAACGGTCTGAATCGCCGTTTTGACGATCGCATGCTAATCCCACTTTGCGCCACGTGAACTACTGTTGATTTGCGTACCATTGCAGCTTCTCCCCAGAACGCCGCTTTTCCTACTAAAAGTTACTCTTGCGGCATTTGGGCTATCGCTACGGCATTTGACCCAAGTCGCTCAATACGGAAATGTACGTACCCGCCATGATCGAGCAGCAATACGAGACGCTGGTTCGACTCCTTCCGGAGTTGTATTCGGCGCGAACGCTGGAGACCTTTCCAGCGCATCTGATTGCTCTGGTCCCGCGAGTAATTCGCGTGGATTCTTGCGGCTACAACGAAACCAACCTCGCTCGCCGCCGGTTCGAGATTGAGGCGCCGGCGTTGAAGCGACGCGTTCCCGATGCAGCCGAAAACCTCGCCCGCCTGATGCATCAGCATCCGATGGTCGTGCACAATCGTCACAGTGACCAGCGCGCGCTGAAGATGTCCGACCTTCTGTCGCAACGGCAGTTCCATCGGCTCGAGTTGTACGACACGGTGTATCGGCCGGGACGGGTCGAATTCCTGATGACCGGCGGATTCAACCTGGCCCGCGCCGGCGATATCGTGACGCTCGCCATGGGACGCGAGTCGAAGGACTTCAGCGAAGACGATCGCGACATGCTGAATCTGGTGCGCCCGCACCTGCAGCAGGCCTATGCGAATGCAGACGCGATGACGACCTTCCAGAGCCAGCTCGAGCGCCGCGAACAATCGCTCGAAGAGGCGGTGGATGCTGCGGTCGTCCTCGTTCGCGACACGTCGATCAAGGAAGCGAGCCGACTCGCGATCCGATGGCTGTCGAGCTTCTTCGATGCGCCGTCGAATGATCAGCTGCCCGATCGGATCCGGCGATGGCTACGGTTTTGCCAGGACTCTGTCGAAGGCAAACAATCCGAGCCGAAACCCTACACCCCCTTGATGGTGGAATCAGGCGAGGGACGTCTGAACATCAGGATGTTGGAGATTAGGCCCGACGGCGACGTGGTGCTACTGCTGAGCCGCGGCTGCGACTATCCGGAAGGGCTGCGACGGCTGGGACTGGCGCGGCGGGAATCGGAAGTCTTGTTCTGGATCTCGAAAGGAAAGACCAGCTGCGAGATTGCGACGATTTTATCCATCACGCGCAGGACCGTCGACAAACACGTCGAACGCATCCATCGCAAACTCGGCACCGAAACTCGCACCGCCGCCGCCGCGATCGCATGGTCTGCAATGCACGACTCGCGGAAGTGACGGATTCACATCGATCGCTCAAGCCGTCGCCGTAGCAGAGTTCCATGATGCCGGGACTCGTTTGCGCGGAGCGTCGAATTGTGAGTGTACTTGGCCGCGTCAAAACTGACTCCGGCGCGGCGAGATGCAATGGGAAAGAGCATCATTCCTGGCGAGACGAATCTGAAAAGGCCGGTTGAAGAATCCAAGCCGGTAGTAGCTGCGGCATCGGCCGAAACCGCTCGCATGCGGGAATGCCACGAGTCCCAGGTTCCGTGGAAAAAGTGGGGGCCCTACCTGAGCGAGCGGCAATGGGGCACCGTCCGCGAAGACTATAGCGAGGACGGCAATGCCTGGGACTATTTCTCTCATGACCAGGCGCGCTCGCGCGCATACCGATGGGGCGAGGACGGCCTGGCGGGAATTTCCGACATTCATGGCGTGCTGTGCTTCGCGATTGCGCTATGGAACGGCAAGGATCCTATCCTTAAGGAGCGGCTTTTCGGCCTGACCAACAGCGAAGGCAATCATGGCGAGGACGTAAAGGAGTACTACTTTTACCTCGATAGCACTCCCACCCACTCGTACATGAAGTACCTCTACAAGTACCCGCACCGCGCCTATCCGTACGCCGACCTCGTCAATACCAACCGCCAGCGCTCGCGCAACGAACAGGAATACGAGTTGCTGGACACCGGCATTTTTGACGACGACCGCTACTTCGACGTATTTGTTGAATACGCAAAGGCGGCGCCCGACGACTTGTTGATCAAAATCAGCATATGCAATCGAGGCACCGAGCCCGCGGCCCTGCATGTCCTACCCACGCTATGGTTTCGCAATACCTGGTCGTGGCCCGACGGCGGCGCCAAGCCGCTGATGCGCGCGATCGATGACGACGGCCGCGCTGTTATCTGTGCGCATCACACCGACCCGCTCTTCCAGGAATCCCTTGCGGACTACTACCTGTACTGCGAAGGACCCGTTCCGCTGCTCTTCACCGAAAACGAGACTAACAACGCAAGAGTCTTCGGAACGGCCAACCAATCGCGATACGTCAAGGATGCGTTCGACGAATACGTCGTTCACGGAAAGAGCGACGCCGTAAATCCGGGCCGCGTCGGCACCAAGGCCGCTGCACACTATGAATTGAATGTTCCTGCGGGGCAGACGCGGGTGATTAGACTGCGCTTGACCGGTCGCGCGTCAAAGGACCTTCCGAATGCTTTCGAGGATTTCGATAAAGTTCTAGGAACCCGTCTCAAAGAAGCTGACGAGTTTTACGACCAAGTCGTCTCACCCAGAGTCAATGCCGACCCGGACCGTGCCAACGTTGTGCGGCAGGCGCTCGTGGGGATGCTGTGGAGCAAGCAGTATTACTACTTTGACGGTTATCGATGGCTGACAGGCCATCACACTGATCCTCTACGCGCGCCCACGCATGAGTATCGCAACCGCGACTGGTTCCACATGATCAACGACGACATCCTGTCGATGCCCGACAAGTGGGAGTACCCCTGGTACGCCGCATGGGACCTCGCCTTTCACACACTAGCCCTATCGGCCGTCGACCTGGATTTCGCCAAAGAACAAATCAAGCTCGTGCTGAGCGGGCGATATCTCCATCCCAACGGCCAAGTCCCTGCCTACGAATGGAACTTCAGCGACGTCAATCCGCCAGTCCACGCTTGGGCGACGCTTTTTCTTTATCGCATGGAGCAGGGAGTGCGCGGTGCTGGCGATCTGGATTTTTTGAAGTCGGCCTTCTCCAAGCTCTTGGTCAACTTCACCTGGTGGGTGAACCGCAAAGACCGTTTCGGAAAAAACGTTTTCGAGGGCGGCTTCCTGGGGTTGGATAACATCAGCATATTCGATCGCAGCGCCCCTCTCCCCACTGGCGGCACTCTGGAGCAGGCGGATGGCACAGCGTGGATGGCACTATTCTGCCAGAACATGGCTGAGATAGCCGGCGAACTGGCTGCTTCCGACCCCGCTTATGTTGACGTCGCCGCAACGTTTGCCGATCACTTCCTCTGGATCGCAATTGCGATGAACAAGCCCGGCGAAGATGGGATGTGGGATGAGGAGGATGGTTTTTACTATGATTTGTTGCGCCGCCCGGATGGCAGCTCGACCCGGCTCAAGGTGCGTTCCATGGTCGGTTTGCTCCCACTTTGCGCCACCACAATTATTGAACCTTGGCAGCGCGAACTAGGGCAGCGCCGAGGAGGGCACACTGTGGCTTTTTTCCGGGAGCGTCTCAAGCAAATGCCCGAACTCCTGGAATCGATTCATCCTACTGGTCCGGAGCACTACGGAGTGGGCGAGCGCGGAATCCTCGCCCTTCTCAATCCGGATCGGCTGCGTCGAATTTTGACTAAAATGCTGGATGAGAACGAGTTCCTGAGTCCCTTTGGGATTCGCTCTTTGTCGAAGTATCACAAGGATCATCCCTACATATTTGACGTGGGCAATCACGAGTACCGGGTGGACTATTTGCCTGCTGAGTCCACCTCCGGGCTCTTTGGCGGCAATTCAAACTGGCGCGGACCGGTATGGGTGCCGGTCAACGCTCTTATAGTTCGATCGCTTTTGAGCTTTTACGAATACTACGGCGACAATTTCAAGATTGAGTGCCCGACAGGCTCTGGAAATATGATGAACCTGTTCGAGGTAGCCAAAGAAATTGTCGAGCGGCTGGCCAAACTCTTCATACGCGACGAGCAAGGCCATAGGCCAGTCTACGGAGGCTCGGAAAAGTTCCAATCCGACCGCTATTGGCGGGATAACATTTTATTTTTCGAATATTTCCATGGCGACGATGGTGCCGGAATCGGCGCTAGTCATCAGACCGGCTGGACCGGTCTGGTCGGCGTGCTGATCGATCTGTTTGGTCGGCTGGACCCGGTTCGCTTGCTCAAGGAAGGCAGGTCCACTGCGTTCGCGCACGACATCCAAAGAAAAGCATAACCCATCATAATCGCTATTGATCCTCGGTTTGTTAGCGGGGTAAAAATCACCTGCTCCAAGGGACAACTGGGTAATCCCGTTTATGGAAGGCGGAAATAAATCAACCGCAGCCGTGACGCGAAGGCAATTTCTGCTAGCCGGAGGAGCAATCGCTGCCGGGGCTTTTCTAGGCGGGCGAGCCGATTTGGCCGGAGCCGCCGAAGATGGAGTTGCCGAATACACCCTTAAGGTTGGCTACTCGGAAAGACAGCTAGGTTCATTCAAGCTGCGCACTCGGACCTATAACTCCAGTCTTCCCGGTCCGCTGATGGTGACGCGCCCGGGCGGGACGCTGCGGGTGAACCTGGTTAACAATCTGCCGCCGGATCCTCCTGCGACCGCGCCGCCTGGAGTTGACGCGCTCAACAATCCGCACGCGTTCAACACGACGAATCTGCATGTGCACGGACTGCAGGTTGTTCCACATCTGTTCCAGCCAGTGGGGACCGTCAATCCTTCGGCACCTCTTATAACAGTGGGCTCGCGGCAGAGTTACCATTACGAATTCAAACTACCCGACGATCACCCATCAGGTCTCTATTGGTACCATCCCCACTATCACGGTTCGGCGGGTACGCAGGTCGTAAACGGTATGGCCGGATTGATCCTGGTCAAAGGTCCTATAGATGAGGTTCCCGAGATAGCCGCGGCGCGCGATGAGCTGCTGGCTATTCAGAATCTGAAGATTGATCCGCTCAATAGTGCTTCGAGCCTATGGGGCTTCGAACCGCTCGCATATAAGCCAGCTAATGTTGGTGGCTATTCCCCTCAGACCAGGATCGAGCTGATAACCGCGAACGGCAATCCGGTTATGGTTATCGATCGGAGTGGCGCAAAGCCAATGACTAGCCCGCAACCGCTGCCAGTCTACAAGATGCAGCCCGGCGAGGTGATGCGGCTGCGGATCCTCAATGGAACGGACGGAATATTTCTGCCGCTCGCGCTGCCGGGATTCGAGGTCTACGTGATCGGGCAGGACGGGATCAATCTGCTGAAACCGGAACGCGCCGGCGACGATCTGAAATCTGCAATCCGCATGGCGCCCGGCAATCGCAACGAGGTCTTGATTCGCGCGCCGATGAATCGCACCACGGGTGTCCTGCAGGCGCTCACTCAGATGCCGACGTCGCCGAACCTGCTGAGCGAAAAGATGGGCGAGATGATGTCGACACCGCAGATTGAGATCGCCAGGTTTGAGATATCCGGAGCGCCCAAGCAGATGGCTATTCCTGATAAGCTGCCGGTTCCCAGTCGCGAGTATCCCCTGATAAGCGACTCCGAAATTGTGGCACGGCACACCGTTACGTTTACGATGACAACCGGTAGCACGCGAATTATCGACGGCTTCGAGTATCTCGTCGACGGCGAGCTATACCGGGAAGATACGGTCGACCCGAAGGTGAACGTAGGCACGGCCCAAGAATGGAAAATCGTAAACAACTCCGACGGGATTCATCCGTTTCACATCCATGTGAACTCGTTCGAGGTAGTGGGAATGCCGTCCGATCCGAATTATCACCGTCTGCATGACACGGTTTGGTTGCCGCCGTTTTCGACGCTCACGATGCGAACCCGTTTCAAAACCTGGAAAGGAAAGAGCGTTTACCATTGCCACGTTCTGCCGCATGAAGATTCGGCGATGATCAAGAATTTCCTGATTTCGTAAATCCGCGACCGATGCGATGAATGCGGCACGTATCGCCACGTTCTGCGTGATCGCTATTGCCGTGACGATCGGTGTATCGAGCGCGCAGGACGAGGGACCCTGGTGGGACTGGTCGACTATCGATGGCAACTGGGGTGGGTTTCGTCAGGCTCTTGCGGATCGCGGACTCGTTTTCTTCGGAACGACTCTCGTCGATTTGCAGGGTAACGTCTCGGGCGGCGAGCGGCGAGCGTTTGCCCCGGCAGACGCGTCGTTAGTGGCGGCTGACGCTGATCTGCAGAAGCTCGCCGGACTCGATGGGCTGCTCTTTCACGCCGAGTTTGTAGCGAATGCAGGTGAGCATCTTTCTACCAAGAGCATCGGCAATATTCTGCAGGTTGCTACCGCTTTCGCGCAGCCGGGATACTATCTAGGTCAGATGTACGCCCAGCAGAAACTATTCGCCGATGTATTGACGCTGCAGCTCGGCCGCATGACCACAGCGAACAATTTCGCAAGTCTGCCGGTCTTCAACGACTATGTCTCGTATGCTATCAACCCCATTCCGATAAGTCTTACGAACGATACGCTCTACTTCTCCAGTCTACCCTCAGTTGAGTGGGCCGCAGCAGGAACACTCGCGTCAAGCGAGTCCATCACGACTGCCGCCGGAGTCTACCGCTCGAATCTGTCTTCCGGGTTACCGCGCGTCTCGCAACATGGGATCGACTTCTCCTTCTCCGGAAGTGGAGGCCCGATGGAAGTCGGTCAGGTGAGCTACAACTACAGCGAGGGACGAGACGACACCGGCCTGCCGGGCACATATTACTTTGGCGGGTTCTATTCGGGCGCGGACTATAAGACTCTGTCAGGCGATGAAACAAGGAGGGGAAATTATGGGTTTTACTTTGAAGCGCAGCAGATGATTTACCGGTACGGAGGGTCGGGTAGCGACATCGGGCTGACGCCGTGGGTCGGCATAACCTTCAGCCCGCAACAAAGTATCAACCAGCTACGGTTGTTCGTGCTGGCGGGAGCCGTTTATCAGGGTTTAATTCCAGGACGCGGCGACGATAACCTCGCACTCGGCTACTACTATGGTAAGCTCAGTAACTCATTGCCGTCGGGTTCCGGCGAAAAAGTAATAGAGCTGGATTATACGTGGTGGGAGACTCCTTGGCTCGGCATAAGACCTGACCTGCAATATGTCTTCAATCCACGCGGGAGTAGCAGTAGCAGGAACGCGGCGGTGCTAGGCGCGCAATTTCAACTACTCTTCTAGCATCCTTTGATCATGACCTACTTAAGAAGCAGCATTTATTCGATCGCGTTAAACGCATTCTTCGTGATAGCCGCTCTTATTTTGTCGCCGTATGGGTCACGCGGCCTCGCGTCTGCACAGGAGTCGCAAAGCTCGATGCCCAGCGGCATGGGCCGTCTGTACGTGTTTCGTGAGATCGGTTCCTTCGGTGCTGATATCGATGACGACGTAACGATCAATGGGATTCCCGTGCAGAGACTCCGCCCGGGAGCAGGTTTTTATTGCGACGTCAGACCGGGCAGCTATGTAGTGGGCGTCTTGCGTCACAAAGCCGACTCTCTCAACTTGTCGGTCGCGAGCGGTCAAAGTCAATATATTTGTGTAATGCTACATGAGCTTGGCGGAGTGTCGCCGCGAGGCGGGTCGCTTACTTCCGATCAATCATTCGAGGTTCATAAGCTTGAGCCCGGTTATGGCGCACAACGGATACAGGAATATCGTCTAACCTATGCAACCTGTCGAATGCCTTGAGCATAGCTAGTGCGCTTTGACATCGAGAGCGAGTTGCTGATCCGATGCTGCACGGCGTCCGCGACGATTAGCGCCGCGATTGGCGAGCTGGCCGCGAGACCTGTCGAGTGGGACCGATTTCTCGCGCTGGCCAATCGCAACAGCGTCACGCCCCTGGTCGCCGCGCGACTCGGCGCCGAAGCCGCCGCATATTTGCCTCAGGATCTCGCGCGCGCGTTCGAGCTGAGCTACCAGGTCAACGCGCTGCGAAGTAACCACCTTGCACGGTGCGCCGCGGAAATTGCCGAAGCGTTTGCGGCGAGCGACGTGCCGGCAATCGCAATCAAGGGTCCGACGCTCGCAATTGCCGCGTACGGCGACGTCGCGCTGCGAGTATTTGGAGACCTCGACTTCGTGGTGCGGCTCGCGGACCTGCCGCGCGCTGCCGAAGTGCTGATGCGAATCGGCTACTCGTCACCAACATATTTCGCTGAGGCAGTCGAAAGCGGGTTTTTCGCCGACGTTTCACTCGACTACTCACGCGAAGACAGTGTCGTAGACCTCCATTGGCAGTTGGCACCGAGTTATTTTCCTTTTGCACCCGAGGGCGAGCAGGTTTGGAATCGAACCTCCGAGATCGATTTGCTCGGCAGGCGCGTCCGCGTGCTGGGTCCAGCCGACTCGATACTCTTTCAGGCCTGTCACGGCTCGAAGCATGGCTGGAGGACGCTCGCGCAGATATGCGATTTCGCACGACTGCTCGCGACCGCCACGCCGGTCAACTGGACGAGCCTCCTCGATGAAGCGCGTCGGACGCGGAGCCTCAGAATGCTGTTGCTTGGTGCGGAGCTGGCGCATTCGCTCGAGCTGTGCGAAGTGCCAGCCGAATTGCTCGACGCCAGCCGCCGCGATTCGCACGTCCCGTCGCTCAGCCGCCGCGTAATCGGAGGTATCTTCGATCTAAACCGCGCAGTCGATTTTGAGGAATGGTCGATCGGCCTCGGCAGTATCGAGAACGCGCGTGATCGTATTCGCTACATCCTCGAACGCGTGGTCGCACCTAAATTGAGCGACCGCGTGCTGATGCCGCTCCCACGAGCGCTCTATCCTTTATATTACCCCGCCCGACCGATCCTGCTAGCGATCAAACATCGCGGCCGGCTGTTCGGCAAAGGCAGTCTCAATTGAGCTTTGAACAGCTGGGCTGCGCCATGAAATGCATGAATTCTTAGACGGGCTCCGTTTTCACTTGCGCAAATAGCAGCCTTCGAGTACCCTCTCGTGCTAACATGACCAAACGTAGCCAAACCGACGCGTCGAAGCGGGAAGCAGCTGCGCCCAAAAAGCCCTACGTAAAACCATCATTCGAGCGCGAGCGCGTTTTCGAGACGATGGCTTTGAGTTGCGGCAAGATGGGCACGACTGGCTCCTGCCATCAGAATCGCAAAAACTCCTGATCAGGGGGCCTGATCGGGTGGTAACAGCAGGGGGAGATCCTTCCATGCTTGCAATCAATTTTCGCGAGACGAGCAGAAATTGCATGAAAATGTCCCTCAAAATTACGGCGAGCGTTGTCCTGCTCGGATTGTTGGCGATGCCGGCCCGAGGCCAGGAACGAGCGGCTACCGACATCACGTCCCTGGTCAACGGTTACGAGAGAGCGGCGCACAGTTCGTTCGTGGGCGTTCCAACAGATTGGAGCACCGGGCATGTCGTCTTCTCTCCGCCTGCGCCCGGCTCCGACGCAGAAGACAAAGTTCAGCAGGATCCGCGCTACTGGCTGCAGCAGATTCGGCACGCTCAGCTTCAATCCGATGGTTCGTTCGCGACCGACGATGGAGTCGGCGCAGTTCCAGATAAGAAAAAGAAGAAGAAAACCAAGCTAGTCAAAATCAAGAAAGTCAAAGTAGAAAAGGACTGGAGCCAATCGCTGGGCGGCACGGGAGCGTCGGTCGGGCCCAACTTTTTCCCGGCAAAGTTTAGCTACGGAACGACCGCGGCCAGCTGCACCGATTACGCCGCGTTCAATACGAGTTTGGCCGGATCGGCAACGCAGGCGAGCATCATCTCTTTCACCAACATCTATACCGGCTGTGGTGGCACTGTTCCCACGATTGCGTGGGCTTTCAATACGGGAGGAACGGCCTCTACTTCGATAACGCCCTCTTTCGACGGCACCCAGGAGGCCTTCGTTGAGTCGGTCGGTACCACGGCGACTCTGGTTCTTCTGAAATGGAACGCCGGGCCGGCCGCCAATCATGCCGTGACGCTCACCCTGACCACCGGCAGCACCGCGGTTGTCGCGACGGCAGGAACCTTCAGCGCCGCCGATGTCGGCGCACAAATCACCGCGACCGGGATACCAGCCGGCGATACCATCGCGGCTTTCACCAACAGCACTCACGCCACATTGGCGACCGCTGCGACCGCGAGTGGGAGTCACGCCGCGACCGTTCACGCCGAAACTGCAGTACTCCCCGGAGTAGCGCCTACCGTGGCCAACGGCAGCTACCGCGCATGCACGGCGCCATGCATGACAACTATCGCCTTCAACGGCACTCCCAACGATACGAACTCGTCGCCTTACTATGTTTTCAGCGGACCCGACGCGGACGCCATCTTTGTCGGCGACAGCACCGGCAAACTTCACAAGTTCACGGGCGTTTTTAACGGAACTCCGGCCGAAGTGACGACCGGTGGATTCCCGATAACGACGGCCATTGAGGCTCTCAGCGGTGCGATTTACAACCAAGTCTCAGGCACGGTGGTAGTTGATGCGTCCTATGACGGTACCAACAACGGTGCCCGACTCCATGAAATAACAGTCGACGCGGCAACTCCCGCCGTTACCGACTCAACGATCCTGGGACCCACGACGGCCGGCGGCACCAACTGCGCAGGTACTACACTCGGGGCTACGACCAGTGCGTTGCTGGTTGATGCGCCGGTGATAGATCCCACGGCGGGCACTGCAGGGGAGACCTACGTTTTCATTGCCAACGACGGTGAAACAACCCCAGACAGCGCCGTCTACCAATTTGCCTCGGGCTTTGCGGAGCATACCTGCGGCAACAAGGCTGTGATTGGAACGGGATCCACAACCGGGGTACCAGTCTATTCGGGAGCGTTCGACGCCATTTACTTGAAATCAGCAGATCCCCCGAGCGGGAACATCTATGTCTGCGGCAACGCGGGCGGCGATCCGACTTTGTATCGAGTACCGATTGCCAGCAACGCCTTCGGCACCGTGAGCACGG